>Ga0208220_1000128_pt1 | contig 28501 bp, 26 predicted proteins | sample NGESurdeep092012_9_FD_184484 | JGI IMG/M metagenome (GOLD analysis project Ga0208220, IMG submission 184484) | Arctic peat soil microbial communities from Barrow, Alaska - NGEE Surface sample F53-1 deep-092012 (SPAdes) | ecosystem: Environmental > Terrestrial > Soil > Wetlands > Peat ...
TGGCTGCTTCACTCATTGCGGAAGGCGACAAGGTGATGATGTTTGTGGCGCGCCAGGCGGAATCGAACCGGATCGCTGCCGCAATCACCGCCGTCTATGAGGGCGATATCCGGTCTTACGGGCTCGGAACTTATGAGCTCAGGCGTGGATTTGACGCGAAAGAGATCAGGGCGATTGAAAATTCTTCCATCGACCAACTTCTCTTCGGACACGGCACCTCCAACGGAGTTTTGATCATCACCGGCTCCATATTCAAGATCGGCACCGACCCCAACCGGCTGATGCACAACGAGTGGCTACGGGTTATGTATGAGTGGGGCGTGGCCGGGATGCTCCTGTGGCTGATGTTTTTCGGATCGATCGTGATCTTTGCTTACCAGGGATTGCGGAGAGATCCTTGGGGATATTCAAAACCGCTGCTGGTCTATATGCCGGCCTTTTTGTTGGGACTTGCAGGTGAAAATATCATTGCCGGAGCGGGCAACGCGGTAAGTGTCGGATTTCTGCTGGTAATCGGCCTGGCCGGCATCTCGCATCGTTCGTTCGCGTTCCGGCCGCCCCCACGCGAGACGCCTCCGGTTGCTGTTCGGATACGGCCGCCGCGCGCGGCGCGGATTGCGGCGGAAGCCGGCGGCGGATGAAAATTCTTCAAGTCCACAATTTCTATCGGCAGGCTGGCGGCGAGGACCAGGTCTACGCCGCTGAATACGAATTGCTTACACGGCATGGACATACCGTCACGCAATACACGGCGCGAAATGACGCTATAAACGGCATGTCCGGAATCGGCGCGGCCGCTCGTACGATTTGGAACTCCCATACTTATCGGGAAGTCGCGGCGCTCCTCCAACGTGAATCGCCCGCGATCGTTCACGCGCACAATACGTTCCCGCTTCTCTCGCCATCTCTCTATTACGCGGCGGCGAAAGCGCACGTTCCAGTCGTGCAAACGCTCCACAATTACCGCCTTCTCTGTCCCGCTGCAACGCTCTTCCGCAATGGGCATGTTTGTGAAGAATGTGTCGGGTCGGCACTCGCTTACAAGGCGGTCGTGCACCGATGCTACCGAAACAGCGCCGCCGCTAGCGCCACCACGGCAACCATGCTGCTGTTCCATCGCATAGCGGGCTCCTGGAATACCAAAGTGAACACTTACGTCGCCTTGACCGACTTCGCGAGAGATAAGTTCATCGAGGGAGGTTTGCCTGCCGGCAAAATCGCCGTGAAGCCGAATTTCTTGAGCGCCGATCCCGGCGTGGGCGGGGGAAACGGGAATTACGCGCTCTTCGCCAGCCGGCTTTCCGAAGAAAAAGGAGTGCGAGCGCTGCTCGATGCCTGGGCGCGTCCGGGCTCAACCATTCCTTTGAAAATTGCGGGCGATGGCCCTATGGAGGGCTATGTCCGGGAGCGTGTTGCCAGGCTCGAAAACGTCGAATGGCTCGGCTATTGTCCTCGGGAGCGCCTGCTCGATCTGATGCGCGACGCGCGGCTTCTGGTCTTCCCTTCCCTCTGGTATGAAGGACTGCCCCTGACCTTTATTGAGGCCATGGCTTGCGGCACGCCGGTCGTCGCCGCCGGACTCGGTTCCATGAACGAGCTTATCCAGGATGGAGTGAACGGATTTCGATTTACTGCCGGAGACGCCGGCTCGCTCGTGGAACGTCTACGTTGGATTTCGTCGCGTCCCGATAAGCTGCGGGAGATGAGGCGATCGTCGCGCCTATACTATGAGCAGAACTACACTCCGGAGCGAAATTACCAGATGCTTCTGGAGATCTATCGACGCAGTTTGCCAAATTAGCCCGTTTAAGGAATCACTTCCGCGATGAGCGCCGCTACCGCCAGACAGATGGTCGCCCTCCCTGAAGTGAGGCAGCGCTCGTGGGCGACTATTGCCCTGGTGGCGATCGACGTGTTGGCGCTCGAACTGGCCCTCTTTTTGGGTTGCGTGGTCCGGTTTCTTTTTCTCTCCGTGGCGCCCATCGGACTCGGGCGGCCTCAGTATCAGGGTCTCGCGCTCGGAATCTTAATCCTTCCGCTGGTGTATTACTGGCTCGGCTTATATCCGGGTCACGGCATGGGCGCGGTACAGCGCTTGCGGACCCGTGTTTACGCCACCTTCACGGTATTCGTAATCCTGCTGATCTGGGATTATGTCTTTCAGGACCGGCAATGGTCTCGCGGCGTGCTGCTCAGCACCATGGTTTTCGCTCTGATTTTGCCGCCCGCCCTGGAAGCTCTGGCGAGAAAATTATTGATCGCTCGCGGCGTATACGGACTTCCGGTCATTATTCTGGGCGCGGGCCGTACCGGCGCGCTAGTCGCGGAAAAATTGCGGCAGGAGTCCAATCTCGGTTTTGTGCCGATCGGCATTCTCGACGACGATCCGCTGAAGTGGGGTCAAAACATTTATGGCGTTCCGGTTCTGGGATCTTTATCGGCCGTCAAGACATTTGAGGGCCGCGCGAAAGTAGCCTTAATTGCGATGCCCGGCTTGAGCCGGGATCGCTTAACGGAAATTGTCCAGAGCCTCTCGTTTCCCAACGTGATTTTCATCCCCGATCTATTCGGTATTCAGAGTCTTTGGATTACTTCGCGGGATCTCGGCGGCGTATTGGGCTTGGAAATTAAGAAGAATCTGCTCGTCCCCTCCAATCGTGTGCTCAAACATCTCCTCGATTACACGATCGCGCTGCCGGTCTTCCTGATCACAGTGCCCTTCGTCGCGGTTTGCGCCGCCTGGATCAAGACGGTCAGTCCGGGCACGGCATTCTTCCGCCAGGAACGCGAAGGCGAAGGAGGCAAGCGGATCACCATCTACAAGCTGAGAACCATGCGCCCCGAGGCGGAATTGTTGCTCCGCGAGTATCTCGAATCGAATGGCGACGAGAAAGCAAGCTGGTCTCAATACTACAAATTAAAAAAGGATCCCCGCGTGCTGCCAGGCATCGGATGGTTCCTGCGCCGCTATAGCCTTGACGAGCTGCCGCAATTATGGAACGTGCTTCGTGGCGACATGAGCCTGGTGGGCCCACGGCCCTTCCCCTATTACCATCTGAACAGTTTTCCCGAGGCATTTCGCGCCTTGCGAACCAGCGTGATGCCGGGCGTCACCGGGCTTTGGCAGGTTTCCGAGCGCAGCGACGGCAACCTGAAGGTTCAAGAGTTGGAGGACACTTACTACATCCGCAACTGGTCGTTGTGGCTGGATATTTATGTCCTGCTTCGAACCGTGCAAACGGTGCTGATGCCTAAAGGTGCATACTGAAGCCGCGCTGTTCCGGCGTGTAGGCTGACTCCGCATGAATCACATTTCCCGGAAGCTCCGGCCCCTGCTCGTAAAGGTGCTGCACAGCATTGCCGACCAGGCTGCCAGTTCGGGAACGAACTTCGTAATGAATATCCTGCTCGCACGCTGGCTGGCCCAGTCGGAATACGGAGCGTTTTCCGTCTCCTGGTCATTTTGCCTGGTGTTTGCGGCTTTTCACAACGCGATTATTCTCGAGCCGATGAGCGTGGTTGGGCCAGCCGAGTATGGTTCCAGGCTCTCAAATTATTTGAAGATAGTCGGCAGGCTCAACTGGTACGTCGTCATCTCACTGGGCCTGCTCGCGGCCGCCGTCGGCCTGTTTTACCAAGAGCTCGCGGTGCGGCGCGCTCTACTCACGCTAGCCATCTGTTTGCCCGGCTACTTGCTGCTCTTGACAGCACGCCGCGAACAATATGTTGTGAATCATCCCATCCGGGCGTTTCACATCAGCATCGTCTACGCCTGCGCCGCAGGCGGTGCGCTCGCGTTCTTCCGAATCGTCTCCTGGCTATCGGCTCTCACCGGTTTGGTGTGTATCGGAACAGCCCTTCCCGTCGCTATCTGGGCCGGCAAGCGCTTCAGGCCGGCGGATGCGGCGCATCCGGATTCCACGCGGGAAAATGAAGAAAATATCGGGCCCATCGCGCGCGCCCACTGGAAATATGGACGCTGGCTATTTGCATCGGCTATTCTCGCCGTCGGAGTGTCTGAAATTCAAACCATTCTTCTTTCGGTTTTTGTCAATCTGAATTCCGCCGGCGCGCTGCGGGCGATGATGAATTTCGTTCTGCCCCTGGCGCAGTTGGCAACCGTTCTGAGCGTCTACGCTTTACCGCGCCTCGCTCACCAGATGAAGAAATTCGGCATCGGATACGGCCTACGCCAGGCAATTCTTTTTCCGGCAGTCATTTGCGCGCTGGCTGTGGCTTACGTCATCGCTCTCCAACTTTTCGGACCGGCGCTCGAATGCCTTCTCTACAACGGGAAGATGGCGCAATACGACCGCTACTTCCCTTATCTCGGGCTTGCCGCGCTGCTGTCCGCCGTCGGCGCCGGATTTTCCACGCTGTTGCGGGCTGCTCAAAATTCGCAGCACCAGTTCGTCGCGGGTATTACTGCGACCGTAATCGCGATCGGCGCCGCGATGTTCCTGCTGCGGCCCTACGGAGTCGGCGGCGCTATCGCCTGCATGATTCTCGCCAACGCCGCGAGTTCCGCTTGCATTATTGGAACCTACTTCCTGATGCTCCGAAATCGCCCGGCCAATTGGTCGCGCGCTCTCGCCGGTTTGCTCAGAGATCATGAGCCGCTGGTTTCTCGCGGCGATAGATGACAGATTCGAATTCGCGCTTCCCGCTCTTTCGTCCTGGCGCGCGCCTCCTGGTCTTTGATCCGAATATCACCCGGACCAGCCCGGCTGGAAGCTGCGTATTGAGCATGCTCCAGCCGTTGATTGGCGAGTGCGATCTGCATCTCTTCGTTACGCGCTGCGATCTGCCCGAATCGGAATTCATCCACCAAACGCACATACCCGCGCCACGCCGCCCAGTCTTCGCCTCGTCCTTTCTGTATACGGTTTTCTCGCTTTGCGCCTTTGCGATTCATGCTCGAAGGCGCGGTTTGAGAATCGGCACCGAAGGCGCTTTTCCGCTCTGCGACCTATGCTACGCCCATAGTTGCCACAGTATCCTGCTGTCTCGCTATCGCCGATTTCTGGGAGGCGGCCCGCTGCGCCGCGGGGCTAGAATCCTGACGCACGCCTGGGGAGCATTCACTGAGCGAATCGCGTTTCGCTCGGCGAGAACGATTGTGGTTCCTTCGGAAGGATTGGCGCGCGATTTGAAATCCGCATATCCAAAGCTGATCGAGGGGAAGATTCGCGTCATCCCCAATCCTGTCGATACAAAAGCATTCGAGCGTCCGCGCGCCTTTTTCAGTCAAAGCATACAAGAGCAGCTTGGCTTTCCGAGTGATTCTTTCGTACTCAGCTTCTGCGCGCTCGGAAACTTCGAGCGCAAAGGGTTGCGCCTCGCAATGAATGCGTTGGCGGCCCTGCCGGATATCCCGGCGCGCCTGATTGTAATCGGCGGAACATCTGGCGAAGTCCGGGAATATCAAACCCTTGCGGAGCGCTTGGGAATCGGCAAATCCGTGTGTTTTGTGGGATTGCAAAATGATATCCGGCCCTATCTCTGGGCGTCGGAAGCCTTCGTCTTTCCATCGCTTCATGAGACTTTCCCTCTGGTCTGTCTGCAAGCCGCTGCCGCTGGTCTGCCGCTGATCGCCACGCGCATTCACGGCGTCGAAGAGTTCATGATTCATGGCGCAACCGGCTGGCTCGTGGATCGCGCGGCCGCTTCGATCCAGTCCGCAATTGAAGAAGCCGCCGGAGATCGTAATCGGACTGCCGCAATGGGCCGCGCCGCGAGAGAACGAGTTGAGATGTACAGTGAAGATCGATTTCAACGGCGCTGGGTGAAATTGCTAAAAGAAGAGTTCGATGCCCATTAATGCCGCAGTGCCATCCAGCCCCATTTCTCCGGGCCCGGTGAAGCTGGAAAAGGCCGCCCGCTCGAAGGAACTGGACGGTCTTCGCGGGATCGCCGCTCTCACCGTTGTGTTCTGTCACTTCTTCGATTTATTTCCAGCCGGTAGGTGGACCGCGGTATGGAAGATTTCTCCTCTATATGCGCTCATCGCCGGCCGCGAAGCGGTCGTCGTCTTCTTCGTCTTGAGCGGCTTCGCGCTCGACCGCATGTACCTGAAAACTAGAGACGCCGGATATGCCGGCTTCGCCCTGCGGCGGATCCTGCGGATTTATGCTCCTTACCTCGGTGCCTTAGCTGTGGCCGCTACGGCGGATTATTTTCTTTCAACCGGATATAGAAGCCACTTCAATCCCTGGTTCAATCAAACCTGGACAGTTCCCTTCCACTGGCGTGACGTCTGGCGGCATGTTGCGTTTCTGGGCGTTTACAACAACCTCATCTTCGATACGGCGTTCTGGTCGCTCATCCAAGAAATGCGCATTTCGCTGGTGTTCCCGCTGCTCTTTCTGTTCATTGCCGCGAAAGCCGCATCTCGTCAAATTGGCTTTGCGCTGCTGCTCGTAATTTCAGGAACGCTGGCTACCGCTACTTTCGCCAAGAGCACGGACCTGGGCGATTCGGTTCATTTCGCTGGTCTTTTTATTTTCGGAATTTTTATCTCGGAGCGAAAAACTCGTTTGGCCGAATGGTACCGGTCTCTGCCAAGCGCGTGGCGTAGCGCGCTGACTATATTCGCCGCTCTGCTGTTCTATTACGGTAGGATAGTCGCGCACGCGGTCCCCGCCGCTTATGCTTCGATCCTGGATATCCCGGTTGGAATCGGCGCAAGCGGCATCATCGTGCTCGCGTTTAGCTCCCGGCGTTTTTCGGCGTTTCTCGATTCGCGCCCCATCGCCTGGTTAGGAGACGTCTCCTACAGCCTTTACCTCGTTCACGGAACAATTTTATTCGGGTTGGTGAATCTGTTGAACCTGGCAGCGCCGCGCTGCCGGCTGCTCGCCTTGTATGTGCCGTTAGCTCTGCTCGCGGCGGCCGCTTTCCATGTTTGCGTCGAAAAGCCGCTGTTGTACCAAAGCCGCAAAGTGACCGCTCGCGCGAATGCGCAACAGATTTAATCGTCAGTCGAAAAGAAACTGCCCAAACTGCCGCTCGCGAGAGCTCCTAGCGGATTGCGCTCCTCTCCGCTGTGCCGGTGTTCCCCTGGTGAAAGCTCATGCCGCAAACGTTCGAGCGTCATGCTTTGTAAGATGACCCGGCCGGGACCGGTCAGTGTGGTCAGAAACACGCCTTCTCCGCCGAATACCGCGGTGCGAATGCTACCGACCATCTGAATGTCGTAATTGACCGTGGGCTCGAAGGCTACCAGGTGGCCGGTCTGCACCTGTAGAATCTCGCCTGGGACGAGATTGAAATCGACGTGATCTCCCCCCGCATGCACGAAAACCGCGCCGGGACCGGTCAGCTTCTGCAAAATAAAACCTTCGCCGCCGAGCAATCCGGCGCCGAGCCGCCGCACCAGGGCAATGTCGAGGGTTACCGTGCTTTGCGCGAAAAGAAAGCCGTCGCGCTGCACCATAATCGTCTGTCCGGCGGCCAGATCGAAGACCTGAATTTTGCCCGGGTAGTGGCCTGCGAAACCCACTTCTCCCGGTGCTCCAGTCGCGCGGAAATAAGTCCAGAACAGCGATTCGCCCATCAGCTTGCGCTTGAGGGCCCCGATAATCTTATCGCCCAGCGATTGGCCGGTCATCCGCGTGGTCCAATCGACATTCGCGGATTTGTAAATCATCTTGCCGGCTTCGGCGTATATCTCCTGGCCGGGTTGAAGATGCACTTTCGCGATCTGCAGATTGTGCCCCTCAATGTCGTATTGAAGAGGCTCGACCGGCGGAGCGGGTGGATAATGCGTTGCCGCATTGCCCGCGCCGGCCGGCTGGCCGCAGTTCAGGCAAAACTTAGCGGAATCCCCAAGCTGCGTACCACAGTTTGTGCAAAAGGCCATAATTCCTTTATGCTAAACGAAACCACGCCGCTAAGGAGAAGCAGCCGCCAGGTTGACGACAACGATATCGTTTTCTCGCCAGTCGAGAGCGTGCCCATTGCGCGACACGTTCCGCAACATAGGCTCAAAGAGACTCTCTTGCGCGGGAGTACATGCGAAATAAATCGGCGCTCCGGGGAAATTGGCACGAACCAGCGGAAGCAGGCGCATCAACCTGCCGGGATCCGATACCGCGCGGATGATGTGTCTTTCTGAATAAAACACCAGAATCGTGCTTTCATCCGGAGTGAGCACAACCGAGCCGGCCGGCGTGAATTGCTTGATTTCCAGTCCTGAGGCGACTTCCGCAACCTCGCTTCCCGGAGGCTCTCCATAAAGAGCGCTATAGGTTTGGAGCGCCGACGGAACCAAGCCCAGCGACGGAACCAGACAGAGCGCAGCAAGCCACCACTTACTAAGCCGCTGCCTCGCCACATACTCAATTGCCCGAAGAGCGCACCATGCCGTGGCCAGCACTACCGAAGGGACCGCGATCATCGTCTCAAACGGATGAAGCGCAACATGATTCAAGAAGCACGCATACCAGATCACCCAGGAAACCGTCGCCGCGATGAGCGCCACTCCGAAAGACTGCTCGCGTCCCTTCTCTCTCTCGTTCATCCTCCATAGAGCCGCTCCGATGGCGATAATCCCAACGATGCCGAGCATCTCCAGAAGCTTGGCGCCGGCGAATTCAATTAATCGCCTGAACGGCAATTGAAGCACGACGCCCTGGACGTCAAGCCGCTCGGTTCCATAAGTTGCGGCGAGACCGGCGCGGAATAAAACCGTATGCAGCGTCTCCGCAACCAGGCTGGGATAGGTAACTCCATACAGTACGAGAATTGCCGCGGCCACGCCGAATGACGCGATGCAGTACCCAATCGCGAGCCTGCGAACTTCGCGCCGCCGTGTCAGCGCCCCTGCAGCCAGCAAACCGATTCCGAGCAGCACCGCTTCCCAACTTGCGGCCACTGCGATCGATACCGCCGCCAGACCCGCTATTTTCCAGAACCTGCCGCGCGCTTTCTTCTCCAGCGCTTTCGTTGCGCAGAAAAGCGCCAGCACAAACCATGCAACCTCGAGATTCTGCTGTGAGGGCAGATGAATGTAGTCGAGCGTCACCGGCAGGCATGCCCAGGTGAGCAAAGCCAGCACGGCTCCCAATTCTCCGAGCGTGTAACGCGCCAAAAAATAAAGCGCAACCGCCATCAGCGCCGCAACCAGCAAACTGAAAGCGTGCGTCGATGCTTCCGAGACGCCGAACATCTTGTACCAGACGCAGAGCAGGGATGGAGTAAGAGGAGGCCAGTGCAGATAAGCCGCCCGTTCCATTCCAAGCGGCGGGTTATCGTTGATAGGAACGAAGCGCAATGTCCACAGTCCGTAAGTCAGAAAGGAGCGCGCCGCGGTTGCGACATCGGCGCTCACGAAGGCGTGCGCGTACGAAAATGTTTGGCCCAAGGTCGCTACAAGCTGCGTGCCTTTCAGCGCCAGAGCGATTGCCAGGAACGCGCGCGCCAACGCCATGACCCTGCGGCGGGAAATTGCCATTGGACTGCTGTTCTCTATCTGTCTACTCTTCCTTTTAGAATGCGGGCCGTACCGCGCTATCCGATTCAACCAGTCCTACGACTTCTCGACCGTCTATGCCTCCGCGCGCTGCTGGATGAAGGGCAAGAATCTCTACGATCGTACAGAACTGGAGGAAGCATTAATCGGCGCGGGCGCTCCGCCTCGCTTGATCGATCAGCAAAACCTCAATCCAGCCGTCTATTTGGTAACAGCTATACCCTTAATCGCTCCCATTGCCTGGCTGCCGTGGAGCGCGGCGAATATCGCATGGTGCTTGCTGTCTCTGCTTTTTTTTGCATTATCCCTGCTCGCGATTATCCGGCATGCTCACTTACCACTTGCCGGTAAATGGATATTTGCGAGCCTGTCGCTCGCCTTTTGTCCAGTTTATGTCGGCTTACTGCGTGGGAATCCGAGCGTCCTCTCAATTAGTCTGACAGTTCTCGCCGTCTGCTTGTCACGAGACAACAAAATGTGGATGAGCGGCATTCTGCTCGGCGCGGCGCTTTGTCTGAAGCCGCAAATCGCGTTGTGGGCCGTCTGCGTTCTGATTCTCTGGAGCTGTTGGCAGCCTCTCAGAATTGCATTCGGAATAGGGGGTGTAATCGCGATTGCCGCAGTCGTCCGGGCGTCCCACTTCGGCCGCGATTGGCGTTGGTTGCAAACGGAGTGGCAGAATCTGGCGCTCGCCTTTGCTCCAGGCGGACCCAGCGATCCAGGCCCTCGCAGTCTCGCGTCTTTTCAGTTTCTGAATGCCCAGACTCTCACGGCTTACTTCGCTGAAGATGTCCTGCTCAGAAACCTCTTAGTGTGGATCTTAGCAGCGTCCCTCGTGGTTTTCTATCTCCACTTCCGAAAGCAAACCGACGCCGCGTCTCCCTGGCGCGATGCGAGTTTCTTTGCCGCCCTGACGATTCTCATCACCTATCATCGCTATTACGACGCCCAGCTTCTTCTGCTACTTATTCCTGTGTTAGTCGAATTGTGGAGAGCGTCAGATCGGAAAACCGCGATATTCCTGGGTATTTTTCTCGCCACGATCGCTTCCCCGGAGCAATCCGTTTTCGCGAAATGGATGGGCACAGCAGCCATCACGCCATCCCTGGCACAGCTTCTCCTGGTGCGGAACCAGCCTCTGGCTGTTTTGACAATTGCTTTGATCCTGGTCTTTAGCCCGCTCCGCGTCCGCCGCTCCGCGCCGTCTTCCCTAGCCGCAGCCCCTTTATGATTACCGCTTCGCCGGAAACAGAAACTTCAGAGCGTGCCGCATCCGTGCGCCCCAGGCTTTTTCGTTGTGCCCTGCTCCCTGATCTTCCACGAACTCGAGATCGTATCCGGGCTGCCAGCCTTTGGCGACCAGCGCGTCGCGCAGATCTTCTGCATTCTTCACGCAGGAATCGGGATTCTGGCCCTCACACGTGCCGATGTCGAGCCAGATCTTTTGGCCTGATTTGCCGGGCAGCTTTCTGACTTCCCGAAGAATCGCCCGATTCGCCCACCATATGGACGGCGACATGACGATCAGTTTTCCGAATGTCCGCGAATGGTGCAGCCCTAGATAGAGTGTGACCAGACCGCCCAGCGAAGAGCCCCCCAAACCAGTGTCCGCAAAATCCGGCAAAGTCCGGTATTCGGCATCGATGAATGGTTTCAAATCCTCCCGGATCAGCTTGCCGTAAGCTCGCGCGCGCCCACCACGCCCACGCCGATCCCGCACATGCGTATACTCCGTTATCCGTTTCTCACCGGCGTTGTAAATACCTACGATAATCACAGGTTCAATCTGTCCGCTTTGAATCAGTTCTTCGGCTAGCTCATCCAGCCCCCATTCATTCCCCGCAAAGGCGGTAGCGGCATCAAACAGATTTTGGCCGTCGTGCAGATACAAAACGGGGTAGCGCCGCTCCGCCGCCGAGTTGTAATCCGGCGGCAAATACACAATAATGTCGCGGGCAGCTTCAACGAACCGGGATCGGACGGCCTTATGAAGCCTGAGAGTGCCGGTTAGGGTGTGATCCAAAGGGTTGTACGGGCGCGACAGTTGCTTCGGCCGTTAACGGCCGAAACTGTTCTTCAGCCCTTGATGAACTCGAGCGAGACGGAGTTCATGCAGTAGCGTAATCCGGTCGGCTTCGGCCCATCGTCGAACACATGGCCCAAATGGGCATCGCACTTCGCGCAGCGCACTTCATTCCGAACCATACCGTACGTCGCATCGGTCCGATCCTCCACATTCTCTTTCGCGAGCGGCTGCCAGAAACTCGGCCAACCTGTGCCGGAATCGAATTTAGTATCGGAAGAGAACAGGGCGTTCCCGCAGCAGATGCACCGATACAGGCCGTGTTCATGATTGTTCCAGTATTTGCCCGTGAACGCTGGCTCAGTCCCGGCGTGCCGGGTGACTTCAAACTCGTTCGGCGTGAGCTGCTGTTTCCACTCGGCGTCCGTTTTCTGAACCTTTTCCACTTTGATAATTCCCTTTCGCTCGCCTGAATCGGCGAACTCGATAATGGTTACGACCTTGCCGGATTTGAAGAATCCCGCAGCCGAGGCTCTGGAGCCGCCCGCAAGTGTCAACCCGGCACCCGCCGCAAGCGAGAAACTGCTCTTCAAAAATGCTCTGCGCCGCATACCTATATGATAATTCGTCCGGAAGACGCCTTTTGTTATGGCCGGGGATCTTGTTAAGTTAGAAGCATGCCAATCTTCGAATATGCTTGCGACGACTGCGGAACGAAATTTGAGAAATTGGTGCGCCGGAGCACTGAGGCCAATGCAATCCGATGCCCGTCCTGCGGCGAGGAGCATTTGACCACCCAGTACTCGACCTTCGCCGCGAGATCGGGCACGGGCAGCGCTAAAGCGTCTTCCGAATCGTTCGAAGGATGCGGAAGCGGCATGTGCGGCGCGGACATGTGCCAGAGCGGCATGTGCGGCATGAACATGAATTGAAGGTTGAAAATCGCGAATCCGGCCCAACTTGGTTAGTGCTAAAGTCAATCTATCGGGTCTAGTCTCAGAATTAATCTCAGGACCGGGCGCGTCCTCATGGCTGCGGCTGGGTTGGCAGCCATTTTGTGCGCTTTCCCAAGTGTTTCCCGGGCGCAGTCGGAAAGCAGCGAGCGGCAGGCTTATGCCGCCAAAATTCGTGAGACCTACAATTTTCGGTTCGGCAAAGATAGTCTATCGGCGCCCGGAAGCGCGGCCATCGAGGGCAACGATTTTATTCAGTCCGGCGCTTTTCCAACAGCCCAATATTGCGCTCACTGCCACCAGCAGGCCTATGCCGAATGGCGTCAAGCCCTTCACTCGAACTCGTTTCGCACCCCGTTCTACCGAACCAGCGTCAACATTCTGCCGCGCACGAAAGGCATCGAATTCACCCGGCATTGCGATAGCTGCCACAATCCCATTGGCGTCCTCACCGGCGCCTTGACGGAAAACTCGAACGTCGATCGCAAATTCGATCAAGATGGCCTCACCTGCACAACCTGCCACTCCATTGAAAAGCTGCAACCCGCCATCGGAAACGGCAGCTACGTAATGGGCGTGCCGGCCGTAATGGTGGATGAAGCCGGGAATCGCATTCCGGGCGAAGTGCCGGACGACGAAATCATGAAGTACCCCGACCGCCATTCCAAGGCGGTGATGCAGGATTTTTATCGTACTCCGGAATTCTGCGCGAGCTGTCACAAAGCCAGCCTGCCGAATCCACTGAACGACTACAAATTCATCCGAGCGTTCACTGTCTACGACGAGTGGCAGAATTCGAAGTTCTCCGACCGTAATCCGCTCACTTTTTATTCCTCGGAATTCGTCACTTGCCAAAAGTGTCACATGATGCGCGAACCGGTCGCCGCGGCCACGACGGAATATGGCGCGAAGAAAGGCACCTTCGCTTCGCATCGCTGGCTGGCGGGTAATACCGCTGTACCTTTCTATTACGGTTTCAGCGAGCAGTTGAAAAAGACCATTGAATTTCTACAATCGGGCATGTACCTGAACGTGGATCTCTTCGGAATTAAGAAGGAAGGATCGGACGCAATGATTGCGCCCCTCGGTTCCGTGCCCTTCCAGCTCTCGCGAGGGAGCACAGTGCAAATGATGGTCGTAATTCAGAACAAAAATATCGGCCATTCTTTGATTCCCGAAGTGCGCGACTTATATCAAGCTTGGGTTGAGTTCTTGGTGAAGGACGCTACGGGCAAGGAAATTTATCACAGCGGCTTCCTGAGTCCGGACGGAATGCTCGATGAGCGCGCTCACAGTTTCACGAACAGGCCGGTCAACACCTACGGCACATTTGTCGATAATCACCAGGTCTGGACCATCCATTCGGTCGCCTATGACAACACGATCCAGTCCGGCCGGTCGGTGCTCGTCCGTTACGAATTTCGGATTCCAGCTGGCGCGCAAGGCCCGCTTACCGTGACCGCCAAGGTAAATTACCGGCATCTGCGGCAGAGCTACCTGAACAATGTCCTCGGACCGGATCATCCGGCATACCCGGTGGTGGAGCTCGTCTCGCGCACTCGCGTCTTGAATCTCGGATACAACCCGCCCACCCCTCCCGCCACGCAGGATAATCCGGATTGGATGCGCTGGAATAATCTGGGAATTGCGTACCTCGATCAACTGCAATATGCGGACGCCTTGCATTCCTTTAGCGAAGTGGTGAAGCTGCGGCCCGATTACCCCGACGGCTACATCAATATCGGCCTCACCAATATTGAATGGGAAAAGTATGCGCTCGCGCGCGGCGGCCTCGAGAAGGCTTTGGCGCTCAGCCCGAATAATGCACGCGCGCTTTACTACCTCGGACTCGTGGAGCGGCGGGCCGGAAATTCCGACGCCGAATTGGCCGATCTTCAGAAGGTGATGCAGCAATACCCGCAATCGCGCGATGCGCGCCGCGAGCTCGGAATCGCCTATTATCAGCGGCACCGGTATTCCGAGGCGCGCCGGCAATTCGAGGCATTGCAGAACATCGATCCCGACGACCTCGCGGCCCACTACAATCTCGCGGTTATATACCGCCGCATGGGACTAAAGCAGCAGGCTTCCGAACAGGCGGCTCTCTTCTCAACCAGACAGGTCGATCCCGGAGCACCCACCTATTCTCTCGATTATTTGCGCAAACATCCCGAAATTTCGATCGAGAGCGTGCCTTGGCATGTGCATAAGGATCCGCTGCTGAATGCCGCCGCCAAACCCCTGCAACACTAGCTTTTTGGAGCAGTATCTTGGATAAACACCGTCGCCGTTTTATTCGTTCGCTGAGCCGTACCGCGCTCGTGCTTCCCTTCGCGGATGTGCTCGCGCTCGCGGCGCGCCCGCAGCAAGTGAAATTGCCGGGGCCGATAGAGCGCAGCTACGATGCCAAGCCGATGCCCCCTCCCAAAGGGCCGAAGTCGCCCATCGAAGGCACCCCGCTCGGCCTCAGCTTCGTGGATGTCGTCAAAGAATCCGGCCTTGCCGTCAAAACCATTTATGGAGGTGAAGGGAAGAACAAGTATCTTCTTGAAACTACCGGCTGCGGATTGGCCTTCTACGATTACGACAACGATGGCTGGCTGGATGTCTTCCTGGTGAACGGCTGGAGGCTCGAAGGCTTCGCTCCGGGCCATGAGCCGCGCTGCCATCTCTTCAAGAACAATCGCGACGGCACGTTTACCGATGTCACCAAGGGTTCCGGCCTGGAAAAGCGCACCGGGTGGGGACAAGCCTGCTGCGTTGGCGATTACAACAACGATGGCCACGACGATCTTTTCGTCACCTACTACGGCCAAAACGCGCTCTATCGGAATAACGGCGATGGCGCCTTCGCCGACCTGACCGAGCAGGCTGGTTTGATGCAGCCCGGCCCCAAAACACGCTGGAACACCGGCTGCACGTTTGTCGATTACGACCGCGACGGCCATCTTGATCTTTTCGTCGCCAATTACGTGGATTTCGACTTGAAGACTGCGCCGCCGCCCGAAGCCGGTCCATGCACATATAAGGGATTACTCGTGGCGTGCGGGCCTCCTGGTCTCCCGGGCGGCAAGAACCTTCTCTACCACAACAATGGCGACGGCACCTTTACCGATGTAAGCGAAAAATCGGGCATTTTGAATACCGCCGGAACCTATGGCCTGAGTGTCGCGGCGTCCGACCTGGATAACGACGGCTGGCCGGATATTTATGTCGCCAACGATTCAAGTACGGCCACGCTCTATCAGAATCAGAAGGATGGCACGTTCAAAGATATCGCCGTGGAATCGGGCGCGGCGCTCTCTCCGGAAGGAAAGCCGCAGGCTGGAATGGGCGTCTCCATCGGCGACTACAATCGCGACGGCAACCTGGACGTGGTGAAAACCAATTTCGCGGGAGACACCGATTCGCTTTATACAAACCTCGGCGATGCAACCTTTGAAGACCGCACCTACCCGAGCGGTCTCGGAGTCAATACCCGGCTGCTCGGCTGGGGCGTCGGCTTCTTCGACATGGACAATGACGGCTGGCTCGACATACTCATGTCGAACGGGCACGTGTATCCGGAAGTGGACAAGTCGAATGCGGACCTGAAATACGCCGAGCACAAGTATCTCTACCGCAATCTGCAGAACGGCCGCTTCGAGGACGTGACGGACAAGGGCGGTCCCGGAATTCTCGAGAGCGCTCCCGCGCGCGGCTGCTCCTTCGGCGATTATGATAACGACGGCGATCTGGACGTCATCGTGAACTGCGTGAACGCGATTCCACAACTTTTGCGATGCGATTCCACGCTCGCGCGCAACTGGATTAAGATCAAGCTCGTGGGCGTCAAATCGAACCGCACCGGAATCGGCACTCGCGTGATCGTGACCGCGAAAACCAAGCCCGATGCGCCGAGGCCGCTGGTGCAGATGGACGAGCTGCGCAGCGGCGGCAGCTACTTCTCGCAGAACGATCTCCGCATGCACTTCGGACTCGAACAGGCGGCCAAAGTGGACCTGCTCGAGATCCGCTGGCTCAGCGGCCGGGTAGACCAATTGAAGGATCTCGACGTGAATCGTCTGTACGTAGTCCAGGAGGGCGGCAAGATTTTAAGCTCCTCCCCGCTTACGCCCGCGAGAAAAACAGGCGCTTGATGAGAAACGCCGGTCTGCTGCTGTTGGTCGCTCTCGCCCTGCCTGTAATTTCCTCTGCCGAGGAAGCCTGTCCATGGATGAATGCGGTAACCGCCGGGGGCCTTTTGAACGGCGCAGTCACCCTCAAGGTTGGCCATGCCGGCAGAGACAAAGACGACGTGAATTGCGAATTCATGCGCCAAGACCGCTCACTTACCTACTCGCTGCGCATTGAAGTGCAAACCATGAGCGCTCCGCGCGAATACTTTCCAAAGTATGCGGCGCAATGCCGTGCACACGGAACGCCCTTGAACGCGATTGGGAACGAAGCCTTCGCCTGCGGCCGCGCCCGTCGCGGGCAGATTTCCGAAGAGGTTGTCTCCCGCGTCCGTGACCGCGCCTTCCGCATCCTGATCGCCACCAACGATCCCGCAGCCGCGCAAGGCGCCTTTCGCGAAAAAGCGGCCAGCGCCGCCGAACAGGTCGCCGGGAATCTGTTTTAGTCTGCGCGCCGCCGTTGCATATACTCAGAGAACATGCTCGGCGGCATCGAAGCGGGTGGGACCAAGTTTGTCTGTGGTATCGGCTCCGGACCGGACGATCTGAGAACCGCTCAATTCCCGACTTCCTCGCCGGAGATTACCCTCGCGAGCGTGACTGCATTCTTCGAGGAACAGGCGGGCGACGGTCTCGAAGCCGTCGGCATCGGCTCATTCGGTCCGGTCAATCTTGAAATCTCCTCGCCAGATTTCGGCCATATCACTTCCACTCCCAAAGCCGGCTGGAGAGATTTCGACCTCGTGGGCGCCGTCAAGACCGCGCTCCGCGTGCCGGTCGCTTTTGATACCGACGTCAACGCCGCGCTTTTAGGAGAGGCGCGTTGGGGAGCCGCTCGCGGCTTGCCGGATGCCGTATACATGACCATCGGAACCGGAATCGGAGGGGGAGCGTTGGTTCATGGCCAGGTTGCTCATGGCTTGGTTCATCCGGAAATGGGCCATCTTCGTATCCCGCACGATCTCACAAAAGACCCTTATCCTGGCGGCTGCCCTTATCACGGAGATTGCCTGGAAGGGTTAGCCTCGGGCCCTGCCATGCAAGCGCGCTGGGGAATGCCAGCCGGAGTATTGCCGCCGGATCATCCGGCTTGGGATCTCGAAGCGCGCTATCTCGCGCTCGGTCTCGTGAATCTAGCGGTGGCTCTGTCGCCGCGCCGTTTCTTACTCGGAGGTGGTGTCATGCAGCAGCCGCATTTGTTCGATCTTGTTCGTCGGGAATTCGCGCGTCTTCTCAATGGGTACGTCCAGCATCCGGATATTATTGCCGGTTTGGATGAATACATCCAGCCGCCACAACTCGGCAGCCGCGCCGGTGTGCTCGGCTCGCTGATTCTTGCCGAACAGTCGCTCGCCGACGCTGATCCTACCAAAGGCGGTCAAAGGAGTCGGCGCGCGTGACACTCACTGGGCCGCTCATAAAAAGTACGGTCGTTGCCGCTCTCGGAGGTCTCCTCTTCGGTTTCGATACCGCCGTGATCGCCGGTACCACCGCCGGGTTAACCAAAAGCTTCGCGCTCACTCCCGGTACCCTCGGCCTCACGGTCGCCATCGCGCTCATCGGCACGATCATCGGCGCCATGTCGGCCGCCATCCCTGGAGACCGCTATGGCCGCCGCGACAGTCTCCGCGTCATGGCCGTTCTTTATCTCATCTCCGCCCTCGGCTGCGGATTGGCCTGGAATTGGTATTCGCTCGTGGCATTCCGTTTCATCGGCGGCTTGGGAATCGGCGGATCGTCGGTTCTCGGCCCCATGTACATCGCGGAAATCTCCCCGGCCAAATGGCGTGGACGCCTGGTGGGAGTGTTTCAGTTCAACATCGTCGCCGGCATCCTACTTGCTTATCTTTCGAATTACCTCATCGGGATCGCTTCGCTCGGGCCGGAAGATTGGCGCTGGATGCTGGGCGTCTCCGGCGCGCCGGCCCTGCTGTTTTTCCTGATGTTATTCGTAATCCCGCGCAGCCCCCGTTGGCTGGCTCAGAAATCGCTCGTGGCCGAAGCGCGCTCGGTCCTCGAGTTAATCGGCGAGGAAAACGTAGAGACGGAGCTGCGGGACATCGTCGCTTCGATCGATGTCGAGCACGGGCACGGCAAGGAACCGCTCTTTCTTTGGAAGTACCGCATGCCTATCTTTCTCGCGGTTACAGTCGCGATGTTCAATCAGTTTTCGGGGATCAATGCGATTCTCTACTACCTGAATGACATCTTCGCGCGAGCGGGATTCAGCAAAGTATCCGGAGATTTGCAGTCTGTGCTCATCGGCTTCACCAATCTAGTTTTCACCGTCGTGGCCATGTCGATCATCGACAAGGTGGGACGCAAGACCTTACTGCTGATTGGCGCGGTCGGAATGGCGGCCTGCCTCGGCGGCGTCGCCACGATTTTCCTGACGGGAGCAAGCCAGAGCCTTCTCGTCTGGCTTCTAGTGGGCTTCATCGCCTTCTTTGCGTTTTCGCAAGGAGCGGTGATCTGGGTGTTTATCAGTGAAGTGTTCCCAACTCGCGTCCGCGCGAAAGGACAGAGCCTCGGCACCTTGACGCATTGGGTGATGAATGCGGCGATTTCCTGGACCTTCCCCATCATCGCCTCCCACTCCCGCGGCGCTCCGTTCGTCTTCTTCTCGGCCATGATGGTAGTGCAATTCTTCGTGGTTCTGTTCGCCTATCCGGAAACCAAGGGGCTCTCTCTCGAAGAAATGCAAAGAAAATTCGGCATCGCCTAAGCGGGAGTCTTCGCGACTCTCGCTAATTCTGACAAGACAGGTCGTATACGACAAGTCGTTCATGAAATATCTTTTCGGGGGTTAAATCCATGAACACTTACACAGTAATCACTTATGCCTGGCTGGTAGCAGGCGCCGTGTGGCTGCTGAGCAGTCTGACGGCGAAGCCCACCGTCCGGAGGCAATCGCTCGTCTCCCGTTTGGTTCAGATGATGATCGTGGGGGCCGGCATATTACTGCTCTGTGATAAAGGCTTGCGGGTCGGGCCACTCGCTCTGCGCTTGGTGCCGGCCTCTTCAGCGGCCTCTTATGCGGCGCTATTGCTGACTCTGGGTGGGGTCGGCTTGGCGCTCTGGGCGCGGTTTTTCCTCGGGCGGAACTGGAGCGGGACAGTGACCGTGAAGCGGGATCATCAGCTCATACGCGGCGGGCCATACAGATTCGTGCGCCATCCGATCTACTCGGGTTTTTTGATCGCGGTGGTTGGCAGTGCCATCGATTTGGGCCATCTAGGGGGCTTCATCGGCGTCCTTCTGGTAGTCGTCGGGTTTCGCTTGAAATCGCTTACCGAGGAGAAGTTCATGATGGAGCAATTCGGCTCGGAATATGTCGAATACAAGGACCGCGTGAAGGCGCTGATTCCGTTCGTATGGTGAAAGCGCGCTCCTCGCGAACCGGAGAAGAAGAGTTGCTTTCGGAAGCCCGGCAGATCGATCGGCATCTGCGCCTCATCAGAGAGACGCTGCGCAAGCCCGTTGAGACCGAGTTCGCGCCCGGGGAACTGACCGGCCCGCAGCGCGGCATTATGCACATACTGGTTTCTTCGAGCGGCCTAAGCCTGAAGGAGCTTAGTAAACAGGCCGGTCTCGCCCACAGTACGGTTTCCGGAATCGTGGACCGCCTCGAGAAGCGAGGCATGGTGGAGCGGCAGCAGGATGAAACCGACGCGCGATCGAGCTTGATCGCGATCTCGAAAGAGGTTCGCGCATTTCTCCGCGACACGCTGCCCGCACTCGTCATCCATCCGCTGGTTGAGGCGCTTCGCCGCGCGGAACCCGCCGAACGAAAGGCGGTCATGAAGGGATTGCGAACGCTCGGTCGCCTGATCGAGGCGGAGTGAAGAATCAAGCAGGTTGATCAACTCGCCTGCGGGCTCGGGCTCCAGGGCCAATCTCTCGTTCCGCGGGCCCGCCACAGATACGCCGCGATTCCAAAAACCAGCAAAGCCACGCCGCTCCAAATGTAAACCGCTCCGCTCGATACCAGAATGAAGATCCATCCCGCGAGCGCAACCAGTACGGGGAGAGGATAAAACGGCATCGAGAATGGCCGCGCTATGTTCTTTCGCAGCCGCCGGATCAATATGACCGCAATGCATTGCGCCGCAAACTGGGTGACGATCTGAATCACGATTAAGGTCTTGATCAGAGACTCCAGGCTGAGCAGGCACGCCGCCGCTGAAAGAACTCCCATGAACAGCACCGAAAAAGAAGGAAAACCGCGAGTCGGGTGCACCCGGGCGAATGCCGGAAAGAAGCGGCCTTCCGCTGCTGCCGCAAAAGGCACGCGCGTATAGCCGAGCAGCACGCAAAAAACCGATGCGAAAGCCACCCAAAGAATCAATCCGGTCATGAGCGAAGCTGCTTTCGCTCCGTATAGCCGTTCCATGTACTCGGAGACAATCGCGTGCGAGCCGGCGGCTTCGCGCCACGGCACTACGCCGATGATCGATACGCTCATTGCCAGGTAGAGCACTGCCAGAATCCCGACCGACAGCAGCACGCATCGGGGAATCGTCACCGCCGGATTCTTAATCTCGCCTCCGATCAGGCAAACGTTGAAATAGCCGCTATAGTCGTACATGCTGAGCAGCGTTGCGGCTCCAAGGCCCATGAAGAACGCCGGTGAAAAGTGAAAAGCCCCCGCTGGGAAGGTGAATGCGAGCGCCGCATTAAAGTGCCACGCGCCGCCCCAGATGATCACGCCCATGGCAACGATCAACCCCGCCCAGAGAATGATGGAAACCCGCCCGATCGACCGTATATCGCGATAGAGAAGCCAGGTCGACAGCAGACACACGCCAACCGCTATGGCCTTCTGTTCGGAGCCGGTCAGCCAGGGCAGCAGATAACGGGCGTAATCGGCGAATCCGACCGATCCCGAGGCTGCCGTGAGCGGTGCCGCAAGCATCACCTGCCACAGGAACAGAAAACCCATTAGTCTCCCCAGCGAATGAAATCCGAACGCCTGCTGAAGATACTCATAGGAGCCTCCCGAACCAGGCATCGCGGCGCCGAGTTCCGCCCACACTAGGCCGTCGCAGGTGGCAATCAGCGCGCCCAGAATCCAGCCCAGCAACGCCTGAGGACCTTGCATGGTGGAGAGAATCAGCGGAATGGTGATGAAGGGACCAACTCCCACCATGTTCAGCATGTTCGAGGCGAGAGCGGGGAAAAGTCCCATCCCTCGGCGCAGTCCCTCTGCGGAATGTTCGACAGTTTCGCCCGCCGCCGCGCCGCGGGCGTCGGAAGGTTCGGGTGGAGCTTGCCCGGAGCGTCCCAGCTTATTTGAGCGGCCTGACCGCTACCTCTTTGAAAAAAACGATGTCGTTGTCGCTATGGTTCTGCAGGCCGATGTATCCATAATTGGGGCGCGTGCCGCGCTCCGGCTCGTAGCTAAGCTTCTTGGGAGGCACTGGGTCGCCTTCCGTATAGTCGGTCACCTTCACTCCATTTACGGTAACGATCGTGCGCGGACCGTCAAGCGTAATCTCCATCGTGTTCCATTCGGGTCCCGGCTTTCCAGGACGCGCTAACGGTTTTGTCAATGAATACAGCGTGCCCGTAATATGATATTCATCCTCGCCTGGGGCTACATTATCGATTTGCACTTCGTACCCGTAATTCACCGGCATCCACGGCTCCAAGGGAGCTACAGGTATGCGAATATACACTCCGGAGTTATCATTGTGATCGCGCATCTTGTATACTACCCGGATCACGCAATCGCCCAATTTGCTGCCGGTCCAGTAGAGCAAACCCATTCCGCCGTGCGTCTGGATCAGGCCGTTTTCAACAGTCATGTTGCCCGGACCCACATGCTTCCAGCCGTTCAAATCTTTTCCATCGAACAATTGCTTCCATCCTGCCTCGCGAGGGCTAGCGGAGAGCATGCCTGCCGCAAGCAGCAGAAACGTCAAATATCGAGTCATATCAGAAGACTACACCAAGCTGTCGCTTAGCCGGTCATAATAGGAAGTTTGCGATGAACCTTCTTCCTCATGACGAGAAATTTTTCGATCTCTTTCACCAGCACGCCCGGATTCTCTGCCAATCCTCCCAACTTCTGATCTCCGGGCTCAAGTCCGGCTATAACGGCGTCTGCGAGATTTCAAAGCAGATGGAGGCCCTCGAGCGAAACGCGGACGACGTGATTCATGAGATCTTCCGCCGGCTGCAGGCCACCTTCATCACGCCCTTCGACCCGGAAGACATTCAGACCCTTGCGACCGCTCTTGATAATGTTCTCGATTCCATCGAAGATGCCACCTTCCGGATCGTCGCTTACCGCCTGGACCCGATTCCGGAACCCGCCATTCAGCTTGCCCGCATGATCGACGATTCCTGTTCGGCCCTGGCAAAAGCTTTGAGCTCTTTAGAAGATCGAAAGCCGGTATGGGATCAATGCATCGAAGTGCATCGCCTCGAGAACGAAGCCGATGCGGTGGAGCGGACCCTCGTCGGCAAACTTTTCAGCTCCAATATCGACCCGCTTTCGCTCATCAAGCAAAAGGAGGTTTATGAAATTCTGGAGCAAGCAACCGATTTTTGCGAAGATGTGGCTGACGTCATCCAGAATGTCGCTGTAAAGAACAGCTAGCCCATGTCCACCTTCGGACTAGTGGTTCTCATCATCGGCATCGCTCTGGTCTTCGATTTCGTCAATGGCTTTCACGACGCGGCGAATTCGATTGCCACCGTTGTAGCTACCCGCGTCCTGAGCCCGGCTAAGGCGGTTGCCATGGCGGCTGCGTTTAACTTTCTCGCAGCCTTTTTCTTGGGCACGGGCGTCGCTTCCACCATCGGCAACGGATTCGTCAACACCAGCATCGTCACCCCTTATGTTCTGCTGGCCGGATTGATCGGCGCGGTCGTTTGGAATATCTTGACCTGGTATGTGGGGCTGCCCATCAGTTCCTCGCATGCTCTGATCGGCGGCTACGCGGGGGCAGCGCTCGCGAAAGCGGGCCTCCACGGATTAATCGTCGGCAAATGGCCCAGCACGCTGGCTTTTATTGTGCTTGCCCCGCTGATCGGACTCATTCTCGGCTACGCGCTGATGATTGCGGTCTACTGGATCTTTCGCCGCTACACGCCTGCTCGAATGGACCGCTATTTTCGCCACGCCCAGATCGTTTCGGCCTCTTTGTTGAGTTGCGCTCACGGAACGAATGACGCTCAGAAAACCATGGGTATCATTACCGCTGTCCTGGTAGCGGGTGGTTTCCAGAAGAGCTTCCATGTCCCGGATTGGGTCATCCTGGCTTCCGCCGCGGCCATGGGTTTGGGAACTTTGAGCGGCGGCTGGCGAGTGGTGCGGACAGTCGGCACCCGTTTAACCCGCCTGAAGCCGCGCAGCGGATTTTGCGCCGAAACCGGAGCCTCGCTCTCCATTCTCTTGGCGACTTGGCTCGGGCTGCCGGTCTCGACTACTCACGCGGTGGCTGGCGCTATTGCGGGAGTCGGATCAATCCAGCGCGTCAGGGCAGTGCGATGGCAGGTCGCGGGTGACATTGTCTCGGCTTGGCTCCTCACCATCCCCGCAGCCGCATTGGTCTCGGCCCTTGCCTTCTTCCTGATTCACCTGCTCACATCAAAGGCTTAATCCGTCCTAGATTCTTACCTCTTAATTCGTTAACAAGAATACTTGAACATTGTTCAGGCGGCTTCGAGCAGTTGAATGATGTTATGGATGGAATGGTCGGCTTTGTGGAAGGCAGTTTGGAGCTTGCTGCTGGGTCGCGAGGCGGCGTCGGGCCGATGATGAAAGAGGCTGTTGGCAAGGGGTCCGCAAAGCTGTTTGTGGAAGAGGACGAACAGCAGTGCGACTTTGGTTCCTTTATGGGTGAGACGATAGGCGTAGCGTTTGCCGTCGCGAGCGAGCAGTCCGTGCGCTTTGAGTTTGCGCAGGTGGTAGCTGAGCTGAGTGAGGCGATATCGGTCCGCGCCGATTCCGAAGGTAGTAAGGATGGCGTCGTGGATCTGCCGGGCGCGCCAGCCGGAGACCATCGTGCCGCCGTGCAGCAGTACTTCCATGAGACGGATCATCCGTGTGTCGTGGATCTTGATGCCGGGATATTTTGCCGTTCCGGCAGTGATCGGCAAGGCCAGCCTTTGCAGCAGCGGAAAATCGACATGCACATTCAGGCATTGAGCCTGGAAAGCGGCGAATCGATCCGTGACGCCGAGGAACTTCTGGCGCACAGCGGCGAGGTGGTCAAGCCCCTTCTTTAAGCCGAAATCGGTTAGGTTATTGGAACAGACCTCATTGCGGAGGAAGGTGGAGAACTTCTCGTACTGCTTGACGAAAGCCTTCCGGCAGTAGGCGCGAAAGATATGGTGGCCGTGCTCGACCTGTTCGAGGGTGGTGTTCAGCTTGCCCTTCAGCTTCTTTGCGACGCGGGTCCCGAAGATCTCCGCAATCTTGTTGGCCGTCAGACGCCACAGTCCCATCTCACAACTGCGCTCGAAGATCTTGTGGATCGGGAAATGTCGTTTGAATATGAAGTTGCGGCGATATTCCACCTGGCTGACGGCATAGAAGCGCCGCAGGTTCATCGCCGCCCGCTCCCGTTTGGAGAACTTCGGGCCCAGCGGCAAAGTCCAGTAGTCGAGCCGCTGGCGGATGACTTCGGAGGTGAAGCGGTCTGCGGCGGCCTGTAATGCCATCGGATCCTAAACAGCCAGAAACGCATTGTCGTTCTTGCGGAAGCTAACCTTCTCCCGGTTCAGTTCCTTCTCGATGAAGCTGTGACCGTTGAGATAGTAGGTAGCCTGAAACGGAAAGAACGAGGCTACGCGCATCACCATCGATCCCGGCGCCTCGTCGCGGATGTAGAAGTAATAATGCGTGAAACGGCTCCGCTGGCGAGCCAGAATGCGGTAGTTGGGATCGGCGCTGTATTCTTGTTAACGAATTAAGAGGTAAGAATCTAAGGAGGCGCCGCCTCCTCGCGCAGGCAAGTCATCCCCCAGCCTTCGCTTCGCTGCAGGCCTCCGCTTCGCTCCGCACTTTCCGCTCCGCTTCAAGTGTGGGTGGTCCCCCCTAACATTGCCTTTTCTACCCTCCGTCCCTCGCCGTGAAGGCAGGGGTAGCTGTTATGCAGCTCCCCTTCTATCCAGGAAAAACCAAGAACCAACTTTCGGGTTGACAGAGACGGCCTCCTCATAGAAGGGGTGAGTTATCACTGCACCGCACTTACCACACATGAAAGGAACACAAACAATGAAAGCAGAGACAAGCGAGCGAATCGACATTTACACTCAGATTACGAATCAGATTGTTGAGGCTATCGAAGCCGGGGCGGAGACTTACACAATGCCTTGGCACGTGAACGGCGCAGATAGCCCTCTACCTGTGAATGCGGCCACGCATCGAGCCTACCGAGGAATAAATGTAATGATGCTTTGGGCGGTCGCCGCGAAAGAGGGTTACGATACGAACCTCTGGGCTACGTATCCCCAATGGCAGGAACTAGGAGCGCAAGTTAGAAAGGCCGAAAGATCCGCCAGCGTCGTGTTTTGGAAGTTCTTCGATGACGACCTCGAGGACCCGAAAGCGGGGAACGAAGAGACGCGCACAGTTCGTAAGGCAGTTATGGCACGCGCATATCACGTGTTCAACGCTGCGCAAGTGGACGGTTACGAGATTCCCTCCATACCTCGACTTCCGGAATCCGAACGAATCGAACGAGCCGAGCAGTTTTTCAACGGTATCGGCGCAGAAATTCGGGAAGGCGGCTCGCGTGCTTTCTATTCGAAAAGCGAAGACTACATACAAATGCCCCCGTTTTCGGCATTCAAAAAAGCTGATTTTCGATACTCGGTTTTGGCGCACGAAATCACGCACTGGAGCGGAGCGGCGGATCGGCTCAACCGGGACCTGGCGTCGCGTTTTCAGAAAGAAGTGTACGCCGGCGAGGAATTGATAGCCGAGCTAGGCAGTGCGTTTATCAGCGCCGCGCTGGGGCTGGAGATCGAGCCTCGCCGTGATCACGCGCCCTATATCGAGTCGTGGTTACGCGCTCTTCGGAACGATAAACGTGCCATGTTCACGGCGTCGGCGAAGGCACAGCAAGCCGTTGATTGGCTCTTTCAGCGCACTCCTGTAGCTGCCGCGGCGTGACCGCGGCGGCTCAGACTGAGGATGCAGCCACGACGAACGACGACAGGACGAACGTTATCGCTACGCTGAACGATTTCTGCGGAAAAGCTATGGGCGTCGGAGGATGCTTGTATCAAACGCCCGGCATGGCCGCTCTGCCACCGAGCGATCGATCCACGATCCGCGAGAAAAGTGGAGACCTTCGATGCCTTCACGCGCGAAAACGATCCATGCGGGGAGCGCGATTTTGGAGCCTTTGAGTACAACGGGCATAGGATTCTGTTGAAGATCGACTGCTACGACCCGAGCATGGAAGAAGGAAGCGAGGACCCGAGCGATCCGCAACGCACCGTCAGGGTTTTGACGATTATGCTTGCCTCTGAATATTGATTCGAGGCTTTTCCGCCGCGCGCCGGGCTTACTCCGGCACGCGGCCAGCTTGTTTAACGGCCGTCGTCTGCGATCAAGCGCGGCACAAAGGCAATTGAAAACGTCACCAGCAATCAGGAACAGGCATACGTGCGGTTCCTGAATCTCGACGCGCGCCATCGGCCCATTCGTCTACGGTTTTTCATGAGAGCCAACGTATTGCCGCAGCGCTTTTTCCAGGTTCGTCGATATGTTTCCTAGCGCGCTCAGTCGTGAACTACGCACTAATGAGGCCGCCGGGGACCGCAACGCCCCCTTGCCGGCGATCAGATATGATCGGAGCCGTTCGGCCGTCACGTAAAATCTGGCGAACAACCAGTACGATCCCGCGCACGGAAAAATGATCCCGTGAACGCGCCTTCAGCAGCGCCGGGGACGACAGGAACGACAGCGAACGCGCCGCAGTAGCCCGATACGCATCGAGGGCCGTATGGAAGCCCTGCGCCAGTAACGGTTTCGATTCGCTCGTGTCTTCACCCAAAGAACGCGCGAAGCTTTTCTCGAGATACGTCAGCTGCTTCTGCTCGATCTACTTCGAGTGAAGCTATACGGAAACATCAAGACGCGATCCTCTCGTTTACCGCGGATCTACACTCTTCAATCTCCTCTCTAGACAGGGCTTTCGGCTTCAATGCCACGCGGTTCACCGGACTGTGTTCACCGAGCAGGCATTCTTTGTCGTCGGTGAATACCAGCAGTTCGCGATTTCCCCGGGACGCTCCCACATACAGAAGCGGCTTATCCAGCAGCGTGCGGATCCGCGAGTCGCTGGTATCGATTTGCAACAGTGTGCGCTCGCTGGTTTTCGACTGTAGCGAATAGCTGGTCATTGCGTACGCATATTCGACGTGCGGCATCGCCGGCAGCTTCCAATCGATCGTCCGGCCGTTATCCAGCTTTACGCTGGCGTTTCCAGCTTCATCGAGTCGCTCAATCGTGCCGGTCTCGCGGTTGGCGACCTTCTTGCCGCCATTCCAGGGCCGAGTCAGTTGTACACGTTCTCCTTCGGCCAGCCATCGCTTCTCTGCAGTGAAGATCTCCACGCCGAACGCTCGCCGCGGATCGTATGTAATCTCCCGATCGCTTGGGAGGCGTAGCGTCATCAGATTTGCTTCCGCATCCCGAGCCGCCACGCGGCCATACTCGCCGCTCTTCACCCCAAGGAATCCCACAGCCTTCCCAAACCGCACGATGTCATCGATGTTGTAGGTGGCCGCGCGCTTCCGATCCTCCACCCGCACATCGCGGCGGCCGACAAGCACTCGTGCTTCGTAGCAATCGGCTTTTAGAAGACCCCTCGCCTGCAGCTCGTGGCGTACGGCCGCATTGATTTCACCGAGC
>Ga0208220_1000129_pt1 | contig 28398 bp, 26 predicted proteins | sample NGESurdeep092012_9_FD_184484 | JGI IMG/M metagenome (GOLD analysis project Ga0208220, IMG submission 184484) | Arctic peat soil microbial communities from Barrow, Alaska - NGEE Surface sample F53-1 deep-092012 (SPAdes) | ecosystem: Environmental > Terrestrial > Soil > Wetlands > Peat ...
GAAGTCGAACCGCAACGTGGACATCCTCCGCGATTTCGTGAAGGAGCAGGGGCTGCCGTATTTTTATGACGTGATTGACGACCCGAACGGCCGCTGGCATTTCGATTCGAGCAAGGGAATGCTCAAGCGGCAATACGGCTCGCAATACGCGGGCGTCTGCCACACGGCGCTCCCGGCCAAGGGCCACACGCGCCCCGGCGAGATTTTGTTCGGCACAGATTCGCACACGTGCATGGCGGGCGCGTTCAACCAGTTCGCCACCGGCATCGGCAACACGGACGCGGGCTTCGTGATGGGCACCGGCAAATTGCTCATCAAGGTGCCGGAGACGATGCACTTCCGGCTCGAAGGCAAGTTGCAGCCCGGCGTGATGGCGAAGGACATCATCCTCCATTGCATCGGTGAAATCGGCTTTGACGGCGCGACGTATCGCGCGTTGCAGTTCGACGGCCCCGGCGCGGCGAGCCTTTCGATGGACGACCGCATGACGATTGCGAACATGGCCATCGAGGCGGGCGGCAAGAACGCCATTTTTGAATTCGATTCGCGCACGGCGGAATACGTGGACGCGCGTGTGAAATTGAACGGCACGAAGTCCGCCTACCAACCGGTCGAGCCGGACAAGGACCAGAAATTTGTTTACGAACTCGTCGTGGATTTGAGCAAGCTCGAGCCGACGGTGGCGTGTCATCCGGATCCGGGCCAGCGCAAGAAGGCGAAGGACATGGGCGACACCAAGCTCGACCGCGCGTATGTCGGTTCCTGCACCGGCGGCAAGACGAGCGATTTCGTGGAGTTCGCGAGGGTGTTGCGCGGCAAGCGCGTGACGATTGACACCTTCGGCGTGCCGGCGACGCCGGACATCGTGCATGATCTGCAGAGCACGCGCTGGGGCGGCAAGACGATTTGGGAAATCCTCGTGGACGCGGGCGTGCAGATGACGGAAAACGCCGGTTGCGCTGCGTGCCTTGGCGGGCCGGTGGACACGTTTGGCCGCATCAACAAGCCCGGCATCAAGTGCATCAGCGCGACGAACCGGAATTTCCCCGGCCGCATGGGCGACAAGGAATCGCAGGTGTTTCTCGCGTCGCCGATGACCGTGGCCGCCAGCGCGATCGCCGGCAAGATTGTTGACCCGCGCGAGTATCTGGGGAATTGATTTGCTGTCGCAGTCATTTTCGTTTGAAGAGTTGACGTGCAACTTTTAACGTCGGAAGCACCGCTCGAATTCGGGTCAATTTGTTTGCAGATACCGGACTTTTTGTTAGAGTGGATTTGGACGGGAAAGTTATGAAGCGCTGGCTTTTTATCGCAATGGCGGCACTGCTTCCGGGCGTCACAACCCACGCGGCACAGGTTGGCCTGATTAAAATTGACGGTGCCATCGGCCCGGCCACCGCCAATTACATTTCCCGCTCGCTCGAAGTCGCGGCAAATCAGGACGACGAGTGCCTGATTATTCAACTCGACACACCCGGCGGCTTGCTTCAGTCCACCAAGGAAATCGTCGAGGATTTTTATTCCGCGAAAGTTCCGACGGTCGTTTATGTTTCGCCGTCGGGCGCGAGCGCGGCCAGCGCGGGAACGTTCATCACGCTGGCGGCGGACGTCGCGGCAATGGCTCCAAACACAATTATCGGCGCGGCGCATCCGGTCGAAATGGGCATCGGCGGCATCACCGGCGGGGCCACCAACGACGTGATGGCCGAAAAGCTGGCCAATTACGGTTCCAGCTTCATGGAAACCATCGCGGACAAGCGGCATCGCAACGTCGGGTGGGCGAAGTCCGCCGTTCTCGAAAGCGCCTCGATCACGGCGGAAGATGCGTTGAAAACGAACGCCATTGATTTCATCGCGAAGGATGTGCCGGATTTGCTCAAGCATCTTGACGGACGGAAAATCGGCGACAAAACACTTCACACGGCCAATGCCAGCGTCGTGGAAATTCCGATGAGCGCGGGCGAAAAATTCTTCCAGCTTTTCTGGCAGCCGGATGTGATGATGATTCTTCTGCTCGTCGCGATTTATGGGATCATCGCCGAGATGAGTCATCCGGGCGCGATTTTTCCCGGCGTCGCAGGCGCGCTCGCACTGATCCTGCTGCTGTATATGTCGGCCACGCTGCCGCTGAACATCGCGGGCGTTGCGCTGATCCTCTTGGCCGTCGCGCTGTTCGTCGTGGACATTTTCGCGCCCACGCACGGCATTTTGACCGGCGGCGGCATCATCGCATTTTTTCTCGGCGCACTGATGCTGTTCAACCATGAGCCGGCGGTTTATCGTCTGCCCGTGATCTGGGTGATTTCAACGACGCTCGTGACCGCCGCGTTTTTTGTGTTCTTCGTGGGCAAGGGAATTCGCGCACAGTTCAAACCCGTGCAGGCCGGCGCGGAAACCATGATCGGCAAAACGGTGAACGCACTTTCGCGGATTGACGCGCAGGGCGGACGGGTTTTCATCGAAGGCGAAACTTGGAACGCCATGAGCGAAGCGCCGATTGAAGCCGGACAGCCGGTTGAAATCACCGGCATCGAAGGGCTGACTTTGAAAGTGAAACGAAAAAGCTAAACCGGATTTGCCAATGCCGCGCATACGGGTTCAAGCGCGATTCGTGGCAACGGTTTGTTATTTACTGACATACTTTTTCCGAAAACGTCTTAATGTCATTCCTCCAATGAAAATCAAAACCAACAAACTAACTCCGGTTTCCATTCGCCGAAAAATAATTTTCCGTTCATCAACGAAACTTTTATCCGTTTTGATGCTCAACAAGGATTCAGGGTTGTTTTCCATAATACTGACGGGATTATCTTCACGTCGCGGCGCATTGCGTGGAAAATTTTGCGAAAGATTTTGGCCGTTCCAATAGCCGATGCGGCGGGAGATTCGGTTGTCATTGACTGCGCTTCCGGCGGGCATTTCCAAACCGGCGAGAGTAAAAGCTTTCGGATCAATCGGCACATTGTATTGCGCGTTCGCGCGAATCATTCGCGTTTCCCACGGACGCGGATCGCCGCCGTAATGAGCCACGGAGTTGACTTCCAGCGGAATCGGATCATCGGGATTTCTCTCGTCAAATCTTGCCAGAATCGTTGTCCCTACGTTTGGCGATTCTTGTTTAATCACATGTGTCGGGTGATTGACGTCAATCCAGAATTCATATCTCCATGTATCAGCGACTCGGACGCGAATGTGCCATGCCGGTATGTTGTCCACTGTCTCTTTGCCAATCAGAGCGACCGATTGCGCGGTTTGGTAACTAAAAAAATCCTCAATCGGACTGCCAAGCGATAAATTATCTGCGAGTCCAAAAGTCCGGGGGTCAAAAAGATATTGTGAAATGCCGCCTTTCGGATCACGAATGTTTGTGTCTGTTCGTCCGTCGAATTGCGTAATAATTTTTCCGTCATAAATGGTGCGATAATGTGAGTCGAAAAATTTAATCAGCCCCATCTGTGCCAAGGCATCATCATCGCCGTTCAACTCAAGGCGTTTGGCATCCACCAGTTTTGTTACGTTAGGATCACTTGAAACGTAAGCCGATTCACGCTGCAATTGCTCAAAGCGGCGCTTCTCGCCGTCGAACACGACTTTCAGTAGAGAATAATTCGTTTGAATGTTCCACTTGTAGTCATGTTGAGCCACGATAAATTCCATCTCGCCCGATTTTATTTTTTCCCGCGCGGCAGCGACTTTCTTTAACAGCGCAACCGGATCAGGTTCCGCAGAATTATCCTTTTCGGCGACGGCAACGGTAACCACGCTTCCTGCGAGCAACAAACCGGCGGCAGTGCAGGCCACAAATTTATACTTCGCCCAAGCAATTGCCTTCAACGCTCCTTTCACAAGAATTAATGTTGAACTGCTGGCTGCCACGCCTTTGGCAATCGCCACGGCAGTCACAGTTATCGCCAGCGCAGCGGGCGCAGCTTGAACAGAGTTGGCGGAAATTGCCGCCGTCAAAACCGCCGCCGGCAGAATGATTCCGCGCCTTGTAAAAAATTTCCGCAGTTTTTCCACCGCGCGATGCACGCGTCTTTGCGCCGCCGTTTCATTCACCTTCAACGCCGCCGCGACTTCGCGCAGGGTTTTGTCCTTGAAAAAACGCAGCACCACGGCGTCGCGGTCTTTTTTCCCCAGCCGCGCCATCGCCTCGTCGAGCAGCGGCGCGAGCCGGTTCCAGGTTGAAGCATCGTCGGTTTCCTGAAGGGTGGATTGCATATAAGCCTCCTGTTCGCGAAACTGGCGGCGACGTTCCCCGCGCCGGAAGCTCAACGCCGTCAGCCGCGCGGTTTCGTAAAGCCAGCCTTCGAGGATGGTGTCCGGGCGCAGGCTGGCGGCTTTGCGCGCGAGGGTGATGAAGACTGCCTGCGTGATTTCCTCGGCATGGGCGTCAATCCCGGCGTGCCGGAGCGCCGCCGAATAAACCAGGCCGACGTGCCGCTGGACGAGTGTGGCAAAGGCGGCTTCCGAGCCTTGCCGGTCGTAATCCCGCAGCAGTTCCATGTCGCCCGCATCGTGCATCTGCATATTTATTGCCGATGGATGCGAAATCAGACATTTATTTTTACAGAAACTTTCCGTCGCACTGCCGAAAAATCTTTTCAGCGGGTGCGGTAGTCATTTTTTCTGCGCGAGCACTTCGTGGACGGTGGTGAGAAGTTTTTCCGTCGTGAACGGCTTGTAAATGAACCCGTCGGTTTTGATCCCGCGATTGGTGACGGCCTTTTCCTGTTTCGAGCCGGTGGCGATGACGATTTTGAGGTCCGGCTTTATTTTTCGCAGCGCCTTGATGGTGGCGAAGCCGTCCATGAACGGCATTTCAACGTCGGTGATGACGAGGCTCACGTCGTCGGTTTTTCCGGCAAGGCTGACGACGGCTTCTGGGCCGCTCGCGGCGGTCAGCACACGGTAATGATAATTTTCCAGCGTCGTGCGGATCAGCGCGAGCATGGACTCCTCGTCGTCAATGATCATGATGCACTCGCCGCCGCCGGCGGGCAGCGCGGATTTTTTCGGCGCGGCCTCAATGTCCGTTGCGCCGATGACGGCGGGCAGGAACAATTTGAATTCAGTCCCGCAGCCGACTTCGCTCTCCACGCTGATGAAGCCGCCGTGGTTTTTTGCGATGGTCAGCGAAGTGGACAACCCCAGCCCCGTGCCCTTGTCAGCCATCTTGGTGGTGAAGAACGGCTGGAAAATTTTCCCGATCTGTTCGGCGGGAATTCCGACGCCCGTGTCCGCAACACTGACGCACAGATAATTTCCCGGTTTCGCGCCGGGAATTTTTGCGGCTCCGGCAGTGTCGAGGTGGATGTTTTTTGTGGCGAGCGTAAGTATGCCTCCGTCGGGCATGGCATCGCGAGCATTGACGCAGAAGTTCATCAGGACCTGGTGCAGTTGCGTGGACGCGGCGGAAACGGGCCTGCAATCCGCGTCCACGCGGATGCGGCATTCGATTTTTTTTGGAAAAGTGTCGGTGATGATCTTTCCCATTTCCCTCACAATCTGGCCAATGCGGATGATTGCCTTGCCCGAATCGCCGCCGCGCGCGAACGCGAGCACCTGCCGCACCATTTCCGCGCCGCGCTTGGCGCTGGATTCCATCGTGTCCAAAATGCCTGCGAATCTCGGCGAAAGGTTCTCGTCGCGCAGGATACCCGCGCCAATGAGAATGGGCGTGAGCGCGTTGTTCAAATCGTGCGCGATGCCGCTGACGAGCGTGCCGAGGCTTTCGAGGCGCTGCGCGCGGAGGAATTGTTCTTCGAGTTGTTTTTTTTCAGTGATGTCGGTGTTGATGACGAGCAATGATTTCGGACGCCCCTGGCCGTCGCGGATCAGCGTGGAGCGCGCCTGCACGATGACGCGCCTGCCGTCCTTCGCCACTTTTTGAAGTTCGCCGCTCCATTCATCCTGCGTGATGGCGGCCTTGAAAATTTCTTCAACCTGCGGCGTGAGAATCCCCTTGAAGAACAGTTGCAAAACATTTTTCCCGAGTGCCTCGTCGGCAATCCACCCGTAAATCTTTTCCGCGCCCTTGTTCCAATAAATAATCTGGCCGGCCAGGTCGCAGACGAAAATGGCGTCGCTCGCCTTGTCCAGAAGCGCACCCTGTTCGCGGATGATCTGCTCGGCCTGTTGCAGTCGCGCGTGTTCCTTGGCGTTGTGCAACGCGCGGCGGATGGCCGGGACGAGCCGGCTCGGCCTTTGTTTGAGGACGTAATCCACCGCGCCATGCTGGAGGCTGTCCACGGCAATGTCCTCGCCGATGTTGCCGGAGAAAAAGACGAATGGTGTTTCCGGCCGGACTTCCTGCGCGAGCGACAACGCGGTCAAACCATCGTAGGACGGCAGCGTGAAATCGGAAATGATGAGGTCGTATTCGGCGCGGCGCAGGGCGGCTTCAAATTCATCGCGAGATTTGGCCAGCGTGAACTCGCAATCCAGTTCATCGGCGCAAAGCGTCTCGGCGACGAGAACGTGGTCGTTCTCGTTGTCTTCCAAGTGCAGGACGCGCACCCGGCGATTGTCTGCGTCTGTTCCCATAATCATTTCAACCACTGCGTTTCATCGTGCCCGGTGGTGGTTCATTCACTATGGCCCAAAAGAACCCGACTTGCTTGACCGATTCGACGAATTTTTGAAAATCCACCGGCTTGACGACGTAGGCGTTGACGCCAAGTTCGTAGCTGCGAATCAAATCCTGCTCCTCGCGCGACGAGGTGATCATCACGACGGGAATGTGCCTGAGATATGGATCGCTCCGCATCGTCTTCAAAACCTCAAGCCCGTCAATCTTTGGCATTTTCAAATCCAGCAGCACGACGACGGGAAACCCGTTGGCGTGGCCGGCGAATTTCCCACGGTTGTAAAGATAATCCAGCGCCTCCGCGCCGTCGCGCGCGACGACGACTTCGTTGGCGAGATTGTTTTCCTCAAGCGCGGCCATCGTCAGTTCCACGTCGCGTTCGCTGTCCTCGGCAAGCAAGATGCGTTTTAATGGAGCCATATTTTATCCTCTCGTTTAGTTTGTGGTTTTTGGCAATGAAAAAAAGAATGTCGCGCCGCCGTCCACCCTACCTTCAGCCCAGGTGCGCCCGCCGTGGCGGGAAACGATGCGCCGGACGTTGGCCAGCCCGATGCCCGTGCCTTCAAATTCGTCCGCGCGATGCAGCCGTTGAAAAACACCGAACAACTTGTCCACGTATTGCATATCGAATCCCACGCCGTTGTCGCGCACGAAAAAGACGAATTCGCCGTTGCCCGAATCCGTGCAGCCGATTTCAATTTCCGCCGGGTCGCGTGTGCGCGAATATTTTATCGCGTTGCCGATCAGGTTCGCCCAGACTTGGCGGAACATCGCAGTGTCTGCCTCAACTTGTGGCAGGCTGTCCACTTTCCAGACAATGCGGCCATGAATTTCGCCTTGAAGAGCGTCTCTAACTTCATGAACAAGCGATTCTGATGCCACTTTTGCACGGCGCAAATCTCCGCGGCTCATCCGCGAAAAAACCAACAGGTCATCAATCAACGTGCCCATCTGCCGCGCGGAAGCGGCGATGATGTCAAGATAACGGCGGCCACGCTCGTCCAGTTTCTCGGCGGACTGTTTCCGCAGCAAATCCACAAAGCCATCCACATGACGCAGCGGCGCGCGCAAATCGTGCGAGACGGAATAGGAAAACGCCTCAAGCTCCTTGTTGGCGATTTCAAGCTGCCCTGTGCGTTCGCGGACACGCTCTTCCAGCGTCGCATTCAATTTTTGGATTTCCGCGAGCATCTGGTTGAAGGCGTCGGTCAGCAAACCCAATTCGTCCTCGCCAAATTTGACGGCGCGGACGGAAAAATCACGCTGCTTGGAAACGGCGTTGGCGATTTCAGCCAAAGCCAGAATGGGCATGGAAATTTGTTTTTGCAGCGTTCGGGAAAGCAGATAGGCCGTCAGCAATGAAACCACCATGACCAGTGCGGCGATTTTGCCGCGCTGCCAGAGCTGTTCATACATGGCTCCCATGTTGTATTCCATGTAGAGCGTGCCAAGACGACGGCCACTTTGCATGACCGGCTGGAATCCGGCCAGATGCCCCCGCTCAAAATGATAACCGTCTTGTTCCGGCGCGGAGGGAAAGGCGGCCGGTGAATTCACGGGATATTGCGCAAAAAGTTTTCCAGTTGTGCCGTAAAGACCTGCCGCCACGATGTGGGGTTCCGCCTTGAGCGCGGCGAGAATTTCGGTCGCGGCATCGCGGTCGTCAAAGGCCAGCGCGGCGGTGCTGTTGGCGGATATGATTTTTCCCAAAGTGGAAAGTTTCTCGACGGTGGACTGCCTGAAGGTCAGGACTTCATAAGCAAAAAATGCCAGACAAGTGAGCAACAACACCGCCCCGCTCGTCAGCAGATTGGCTGTCATCAATTTCCGCTGGATTGGAATATTCTGTAGCATGGTCAATCCTTTCCCGGCGTGATGATCTCGGCCAGACGAAGCAGTTTGGAACTGATCGTCAGATTGGCGGTTTTGGCGGCCTCCACGTTGATTCGGAAGCGGATTTTATTTTTTTCCGTAACGAACCGGATCATGCCTCCCCGTTTGGCAAAGCCGTCAAAATCGCCGACCGTAAGAATGCTGCGATCTTTCAAGCCGGCAAAAATCTCTTCCAGCCGCTTGTTCTCGGACTGGCTGATGAACAAAATCTGGCAGGCTTTGATGTCTTGAACGCGCTGATAACGCTCGATGACCACTGGCCGGTTGTCCACATTTTCATCCCGCACAATTTCGCCCAAAGAATCACCAAACGGGTCGTCTCCAAGAATTCCGATGACGATCGGGTTTTTTACACCAACAAAAGCATCGGCCGGCCACTCGACGAACTGGGCAAAGTCATTCAAAAAAGCCGCCTTGACTTCATACTCCCTCATCGTTTGCGCACACAGATCCAGCCCGCTGGCAAACAGCAAGGCGGGCATGACAAACCAACTGCGAAACAACATTTTCAGGATGTAATCCACCCATCGGTTTGTGAATGTGCTTAAAACTGCCATGAGACCTTTCCATAGACGCTGCGCACAATTTCCTCGGTAGTCGCCGAACCCGGAACGCCATATTCCGTATGTTGGTCATGCAAAAGATTTTGTCCGACGATGGAAAATTCCAGATTTTTCGTCGGACGCCAGGCCAGGCGCGCATCCAGTTCAAAATAAGACGGAACGGTGGCGGGTTTGCCGCCGTTGTTTATCTGGAAAGAATCCACCCAGCGCAAGCCGGTGTCGAAATTTATGTTTTCCGGCAAATCCATGGAGGAACGGATTGAAAATTGATGTTCAGGGTCGGCAGTTTCATTCAGCCCGTTGCTGAAATCCACCTCGCCTGATTTGACGTGGATGTTTTCGTGGATAAAATCGTAGCCACCGTGCAACCGCCACCAATCAAGAATTTGATAATCGGCGGTCAGCTCGGCTCCATAAGTTTCACCTTCGAGATTATTGGCGGCTGTAATTGGGAAACCGAAGGGAGGCGGGCCTGGTGTATAGCTCCGGATGTTGTCATAGACATTGTAGAAAGTGGAGATGGATGTCGAAATTTTTGAAGAAAGCTGGGCGCGATAGCCCAGCTCGTAGGCAATCAATGTTTCTGAAACAAAATTGCTGCTGCCATCCAACAAGCTTGTGGGCAGTGGAGCCGGGAGTCCCGTGGGTTCCAAAAGATCGCGGTCAATGCGTGAAGGCGTCCGCACCGCACGCGAAACAGCTCCCCAAAACATTTGCTTTGGTGTGACATTCCACTGCAGCCGCGCGCTTGGCTCCGCTTCAAAACCGGTGTAATCATTATGTTCCACTTTGGAACCGAGCGTCAGGAATAATTTTTCGTGCAGCTTGATTTCGTCCTGCACAAATCCGCTGAACAGATTTTGATCCAGCATCGGCGGCAGAAATTCTGTGGATGGCGCGTTGCCCACCACGTCATGTGTGAACCGGTAGCCCAAGCCCCAGACAATGTTGTTCCGTTGCCCCAAATGGAAACGATCCTGAAAATCCAGATCGTAAGTATCAAGGTCATCCCGCAAGGTTCCGGCCGGATCTAAAAAAACCGCAGGCTTCGGAACAGATATATGAGTCCGGTCGTAATACAATTGCAGGCTCATGTCGGAATCGTCTGCAAAATCATGCGTCCAGCGGCCGAGAACATTGCCGCCACCCGTCCGCGTGTCGCCGCCAGCGGCACCCAGATTTTCGTCACCGAGATATAAATCGCCCTGCAACGTCAGCGGATTTTGCGGAGACGCCTCCGAATCAATCCGAAAACCGCCCTGTCCCATGCGCCAGGAATCCGAGGCGCTGTTCCCGTTGGAATACACTTCGCTGGCGCGGTCAAAATATTTCCCGTAGACGCGATAATAAACATTGGAAGCCAGCGTGCCGCCGTAACGCGCGCCGGTAAAATCCCGCAATTCCGAGCCGCCGCCGCTTTCGACATAAAGCCCCTGCGTGTCTTTCGCGCTCTTGGTCGTGATGTTGATCACACCGTTGACCGCGTTCGCGCCCCAAAGCGTGCCGCCCGGTCCGCTGATGACTTCGATTTGATCAATGTCTTCCAGCAAGTAATCCTGCACGTCCCAGAATACGCCCGAATAAAGCGGCGTATAAACTGTCCGTCCATCAATCAAGACCAGAAGTTTGTTGGCAAGATCAGTGTTGAATCCACGCGCGCTGATGGCCCAGCCTTGCGAGCTTTTTTGAGCGACGTTCAAATTATCCGCCAAGCGCAACGCTTCAGGAATGCTCGAAGCACCTGACCGCTGAATTTCATCGCCAGTGATTACGTCAATTGCGGCCGGTGCCTGGCCGTAAGGCTGCGGCTCTTTGGCCACGGAGGTCACGTCCAAATCCATCAACTCCTCGAGGCTCAAATTTTTAAGCACGGCAGGCGGGGGAATGTTGTTGTTTGTCTGGGCAGGCGCGCTGACCGCAGAAACAATCAGGCACAGTGCAATCAACCAACTGTTCCATTGCGAAAAAACTTTCAGCCAACGGATTGAGCGAACGTCATTTGCTTTTGATCCCATTTGACCCCAATTGCATCACTGACATTAATTATTCCAGCAGCAGGATGCCGTTGAGACATCTGCAAACATTCACAATATGTTTTTCTAATAGCAATTATCAGGCCGTTTGCATTTTGATGAAATTCAGCGCAATACGCTTGTTTTGCAAAACGGTCGTCCACGGTCTTGCTTCTTTTTTGGACAGACACTGCCTCGAAGCCAGACAACTTTCAAATTTTGATTCGCCCGTGCAGAACGCAGAACCCGCCAAAAAGGAATTTTTTGACTGCGGCGGTTTATGCGATGTTGGCTCGCTCCAGAAGGTGCCGTCGGTGTTTTTTCGCGCGTGCAGAGAATCAGCGCGGCGTGTTTCTTGCAATTTCGGCGGCTTCAGCTTCCATGACTTCCTGCGCGGCGTAGTGCAGGCCGAGATTGTGCTGGGCGGTCTTGTCGCCCTGGCGCGCGGCGCGGATGAACCATTTCACGGCCTCCTGCGTGTCCTTCCTGACGCCTCGCCCGGTCTGGTAGCACAAGCCGAGATTGCACTGGGCGGGCGCACATTCCTGCTCGGCGGCGGCAAGATACCACCTGGCCGCCTCCACAAAATCCTGCTGCACAACCTGCCCGGTCTCGTAAAACACGCCGAGGTTGAACTGCGCGACCGGATAACCACGCGCAGCCGATTCGCGATACCATTTCAGCGCCTCGGCATAATTAAGCGGGACGCCTTGGCCGGTCTCGTAAAGCAGTCCGAGATTAAACTGCGCCGCCGGGTCGCCTTGTTCCGCCGCCTCACGCAGCCATCGCGCCGCCTCGGAATATTCCTGCGGCACGCCCGCGCCGGTCATGTAGCACACGCCCAGATAACATTGCGCGACCGGATCGTTTTGTTCCGCCGATTTGCGGAACCATTTCACAGCCTCGTGATTGTCCTGCTGCACGCCCTGCCCGTTCTGGTAGCACACGCCGAGATAGCACTGCGCCTGCGCGTCGCCCTCTTCGGCGGCGGCGCGCATTTCTTCAAACGTGTCCCATGTCCGGCGGTTTGACATCGTAAAAAATCAAAATCCACTGAAACAACCCATGACATGATCATAATTTGCGACCCGCACAAACTCAAGCCGCAATTGAAATGACTAATTTCTAAATCCGAATGACTAAGGAATCGCAAAATCCGAACGTCCAAAATGCGCGAAAAGTCGTTTAGGAATTGGTTGCTGGAAATTAGTTGGGCATCAGGATTCAGTCATTCGTCATTTTCTTTTTGCCCGCCGCCTGCTACAAAATTCCCATGGCAACCCAATTAAAAGTCGGTTTTCTCGGCGCGGGCAAAATGGCGACCGCGCTCGCAAAAGGTTTTGTCCGCGCCGAAATTGTTTTCCCAAAGGAAATCATCGCAGGCGATTTGTATGGCGTGGCGCGAAATATTTTCGCCAAGGAAACCGGCGCGAAAACCACTGCGTCAAATTCCGACGTGCTGAAATTCGCCAACGTCCTGATTCTGGCGACAAAGCCAGACCAAGTTCAGGCTGCGCTCGCGGAAATTTCCGGCGCGTTCACAAAAAATCATCTGCTCATTTCCATTGCCGCCGGAGTGACAATTTCCAAATTGGAAAATCTTTTGCCCGCAGGCGCGCGCGTCATCCGCGTCATGCCCAACACGCCCGCGCTCGTCGGCGAAGCCGCGTCGGCGTTCGCACTCGGCAAATCCGTGACCGCTGCGGACGGCGAACTGGCGAAAAAACTTTTGTCCGCCGTCGGCGTCGCGTTGCAAGTGAAGGAAAGTTTGCTCGACGCCGTGACCGGACTGAGCGGCAGCGGGCCGGCTTACGTTTATCAATTCATTGAGGCGTTGAGCGATGGCGGAGTCGCCGCCGGATTGCCGCGCGACATTGCGACGAAGCTTGCCGCGCAGACCGTTCTCGGCGCGGCCAAAATGGTTTTGGAAACCGGCCAGCATCCCGGCGCGCTCAAGGATCAAGTGACCAGCCCCGGCGGCACGACGATTGAAGGCCTGCACGCATTGGAAAAAGGCAAGCTCCGCGCCACCGTGATGAGCGCCGTCCGCGCCGCGACGGAGAAATCGAAGAAGTTGTGGGATTATCTAGGAAACAAACAGAGATAGTTGCACGCCATTAGACTTCAATCGGTTACGAATAATTATCGCGATTTGCGGCGCGATTTGCTGATTTTTGGAAGTTTGACGTAGGCCGCACGCTTCAGGGCTTCATCTGGCGAGAAGGTGAATTTCAACGGCTCGTTTTTCCAGTCCGGCCACCATGACGGCTTCCACGGCTTTTCTTTGACGGATTTAGGCATTAGGGCAATTTGAATATGGTTTGGGTTGTTTCAATGCCTGGCCTAAATTCAATCACTTTCTTAACCTTGTAATCAATTTTGAAATCCCCAGTGCGGGTTTTATGTTCCTGCATTTCCATTCTTACTTTGTATGTATCGCCCCAAACCACCTTACCCCGTTTTTGAGCATCCTCGGCAATTGTGGTTTCGCTAATGTCAATTAGTTGCACTCGATCATTGAACTTAAATTTCCACTTCTTCCCTTTTTTATCCATTACTGGAGCATAAACCACTATATGAGCCATGAATGTTTGTGGTTCGGTTTCTTCAGAATCGGCATAAACATTTTTTAATTCGTCAGCGCAATCTTGGTCAATTTTTAATTCATCCTTGCCATCTTTAACAAAAACAGCCTCATCAATACCATTGTCTTTAGAGACTGGACTTGTCAAAGCCTTAACCGCTTCGACCATTTTGACATTTTTTGAAAAATTAAAAATCTGCTCTGGAATTGGTATCGTGTTGTTATTCCCCTGAACATTTATGTAGTTCACAATAACAACATTGCCGTTGTCCGTTTGCTTGATTTGCGTTCCGGTAATCTTGTTTTTCTTTTTCCAGCGCAGAAAAGCTATCAGTCCGCCGCCACCGCCAATTGCCAGCGCCCCCTCTCCAACCGCCTTTAGTATTCCAAGCCATTCCAAAATCTCTTTTGCACTAGAAACATTATGACTTTGAATAAGGTGCGTGGTTGCTTGCCAAACGCTTTGGGCAACCTCTAGGCTTACGGTTACGCAATTCGCCTTTACATCGGCATGAAGTAAAACCTTAACTTTAGTTTCTTCGCCATTAAGCACGCGGTTCGCCTCGCTGCACAATTCGCCAAGTGCAAAAAGTGCTGGCCCGATCAAGGAAACATCCATCGAATGTCCTTTTAAGGCTGGTCCATCAAACCGAAGTTGAACCTTTGCGTTGCTCACAATAAATCGTTATAGTCAAAGTTGACTGGACATACTTGCCGTTTTGTAAATCAAACGCTTTCCAACGGCTTTGGTCAAGCCAACATCCGTGCGCTCGCCGTCGGTCATCTTCCGGCAGTTGTGGCGATGGTCAAACTCCGCGAGATACAACGGCAGATGTTGCGCGCTGACATGGTGAAACGTGCCAATGACGCCGCGCTTTAGAAGCGAGAAAAACGATTCAACGCTTGCGGTTGTAATCACGTTTTCGCCTTCGTGACGGCTGTATTCGCGCGCCGCGTGCTTCACGGTTTTGTGCGTGAATTTCGGTTCAAGTCCGGCATAGCCTTGATTCATGTCGGTATGGACTTCCGAGCAGATTGCCACGTTTTCGCGGATGGCCTGTTTCAAGTTCGCGCCGTTGACAGTCGGCATGACTTTGGAGCGAGCCGCGCCGCCGCGCTGAACCATTGCGAAAACTGGCGTCAACTTGCGGACGGGTTTGCCTTCGCCGTTTGTTCCTGTCGGCACGAAACATTCATCGGCTTCAATAGTGCCGGAGAGTTTTTCCGCGAACTCGGTGTCACGGAGCGCGTGCCGGATGCGATGCGCCATGAATAACGCAGTTCCGTAACAGCCGATTTCCAAGAAGCGTTGCAATGCCAGAGCCGCAATTCCCTTCTTTGAACTGCAAATCAGATAGTAGGCAATCAGCCATTTGTGAAGTGGAATTTTTGAATCCGTGAAAACCGTGCCGACTGTGACCGTGAACTGACTTTTGCAATTGGAGCAGTAGCGTAGCCCGGCGCGGACTTTCTTGGCTGGATTGGCCGCGATGCTGGAAAACTTCATCTGGTCTTTGCACTGGCAATGCGGACACACAATGCCGTCTTTCCAAAGGACGGCTTCAAGATGCGCGCGGGCTTTTGCATCCGTGTCGAAACGGCGAACGATTTGAACCAGCGTCAGGTCTTTAAGAGGAGATTGAATCTTCATGCCCTAAAGATAGGGCAACGCCTATTGTTTGTCAACTAGATAATCCCAGCACAAGTGCAAAAGCCCGAGTAATTTCATCAAACACTGTTTTTGCTTTTCGGAAAATAAAAGAACTTTCCCACTTTTCATTGCCGGACGAACTATTAATTCGAGAAAGTTTTTTAGAAAGCTATCATAGCAAAGCTTCGCCGTAAGTGACTGCTGCGGACGGAGGCCGTCCGCGCTCCGTCCAAAACGCGCTGTAAAAACTTCTTTGCGTCTTGGCGACTTTGCGTGAAATTCCTTGCGTGCAAAAGCTCGGAAAAAATATCGGTGCCTACCACGGCGAAACGATTGACATCCGCGCCGTGCTGCGCGATGTCGAAAGCGCCGCGCCGACGCTCGGCTGGACTTCGGTAATCTTCCACGAAGCGGGAGAATTCAAATGGCTCGCGCTGCACCGCAGGCCAGAAGTCAGAAGCCAGAAGCCAGAAGCCAGAATTTACATTTCCACCGGAATTCACGGCGACGAACCCGCCGGGCCGCTCGCGGCGTTGCGGCTTTTGCAGGAAAATAACTGGCCCCCCGACGCAGAGGTTTTTTTCCTGCCGTGCTTGAATCCCGTCGGCTTTACTTTGAACAAACGCGAGAACGCCGACGGCATTGACCTGAACCGCGATTATCGAAATCCGCAAGCCGCCGAGACGCGCGCGCACATCGCGTGGCTGGAACGGCAGCCGAAGTTTGACCTGTATCTTTGCCTGCACGAAGACTGGGAGTCACACGGATTTTATCTCTACGAACAAAATCCCGATTCAAAAATTTCGCTCGCGGAAAAAATGATCGAGGCTGTCCAGAAAGTTTGCCCGATTGATTTGTCCGAAATCATTGAAGACCGCGCGGCACAAAATGGAATCGTGCGCCCGAACATTTCTCCGCAAGAACGTCCGCTCTGGCCGGAGGCGCTTTATCTCATCACTGAAAAATCGCGGCAAGGCTACACGCTCGAAGCGCCGTCGGATTTTCCCCTGCCCGTCCGCGTGGATGCGCTCGTCGCGGCGGTGGATGCGGCGCTGATAAATCTGCTTTGAATCCCCTGCCCCGCCTGTTTATTTTTGTGAAAGGAGAAACGACCGCTGAACGCGGGCGAGAAACCATGAATGAAATTTTTCCACTTGTCCGTCTTGTCCGCCACGGCGAGACGGCCTGGAGCCTTGAGGGACGGCACACGGGGCTGACGGATTTGCCGCTGACGGAACACGGCGAGCAGAACGCCCGTCGTCTCGGCGAACGGCTGCGCGGGTTGAAATTTGCGAAAGTGTTCACGAGTCCGCTGCAACGCGCCGCGCGGACGTGCGAACTGGCCGGTTTCAAGGCGGTGGCGGAAATGGACCCAGATTTGGTCGAATGGAATTACGGCGATTACGAGGGCCGGCGCACGCCTGAAATCCGCGAGGAGCATCCCGGCTGGCAATTGTTCCGCGACGGCTGTCCCGGCGGAGAATCGCCGGAGCAGGTCGCCGCGCGGGCGGAACGCGTGCTGCAGCGCGTGCGCGCGGTTCCGGGCGCCGTGCTGATTTTTTCGAGCGGTCATATCCTGCGTGTGCTGGCCGCGCGCTGGCTGGGGCTGGAAGCCGGTGCCGGAAGATTTTTTGCATTGGACACGGCCAGCTTGAGCGGGCTTGGCCACGAAAACAGCCTGACCACGCCGGTGATCCGGCTTTGGAATGACACAAGCCATCTTGACGGATAAATTATTGTTTGGCCACCGGCACCGTCTGATGGAAAATGTCGCGACACAAAATCGAACCATTGATTGCACGACCGCAAGGCAAAACCAGGATAAATATTTATGGCAATTTCACCACTTGCAGGAAAACCGGCTCCGAAAGAATTGCTCGTGGATTTGGCGCGGCTTGAACGCGACTACTTCGAACGCAAGCCTGATGTAAATGACCCGAACCAAATGGTCAGTTTCGGCACAAGCGGGCATCGCGGCTCGTCGCTGAATGGCACGTTCACCGAGGCGCACATCCTCGCCATCACGCAGGCCATCTGCGATTACCGTCGCGGCCAGAACATCAACGGCCCGCTGCAAATGGGCAAGGACACGCACGCGCTTTCGTCGCCCGCGCAGCGAACCGCGCTCGAAGTGCTCGCGGCAAACGGCGTCGAGACGGTCATCCAAAAAAATGACGGCGTAACGCCGACGCCGGTGATTTCGCGCGCCATCCTAGTTCACAATCGCGGACGCAAGACCGGTCTCGCGGACGGCATCGTCATCACGCCCTCGCACAATCCGCCGGAGGACGGCGGCTTCAAATATAATCCGACCAACGGCGGCCCCGCCGACACCGGCGTGACGAAATGGGTGCAGGATCGCGCGAATGAATTGTTGCGCGGAAAAAATGCCGGCGTGAAAAGAATTTTATTCGAGTCAGCTTTGAAAGCCGCGACCACGCACGAAATTGATTTCGTTCTGCCCTATGTCGAGGATTTGAAAAACGTCGTGGACATGGACGCCATCCGCGACGCCGGTTTGAAGCTCGGCGTGGATCCGCTCGGCGGCGCGGCGCTGCCGTATTGGGAGCCGGTCAATTCCATTTACAAACTGGACATCACGGTCGTAAATCCGAAACTCGATCCACAGTTCGCGTTCATGACGGTGGATCACGACGAAAAAATCCGCATGGACTGCTCCAGCCCGTATGCGATGGCCAGCCTCGTCAGTTTGAAAGATAAATTTCGTCTCGCGTTCGCCAACGATCCCGATTCCGACCGGCACGGCATCGTCACGCCGTCCGCCGGATTGATGAACCCGAACCATTATCTCGCCGTGGCGATTCAATTTTTGCTGACGCATCGCCCGCAGTGGAAAGCAGAAGTGGCGATCGGCAAGACGCTCGTGAGCAGCAGCATGATTGACCGCGTGGTAAATAAACTTGGCCGTCGGCTGTGCGAAACGCCCGTCGGCTTCAAATGGTTCGCGCCCGGATTGTTCGACGGCTCGTTCGGTTTCGGCGGCGAAGAAAGTGCGGGCGCGAGTTTTTTGCGGCGCGACGGCACGGTCTGGACGACGGACAAGGACGGTCCGATCATGGATTTGCTTGCGGCGGAAATCACCGCCGTCACCGGCAAAGACCCCGGCGAACATTTTCGCGAATTGACGGCGGAATTCGGCACGCCGTATTACACGCGCATTGACGCGGCGGCGACGCCGGAACAAAAATCGAAGTTGTCGAAGCTTTCGCCCGAAGCGGTGAAGGAATTAAAATTGGCGGGCGATGAAATCACGGCCAAGCTGACGCGCGCTCCGGGCAACAACGCCGCGATTGGCGGATTGAAAGTGACCACAGGAAGCGGCTGGTTTGCGGCGCGGCCGTCCGGCACGGAAAACATTTACAAGATTTACGCCGAAAGTTTCCGCGACGAGGCGCATTTGAAAACCATCGTCAGCGAAGCGCAGCAGATTGTGAACAACGCGCTGGCCGGGGCTCCCGGCAATCATCCCGCAAAATAGCTTTGCACCGCCCCAACACGCGCGGAGAGTGCGCCGGTTTTATTTTTTCTTCGGCTGGCTCGACAGGAATTTTTCAGATTTGCCGAAGGCGCAGTTGTCCACGGAAAATTTTCCGCGAACAAAATCCTCATTTTGTCACTGAACACAATCGCATCGCCGGATTTGTGAACGGCAATCATATTTGCTGGATGAGTTCCTTGGTTTCATAACGCACTTTGGCGAGGCTTGCATATTTGTCGCCGGCGGCGCGATAACCCAGCGCGCACGCCACGACCGTCGCATAACCGCTGCCGTTCAAATTCAAAATTTTATCGTATTCCGCCGGAACAAGACCCTCCATCGGGCAGGCGTCCACGCCGAGAACGGCGGCGCACGTCATCAGATTGCCCAGCGCGATGTAAGTCTGGCGCGTCGCCCATTCGTGCGCGGTTTTTCCGCGCGGACCGTTGACAACATCGCCAATCATCATGTTCCAATACGGGGTCATGGACTCCGCCGGCACGCCGCGCACGCTGCTGATGCGCGCGATGAGTTTGTCCACGTCAGCCTTGTTCATTTCCGTGCGCGCCGTGAAAACGACAAAATGCGACGCATCCACGACCTGCTTTTGTCCCCAGGAATGTGGCAACAGTTCCGCGCGCCTGGCCGGATTGCCTATGACCAAAAATTTATAGGGCTGCAAACCGTAGGAAGTCGGCGTCAGCACGAGCGACTGTTCGAGCGTTTTCCAGGTTTCGGCGGGGATTTTCTTTGTGGCGTCAAAAACCTTGGTGGCGTAGCGCCAGTTCAACGCGGCGAGAAGTTGTTCGTTTGTCATGTTGCTCATAATTATTTTTAGTTTAATTTCGGGCAGAAACTGCCACATAATTTTGAAAATGCAAATGCAACCGCGCCACCGGCCATGAATCCGCAAACGCTCCGCATCCGCCGCGCCACCGTGGACGACTCCACCGCGCTCCAGGTGATCTGGGAGTCCATGCGCCTGCCTGCGGAAGAACTGGAAAAGCGCCTGACGGAATTCCAAGTCGTCGAAAATTCCGGCGGCGAAGTGGTCGGCGCGATTGGAGTCCAGTTTTCCGGCCAGCACGCCCTGCTCCACAGCGAGGGGTATTCGGACTTTGGCATCGCCGACGCCGCCCGGCAGTTGTTCTGGGAACGCATCCAGACGCTCGCCTCGCACCACGGCGTCTTCCGAATCTGGACGCAGGAACGCTCGCCATTCTGGAAAAGTTTCGGCTTCCAACCGCCCGCCGCCGAAATCCTCGCGCGCCTGCCCGCCGGATGGAAAAATGAATTCGACGGCGGCTGGCTCACGCTGCAACTCAAAAACGAGGAAGTCATCGCCGCCGCGCTGGAAAAACAATTCGCGCCGTTCATGGCCGGGGAAAAAAGCGAGACCCGAAAAATTTCCGAAAAGGCAAAAACGATCAACCTCATCATCACCATCGCCGGTTTTACCGTTGGATTTTTATGCATCGGCATCGCGATTTATCTTTTCATCCATCGCAATCCGTTTTGAAGGTAGGACGGCGTTGCCACGCCGCGCATTCTCACTTCACAACCGGCAAACTGAATTCATCCGCGTGATACGAGCTGCGCACCATCGGCCCGCTGGCGACGTGGACAAAACCCATTTCTTCGGCGCGCTCTTTGTATTCCGCAAATTTTTCCGGCAGGACAAATTCAACCACCGGCAGATGTTTCAGCGACGGCTGCAAATACTGGCCAAACGTGAGGATGTCGCAATCCGACGCGCGCAAATCACGCACCGCTGTCAGAATTTCCTCTTCACGTTCGCCCAATCCAAGCATGATTCCAGACTTCGTGTAAATCGTGTCGCCGCGCTTCGCTTTCACTTTTTTCAAAACGCGCAAACTCCGGTCGTAAGTCGCGCGATGCCGGACGCCCGGCGTCAGGCGACGCACCGTTTCAAGATTGTGGTTGAAAATGTGCGGATTCGCGTTGAGGACATTTTCAATCGCCACATCGTTGTCCAAAAAATCCGGCACGAGCACTTCGATGACTATTCCTGGATTCAACTCGCGCACTTTTTCAATCGTCTGGCGGAAATGTTCCGCGCCGCCGTCCTTCAAATCATCGCGCGCCACCGCCGTGATGACGACGTGCTTCAACTTCATTCGCCGCGTCGCCTCGGCCACGCGCGCCGGTTCGTCCACTTCGAGCGCGAGCGGCTTGGCCGTGCTCACCGCGCAAAAGCCGCACGCGCGCGTGCAGCGGTCGCCGGCGATCATGAACGTGGCCGTGCCTTTGCTCCAGCATTCCCAATGGTTCGGACACTTGGCGCTTTCGCAGACCGTGTGCAGCTTCAGTTCGTCGAGCAGCCCGCGCGTGCGCGCGAAGCCGTCCGACGTGGGCAGCGTGATGCGCAGCCATTCGGGCAAACGTGGTCGCGGTTTCAATTCAGTCGTCGTCACAAATTTATTTTAACCACGGATGGACACGGATGCACACAGATAAAAGCAGATGCGTTTTTAAGATTTCCTCATCTGTGTTTATCCGTGTCCGTCTGTGTCTGATGGCTCTAAAAAAATCTGCGGTCATGGCCGCAATTCGATCACATCGCCTGATTCCAGCGGGATTACCGTGCCATCCAGCAAAACTTTCGCGGCAATAGTCGCGCTTTCACCGTTGCGCGTGATGATGATTTGTCTCGGCGCTCGCGAGTCGAGGTAATTTGCGGTGACGATGGCCTGCGCGAGCGTCAGCCCGGCGACCCATGGCACCCGCTGATTTTGCACCGGCCCGACTATTGTCACGACCGGCGTCTGCTCCGCCTGCTGCTGCCGCAACGCCGCAATCTCGCCAGCCTGAAAAGCCGCCTGCGCCTGCGCTTTGGCGCTCGACTGGGTCGTGCAACCGCCGACGGCCAGTGCGAACAGTAAAATGACGGCAAACAATTTCATCCTTAATTCCAACACCGCTGTTTTGCAAAATGTTTCGCGTGTCGGAAATTATTTTGACTCCACGGAATTTTTCCATGCCGCCACCGCCGACTTGATTTCTGCCGCACAATTCGCGCGCGGTTTCACAAATCGCGGCGTGAACCATGGAAACAGCCCGATCAAATCATGCGTCACCAGAATCTGCCCGTCGCAGACCGGCCCGCTGCCGATGCCGATGGTCGGAATGGAAATCGTCTCCGAAATTTCCTTTGCGACTGGCGGCGTGACAAGCTCCAGAACAACCGCAAACGCACCGGCGGCTTCCAAATACTTCGCGTCTTCGAGTAACTTCTGATGTTCAGCTTCTTGTTTTCCCTTGATGTGATAGCCACCTTCTTCAATCACGCTTTGCGGCAACATCCCCAGATGCCCGCAAAACGGGATGCCGGCGGCGATGATCGCGCGGACTTGCGGCAGGATTTCATTTCCGCCCTCGGCCTTTACAAATTCCGCGCCCGCCACGGCAAGACGTTTGGAATTTGAAACCGCGCTTTCAACCGTCTCGTAACTTTTGAACGGCAAATCCGCACCGAGCAAGGCATTCGTTTTTGCGCGCGCGGCGGCGCGGACGTGATGCGCCATGTCCGCCATCGTGACGTGCGTCGTGTCGGGATAACCAAGCACGACCATACCGAGCGAATCGCCGACGAACAAAAACGGAATACCAATTTCGTCGAGCATTTTTGCCATCGGAAAATCATACGCCGTGAGCGCGGCGATCTTCACGCCGCGATTTTTCATCGCGCGGATTTCCGCAATAGTAATTTTTTTGGAATTCATTTTTGAAACCACGGATGGACACAGTCTGTTGCATTGATTCCATTAAATGGAAATTAACAAATTGTCGTTAAAATCAAAGACTATTCAGGTTAAAACGTTAGAATTTTCGGTAACCGGAGGCTGCTTTTACTGACACTTCGACTGACGGTGCCAGTGCCGAAAGAACATTTATTCGCGTTCATGGTGCTTGTCCATTCAAGCCGGTAAAATGTCGGCGGGAAAATAGGAGCGATATTTCGAGCGCGGGTCGGAGGGACCTGATCCAATATCCTCCTCAGTGTTCGCACACCGATTCGATCACTTTTGATACAGCGCGACCGGGAAAAGTCTTGCAGACGGCCACCATTGGGTCTGCTGCCTCAAATCGTTTCATTGGCACCGCCTTTCTTCATAAGGCTGTCACTGACACGCACGGATGTCCGTTCCGCTATCGCGGTTCACGTCGCGAGTCGGCAGTGGTTCAGCTTCATAAAGCAATCAGTCCCCGGCTTTGAAATTAATCCGTTTCCGCCTTCATCCAATTCCGGCGCGGCACGCGCGGTTCAGAGTCTTCCGGCCAAGTTCACGGCCAAATCTTCGCCAATAAAACCGCTGGCTGAATGAACTGGTGTTGGTTTCGGCGGATTGAAACGTCGTGGCATCCCATGAACCGGAATTGTGCTGAAAACTTTTGAACGGTTCGTCGCAGGTTGACTCCAATCATCAGGACAGAAGGAGACTGATGAAGAACGCAGGGGAATGATTTTATGCGACACATCATCCATTCGACGACGACGCGGACACAGGGCTGGCAGGCGGATTGTTGGAACTGGGCCAAGGCGAGAATGCCGTTTGAACTTTACGGCATCCAAACGCACCATCTGGAGTTTTGCCGCGCGCTGTCATCGGCCTGCCGCCTGCAGTTCCATTCTCGCCGGTTTCGCGACGAGGCTGTGGTCATGTTCGAGCCGGCATTCACCGGTTGATCCCAGAATGCGGCATTAACAGTTTTTTTGTCCGCAGATTTCGCGGATTATCGCAAATGGAAAATAAATATGGTGAACCAGCATAATCTGCGGATCGAATCATTCCGGGAATAATTTTGTTGCCGCGCGTGAAACTTGTGCGATTGGTTTTACGTCTGCTGTTGTATGCTCAAACCGCTTTCAAAAGATCGCTGGAGCCTGGAAACGGCGGCGCATCTGCTGAACCGCGCCGGGTTCGGCGGGCCGCCGGCGGAGATTCAAAGCCTGGCTGGCCTCGGCCATGAGCAGGCGGTTTCCTCGTTGATTGATTACGAAAAAATCCCCGACCCCACGCTCAATCCCGACTGGGCAAAGCCCGATCCGGCGCGGCAGTTGCAAATCCGCGACACCAACCGGACGGGCACGCCGGAGCAGAAAAAGGCGTTGCAGCAGGAGCAAAACCAGCTTCAGCAGCGGCAGATGCTGGAGTTGCGCGGCTGGTGGCTCCAGCGCATGACGCACGGGCCGAGGCCGTTTCAGGAAAAAATGGTCCTGTTCTGGCACGGCCACTTTGCGACGAGCGTGGATAAAGTCCGCGACGCATATTATATGTGGCGGCAAAATGAACTGTTCCGCCGCCTCGCCACCGGCAACTGGCAGCAACTTCTCACCGAGGCCGGCAAAGACCCGGCGATGTTGATCTGGCTTGACCAGGCGCAAAGCCAGAAGGCGCATCCGAATGAAAATTATGCGCGCGAAAACATGGAGCTTTTTTCGCTGGGCGAGGGTCATTACACCGAAAAGGATGTCACTGAGGCCGCGCGGGCAAATACCGGCTGGTCGCTGGACCGGCTCAACCAAAAATACATTTACCGCCCGGGTTTGCACGACAACAGTGACAAGACTTTTCTCGGGCGCACGGGAAATCTGAACGGAGACGACGTGATCGCGCAAATCATGGCGCAGCCGCAGGCGGCAAAATTCATAACGGCCAAAATCTGGAATTATTTCGCCGGGCAGCCGCCGTCGGATGAATTGAACGACTCTCTCGCCGCCGTTTTGCGCCTGCACGGAAATAATCTCAAGCCGATGCTGCGCGTGATGTTCCGCAGCGAGGAGTTTTATGGCGGCGACATCGTCCGCAACCAGGTCAAAAGCCCGGTGCAATGGCTCGTCGGCAGCGTTCGGGTGCTGGAAAGCGACCTGCCGCCCACGCTCGTAAGCTGGGGAATGTTGCGCCAGCTCGGGCAGGATTTGTTCGCGCCGCCGAACGTCAAGGGCTGGGACGGCGGCATCACCTGGATCACGACCAACACTTTGCTCACGCGCTACAACGACGCCCAGTCGCTGGTGCAGGGCACGTTGCCGCCGTTGAACGCGGATGATTTTGCAAAAAAGCCGGGCGGCGCGGGCGGCCAGAGGGCGATGAAGATTTTGCAACGCGTCCGCATGGGCGGCGTGAACGTGGAAAAAATCCTGACGCCGGAAGAACGACAAAACAAGAACTCGCTCGTCGCCTCGCTCCAGCACCGGCTGTTGCAAACGACGCTCGATGGCGGGCAGGAAAAGGCTTTGGGAGATTTTCTCGACGCAAAGGAACAATTGAATGAAGAGGACATTTTGACGGCCATCCGGCTCGTCATGTCCACGCCGGAATATCAAGTGACGTGAAAAATTGTTGTAGTGTCGGTGCTGTGCGCCGATTTCGAGCCGCAGGCTCGACGCTACGAAGAAAGGCAAATATGAAAAATGAGATCACATTGCAAACGCGCCGCGAATTTTTGCGGACGACCGTTCTAGGCAGCGCGCTGTCGTGGACAGTTCCGGCGTTTCTCGCCAACACGCTGACAGTGCTTCAAACCGAGGCGGCGGATACCAATAAACAAATCATCACCGGCAAGGACGCGACCATTCTCGTCGTCCTGCAAATGGCCGGCGGCAACGACGGCATTAACACCGTCGTGCCTTATTCAAACGATTTTTATCACAAGGCACGCCCGCGCATCGGGCTGACCGCCGACAAAATCATAAAGATTAACGACGAGATCGGCTTTCACGGCGCAATGGGCGGATTTAAAAATCTTTACGATTCAGGAAACCTCGCCGTCGTGCAGGGCGTCGGCTATCCGAACCCGAACCGCTCGCATTTCCGCTCGACGGAAATCTGGCAGACCGCGAGCGATTCCGACCGCGTTGAAAAATACGGCTGGCTCGGACGTTACTTCGACAACGCCTGCGCCGGTGCCGACCCGACGGTTGGCGTGACTATCGGCAACCAGTTGCCGGAGGCGTTTTTTGCGAAGGCGCCGCAGGGCGTTTGTTTCACCAACCCGCAAAATTATCGTTTCGAGTCCAACGCGCATCCCAAGCCGGGACAGGCTGACATGACCGAAGAATCCTACAAAAAAATGAACGAATTGGACGCGCTTGAAAATTCCAGTCCGGCGCCCGACGGCGGACCAAGCATGACGCCCGATGACAATTCCGGCGGCAGCATCGGGTCGCTTGCGGCGGGAATGCCGATGACCGGCGGGCGCGCGGTGGATTTTATCACGCGCACCGCGCTCGACGCGCAGCAGAGTTCCGAAGAAATCCGCAACATCGCGGCGAAGGCCCAGAATCAAGCGACTTATCCCGGCTCGCCGCTTGGCAACTCGCTCAAGCTCGTCGCCAAGCTCATCGGCGGCGGACTGCCCACGCGCATTTATTACGTTTCGCAGGGCGGCTACGACACGCACACGAACCAGACCGGCACGCAGCAGCGTCTGCTCGGCGACCTCGGCGATTCCATGAAGGCGTTCGTGGACGACCTGAAGGCGCAGGGCAACATGCAGCGCGTGCTCATGATGACGTTCAGCGAATTTGGCCGGCGTGTTACCGACAACGCCAACGGCGGCACGGATCACGGCGCGGCGGCACCGATGTTCATTGTCGGCGGCAGGGTGAAGGCCGGGTTGCTCGGAAAATATCCGAGCCTCGCGCCGCAGGATTTGTTCGAGGGCGACATCAAATACAACGTGGACTTCCGAAACGTCTATGCCGGCATTTTGGAAAACTGGCTCAAGACGAAGAGCGCGCCGATTCTTGGACGGCAATTCGAGCCGATGCAACTGGTTTGAGCCGCGATTGAGGGAGTTAATTTTCGGCACGCGTCGCGCGGTGAAGTGGAAATTTGGATTTGCTTCGCTTTTTGGGCACGGAATTTCTACAATCCTCGCATGATTCACGTTGGCATTGGCTACGACGTTCACGCGCTGGTCGCGGGGCGCAAGCTCATCCTTGGCGGCGTCGAGATTCCGCACACGAAGGGTCTCGACGGGCATTCGGACGCCGACGCACTGATGCACGCCATCTGCGACGCGCTCCTCGGCGCGCTCGGCGAACCGGACATCGGCCATTTTTTTCCGAACACCGACCCGCGCTGGAAAAACGTGCCGAGCAAAACATTTTTGGAGGAAGCCTCGCGCCAGGTGCTCCAGCGCAGCGGCAAGATCGTGAACGTGGACGCCACGGTAATCGCCCAAGCGCCGAAAATTTATCCGCACATCGCCGAGATGAAGAAACACATCGCCAACGCGCTCAGCCTGCGCGAAGCGCAGGTGGGAGTGAAGGCGACGACAAACGAGCTGATGGGATTCATCGGCCGCGAAGAAGGGATTGCGGCGATGGCGGTTGCCAGTGTCAATTTACCGGAATAATTTTAGCCACAGATAAACACAGATGAAACACAAATGGAGAAAAGCTGCTGCGGGATTTTTTTGCTTTTTTATCTGTGTAAATCTGTGTCCATCTGTGGCTGATTAAATCATGGCCACGAAAGCTGAAATCAGTTGGAAGCGAGTCACGGAGGACGGCGAAAAAATTCAGGTCAACGCCCGGCGCGTCAGCCGCGAGTGGAAATTTTCCCGGCGCGCAAAGCGTTATGACCAGTGGCAGCCCATCGCCGATCCGCCGCTGGAAGACTGGCTGGAATTGCTCAACGCCGTGCAGCGGCTCATCACGCGCCGGCGTTTGCAGCCGGAACACGAGGAGCGCGTGCTCCAGCGGATTCGCGAGCGTTTTCCCGACGCGGGAGTTTGAGGCGAATTTTTCATGACAAATTTTCAGCAGGTCTTAACATTCCACGCAGATGGCCAGACTGCCTTTGATACTGATCACGCCGAGCACCGAGAAGCGCGGAGTCGAGTTCCACGATTTGTCCGCCAGCCTTTCCATCAAATATGAAAACGCCGTGCTTCAAGCCGGCGGCATTCCGCTCACGGTTCCCATTTCATCCGACCGCGCAATTCTTTCGGAAATTGTCCGGCGCGCGGACGGCGTTTTGCTGACCGGCGGCGACGACATCAATCCCGCTCTTTACACGAAAAAACTGCCGCGCGCCATTCGCGCGACGGTCGAGCCATCTCCCGACGGCGGCAAACGCGACCTGCTCGAACTGATTTTGATTGACGAAGTTTTCCGTCAGCGCAAACCATTACTCGCAATCTGTCGCGGCCATCAAATCTTGAACGTCGCGCTCGGCGGACAATTGATCGCGGACATCCGACAGCAGGTTCCCGGCGCGTTGAACCATCAGCGGCTGGACTTGGCGGGCAAAATCGTGCACGAAGCGGCGTTGACAGCGGGTTCGCTGCTCGCCAAGATTACCGGCACTCGGATTTTGGGCGTGAACAGTTCGCATCATCAGGCAGTTCTGGAGCCGGCGGAGCCGCTGGCAGCCGTGGCGCGGAGCAGCGACGGCATTGTGGAAGCGATGGAATTGCGGCCGGACGCGGCGCGGCGGATGCCGTTTTTCTTGAGCGTGCAGTTTCATCCCGAACGGCTGGCGGAAAAATTTGCGGAGCATCGCGCGATTTTTTCGCGGTTTGTGAACGCCTGTGTCCGCAATCATGATTTATGAAGAAGCAAATCCTAGTTGTG
>Ga0208220_1000130_pt1 | contig 28377 bp, 21 predicted proteins | sample NGESurdeep092012_9_FD_184484 | JGI IMG/M metagenome (GOLD analysis project Ga0208220, IMG submission 184484) | Arctic peat soil microbial communities from Barrow, Alaska - NGEE Surface sample F53-1 deep-092012 (SPAdes) | ecosystem: Environmental > Terrestrial > Soil > Wetlands > Peat ...
CTTCCCGGTGCGCGCGCGGTTGACGGAGTCATGCGCTGCCGGTCAGTTGTAGCCGAGCGTGAACGCCGGGCCGCCCGACACGTTGACGACGACGATGCCGACGGCGGCGGGCAGGTCCGGCCCAGCACGGACCTGACGGTGCGGCCATTCTCGCCTGCCTGGGCCGCCGCCTCGACGAAGGCCGACGCCCGCGGGAAACGGCGCTGCAGGATCGCCAGCAACTGGCCGGCGTCGCCGCCGGACCCGCCGTACATGGCGGACAGCAGGGCCACCTTCGCGATCGCGCGGTCGCCCCCGAATGCGCTGGCCAGCGCCGCGTATAGGTCGCCCGCCGCGGCCGCCTCGGCGAACGCCTGATCGCCGGCCAGCGCGGCCAGGACCCGCGGCTCCAGTTGCGCTGCATCCGCCACCACGAGCACCCAGCCCGGATCGGCCACCACGGCACGGCGCAGCACCTTGGGTATCTGCAGTGCGCCGCCCCCGCGCGACGCCCAGCGGCCCGAGACGACCCCGCCCACCACGTACTCCGGATGGAACCTGCCGCCAGACACCCAGGTGTCCAGCCACGACCAGCCGAAGGCCGCGTGCAGCCGCGATAGTTCCTTGTACTCCAGCAGGAGCGGGATTGCCGGGTGATCAATCTCCCGCAGGACCCCCAGCCTGGTCGACGACACCCGGACGCCCTCTCCCGCCAGGGCCTGGACGAGCTGGGCCGGGGAGTCCGGGTTGATCTCCCGTCCCGTGCCGAAGGCGGCTGATATCTGGCTCGAAAGCTCGGCGAGCCGGGCCGGGCGGGCGGGGTGGGCGGTGGCCGACGGCCCGGCCGCAGCGGCCGGCCGCGGGCCGAGCACCTCGGTCAGCAGCCTGTCGTGGACATCACCTCGCCAGGGCAGTCCGGCGCTGCTCATCTCAGCGGCCGTCAGGCCGCCGGCCGACTCCGCCGCCGCCAGCAGGGCGAACCGTCCTGGATGCTCGTCGGCCGCGATCCGCGCCTGCTGGCCGGCATAGACGGCCACAAGGTCGGCCAGGGCGGCGGTGGCCTCGCCGAGGCCGGACTCCGCCGTGTCGGCGAGATCGAACAGGGACTGCTGCGGCCCGGTCCGGGCTGGCTGGCGAGCCGCCGGGATGGGGAGCCCGCGCAGCCGCGCGGCGGCGGCCGCCAGGAAGGCCGGCTGGCCGGATGCGCCCTCCCGGCCCAGGAGCAGGCCCTCGGTCAGGGCGACGTCGTGACAGCGCTCTACCCGCGCTCCGGCCCGCAGCAGCGCCGGATAGATCTCCGCCGTGGCCGGCCAGACCCAGCGGACGGCGCCGGCTCGCTCATAATCCCGGATTGCGGCCGCCAGGTCGGGGGCCAGGACGGCCGGATCGGCGGCCCCTACGCCCAGCCGGCCGTCCGCCTGCTCGCCGACGGGACCCTGCTCGCCGAGGGGATCCTGCTCGCCGAGGGGGCTCTTCACACTGACGGGACAGAGCACGCCAGACCGGCCCGGCCCGGGCACCACGGCAATCAGCACGCAGCCAATTGTCCGGCATCGGTCTGACAGTTTCCCTGGCCGGCCGCTTCTGCCCGGGGCAGGCGGCTTTAGCGGAGAGGGCGGCCGAGCCGGATCCCGGCTTAGCCCGTGGCCGGAGCCCCTTGGCTGGTTCCGCCGGCGGGCACGGCGGGCGCGGATGGCGTCGATGCCGGGACGGCGTGGACGGGTACTGGCGGCCCGGCCGCCGTGGAGGCCAGCGCCACCGAGGCTCCGGCCAGGAGCCCCGCCACGGCTACCCCGCCGACGATCAGCCAGCGACGGGAGCGGGCCACTGGACCTCCGGGTGTGGCCAGCCGGGTCGGTGCCGCTCGCCAGAAGGGGGCTGCCGCGGCGGCCTGGCTCAGCTGTTCTTCCTCGCGGAACGCGGCGCTGCCCGCTACCTCGTCAGGCATGCGAACGGACTCCCTCCGGTTCTCCCGCCCCGAGCCTCAGACTCGATAATGGCGCCCGGATCCGGGGTCAGCCTGAAAGGCTGCGCAGGATGGCCTGGTAACACTGTCGCATGCGGCCGATGCCCGCACCACAGGGTCGGCAGGAACCCGGCCATTACTGGCCGGGTTCCTGCCGACTGTGCGGCCGGCGCGTGCCGGGTACGCCTCAGACCGCGGTGTCCGTGACGGCGGCCTGGCCGGGTAGTTCGCCGGCGGCCCAGGTTGCCGCGTCGGCGTTCGCGGCGGCCGCGCTGACGCGGCCAGTGTCTGCCTGCTGCCAGCCGGGTGACTCAGCCCGGTCCTGATCATCGGTCGGAGCCGCGGCTGCGTCGTGGGCCGGACCCGCAGCGCGATCGTGGGCCGGGGCCGGGGCCGGGGCGCGGTCGGAAGCCGCTGCATGGTCGGGTGCCGGCGCCGGGGTACGGTCCGCGGTCGGGGCCGCGGGGGTGGCGGGCCGGTCGGCTGCCGTGCTCTGCCGCATGAGCGTGGACAACGACGCGCCCCGTAGCACCCGGCTGCCCCGGCCCGGGTCGCCCTCGGGGTGCTCGGTGCGCCCCTCGTCGCCGTTAGCGGGAGATGCCTGATCCGGCTGCCGCGCGCCCGGCTGGGAGAAGAGCTCGGGTCGAGGCCGAAAGGCAACTATCTCCGGCGGGGCCGCTGACGGCTCTTCGCCGCGCCCTGCTAACGGCTGCCGGGTACTGCGGCCCTGCATCAGCTCCGCGGCCCACGGAAAGGGCTGGGTCAGCGGCATCGCCGGAAGGCCGCCTACCGCAGTCGCGGCGGTGGCGTCCGCCAGTCCTGCGCCGTCGGCTGGCCCGGCAGGCTCGGCTGTGATCGACCGCCCCGGTTCTGCGGTGCGATTCTCCGTAGCCGACAGGTCCGGGTTCGGGTGATCATCGTCGCCCGGTGCGCGATCGGGAACGGCCGCGTCGGCCGGGTCACCCGCGCGCCCCGCGGCGTGACCGGGCCGCCCGGCAGCCGAGCCGTTCACTGCCTGCTGCCTGCTCGCCATGGATGCCTCAACCGCGCGCGATGCCGCCAGCGCTATCGGCGTCTCGATATCGGCCGAATGCGGTGCGGCCGCGCTGGTCAGCGCGCTAGCAGCCGCCGGGTCGCGATAGGACCGCCCGGCTAGCGGATCCGGGCGGGAGAACGCCGATCCGGCCGACAGTGGCTGCTGTCCGGCACTGGCGGGCGCCGGCGCCGGAACATGCACAAGTCCAGCCGCCCCCGGCTGGCCCCCCGCGTCCGCGACTCCGTTGCCCGGCGAGTAGCCGACGGACCTCGCGGTCACCGCCGCGTGCACCGGGCCGACGCAATCATGTCGCTGGAGCATTGCCGCCAGCAGTTCGGCCTCCTCAGCGCAGATTCCGAGGACGACCCTGGCCTGACCCCACGGAACCTCTAGCGAGTAACCGACATAACTGGATACGGCCGGCAGCGGATCGGTGCCTAAACCGTGCATGTCACGCCAGCGGCGCCACGCGCTCTCCAGCGCTGTCGCAGCTTGCTGCGCACGCACAACCAAATCTGGATCACGCATGTGTGCGATCCTCCCCTCAAAGCGACGGCACGCTCCCGCCTGCTGGCGGTCCCCCGGGCGTCGCCCGCCGCGCGATGGCATAATCATGCGAAGGCGTGCGGCACAACGCCAGTCTCTGCCACCCCGCAGCACGGTGACGGCATGCGGTCAAGTATGGCCGCGCCGCAGTCTCAGCAGGCACGATTACCAAAAGTTGATGGCGACTACCTGGAGTCATAATCTGCGCCGTCCACGCGGACGAGCGTGGCGCGGGTCACGGTAGGCGGGCGAATCTCTTATTTCCTGACGCGACCCAGGTCGGCTGGCCCATGGACCGGGCCCGGCGGACGCTGGTTCTGCAGAAGCACCGGCTGGGGAGGAGGGCTACCTGGCGGAGGACTGCCCCGTCACGTGGGCTGCCAGGAGCACCCAGCAAGATAGATGTCCAAACGTTTCGCTATTCCTGCATGGTCTCCCGGCCACGCATCGCTGCTGGCCCTGGGAGGCCGGATCGACCCCGGCATATGTCCGCTGGCTGGATGCTCTTCGCTGCATCTCGCGCGAACCGCGCCCCCCGGTGCGGCGCCCAGACCGCCGGGGTCGACCCCCCCTTGCTAACTTCGCCTCGCCGCAGGTAGTCGCGCGTTACCGCACGTCAGCCCGCCCAGCGCGATGTGCGCCAGGTTGCGGCCAGGTGTCACTCCGAGCGCTGCTGGGGAATGCCCGCCAGCAGAGCGCGCACCTCTGTTTCCCGATACCTTCGGTGACCACCAAGGGTCCGGATAGATGTGAGCTTCCCGGCCTTGGCCCATCTCGTGACCGTTTTCGGGTCAACCCTGAACATTGTGGCGACCTCGGCCGGCGTAAGCAGCGGCTCGGCCTCCGGTGTACGTGCAGACATTTTGACGGCCTCTCCTCCTGGACCGGTACTGCGATCCTGCGTGTGTGGCTGTTCCTGGCTCCATTGGGGAGCCTGCCGTGGATGTCCCATATAGTCCGCTCAGACCATATTGCCATCACCAGCGGTGACAAGTCGACCACCAGGAGCAAAGTTTCCGATGTGAGTCACCCCGTTGCCCCCCAGCACTCTGTCACGGTGCGTGATTCTAGCGACACGGAACGTCGCAACGGGCGGATTCGGAAAAGTCATCCGCGCCTCCCATCGGCTACTTAGCTAGATTGCCTCCATGTCCTGCTACCTCATGTGTTGCTGCTGGTAGATCGGTGCTGGTAGTTGGCGATGCCAGTCTGGCCTCCGCAACCCCCCTCAAACGCCCGCCCGGCTCTGCAGCCTGACGTGACGCCTCCTGGGCTATCTGCGGCCAGCCGCCGCTGCGCTACCGAGGTGGCACGAGCTAGGCGAACGGCACGGTCCGCGTGCAGGTTCCTGCTGACTTCGCGGATGTCCCTCCCTTCCGCTCCGCCGGGCCGTGGCCACGGCGACGTCTGTCTGGACCGGCGAGCCTCCGGCCAGTCAGTTCAGTTAGGGTCGCGGCCCCTCGCAGGCCGGTCACGACCGCGGGTGCGCCCAGAAGGGAAGACGCAGATCATGCCGCCTGTCCTGGGACGCGGACGGCGCAACTCGTGCCCACTAGGAACGAGCGGCGACATCGTAATAATCCTCCGGAGTGCAACGAGATGCCTTGTTTGGATGGTATTTGCCCGCTCAGCGGCATCCTTACACGCTGTGTAGTCACTCCGATGCCGTCCCGCTAGCTCCCGTGCGGGCACAACACCGTCATAAGCCCGCACTCCGGTCGCATCAGACAGCATGACTAATCGTGACATGCCAGACCGTCCGGATAAAGGGCTGGCGGCTATGAGATCCTGCTGACCGCCATGGCGGCAGGCGGCCAGCAATAGGCTGGGGTGCAATCTCACGCCAGCGAAGACGACGAGACTGATGCCAGGAGCCTGTCCAGTGGCCAACGTTTTCGGAACCGCAGACCAGGCCGACGACCCCGGCGGTGCCCCGCTGGCCGACGTGGCCCACCTCGAGGGCGTCAGCGCCAGTGGCCAGACCGGACACGAGCAGGTGGTCTTCTGCCAGGACCACGCGAGCGGCTTGCGGGCGATCATTGCGATCTACTCGACGGCCCTCGGGCCCGCGCTCGGCGGCACGCGGTTCTACCCCTACCCGAGCGAGGATGCGGCGCTGGCCGACGTGCTCAATCTGTCTCGGGCAATGACCTACAAGAACGCGCTGGCGGGCCTGGATCACGGCGGCGGCAAGGCGGTCATCATCGGCGACCCGGCCCGGCTCAAGTCCGAGGCGCTGCTGCGCGCGTACGGTCGCTTCGTTCAGTCACTAAACGGTCGTTACATCACAGCCTGTGACATCGGCACCTACAGCGAGGACATGGACATCATCGCCCGGGAGTGCACCCACGTGACCGGCCGGACGGTGCGCAACGGCGGCGCGGGCGACTCCTCCGTGCTGACCGCGTTCGGCGTCTTCCAGGGCATGCGCGCCGCGGCCGAGCACGTCTGGGGCAGCGCCAGCCTGGATGGCCGCTCGGTCGGGGTGGAGGGTGTCGGCAAGGTGGGCCAGCGGCTCGTCGGCCATCTCATCGACGACGGCGCCCGGGTTGTTATCTACGACACCAGCGCCGCCGCGGCCGACCTGGTGCGCAGCGCGCATCCGCAGGTCCTGGTGGCGGCGACCCGGGCCGAGCTGGTGGCCAGCCAGCCCGATGTCTACGCGCCGTGCGCGCTGGGGGGCTCGGTAGACGACGGCACCATTGCGATGCTCGGCGCCGGTGGCACAACTGCCGGAACCACGGGCACCGAAACCACGGGCACCAAGACCACGGGCACCAAGATCATCTGCGGTGGGGCCAACAACCAGCTGGCTCACCCCGGCGTCCAGAAGCTGCTGGCCGATAGCGGGATCGTTTACGCACCCGACTACCTGGTCAACGCCGGCGGTGTTATCCAGGTCGCCGACGAGCTCAACGGGTTCAGCTTCGAGCGCGCGCGGGCGCGCGCCGAGCAGATCTTCGGCACCATGCAGCGGCTGCTGGCCGCTGCGGCCGCCGAGGGCGTGCCGCCGGCGGTCGCCGCCGACCGGCTGGCCGAGCGGCGGATCAGTTCCGTCGGCAGGCTCCGAGGCATATACCTGGGCAGGCAATGAGGGCTGGCAGGCAATCGCCGGAGGCGCTAGTGGCGCAAAGCAGGTACGGTTATACCTGTACGTCAGGCGCTGTGCGCTGCGCTCCCGGTGGCGGAGAGGCGGCGGCCTCGTCTGTCATGCGGCCAAGCCCGTGCACATTGGCGTGGTAAGAGCAACTTTCAGTGCGGTGACCAGGGGCCTGTTAGGGCCCCGTACGTTCGAGGGGGTCGAGCCAATGGGGCGCGGCCGAGCCAAGGCCAAGCAGGTAAAGGTAGCCCGTCAGCTGAAGTACAACGGCGGCGGAACTGACCTTGACCGGCTGCGGGCCGAGCTGGGTGTCGGCATGGACCAGCAGGGACCTGACGCATACGCGGATTTCGGTGACCGCTACTCAGCGGACGACGAAGACGCCGCGGATGACGAAGACGATGGCGACTCGCTGGACGACGAGGACATCGATGATGAGGACCCGTATCCCTCGATGAGCAGGACCGCGGGAGACTGACCGGCCAGCCGGAGTTACTGACCGATTAGTCAGGGTCTGGGCGCGGCCCGAGGCGGGCCGCGCTGAGTGATCGCGCCCTGCTCTCGATTGGTGCGAGCTACCTAGGTCAGGGCTGCGCAGGCCCGGGTCACCACGGGATACTGCGGGTTACTGGGCATACCGTCCAGAGAGCCGCGCGACGCCGGTGCCGGACGTCACCGTGCCGATGATCCAGGTTGGCAGCTCCCGGTCGGCCAGCAGCCGCAGCGCCCGGTCGGCGTCGGCGGCCGCCACGATGGCTACCATCCCGACCCCCATGTTGAAGACCCGTTCCATCTCCTGATCGGGTATGCCGCCGCGGCTGGCCAGCAGCCCGAAGATCGGGGCCGGCCGCCATGTGCCGCGATCCACGTTGGCGTCGGCATGCGGCGGCAGGACCCGGGCCAGATTCGCGGCCAGGCCGCCGCCGGTCACGTGCGCGAACGCGTGCACCTGCGACTCCGCCGCCAGCGCCAGGCAGTCGCGGGCATAGATCCGGGTCGGGGTCAGCAGTTCCTCGCCGAGCGGCCGGCCCAGGTCGGCGGGCTCAGCGGCGAGGTCCAGTCCTGCGGCCGGGGCGTCGATGATGCTCCGGACCAGCGAGAAGCCATTGGAATGCAAACCCGACGACCCCATCGCGATGAGGACGTCGCCCGGCTGCACCCGGCCCGGGCCCAGCGCATCGTCGGCGTCCACCACGCCCGTCGCGGCGCCCGCTAGGTCGAAGTCGTCCGGCCCGAAATGCCCCGGATGCTCGGCGGTCTCGCCGCCGATCAGCGCGCAGCCGGCCTGGACGCAGCCCGCGGCGACACCGCCCACGATCTCCGCGACGCGCTGCGGCGTGACCTTCCCGACCACCACGTAGTCGGTCATGAACAGGGGCTCCGCGCCGCATACCACCAGGTCATCGACCACCATGCCCACCAGGTCAATGCCGATCGTGTCGTAGATCCCCAGGCGGCGGGCAATCATGACCTTGGTGCCGACGCCGTCGGTCGAGGTCGCCAGCAGCGGCCGGCGCATCCGGGTGAGCCCCGAAATGTCGAACAGCCCGGCGAAGCCGCCGATGCTGCCGATCACCTCGGCGCGAGCGGTCTTGTCGACCGCTGCCCGCATCAGGTCGACGGCCCGCTCGCCCGCGTCGATATCGACGCCCGCTGCGGCGTAACTCGGTCCGGTCCCAGCAGGAACGGGCTTGTCAGCGGGCACCGCTACCGCCGCTGGCACCGCTGACAGCGACCGGCTCCAGGACGTGCTTGCCCTGCTCGGCCTCGGTCACCGGGATCGGGTACTTGCCGGTAAAACAGCCCAGGCATAGCTGGCCGGCGGGCAGCGTGGTCGCCGCGATCAGGCCCTCTAGCGAAACGAATCCCAGGGAGTCGGCACCGATCGACTGCCTGATCTCCTCCATCGTGAGGTTGCCGGCGATCAGCTCGGCCCGGCTGGCGAAGTCGATGCCGAAGAAGCACGGCCAGGTCACCGGCGGGCTGGAGATCCGGACATGAACCTGCGCGGCACCGGCCTCCCGGAGCATGGCCACGATGGCCTGCTGGGTGTTGCCGCGGACGATCGAGTCGTCCACGACCACCACCCGCTGCCCGGCGATGACGTCCCGCAGCGGATTCAGCTTGAGCCGGATGCCGCGCTGCCTGATGGTCTGGCTCGGCTGGATGAAGGTGCGGCCCACGTAGGAGTTCTTGACCAGGCCCTGCGCGTAGGGAATCCCGCTGGCCTGCGCGTAGCCGATCGCGGCCGGGGTGCCGGACTCGGGCACCGGGATCACCAGGTCTGCCTCGGCGGGGTACTCGACGGCCAGCCGCCTGCCGACCGCCACGCGGGTGGCCTGCACGCTCCGTCCGGAGATGGAGGTGTCCGGGCGGGCCAGGTAGACGTACTCAAACAGGCAGCCACGCGGCTGCGGCGCGGCGAAGGTGCGGGATCGTAGTCCGCGCCCGTCGATGGCGATCAGCTCACCCGGCTCCACCTCGCGCACGAAGGTCGCCCCGACGATGTCGAGCGCGGCCGTCTCGCTGGCCACCACCCAGCCGCGCGGCAGCTTGCCGATCACCAGCGGGCGGAAGCCCTGCGGGTCACGCGCCGCGTACAGGGTCCGCTCGTCCATGAACACCAGGGAGTAGGCGCCGCGCACCAGCGGGAGCGTGGCCATCGCCGCCTGCTCCACGGGGCCGATCACCGCGCTCACGTCGGCCGCCGGCCCGCCGTCGAGCGGGCCGCCGGGGGCGCCGAGGTCCGCGAGCACGCCCACGGCCTGGGGGACTCCCGGCATCCCCGGCAGCATCTCCTGCGGCGCCGCCGGCGGCGCCGCGAACAGCGCCGTCAGCACGTCGGTGTCGGAGGTGGCCTGGTTCGGGCCGGCCGGGCGGGCCCCGGCCAGGGCGGCCAGCTCCAGGGTGTTGATCAGGTTGCCGTTGTGGCCCAGGGCCAGGCTCGCGGTCGGCGTGGCGCGAAACGTCGGCTGCGCGTTCTCCCAGACCGAGGAGCCGCTGGTGGAGTACCGGCAGTGCCCGACGGTGATGTGGCCGCGGAGCGTATTCAGCACGGCCTCGTCGAACACCTGCGGGACCAGGCCCATGTCCTTGTAGACGACGATTCGCTTGCCGTCGCTGACCGCTATCCCGGCCGACTCCTGGCCGCGGTGCTGCAGCGCGTAGAGGCCGAAGTACGCGAGCTTGGCGACTTCCTCGTCCGGGGCCCAGGCCCCGAACACGCCGCAGGCGTCCTTAGGTGGCTGGTCGTTGGGGTCGAGATCATCGCTCAGGCGGCCATCCGGCTTGATCACGTGGTCAGTGTAGATGACGCTAGCGCGGGCTCCCGCCGGACCCGGCGGCCTGGAAATGGCCGGCGAACTGCTCCCGCAGCTTGTACTTGAGCACCTTGCCCCCCACCGTCTCGGGCAATCCCCGCGTGATAACGATGGCCTTGGGTGTCTCGAAGCCCGCCAGCCGCTCCCGGCAGAACGCGATCAGCTCCGCCTCGAACTCCCCCGCCGCGGTCGGGTAGCGGCCCGGCTGGGGCACCACGATCGCCGTCACCGCCTCGCCCCACCGGTCGTGATCCAGCCCGATTACGGCGGCCTTGGCCACCTGCGGGTGCTGGTGCAGCACCGCCTCTACGCGCAGGCTCGAGACGTTCTCGCCGCCCGACTTGATGATGTCCTTGTACCGGTCGACCATGATCCGCAGGCCGTCCTCGTCGACCATGCAGCTGTCGCCGGAATGGAACCAGCCGTGCCGGAACGCGTGCTGCGTCGCCTCGGGGTCCCGGTAGTACCCGGCGGCCACCGCGGGCGAGCGGTAGACCGCCTCGCCGGGCACCCCGGGCTGGTCGAGCAGGTGCTGGCCGTCGGGGTCCATGACCGTCGAGCCGAGCAGGGGGTTCGGGATCCCCACGTAGTTCAGCAGCGGGGCCGTGGCCTGGTAGGTGTCCTCCCACACGTCCGGCCAGAAGCGATGGCAGGAGATGGCCTCGGTCTGGCCGAAGATGCCCATCAGGATGAACTGGTCGCCGCAGAGCTGCTGCAGCCGCGACCGGACGGCCGGCTCGACCGCGCCCCAGCCGTAGACCAGCACCTGCAGGCTGCGCGCGTCGAGATCAGCGTCTCCCGCGTCCAGCTCCGCCGCGAGGGCCTTGACCAGCTGCGGCGAGCCGCCCCACAGCGCGGTCACCCGTTCGGCGGCGATCGCGGCCGCCATCTGTGCCGGGACCGGCTTGCGCCCGATGACCAGCGATCCGCCGGCCAGGAAGGCCGGCAGCGACAGGACCTCGTCGGCCACGTGATAGATCACCGGGAGGAACGAGCACAGCTTGAGGTCGGCCTCGATCCGCAGGCCCCTGGTCAGGGACAGCGCAAAGGACATAGCCCCCATGTAGGCGTAGGAGTGCGACAGCATGACGCCCTTGGGCATCGCCGTGGTGCCGGAGGTGAACAGGATCTCCCAGATGTCGTCGCCGTGCACCACCGCGTCGGGCTCGGTCGCCGGCTGGGCGGCCACGAAGTCGGCGAACGACACCCCGCCAGGGGCGACGCCACCGCCAATCGGGATCGTGACATCGGGCCGCAGGCCGGCCGCGCCGATGACGTCCCCGGCGCCGGCCCACAGCTCGGCGTCCACGATCACGAACCGGGGCTCGGCGAGCTGGATCAGGTAGGCCAGCACGTCGGGCGCCAGCGACGGATTCACTGGCACCGCCACGAGCCCGGCCTTGGCCGTCGCGATCTTGGCCAGGTAGGCCTCGACGGAGTTCTCGCAGACCAGCAGCACCCGGTCGCCGCGGACCAGGCCGCTGGCGAGCAGCCCGTTGGCGAACCGGTTGGCGGCCTCGTCGGCCTGCCGGTAGGTGAGCCGCTCGTAGGCCGGATCGCCGAAGGCCCCGGGCCAGCCGGTGATCGCGACCTGGTCGGGCCTGCTCCAGGTCACCCGCTCGAGGATGTCTCCGACGCAGACCCGGTCCCAGCGGTTATCCGCACGCCTGTCATAGAGACTCGTGACGTCGATTGGCACGGCCTGCTCCCTCGCTGCGGGGATGTTGGTGAATCATGAAACACAACCCTCGGGGCCGTCAATAGATCGCGGCCCGGCGCCCGCGGCGCGTCGCCAGCCCTCCGTATCGCCCCGTTCACGCTGCACACAGCCACGCTGACGACCTATTTCGGAGTGGCCCCCGGTCGGGCTACAGTGAGAAGTCTTAGTGAGTCGCGAATCACTAACTGGAGGCTTGGATGGCGGATGGCCAGGCCGCCCGGCAGGCGAGCGAGAGCACCGGCCAGGTCGGCGAGACCGCGGAGCAGGCCGAGCTGCGCGCGACGGTGGCCCGCATCGCCGGGAAGTTCGGCGGCTCGTACTACGCCGCCCGCGCCCAGGCCCACGAGTCGTGCGACGAGCTGTGGCAGGCACTGGCGGAGGCCGGCTTCGTCGGGGTGAACATCCCGGCCGAGTACGGCGGCGGGGACGGCGGCATTACCGAGCTGGCGATCGTCTGTGAGGAGACCGCCGCGCAGGGCTGCCCGCTGCTGCTCCTGCTGGTGTCCAGCGCCATCTCCGGCGAGGTCCTGGCCCGCTACGGCACGGCGGAGCAGAAGAGCAGGTGGCTGCCGGGCATCGCCGACGGGACCGGAAAGGTCGTGTTCGCCATTACCGAGCCCGAGGCCGGATCCAACACTCACCGGCTGACGACGACGGCACGCCCGGAAGCCGCGCAGCCTAACCACGGGGGGTGGCTGCTGACCGGCACCAAGTACTACATCTCCGGCGTTGACGAGGCCGCCGCGATCCTCGTGGTCGCCCGGATCAGTGATACGGGACGGTTCGGGCTGTTCCTCCTCCCGGCCGACGCGCCCGGCCTGTCCGCCAGCCCGCTGCCGGTGGACGCGATGCTGCCGGAACGGCAGTTCACCCTGCACTTCGACGACATCCGGCTCCGGCCCGACGCCCTGGTGGGCGGCGACGAGGACGGCCTGGCCCAGGTCTTCCACGGCCTCAACCCGGAGCGGATCACCGCGGCGGCGCTGTGCGTCGGAGTGGCCCGGTACGCCCTGAACCGGGCCGCGGACTACGCCCGGACGCGGACGGTGTGGGATGTCCCGATCGGCGGTCACCAGGGCGTCGCCCACCCGCTGGCCAGGGCCAAGATCGAGACCGAACTGGCCGCGCTGATGACCAGCAAGGCGGCCTGGTGCCATGACCACGGCCTGGCGGCCGGGGAGTCCGCCAACATGGCCAAGTACGCGGCCGCCGAGGCGGCCATCGCCGCCGTCGACCAGGCCATCCAGACGCACGGCGGCAACGGGCTGAGCACCGAGTACGGGCTGGTGCCGCTGTGGGGGATCGCCCGGCTGCTGCGGATCGCGCCGGTGAACCGGGAGATGGTGCTCAACTACGTCGCCCAGCACAGCCTCGGCCTGCCGAGGTCGTATTGAGCGCCCAGTTGAGCGCGCCGACGGCCGCCAGGACCGCGGAGGGGACGGTCCTGCGGTCGGCGCTCGATCCCGGCTCGGCGACCTACCGCGCGAACCGGGCCGCCCAGCTGCGGGTGCTGGCCGAGCTCGAGGAGCAGATCGAGCAGGCCAGGGCCGGCGGCGGCCCCCGCTACGCCCGCCGTCACCATGACCGGGGGCGGCTGCTCGCCCGGGAGCGGGTGGAGCTGCTGCTGGACCGGGACAGCCCGTTCCTGGAGCTGTCCGTCCTGGCCGCCTGGGGGACCGAGTTCGCGGTCGGCGCCAGCCTCGTCACCGGCATCGGCGTGGTGTCGGGGGTCGAGTGCGTGCTGATCGCGCACGACCCGACGGTGCGCGGCGGCGCCATGAACCCGTACTCGCTCCGCAAGTCGCTGCGCGCGCTGGAGATCGCCCGCCGCAACCGGCTTCCGGTGATCAACCTGGTCGAGTCCGGCGGAGCGGATCTCCCGACCCAGTCTGAACTGTTCGTTCCAGCCGGAAAGATCTTTCATGACCTGACCGAGCTGTCCGCGATGGGCGTCCCGACCATCGCGCTGGTCTTCGGCAACTCCACCGCGGGCGGCGCGTACGTGCCCGGCATGTGCGACTACAGCGTGCTGGTGGACGGCCAGGCCAAGGTGTTTCTCGGCGGGCCGCCGCTGGTCAAGATGGCGACCGGCGAGGAGGCCGACGACGAGGAGCTGGGCGGCGCCCGGATGCACGCGCAGGTCTCCGGGCTGGCGGATTACTTCGCGACCGACGAGCGGGACGCGATCCGGCTGGGCCGGCGGATCGTCTCCGAGCTGAACTGGCGCAAGCAGGGGCCGCCGCCGTCGCTGCCGGCCGACGAGCCGCGTTATGACCCCGACGAGCTGCTCGGCATCGCGCCCGCCGACTTCCGGGTGCCGTTCGACCCGCGCGAGGTGCTCGCCCGGGTCGTCGACGGCTCCCGGTTCGGCGAGTACAAGCCGTCCTACGGCACGAGCCTGGTCACCGGCTGGGCCAGCGTGCACGGCTATCCGGTGGGCGTCCTCGCCAACGCCCGCGGCGTGCTGTTCAGCGAGGAAGCCAAGAAGGCGGCCGAGTTCATCCAGCTGGCCAACCAGACCGACACGCCGCTGGTCTTCCTGCAGAACACGACCGGATACATGGTCGGCACGTCGTATGAGCAGGGCGGGATCATCAAGGACGGCGCCAAGATGATCAACGCCGTGACCAACTCCGCCGTGCCGCACATCACCCTGAACCTGGCCGCCTCGTTCGGCGCGGGCAACTACGGCATGTCGGGCCGGTCCTACGACCCGCGGCTGATGTTCGCCTGGCCGGGCTCCCGGCTGGCCGTCATGGGCGCCGCGCAACTGGCCGGCGTGATGTCCATCGTGGCGCGCGCCTCGGCGGAGTCTTCCGGGCGGCCGTTCGACACCGCCGCGGACGAGCAGCGCCGGGAGGCGATCGAGGCGCAGATCGAGCGGGAGTCGAACGCCTTCTTCGTCACCGCCCGGCTCTATGACGACGGCCTCATCGATCCGCGCGACACGCGGACGGTGCTGGGGATCGCGCTGTCGGCCGCGCATTCGGCACCGGTGGCCGGCCGCCGCGGCTTCGGCGTCTTCCGGATGTGATGCCGGTGCCCGCCATCCGCAAGCTGCTCATCGCCAACCGGGGCGAGATCGCGCTGCGCATCATCAGAACCGCCCGCGAGATGGACATCGCGACGGTCGCGGTCTTCAGCGACCCGGACGCGGCCGCCCCGCACGTGCGGGCCGCCGACGAGGCGGTCGCCCTGCCGGGCGCCGCGCCGCGCGACACCTACCTGCGCGGCGACGCGCTCATCGCCGCGGCCGCGGCCACCGGCGCCGACGCGGTACACCCGGGCTACGGATTCCTCGCCGAGAACGCGGGCTTCGCGCGGGACTGCGCCGCCGCGGGCCTGACCTTCGTCGGCCCCTCCCCGGCAGCCATCGCGGCCATGGGCTCGAAGATCGCGGCCAAGGAACTGCTCGCCGGCGCAGGCGTGCCCGTGCTGCCCGGCATAACTATCGAGCCCACCCCGGACGACACCGCGTTCGAGCCGGAGAAGCTGGCCGCGGCCGTCGCCGAGATCGGTTACCCGGTGCTCGTCAAGGCCGCCTTCGGCGGGGGCGGGCGGGGCATGCGGATTGTCGCGGGCCCGGCGGAGCTGACCGAGGCGGTGGCGAGCGCCGGCCGGGAGGCCGCCTCGGCGTTCGGCGACGGCACCGTCTTCGTCGAGCGGTACCTGGAGCGGCCCCGCCACATCGAGGTGCAGATCGTCGGCGATGCCGCCGGCCAGGTCGCCCACCTGTTCGAGCGCGAGTGCTCGATCCAGCGGCGCTATCAGAAGATCATCGAGGAGGCGCCGTCGCCGGCGGTGGACGAGCGCCTGCGCGCCGAGCTGACCGCGGCGGCGATCGCAGCCGGGCAGGCCATCGGCTACGTCGGGGCCGGGACCGTCGAGTTCGTCCTGGACTCCGGCGGCTCGTTCTACTTCCTGGAGGTCAATACCCGGCTGCAGGTCGAGCACCCGGTGACCGAGCTGATCACCGGCCTGGACCTGGTCCGGCTGCAGCTGGAGATCGCCGAGGGCACGCCGCTGCCGCCGGAGGTGACCGGCGCGCGGATCCGCGGCCACGCGATCGAGGCCAGGCTCTGCGCCGAGGACCCCCGCCTGGGCTTCCGGCCGGCGACCGGCGTGCTGCACCGCTTCGAGGTCCCGGACCTGCCGGGCGTGCGTACCGACGCCGGCGTCGCCGCCGGGACCGTGGTCGGCGTGCACTACGACTCGATGCTGGCCAAGGTCATCGCGCACGGCCCGACCAGGGACGCGGCGCGGCGGCGGCTGGCGCGCGCCCTGGCCCGGGCCCAGGTGCACGGCGTCACGACCAACCGGGATCTGCTGGTCGCCATCCTGCGCGAGCCGGAGTTCGCGGCCGGGCAGATCGACACGGGCTACCTGAGCCGGCATGACCCAGGGATGCTGAGCAGCGGGCCGCAGGGTACCGGGCCGGGCGGTGGCCTCACGGCCGACCTGCACCTGGCCGCCGCCGCCCTCGCCGGCCAGGCCGCCCGGCGAGCCGCCGCGGCGGTGCTGCCCGGCGTCCCGTCCGGCTGGCGCAACGTGCGCAGCGAGGACCAGCACGCGGCGTACCTGGTCGACGGCGAGCGCCGCGAGGTCAGGTACCGGCTGGACGCCGGCGGCCTGCGGGTGTCGGTCGACGGCCGCCCGCTGCCCGGCGCCGAGCTCGGCGCGGCGCGCGGCGATCACGTCGAGCTGACCGTGGACGGCATCGCGCGGCAGTTCAGCGTGCACCAGGTGGGCGACGTGGTGTACGTGGACAGCCCGCTGGGGTCGGCCACGCTGATTGAGGTGGAACGGTTTCCCGAGCCCGGTGCCCTGGCCGCCGCGGGCTCGCTGCTGGCCCCGATGCCTGGCACCGTCGTGCGGGTGGCGGTCGCGGTGGGCGACACGGTCGCGGCCGGGGCGCCCGTAGTGGTCCTGGAGGCGATGAAGATGGAGCACATCGTGGCCGCGCCGGCCGCCGGGGTGGTCGCGGAGCTGGCCGTCCGGGTCGGCCAGGCGGTCGACGCGGGCGCCGAGCTGGCTCGCGTCGAGCCCGCCGACGCCGCAGCCGACCCCGTCACAGCCGACCCGGCGCCGACAACCATGTGATGGGCCAGGAGATGACGCAGCCAGTCGAGTACGACACCGTCGGGCCGGTTGCCTGGCTGACCATCAACCGGCCGGAGGCGCGCAACGCGCTGTCGGCGGCCGTCCGGGCCGGCCTGTTCGCCGGACTGCGGCGGTTCAACGCCGACGACGGCGCGCGGGTCCTGGTCCTGACCGGCGCGGGCGACCGGGCGTTCTGCGCGGGCGGTGACCTCAAGGAGATGGCGGCCGACGGGCTGCAGGTACCGCCGCCCGACTTCGTGCCGCAGCCGGGCCGCAACATCGAGGTCGCCAAGCCCTTGATCGCGGCGGTGAACGGGGTGGCCTACGCGGGCGGGTTCCTGCTCGCGCAGAGCTGTGACCTGTGCCTCGCCGCGGATACCGCCAGCTTCGCGATCACCGAGTGCAAGGTCGGCCGCGGCGCGCCCTGGGCGGCGCCGCTGCCCTGGCTCATCCCGCCGCGGATCGCGATGCAGCTGCTGCTCACCGGCGATCCGATCAGCGCGCAGCGGGCCTGCCAGGTCGGTCTCGTGAACGAGGTCGTGCCCGCGGCGGAGCTGCGCGCCCGGGCCCAGGCCGTCGCCGAGCGGATCGCGGCTAACGCCCCGCTGTCCGTCCTGGCCGCCAAGCGCACCGTCGCCCTGGTGGCCGAGCAGCCGCTCAGCCAGGCGTACGAGGCGGCCGAGCGGATCTGGGAGCCGGTGTACCGCAGCGCTGACGCGCAGGAGGGCCCGGCCGCCTTCCGGGAGAAGCGGCCGCCGACCTGGACCGGCCGCTGATGGCCGTCTCCATGGCTGTGCTGGTGGCCGACCTCGCCGCCGAGTCCGCCGACCTGACCCGGCTGCTGGTCCCGCTGGCGCCCGGCGACTGGGAGCGGCCGACCCCGGCGGCCGGCTGGGCGATCCGGGACCAGGTGAGCCACCTGGCCTTCTTCGACGAGGCGGCCACGCTGACCGCCACGGATCCCGGCCGGTTCCACCGGGAGGCGGAGCAGCTGATGGCCAGCGGCGCCGACTTCACCGAGGTGGTCGCCCGCGAGTTCCGCCGGCTGCCGCCCGACGAGCTGCTGGAGTGGCTGGGCGCGGCGCGCGAGGGGTACCTGCGGACCTTCGCCGGCCTGGACCCGTCGACGCGGCTGCCCTGGTACGGGCCGCCGATGAGCGCGGCCTCCTCGGTGACGGCCCGCCTCATGGAGACCTGGGCCCACGGGCAGGACGTGGCTGACGCCCTGGGGGCGGCGCGCCCGGCGACTGCCCGGCTGCGCCACATCGCCCACCTCGGGGTGGTAACGATGGCTTTCAGCTTCGCCCTGCACGGACAGCCGGCGCCGACGGCGCCGGTCCGGGTGGAGCTCGCCGGCCCGGACGGCGCCAGCTGGAGCTGGGGACCGCCGGACGCCGCCAACCGAGTGCGAGGCGAGGCGCTCGACTTCTGCCTGCTGGTGACCCAGCGACGGCACCTGCTGGACACCGGGCTGGCCGTGACCGGCCCCGCGGCGACCGCCTGGCTGGACCTGGCGCAGGCCTTCGCCGGCCCGCCTGGCCCGGGCCGTCCGCCGCCTCCCGAGGGGGGCGGCAGGTGACTGAGCGGCGCCCGGTCCGGATCGCGAACTGCTCCGGCTTCTACGGTGACCGGCTCGACGCCGCGCGGGAGATGATCGAGGCCGGCCCGATCGACGTGCTGACCGGCGACTACCTGGCCGAGCTGACGATGCTGATCCTGTGGAAGGCCCGGCAGAAGGACCCGGCGGCCGGCTACGCCCGAACCTTCCTGGTCCAGCTGGAGCAGGTGCTGGGCCGCTGCCTGGAGCGGGGCATCAAGGTCGTCGTCAACGCCGGCGGCCTGAACCCGGCCGGGCTGGCCGGCGAGGTCGGCAAGCTCGCCGCCCGCCTCGGCCTGCAGCCGAAGGTGGCCTACCTCACCGGCGACGACCTGGTGGGCCGGGTGCCGGAGCTCATGGCCGCGGGCGTGGACTTCGCCCACCTGGACACCGGCCAGTCGCTGGCCGACGCGGGCGTGCAGCCGGTGACGGCCAGCGCCTACCTCGGCTCCTGGGGGATCACCCGCGCGCTGACCGCGGGCGCCGACATCGTGATCTGCCCGCGGGTCACCGATGCCGCGCTGACGGTCGGCCCCGCCGCCTGGTGGCACGGCTGGGACCGGACCGACTGGGACCGGCTGGCGGGTGCCGTCGTGGCCGGCCATGTGATCGAGTGCGGTCCGCAGGCCTGCGGCGGAAACTATTCGTTTTTGGGGGAAATCACCGATCGCCGGTACCCGGGGTTCCCGATCGCCGAGGTAAGCGCGGACGGAAGCTGCGTGATCACCAAGCACGACGGCACGGGGGGCCTGGTGTCGGCGGGCACGGTCACCGCCCAGTTGCTGTACGAGATCGACGGGCCCGCCTATCTCGGCCCGGACGTGGTGGCGCACTTCGACTCGGTGCGCCTGACGCCGGCGGGGCCCGACCGGGTCCAGGTCTCGGGGGTCCGCGGCACGCCGCCACCGGACACGCTGAAGGTCGCCATGAACTACCGCGGCGGCTACCGCAACACCATGACCCTCGTCCTCACCGGCCTGGATATCGAGGAGAAGGCCGCGTGGGCACGGGCCGAGCTGTTCGCGCTGCTGGGCGGGGAGGACCGGTTCGACACGGTAGACGTCCGGCTGCTCCGCTTCGACCAGCCCGACGCCGACGCCAACGAGCGGGCCACCGCTCACCTGCGGATCACCGTCCTGGACTCAGATGCCGAGCGGGTCGGCCGCCCGTTCTCGAACGCGGTGATGGCCCTGGCGCTGGGCGGTTACGCGGGGTTCCACACCACGACGCCGCCGACGGGCGCCAGCGAGTACGGCGTCTACTGGCCGGCCCTGGTCCCGGCGGATGCCGTCGAGCATGTGGTCGTGCTGCCGGACGGGAGCCGCCACGTGGTGCCGCACTCCCCGCGCACCTCGCGCACCTCGCGCACTCTGGCGGAGCCAGGCACTCTGGCAGAGCCGGGCCATGAGCAGAGCGTGGCCGCCTCGCAGGCCTCGGCCGCCCCGCGAGGGCCGGCCGCAGGGGCAGCGCCGGCGCGGGCCAGCGCGGCGGAGGCCAGGCAGGGACCGACGAGCCGGGTGCCGCTCGGCCTTATCGCCGGAGCGCGATCCGGCGATAAGGGCGGAAACGCCAACGTCGGGCTCTGGGCTCGCGACGACGCGGCCTACGAGTGGCTGGCGGGCTGGCTGACCGTCGAGCGGTTCCGGGAATTGCTGCCCGAGGCGGCCGGGCTGGCCGTGCGCCGCTACGAGCTGCCGAATCTGCGCGCGCTAAACTTCGTGGTCGTGGGCCTGCTCGGCGCGGGCGTCGCGGCTAGCACCCGGCCAGACCCCCAGGCCAAGGGGCTCGGCGAGTACGTGCGATCCCGGCTCGCCGACCTCCCGGTGGCGCTGCTGGGACAGGCGGCGGGCTCGGCCGACCGGCCCGCTGCCGGCCGGCCCGCTGGCGACCAGAGCCCGTGATGACCAGGCCCGAGCTCGTCCGCGCCCGTGACCCGGATCGCCGCGAGAAGATCCTCCTGGCGGCCGGCGAGCAGTTCGCCCGCCGCGGCTACCACGCGGTGAGCCTGGCCGATATCGGCGCCGCCGCCGGGATCGTCGGGTCCGGCGTCTACCGCCATTTCACCAGCAAGTCCAGCATCCTCGTCGCACTGCTGGAGCAGGTCATGGACCGGCTGCTCGCGGAGACGGAGCGGGTGCTGGCCACCGAGCGGGGCGGCGCGCGGCAGCTCGCCGCGCTCGTCCAGGGCCAGGTGGCCTTCGCCGTCGACGACCGCTACCTGGTCCGGCTGTACCAGCGCGAGGTGCATACCCTGCCGGAGGCCGACCGGCGGCGGCTGCGCCGGCTGCAGCGGCATTACGTGGAGGAATGGGTCCACCTGCTCGCGGAATTGCGCCCCGGACTGGACGACGGACAGGCCCGCGCCCTGGTGCACGCGGCGATCGGCGCGATCCAGTCGGTGGCCAGCTACGACAGCGGACTGCCGCGTCAGCAGCAGGTCGACCTGCTGGACCGGGCGGCGCAGGCCTGCCTGGCGGGCGACAGCGAGGCGGCCATTACGTCGCAGACGCCTGGGTGACGCGAACGGCTGCGGGCCGCGAACGGCTGCGTGATCAGGACAGACGACGGATCAGCGGGAGGTAAGCCGAGATGTCGGCGCGCGGGCCGCTGGCCCGCAGCTTGCCGCTGGCGGCCGCGGCGGCCCAGTCCAGCCGGCCGGTGGCGAGCGCGAGCCAGGTCAGCGGATCGGTCTCGACCACGTTCGGCGGCGTGCCCCGGGTGTGCCGCGGGCCCTCGATGCACTGGACCGCCGCGAACGGCGGCACGCGCACCTCGACCGCGCGGCCAGGGACCCGTTCGGCCAGCGCCTCCAGCAGGTAGCGGACGGCCGTGCGCAGCGCCTCGCGAAGCGGCTGGCCGCCACCGTCAATCGCCGCCGTCACCGCCACCACCGCGGCCCGGCCCACCACCAGCGGGCTGACCTGTCCGTCCCACGGCGGCTCGCCCAGGGCGGCACGCTGCTCGTTGAGGGCGGTAAGCATCCGCGCTGAGTCGGGCTGTCGGGCTGGCACGCCTGAGAAGGCTAGCCGACGGCCGGCCCGGCGCACGCCGCTAAGGTAGGGACGGCCGCCGGGGCGCCGGCGGCGGGCAGACTATAGGCGCTGGGTAGTTGCTCGTGCACGTTTCCGAATATCCGCAGCGTTACTGGCCAGTTATGGGTAATCGTTCCTTATGCCACGTCCGCGCGTTTCCGGCACCGGCCGCACCAGGGGGTCCTGGACGCCCAGGATCGCCGGGATCGGCGCCGTGGTCCTCGTCGCGGTCGGCGGGGCGATCGCCTACTCGGTCGCCAGCTCGGCCAGCGCCTCCCGGACCCCGACCCAGCTCCCGACGCGGGTGCAGTCCTTGCAGACCGTCGGGATTATCAGCCAGCTTCCGGGTCCGGCCGACCGGGGCGCCGAGCTCCGGCAGCTGGACGTGACGCTCGCCGGCCTGCAGTTCGGGCCGCTGCCGCCGACCAGCCTGCCGCAGGGCGACCCGCAGTGGACCGCGGACACGATCGTGGGTGGCACCTTCGTCTTTATCTACGCGCCGAGCGGCCAGTGCCTGGCCATGGCGGGCTCGCAGCGGCGGCCCGTCGTTGCCCTGCGCCGCTGCGATCTCGGACCTGAGCAGCGCTGGCAGCGGGTCAACGCCGCCGTGCAGTCGGACGGGCACGAGTACGGCCAGTTCCGCAATATGCGCAGCAACCAGTGCCTGACCGCGGGCGATCCCCTGCCCGGGACGGCGAACCGTCCCGCTGGGCTGGCCCGGTGCGCCCCGACCGCCCCGCCGCGCCAGCTGCTGTCGTTCTGGTGGTCAGCCTGAGAAATTCCGGTGTGGTCAGCGGAGAACTGGCCTCTGGCCGAGAAACCCGCGCTGGTTAGCCGAAGAGCGCCGGAAGCGTGTCGCGGTGAGCCCGCCCGAGCTCGTCCAGGCCTGCCGAGAAGCTCCCGGTGACCTCCAGCGCGCTGCCGCCGGTCGTGCCGATGGCCGCGGCCGGCACGCCAGCCTCGGCACACAGCGCGGCGAAAGCCTCCTCGCGGCCTGGCACGACGGCAACGAGCGCGCGGCTCGCCGACTCGCTGAACAGGAACGTGAAGTCGTCGCCAGGCAGTGTCACCGTCGCGCCCACGCCGCCCGCCAGGCAGGATTCGGCCAGCGCCACGCCGAGGCCGCCATCGGACAGGTCGTGCGCCGCGGCGAGCAGCCCGCGCTCCGCCGCGGTCACCAGGACCTGCGCCAGCGCCTGCTCGGCCGCCAGGTCGACGGCGGGCGGGCGGCCGCCGAGGTGGCCGTGCTGGACCCGTGCCCATAGCGAGCCGCCCAGCTCCGCCCTGGTCTCGCCCAGCAGCATCAGGCGCGCGCCAGCCTTGCCGAAGGCGGACGACAGCCGGCGCCGCACGTCGTCGTGCACGCCGAGCACCCCGATGACGGGCGTCGGCTGGATGGCGTCAGCGCCCGTCTGGTTGTAGAAGCTGACATTCCCGCCGGTCACCGGGACACCGAGGGCCAGGCAGCCGTCGGCGAGCCCGCGGACCGCCTCGGTGAACTGCCACATGACCGCCGGGTCCTCCGGCGATCCGAAGTTCAGGCAGTTGGTCACCGCCAGCGGCCGGGCGCCGGTGGCGGCCACGTTGCGGTACGCCTCGGCCAGGGCCAGCTGGGTTCCCGCGTACGGGTCGAGCAGGCAGTATCTGCCGTTACCGTCGGTTGCCAGCGCGACGCCGAGGCCGGTCGCCTCGTCGACCCTGATGACGCCGGCGTCGTGCGGCATCGCGAGCACAGTGTCGCCGCGCACGTACCTGTCGTACTGCTCGGTGACCCACGTCTTGTCGGCCGCGTCCGGGGCGGCCAGCAGCGCGAGCAGGGTGGCGCGCAGCTCGGTCCCGCGATCTGGCCCCGATGGGCGGGCCAGCCGCGCCGGGTCGTCGGCGGCCAGCGCGTCCTGGCCGTCGGGGCGCCGCGCCGGGCGGTCGTAGACCGGGCCGTCGTCGGCCGCCGTGCCCGGCGGGATGTCGACGACCCGCTCCCCGTGCCAGCTCATCTCCAGCCGGCCAGTGTCGGTGACCTCGCCGATCACCGTGGCCGGAACCTCCCACTTCGCGCAGATCGCCAGGAACCGGCTGGTGTCGGCCGGTGTCACGATCGCCATCATGCGTTCCTGGGACTCGCTCATCAGGATCTCGGCCGGTCCCAGCGATGCGTCCCGCAGTGGCACCGCGTCCAGCCGGACGGCCATCCCGCCCTGGCCGCCCGCGGCCAGCTCGGTCGTGGCGCAGGCCACGCCAGCGGCGCCGAGGTCCTGGATGCCGACCACCAGGTCCGCCGCGTACAGCTCCAGGCAGCACTCGACCAGCAGCTTTTCCATGAACGGGTCGCCGACCTGGACGCTAGGGCGCTTGGCGCCCTCACCGTTGCCGCCGAACGAGGCGCTGGCCAGCACCGAGGCCCCGCCGATGCCGTCGGGCCCGGTGCGCGACCCGAACAAGATGACCTGGTTGCCGGTCCCGGTGGCCGCGGCCCGCTTGAGGTCGGCGGGCCGCAGGACGCCCACGCACAGCGCGTTGATCAGCGGGTTGCCCGCGTAGCAGGGGTCGAAGGCCAGCTCGCCGCCGATGTTGGGCAGGCCGAGGCAGTTGCCGTAGAAGGAGATGCCGCCCACGACGCCGGGCAGCACGCGCCGGGTGTCCGGTGCGTCGGCGGGGCCGAACCGCAGCGCGTCCATCACCGCCACCGGGCGCGCGCCCATCGCCAGGATGTCCCGCACGATGCCGCCCACTCCGGTGGCCGCGCCCTGGAAGGGTTCGACGTAGGAGGGGTGGTTGTGTGACTCGATCTTGAAGGTGACCGCATAGCCGTGGCCGATGTCCACGACCCCGGCGTTGTCCCCGATTCCGGCCAGCAGTGCGTCGGTCGGCGGTGCCTTCTCGGCGAACTGGCGCAGGTGGCGGCGCGAGGACTTGTAGGAGCAGTGCTCGCTCCACATCACCGAGTAGATGGCCAGCTCGGCGTCGGTGGGCCGACGGCCGAGCAATTCGGCGATCTTGCCATACTCCGCGGCGGTCAGGCCGAGCGCCGCATACGGCTGGCTCCGGTCCGGCGTCACCGCGGCCCGGCCCACCGTGTCCTGCGGCACCGTGTCCTGCGGCACCGGGTTTTGCGGCACCGTGTCCTGCGGCACCGGGTTTTGCGGCACAGTCACGTCCGTACTCATGCCGCGACGACCGCTCGCAGGACCGAGGCGAAGAACCCGAGGCCGTCCGCTGAGGGGCCGGTCAGGGCATCGATGGCATGCTCCGGGTGCGGCATCAGGCCAGCTACGTTCCCGGCCTCGTTCACGACTCCGGCGATGTCACTCACGGAGCCGTTGGGGTTGCCGCCGGCGTAGCGGACCAGGACCTGGCCCCGCGCGGCCAGATCCGCCAGCGTGGCCTCGTCAGCGACGTAAGCGCCCTCACCACTCTTAAGCACCACGGTCAGCTCCTGGCCGACGGCGTACTGGCTGGTCCAGGAGGTGCGGGCGTTATCAACCCGGATCTGGATATCCCTGGTGACAAAACGCAGCCCGGCATTGCGGGTCAGGGCCCCCGGCAGCAGGTGCGCCTCACACAGCACCTGGAAGCCGTTGCAGATGCCCAGCACCGGCAGGCCGGCCTGAGCGGCGGGGATCAGCTCCGACATCACGGGCGAGAACCTGGCGATCGCGCCGCACCGCAGATAGTCACCGTAAGAGAAGCCGCCGGGCAGCACGACGGCGTCGACGCCCCGGAGGTCGGCGTCCGCGTGCCACAGCGGGACCGGGAGGCCGCCGGCCAGCCGGATGGCCCTGCGAGCATCATGATCGTCCAGCGAGCCGGGAAAGGTTACGACGCCGACCCTGGCGGTCACAGGCTTCCTAGCCGGGGGCGCGGGCGTCCGGGAAAGGGGCGCATGCACGCAGGCTACCGGCTCAGCCGGCGTCCCTGAGCCGCGGCTGGGGCACCATGGCCAGCGGGGCGTCAGTGCGCCAGGCGATCCGCTTGTGCAGCATGACCACGGTCCCCTGACCGGGTCCGCTGCGCAGGGTGACGTCATCGACGCACGCGCGCATGATGGCCAGGCCCCGGCCGGACTCGGGCAGCTGGGCCACGCTGCGCCTGCGGGTCAGCCGCCCCGGCCGGCCAATGCGGCGGCGCAGCGTCAGCGCCGTGGGGGCGGGCGCGGCGAGTGTCCCGTGGCGGCGGTGCAGGACCGCGACGGGGCGGCCCGGCCGCCGCACCACCGGCCGGCGGACGGGCAGCGCGGTCGGGTCGAAGCCGCGGCCCCGGTCGATGACCTCCAGCTGGCAGCTATTGCCGAAGACCCGGGCGATGACCTCGTAGCCGCGGCCCTGACCGGAGTGCCGCAGCACGTTGGTGCAGGCCTCGGTCACGGCCAGCAACAGGTCGGAGATGCTGCCCTCGTCCACGCCCAGCCGGCCGAGGGTGTCACCCAGCACCCGGCGCATGACGGGCACGCTCAGCGCTTCTCGGGGAAACAGGAGGCAGAACCGAACGTCTGCGGCCGGCTCCCCGGTATGCGTCACGCGAGTTCGCATCGGCTCCTTCGCCCCCGGCTGCTGGAAGTTACGCCCTGTTCATATTGTGAGGGTTTCCCGTGCGGAGCTGCGGTAACCATGAGGTCGGGCGATCTCTGGACGAACAGTCCGTAACGGCAGGTAAACCCATCGATCAGGTAAGGCCGCCGGGACGCGAGTGACGACGGAGCGTCAGCAAGAACGGCTCAGCGTGGCCCGGCCGGTGCCGGTGGCCCGATCAGGCCGGCTGAACGGAGAATTCCTCGATGACCGGATTGGCCAGCAGCTCGCTGGCCAGCTCGGCCACGCGCTGCGCCGCCGCTTCGTCGGCCGGACCGTCGCCGTCCAGCTCGATCTCGAAGCGCTTGCCCTGCCGCACGGAAATCACCTGGCCGAAGCCCAGGCGATGACAGGCACTGGCGATAGCCTCGCCCTGCGGATCGTGGATCTCGGGTTTTAGCATCACGTCAACGACAACTCTGGCCACGGGAGGCAGCGTACGCGAAGCCGCTTTCCGGCGCCTTGACCGTCCCCGGCGCGCGGCGGGTACTGTCACAGCGAACGAGACCGACGATCGGCCGGCACGGGCAAGTCCCAGGTCGGCGGCGAGCATGCAAGGAGTGGCACGTGACCGTCAACGACGCCGGGCGAGCCGCCTCCCCCAGTGGCGGGCGCGCATCCCCCCAGCCCCCGGTTGCGGGGGCGAGCCCGGTAGAGCTCATCCAGCTCCTCACCCCCGAGGGCGAACGGGTGGACCACCCGGGCTACCCGCTGGAGATCTCCGCGGCGGAGATCAAGTCCCTCTACCGGGACCTGGTCATCGTCCGCCGGATCGACTTCGAGGCGATCGCGCTGCAGCGCCAGGGCGAGCTCGGCATCTGGGCGTCCCTGCTGGGCCAGGAGGCCGCGCAGGTCGGCTCGGGCCGGGCGCTGGAGCCGCGGGACATGGCCTTTCCCACCTACCGTGAGCACGGCGTCGCCTGGTGCCGCGGGCTGGACCCGATGAAGCTGCTGGAGTTGTTCCGCGGCGTCAGCCACGGCGGCTGGGACCCGAAGGCGCACAACTTCCACCTGTACACGATCGTGATCGGCAGCCAGACCCTGCACGCCACCGGCTACGCGATGGGCATCCAGCGCGACGGTGCCGTGGGCGAGAACGGCGAGGCCGTGATCGCCTACTTCGGCGACGGCGCCACCAGCCAGGGCGACGTCAACGAGGCGTTCATCTGGGCGTCGGTCACCAACGCCCCGGTCGTGTTCTTCTGCCAGAACAACCAGTGGGCGATCTCCGAGCCGCTGGAGCGGCAGAGCCGCGTGCCGCTCTACCTGCGGGCGCAGGGCTTCGGCTTTCCCGGTGTCCAGGTCGACGGCAACGACGTGCTGGCCTGCCTGGCCGTGACCCGCAAGGCCATGAAGGCGGCGCGGGAGGGCCAGGGTCCCACCCTGATCGAGGCGTACACCTACCGGATGGGCGCCCACACCACCACCGACGATCCGACCAGGTACCGGCTGTCGGCCGAGCTGGAGTCCTGGAAGCTCAAGGATCCGATCGCCCGGGTGAAGCAGTACCTGATCCGCTCTGAGCTGGCCGACATGCAGTTCTTTGACGAGATCGAGGCGGAGGCGGACGAGGTCGGCGCTCGCGTGCGGAAGGCATGCCAGGAGATGCCCGACCCGCGCCCGCTGTCGATGTTCGACAACGTCTACACGGGCCGGACGAGGCCGCTCGAGACCGAGCGCGCCGAGTTCGCGGCCTACCTCGACTCTTTCGTCGGCGAGGAGGCTGCGCGATGACCACGCTGACCCTGTCCCGGGCGATGAACGAGGGCCTGCGCAAGGCACTGGAGAACGACCCCAAGGCCCTCATCATGGGCGAGGACGTCGGCAAGCTCGGCGGCGTCTTCCGCGTCACCGACGGCCTGCAGAAGGATTTCGGCGAGGCACGGGTCATCGACACCCCGCTGGCGGAATCGGGCATCATCGGGACGGCGATCGGGCTGGCGCTGCGCGGTTACCGGCCGATCTGCGAGATCCAGTTCGACGGATTCGTGTTCCCGGCCTTCGACCAGATAGTTTCCCAGCTGGCCAAGATGCGCTACCGCTCGCTCGGCAAGCTCATCCTGCCGATCGTCATCCGGATCCCGTTCGGCGGCGGCATCGGGGCGGTCGAGCATCACAGCGAGTCGCCCGAGGCGCTGTTCGCGCACACCCCGGGGCTCCGCGTGGTCGCCTGCGGCGACCCGGCCGAGGCCTTCACCATGATCCAGCAGGCGGTCATCAGCGACGATCCGGTGATCTTCTTCGAGCCCAAGCGGCGGTACTGGGACAAGGCGGAGGTGGACATCGCCGGCGGCCTGGCGGCCGCGGTGCCCATGGACCGGGCGCGGACCCTGGCTGCCGGCACCGACGCGACCGTCCTGACCTACGGCCCGATGGTCCGCACGTGCGCGGAGGCGGCCGTCGCGGCCAGCAAGGA
>Ga0208220_1000131_pt1 | contig 28358 bp, 26 predicted proteins | sample NGESurdeep092012_9_FD_184484 | JGI IMG/M metagenome (GOLD analysis project Ga0208220, IMG submission 184484) | Arctic peat soil microbial communities from Barrow, Alaska - NGEE Surface sample F53-1 deep-092012 (SPAdes) | ecosystem: Environmental > Terrestrial > Soil > Wetlands > Peat ...
AGGCCGCAATCGTCAGCCGCACCATCGCAAGACCAACCGGACTTCTTCCCATCTTCCATACCCGAAGATGTCGCATCATTTGCAATCCGATTGCGTAAAAAGCCGCCGTGAATGGGGCTAAATAATACGGAATTAGAAAAATCTCAATCGCCACGCCGCAACCGAGAACCAGCGCGCACACCACCAGAAGCCGGATTCGCCGATCCAGAAACACTCGCCGAAACATGCAGAGCGGAACTAGAAGGCTGATTCCTGCGAAGAACAGCAAACTGAACATGAACTTTACACCCGTCCACGGCAAATAACCCGTGAGCGAGTGAACCCGCGGATACATCGGGAGTTCCGTGATCTCGTAAAAATCTCGCAGGACAGCATGCCTGTAGACCGGCTCCGGCCGCGCCTGCTGCCAAACGTAATACGGCGCAATTGCGTAGGTTTGCCGGTCGATCGTATATGGCAGTGTAAGCGCGTTTCCAAACGCTCTGTAATCGTAGTACCCCAGCCAGGACACAGCCGCGCAGATTACGAGCATCGGCAAAACTGCCCGCCGCGCCAGCACTCCCAGCGGCGGCCTGTTCTTCCCCTGTCTCCCTTTTTTCGCCGCCCAATAGCCAAGCGCCGCCCCAACCGGCAGGCACATCAGCAATCCCTCATACGGCCGCGTCAGCACAAGAATCGCAATTCCAATGCTCATCCATAACCCGTATCGAAACCGCCCGGTCTTCATCAATCGAGGCAGGCTGCCCAGCACCAGCGCTCCGCCAAACCCGCTCAGCAGCGCAGCCGCGTGATACGTATTGATCCAGTAGCTGAACAAGCCCAGCCGCAATACCCCAATCACTCCTCCCAGCAGCGCCCACCTTCTCGGCAGCCATCCCTGCAGCATCCACACAAGAGCCGCGCACATCAGTCCATCCATTGCCAGCGCCGCCAGCCACGGCTGATGAAACAGCACCTGGCCTGCCGCAAACAGCAGACCCTGTCCGGGGAAGTACATCGACTGATATGTCGGCAACATCGTGATATGGATGCTCTCGAAATGCGTCCACATCGCGGGTGTTGGATTGGTCAGCCGTCCATGGGCAAACGTGTCGCTGGCCAACAAAAAGCTGAAATCATCTGGCACAAACGGCAATGGGATGGGAAACAGCGGAAGCAACGCGGCACGCAGCAAGATCACAGCTACGCCCGTTCCGGCGACCGCCCAGCCCTTGTTTTCGGCGAGTCGCACGAAGCTTCGCTCCGCCCGCTCAAAAAATCCCGCGCCAACCTTCGGCCACACGAAAGCCAGTGCTACCGCAATCATCGTCAAGACGAATTCGGCTCCCAGCAGGAAATGATTCGGTCTTACGTCGGAAGGTAGCACCATGGCAAACCGAATCCTCTCAGGAGCACTGAACTGCGCGAATGCAGGAACTCCGGCGGCCGCTTATCAATTGCACGATCTTCCTGGCCGCCCGCAATCTCTTCGTCCTTTCATTCTTCATATTCCAGCAAGCCAGAGAGCCGAATCCCGGAGGACCGAATAATCGTCCGGCTCCGGTTCGCTAACTTTGCAAAGCTCTGCTCCACCCGCGCAAAAATTCCTGGCCTCGCGCTTCGGCCAGCCAGATATCGATGCCACCGTAAACGCCTCCAGCCCGCATTCACGTGCCAGTGGAGCTTTGTTGGATCGGTTCGCGCGGGGCAGCAGCATATCGGTTAGGCAGGCACATTTCCGCCGAAGAAAATCCCAAACAGATCATTGCGATCTTACGGCATTCGCGGACCAACGCCCGCTCGGGACCCAATTCCCCGAACCCGCCTCGTCACTCCAATGTGGAATGAGTGTCTCAGCGCTTGTGCGCCTGATCGCCGGGCGCGCGGCGAGTCTACTCGACCCACCCTTGAGCCAGCCCGCTTACAGGCGCGCAACAATATAGGAACAAATCTGGCTTAGATCGAATCCGATTAGGATCGAACTCGGTTTTTTGTGGCTGCGCTTATCGTCGGGCAATTTGCCGTTTTGCTGCCCACCCGACTTCCATGACTTGAATCTCGTATCTTCAATGGTGATTCCCGATCTCACTTCGCATATGTCGGGCCTTTAATCTACAAGGGAATCTCCGTGCAGCTGTTTTCGTCAAAAGATTGAATGCGGCCAACCAGAAGCCCAGGTTATCCGCGCCCTACCGCCTGCCTATTGCTGTTAATTCAACCCCAAAACGTTTGCGGGAGGGTTACCCTCCGGCGCATGGCCGAACGTGTAACCCTCCCGCAAAGTGGCTGAGATAGTCGAAACGCCGTGCTTAAGCTCCCAGCGAGGAGCTGATGTTGGTAAAGACCGTGTTAACGGCAGTGGCTACGTTGTTGACGCCCGTGATGCAAACGAGTGCAATCAGGGCAACCAGCAACGCATATTCGACCAGATCCTGACCCTCTTCGCCGTTCTTCAGGCCCTGGAGTTTCACGTAAAGTTTCATAAGTGAGTTGCTCATCTTTTCTCCTTGATAATCTTCCGGCCTGTGCCGGTGGAGTTAGGTCGCCACAATCTCTTATGGCGTCGCGGACGAGATCAACTGCTCAGGTGCTTCCTCTTCGTCCGGATGTGTGCTCCTCTATTACGAGCGGTTGTCCTTTGCGCGAGAAGCCACGCTTGGCGCTTTGCCGGTTGCGCGCCCTCTCGCGAAGGGGCTGAGGTCCTGGAAACGTCGTGCTTAGGCTCCCAGTGAAGTACTGATGTTGGTGAACACAAGGTTGACCGCTGTCGCGACCTTGCTCACGCCAGTGATAGCCGCCAGAGCAATCAGGGCAACCAGCAACGCGTACTCGACCAGATCCTGGCCTTCCTCGCGTGCAGCCAGGTTCTGAAACTTGACATAGAGCGTCAAAAATAGGTTATTCATGTGTGTTTTCCTCTCCGAGAGTTCGAATTTCCCAGCCTCAGCCGGGCACCCTTCTCACTGCATCTGGCGTGCCATTCTCCATCAACATGGACCCCAATTTAAAATCAATGCCTTACGAGAGATTTCACATCCGGTGACCATCGATACTGTCTACCCGCGTATACATCCAATCTCTCAACGAACCGCCCTGTATACATCTCCGGCTCGCACCCCTCTCTTTGCTTGCACTCATTCAGCAAGCCCAACACCGGAATTCTGTCCTCTTTTCGCACATCTCTTCGCTCGGCATCCGTCGTCCTGAGCCTCAGAAACGTCAATACGTGATAGCCCTCATTCGCAACCCCTTCATTTGCCGACCAGCATTTTCGGAATTGCTTCGGACCGAAAGCACGCATTCAAGTGGCTTTTCCTCGCGGGGGGTCCCCATAGACGAGGCTTTGTCTGCGGGGTGGAAGTAAAAGCCACCTATCAATGGACTCAAGAAGTCTACGTGTATTCCGGAAATGCTTTAAAATAGCCTCCATGGCCACCAAGCTGGATCTTCCTCCAGCCGAGAAGCGCAGCGACTTCGCTGAAGTTGCCATTGCCATCGTCGCCGGCCTCGCTCTTTCCGTCACTATCCTCTTCATCTTTGTCACACCTTTCTCAGGCAAACAGGCTGCCGCTCGCGATTTCGTCTCCTACTGGGCAACCGGCCATCAGCTTGTCCACCACCGTAATCCCTATGACCGCGACGCTATCTATGCCCTCGAGCACTCGGCCGGTCTCGGCACCGGTATTGACCCCCGAACCGTCCTCATCATGCGCAACCCTCCCTGGGCGCTGCCCATCGCCTACCCCCTCGGCTTTCTCGGCCTGCGCTTCGCCGGCGTTCTCTGGACCTTCCTCCTCCTGGCCTGCCTGCTCATCTCCATCCGCATCGTTCGCGAGCTCCACGGCTCGCCCCCAAATCGCATCCACTGGCTCGGATTCGGCTTTACCCCCGCCATCATCTGCCTCACCATGGGCCAGACCTCGCTCCTCGCCCTCCTCGGCCTCGTTTTGTTTCTCCGCTTCCATCGCTGCCACCCCTTCTTGGCCGGAGCCGCGCTCTGGCTCTGCGCCCTCAAGCCGCACCTCTTTCTGCCCTTCGCAGCCGTTCTCGCCCTTTGGATCGTCCTCACGCGCAGTTACAAGCTTCTCGCCGGATTCGCCGTTGCCCTCGCCTCCACCAGCGCAATCGCCTCCCTCATCGACCACGTGGCCTGGCGCGACTACGCGCACCTCATGCGTTCTCCCTCCGTCGAGAACCAGTTCATTCCCTGCCTCGCCGACGTCTTCCGCCACAGGCTTGCTCCCCACGTAGTCTGGCTTCAATACCTCCCCGCCGCCCTCGCTTGCCTCTGGGCGCTGGTCCATTTCTGGCGTCGCCGCGCTCATTGGGACTGGCTCACCGGCTCCAGCTCCCTCATCCTCGTCTCGCTTCTCGCCGCTCCATACTCCTGGCTCTACGACCAATGCCTCGCCATACCCGCGCTCCTCGACGGTGCCTATTCCACCCGCTCCCGCAAACTGCTCGCGGCTCTTGCCCTCCTCATCCTCGCCGCAGACCTCGAAATCTGCTTCGTCAAAGTCACTTCGACCCTCTTTCTCTGGACAGCCCCCGCCTGGCTCGCCTGGTTTCTCATCGCCCGCGCCTCCGCCGCCCCTACAATTGCCGCCAAGGAGTAGCGCCGGTCTCCAGGCCGGCTATAGTGCGGGCGTCCCCGCCCGCACCCGTCGGATCCGCCTGAGCAGATGTAGCGCAGGCGTCCCGCCGGCTGTCGTGTGGGTCTCCTGACCCGCACAAACCGCACGACTCGCGCCAATCCTCTTCGCGCGGACCGTGACTATTGAGCGCCTTGGTTCGCGCTCGGCAGCGACTCCACCGCATCGCGCAGCCGCCACGCACGCCGCACCTATAATTGCCATGACTCTCAGCAGAAAGGTCTCCATCCGTGGCCGGCAAGCGCGACACTCCTGCACTCCTGATCGCCATCGCCTGCGCCCTCGGGGTCGTCTTCACCACCCTGTTCCTCAGCACCTTATCCTTTAATCCCGCCACCATCGCCCGTCGCGACTTCATCGTCTACTGGGCCACCGGCCATCAGCTCGTCCAGCACGGCAATCCCTACGACCCTGACGCCATCAGCGCCATCGAGCGCGCCGGTGGATTCCGCGGCCCGGGCTCCTACTACATGCGCAACACCCCCTGGGCCTTGCCGCTCGCCTACCCTCTCGGCTTCTTCTCGCCCACCGCCTCCGCGGTTCCCTGGTCGCTGGCGATGCTCGCCCTCCTCATCGCTTCCGTCCGCATTCTTTGGATCCTCTTCGGCCCCACCGGTAGCCGCCTCTATTGGCTCGGCATTTGTTTTCCTCCGGCACTGTTCTGCGTCATCCTCGGCCAGACCTCCATCCTCATGCTCTTCGGATTGGCCCTCTTTCTTCGCCTCCACAAGTCCCATCCCTTCGCCGCAGGCGCCGCGCTCTGGCTCTGCTCGCTCAAGCCGCATTTGTTTCTCCCCTTCGCCCTCGTACTTTTTATCTGGATCGTCGTCTCGCGCAGCTACCGCATCCTCGCCGGCGGCGCTGCCGCCTTCGCCCTCGGCGCCCTCGTCACTGCGCTCATCGATCCCGCCGCCTGGAGCCAGTACGCCTTCTACATGCGCACCTCGGTCATCACGCGCGAGTTCACTCCCTGCCTCGGCGATCTCCTCCGCGACCGCATCAACCCCTCCGCCGAATGGATCGCCTTCATCCCCGCCATCCTCGGCTGCATTTGGGCGTTAGCGTATTTCTGGCCGCGCCGCCACTCCTGGGACTGGCTCGAGAACGGCAGCCCGCTCATGCTCGTCTCTCTTCTCGTCGCCCCATTCGGCTGGATCTTCGATCAGTCGCTCGCCCTCCCGGCAGTTCTCTATGCCGTCTCCCGCAACGCGTCGCAAACCATGCTCTCCGTGCTCGCGCTCATCTACATGCTCATCGAGATTCAAATCGTCTCGCCCTACGGCCTGCACTCAGCTCTCTACATTTGGGTCGCGCCCGCATGGCTGGTCTGGTATCTCTTTGCCCGCGCTTCCGCCCGTCCCGCCCCAGCCCAGCCGGCCTGAGCGCAGTCGATGGTTGCCCCATCCTTCGCCTTTTTGCTGGCGAAGGGTGGGACAGCACGAATCTCACTCTCGGGGCCTTGTGTCAGGGCACGAGTTTACTCGTACCGTAAATCGCACCAAATGAATCGAGGCTTTAGCCTCTGCGGAAACAAACGGAATTATTCCGGCCGCCGATCTTCGCCCGATGCCGCTCTGTTGAACGGCTCGATCTTTGGCTGCTTCCTCTTCGAGGCTTGCCACAAGTCGTAATCGGTCTGCAACTCATACCAGATCTCGGCGTGCGTGCAAAACGCAGCGGATAGACGCAGCGACATATCGGCCGAGATACCGGCCTTGCCATTCAGGATGCGCGAAAGCGTGGCCCGCGAAACCTTCAAATGTTTGGCAGCGGTCGTTACATCCACGTCGCCCAAGAACTCCCTGAGCACTTTGCCGGGGTGTGGCGGGTTGTGCATGCGCATATCCATTCTCCTAGTGGTAATCCTGATAGTCAACGAGGATCGCATTCTGGCCTTCAAACGCGAACGTCAAACGCCAATTGCCGTTCACTTTCACCGCCCAATGTCCCTTGATCCTCGCAGGAAAGGATAAATCCATGAGAAAGCCCCGCGAGGACTTGAACCAGGCCGCCGTGCGGGTCGCGTGGGAAGCAACAGAAAGACGCTGGGGAATTAGATAGCAATACCTTGCATTGGAAACGGCAATCTCTCGTCCTGAAATGGGTCGATGAGAGTTCGTTTCTGATAGTTGCGCAGATAAATTCCTCTCAATAGCTCCGAACCCCTATACGATCTACCGCGTGTTTCGCCTTCAGCAACGAGCAGGCCGTTTTCCACGAGCTCGCGCAACTCTCGGCTCGCTACTTGTTCAGAGACCTCGGCTGATGCCATGTAATGCTGTCTTCGGATTTTGTACCCAAAGGCGGCATCCACAACCGAGGGAAGGGCGCGGTCATTGATGTTCCGCCGCTGTAGAAGGCCTTCCGCTTCACTCCATACTCGCTGAGTCATGTGACTACGCTGCAACAGCCATGATGCCTGCCTGAAGTGCGCAACCAAATTAAAGCGAATCCACGGTCGGCAATCGTTTTCCGGATGATATGCCTTGCGTCCAACATCCAGTAAAACGTCGTAATAATCATCAGTGAATCGACCGAGGTATTCCTCTATGCTGCAAAACGGAGATTCGATTATTTGTTCTTGGCCTAAAATGAGCGTCTGCAAGCATCTTGCCATTCTTCCGTTTCCATCCGAGAAAGGGTGAATCATCACCAAATTGAGATGCCCCATAGCAGCGCGGATAATCGCAGGAACACCAGAGCGTTCATTAAGTGATTCCATGAGTTCAGCCATCAGAGCAGGCACCAACTCCGCGTCTGGACCTTCGTAGACGTTCTCTTGTTTGCGTTCGTCACGAACGAAGATCAAGCCTAATCGGTATCTCCCGGGATGTTTTTCAAGTTCATGTTGAAGCATCATGAAGTGTAGACTTCGCACCAGGCCTTCGCTGTATGAAAAATGTCTATCGTCCGAGAGTTGCAAAACGTAGGTCATGGCATTTCGATAGCCCAAAGTTGCGTTCCAATCGGCGGTCCCGGCATCAATTGGTTCAGCGTTCTCCACTGCGGCCATTGCGTCATCTTTAGTGACTTTTATCCCCTCAATGCTATTTGAGTGTCTGATGTTTCGGGCGAGCGTAGCGCGGCGCAAGATGCCTGACCACCGCCCTGGCGTGCTAATTGAATACCTTAAGGATTCACGGATAGCTGCAATCTTTTCAATAACCTCAAATTCGGCAGCCCGCAATTCTGGAATCTGAAAGATCATTCCCTCACCTTCCTCAACTAAGGCTGATACTATGACATAATAATTATGTTGTAAAGTATCAATTATAATGTTATCGTGTTCCCGGTACGTATCGACATTACTGGCCCATCTGCCTCTTTTATGGATTTGTTCAGCGGGCCGGGTCCCGAACTGCACCACTATTATCTTGTTCTCTGCTCCCTTCCTCACCTGCCCGCGCAACCCTGTCAATTCTCCCCCAAGTCCTACTCTCCGCAACCCCCTGAAAACACTCAGCAAAAACTTCCGCCAACTTTGCCGATAATTTCCCCCGTTAAGCGCATACTCAATCCATAAGCATTCAGCCAGGCCTTCTTTGCGGCGGAGAATCTCCGCCGCATGCGCGTCTTTGCGCCCATTTTCCTTCTATGGAATCGGCGCAGTCCGCGCGAGAAAGTCCCGCAGATCGGGGAGCCGGACAGATGTCAGAAAAAACGTAAATTGCCGCAGCCTCCTTGTTGATGGCCGCGTTTTTAACTCCGCTAGCACCGTCAACCCTGCTAGCTCCGCTCGGCAGGGTATGCATACCGTATGGACGAGGTATGGCAAAGGTATAAGGCCCTCTCTTAAATCCTTCGCAATCAAATATGGAGGTATGGCATACCGGGGGGAGGGGGCGGGTGCCAAAAAAAACGCCGGAGCACAAAGGCGTAAAAGCCGCGTAGCGCAGCGAAAAAAGTAATCGATCACAAAGGAGGGACATATGGCTTCGCATTGCAAGCACATCATGCCGGGTGGCGGCCAGTGCCACGGTTACCGCCTCCAGGGTGGTGACCTTTGCTATTTCCATAACCGTCGGCGTCTCGCCGCCCAAAAGCCAGCCAGTCCCATGGACTCGATCGAAATCCCGCTCCTCGAAGACCGTTGCGCCATCCAGGTCACCATCACTGGCATCCTCCGTGGCGTAGTCAACAAGACCATCGACCGTCCCCGCGCGGCGCTCCTCCTCTATGGCCTCCAATTGTCTTTGCAAAGTGTTGATCGCAGCCTTTGGGCCATTCCCATCGGCACCGCCGACGCTATCTCCGAGTCGAGCGACGGCGAAGATCTCGCCACCGAGCCCGAAGACGATGATGAGGATGACGACGAGGACGACGAGGACGACGAAGAAGAAGACTCAGACGATTCCGACGAAGAATCCGGCGGCGACGAAGACTTCGACGATGACAATGAAGACGATGATACTGACGGCGAAACAACCGAAGAACTCGTCGCCGACGCGAAATACCTTAAGTCCATCAGCAACGCTCTGGACGTAGGCGACATGCGCGCGGTCGAGCGATTGCTCAAGGAATGATGGCAATAGCGAATCCGCGAGAGAAGCCCGCGATCAGCTCATCGCAAAAGCAACGGATGGAAAATAATTAATAAAATGTTTTGAGACCGAAGCGCGCGAGTTTTTGGTCGTAACTCGTTTGAAATCGACTCGACGGCTTCAAAAGGCGGTCAGAATAGCCGAAAACGACTGTTAATTATCTGGTAAACATTCGCCGCTCGGCTGCGGCCAACAGATCCCGCGCTTGATCCCGGTCCAACGACCGCCGTCGCTAACTCCGCCAGCGCCGCTAACCACGCTAGCCCCGCTGCTCTCCAGCTTCCTCAATCTCCAGCGTGTCTCCGCGCTCCGTCTGCGTCTCGCGGATCGTGCCTGCGGGCAACTCCAGAATGCTATGCGCCGAAAAGCACACCGACAAGCGCCACGCCCCCACCGCGCTCCGCGTCTTCTTGATCCGGCGCGCGCGGTCCAGATAAACCAGGTCGATGGGGAATCGCATGAAGAATGTATGCACGGATTCGCAGGGAGCGATCCACAATCCTTCGCCGGTCGCAAGGCCATCTCTGCCCAACAGCCCTTTTCTGCGTGTAGGTCCGGTGTGTGCGGCTTCAAGACGCGTGGCCAGCACCGTCCCCCGCGTCACGTTCGTCACTTGCAGCGGTCCCTGCGGCCCGGCCTGCGCGGGCGGCGAAAGAAACTCCCTCACCGCCTTGGCAATCCTTTGCAAGGGATTCATCCGCTTGCCTCGGAGTTCCTGTGCCATCCGCGCTGCAATCCTATGGCTGCGGTGTTGCTGCTGGTGCCGCCCCGTTTGCAGTGCCACTGTTGATCGCCGATCCGCCCGTGCCGAATCCACCAACGCCGCTCTCGATGACCAGCGGCTGCTCTGGCTTCATGCTCTGGATAAGCGTCTCCACCGGTACCGATGTTGGAGCAGGCGCTGGAGTGTTCTCCGGCGTCTTCACGTCCGGCTGCTGCATCGGGATATTCGAATTCGACGGCAGGAACGCGACTGGATAGTGCGGTGTTGGAAGAGTTGTGCCCACCGCAAACGGCGAAACAATCTCCGGCGTCACAATCACGATCAGCTCGGTATCGTTCTTCGTCTTCAACTCGGATTGAAACAATTTGCCAAGGATCGGAATGTCGCCTAGGAAGGGAATCTTCTGGAATGTGTCGTTCGTGGTCTTGTCCAGCAGGCCACCGATCATGAAGCTCTCGCCATCGGCCAGTTCCACTTCGGTATTCACTCTGCGCTCCGTGATTCCTGGCACAGTAAACCCCGAGATGGTCGCTTCATTGGTGTAATCCAGCGCGCTCACTTCCGGCGCCACTTGCAGATGGATCGTCCCCCGCGGCGTGATCGTCGGGATAAAGTTGATCCGGATGCCATACTCCTTGAACTCGATCGTCACCGTTGACGTTCCGCCTGTCGAGCCCTGTGCCACAGGATAGGGAAACTCTCCGCCCGCCAGAAAGCTGGCTTCCTTGCCGTTCGTCGCCAACACGTTCGGCTCTGCCAGCACCTGCACCACGCCCTTTGTCTCGAGCGCCGAGATGTCGGCGCCTGTGCCGAGCCCCGGGAAAAAAGCAAGCAGGTTGAGCTCATTGGAAAACGCCGCCGATCCGCCGGGTCCCGAGACCGATCCGCCGCCTCCACCGCCGCCCGAAGCTCCCCCGCCCGAGATCGTTGGCGGTGAAAACTGGCCGGTGGTCACTCCGCCAATTGCATTTCCCAGGCCGAGATCAAACAAATTGATGCCCAGTTGCCGCGCTTTGTTGCGATCCACGCTCGCAAAACGCACCTTGATCAGGATCTGCGGTTCAGCCTTTGGCACATTCACGTCCAGCAGGTTCACCACTTTCCCCGCTGTCGATGCAATCTGCACCGCGCGCGATGAGCTCACCAGATCGCTCACCGTACCGCGCAAATAGATGCTGTTGTTGCTGTAGGTCACGCGGATCGTCTGCCCCGGCAGCTCCGCCCTCAGTTCGCGCCGGACGGCGTCCAGACTGTCTCCCGTCACCGCTGGCTGAGCCCTCACGGTCACGTTGAAGAACTGCCGTCCCCCATGGATGTCCCAGATGATCAGGCTCGTTTCGCCCGCGGCTTTGCCGTCGACCATGATTTCCGTGGGGCTGATCGCCGTGGCTTCCGCGATGTCGCCAATTCCCACCGCAACACGCTGGATGGGTTGTGCGCAATCTACCAGCACGGATTTTCCCACCGTCACTGAGAGCTCGTTCGTAGAGTCCTCATATGTGGTTTCTGCTGCTGCTGGCGCCTGCGCGGGTGGCGCGCTCTGAGCTCGCATCGCTGGACCGGCAAGCAATGCCAAGGCCAGCGCGCTGAAAGATACGATGATAACCCGTGCCTTCGTTCTCAATGCTGGCCCTCAGGTGTAGCGAACTTCTCGTCGTTGGTTTTGTTGCCGTTCATCACGACTATCTGGTACGGTTTCGCTGCCGGTTTAGCCGGAGCCCTCGCGGCATGTTCTTTGGGCGCCGGAGCCTGGCTCCCAAATAGGTTGCTCATGCTCGTCGTCGGAACCTTGGTCATCTGCGTATCCAGCGGATTGCGCAGCACCAGTTGAATCTTCAGCGAATTTGCCGCCAGGCTCAGCAGCTCGGCCTGCTCCGGCGTAACCAGCAGGTTCACCACTTGGACCTGTAGCGGCTTGCCTTCCTGGTCCCTCTGAATATCGGTGCCCGCGGAGAGAACCTGGATGTTCTGCAGAATCGTCTCCGTGACCACGCCCTCGTTGGCGCCTTCGCCCGGGGGATTACCCGAGGCCAGTACGTCCACGCGCATCCCTGGCGTTACGAAGCCCGCCACACCCACAACTTCATCCACGCGCACGGCGCACGCCCGCATGCCCTGCGGAATCGTTGGCGCTAATCCACCGCCGGAGCCAAGACTTGCCAGCTGGCTGTCGAGAATCGGCTCACCTTGTGGGATATTGGTGATCGCGCCGCGGCCGACTGCGTCTTCCTGCTTCACAATCGCACCCTTGGGTGGCGTGCCCGTCAGCGTCATCGTAGTCAGGTCCGCGGTCGTCAGCACCGCGCCCAGCGGAATGTCCTTGGACGCCGCAACCACCTGCGTCGTCGATAACGGCTTCGACGCCGACATCTTTACATTCACAATCCGATAGACCAGCCAGCAACACGCGCTGGCGATCACGATTGCGACGAGGAAGATCGTTATAAGTCTTCGATTCATCCCTATCCCGCCGGAGCCGGCTCTCGCCAACTCCACCTTTCTCTACTTGCCTTACCCGCTGCGTCTTCCAAGCCCGCTACGCGCATCCTCGGCCTGGCCATGCTGGAAATCTCTTCCGGAATCGCATCCGGAATTCAATTCCCCATGTCATCCATCCTCAAAATCCTGGCCGCGTCGCTGAGAATGGTTTCTAAAAAGCTCTTGCCGCTTCTCAAAAATGCCGTGCGAATCTTGCCCACTGCATTCATACATATTGACTTTGTGCGCGCAGTGCGGTTTCAGTGTAGTCCCTGAAAGCCTCCCGAATCGCACTGGAATCTCTCATATCTTTTGATGAGGTATCAAAAGTGCTATGGGGGAATGCGCCGCAATGAGCGATCCTTAAATTGGCACTAACAAACTCCCGGAACGGAACCATCCGGCTTCGTGCGACATTCGTTATGAAGGGGCCGTTCTTCGATCAGTTTACCGTGAATTCACTCCGCATTCAGAGGTCGCGCTTGCATCTTCCGTGTTATAGCCGCGCCACATTTCGTGTGCCAATGTGGGATTTTCTCCAAAAGAAATCTCTCGCCTGCGCGGTCCGAAATTCATCGCCTCGCCGGAGAGCCTCAAAGGGGGTTCCCTGCTTCTAATGGCGCCTTCTTACACAATTTCGCTTTTCAATCAGAAGCCTGATCGGGGCGCTCGGCCCACCTCGATTGCGGCCTCCTTCGTTCTGCACACCTTGGCTATCGCCGTGGTGTGGTTCGCCGTAGCCTACAGGCCCCCGTACGTCAGAATCGCTACTGATCGCCTTCCCGTTCGGGAGCTGGATCTGAACATTCCCGACGATATGCGGACACCTCCGCGCATCCCCGCCCCCGCCGCCAGCGCCGGCGCCCATGCCCCGGCTTCCCAGGGCAAGCCATCGGCGAGCGATCCGGCTCTCCGTGAGGTGGCGCAAGCCCAGCCGGGCCCGCAAACGCTCATCCAGCCCGATGTTGAGCACCCCGTCACGCTCCCTGAGCAAATCCCCGTGCCTCAGGTCGCCATCTGGCAGCCGAGCAAAGTCCCGGTCAAGAAGATCGTCCCCGCATTGCCGCAGAGGCCCGCTCCTTCTGAAGTCAAGCCGTCGGTCGAGAGTCCCAATCAGGAGCTAACCCTGGCCGATGTCAAGATCTCTTCCAGCTTTCGTCCCACGCCCAAGCCCATTGTCGCGGCAAGCACCACGTCTCCCGTCGCCATTCACGCTCCGCCGCAACCGCCGGTGCCGCTGGCCACAACTTCGCAAACCGCGAAGCCACCTGCGCCGGCCGCGCTCCTGTCTTTGTCAAACCTGCGTATGAAGGAAGGCATCGCCATCCTGCCTCCTGTGAATGAGAGCGTGGTGGTCAACTCCCAGGGATCATTGACAGGCCAATCGAAGGACGCCGCGTCTCCCGGTAAAAACAACGCTTCAGCCAAGCCAGGGCAGGGCGGATCGAGCGCGGGACCGGCAGGCAATCCCAACAGCCATAACTCCACCCCAGGCCCAGGCCTGGCGTTCAAGATCAGCGGGCCAGGCTTATCGGCCCCCAACGGCAAATCCGACGGGCCAGAGCCACAGTCCGGCAACGGACCAGCCGACATCGACAGTAATCGGCTTTCGACGACTCCAGTTAACGTCTCCAGGGACGGTCGTTTCAGCTCCATCATCATCGGCAACTCGCTTCAGGACAAGTATCCCGAGATCGGCGGCGTTTGGAATGGAAGGGTGGTCTACACCGTCTACCTGCACGTCGGCCTGGCGCGAAGCTGGGTGTTGCAATACTCGCTTGCGCACGCCCCGGAGCAAGCCCAGAGCGGGCTCGTCTCGGCGATTGAAGCCCCCTGGCCTTATAGCATCGTGCGGCCCAATCTCGATCCCGGCTCCCTCGACGCCGACGCCCTCATGATTCATGGCTTCGTGAATCAATCAGGCCATTTTGAAGCCCTCAGCATGGTTTTCCCGCAGACCTTTCCTCAGGCCCAATTCGTCATCGCGGCGCTGGAAAAATGGCAGTTCCGGGCCGCCATGCAGGGCGGCCAATCCGCCAGAGTCGAAGTGCTCTTGATTATCCCGGAGCAATCTGAATAATCCCGCCCGCCTCATGCGATCGCCGATCGGTTGCTGCGGTCAATGTCTGATTACGGTTTTGTGCCGAGCATCCCGTAGGTCGCGCCCGCCGACAGTGGCGTCACCACTGGCGTGGCCGCGCCCACAAACTCCGTCAATGGGCCGACGTTGTCGTCGCTCGCCACCCACACGTTGCCGGATCCATCTACTGCGATGCCGTACGGCGCGAACATCCCAAGATTCACATATCCGTTTGCGCCGCTGATCGCGGCTCCTGCCGAACTGATTTCACTGATGCTGTCCGCGTTGCCGCCATTATTCGCGGCCCACACGTTGCCCGCTCCATCGATCGCGATCCCGTAAGGAAAGTCCAGCCCTCCGCCGGTCCATCCGCTCGTGCTGGACACTGCCCCGCCCACCGAGTTCAGTTCGCTGAGGCTGCCGCTACCACCTCGGTTTGTCGCCCACACATTGCCCTGTCCATCAATGGCCACGCCAAAGGGCGAATTCAGTCCTGCGCCGGTATAAAGAGTCACCGTAGCCGGCTGGCCGGGCAGGCTGCTCGGTACAGCTTCGGCAAGACTGCTGTGGGCGGCGCCATAGTTCGCGATCCAAACATCACCGTTGGTGTCGGCGGCAATGCCCGCTGGCTCGGCCAGGACCTGGTCCCCAAAACCGCTGCTGCCAGAGAGCGCCAACCCGCCTGAGGCGTTGGATTCAAATTCGCTCACGCTGTTCCCGCCGAAGTTTGCTGCCCATGCATTTCCAACATCGTCGATGGCGATTCCGTAGGGCTCGTTCAGTCCTCCGCCGGTGAATCCCGGAGGACCGGAGATCTTTTGTCCCTGCCCATTGAATTCGCTGATGTCATTTCCGTTATAGTTTGCGACCCATGCGCTGCCGTATGTGTCGATCGCCACGCTTGTCGGATTGTCCAGCCCGGCAGCCTGGAATGGCGAGCCGGTTTTTGGCACGCCGTTGGAATTGAATTCGCTCAAGTTGCTGGCGCTGAAGTTCGGCACCCACACGTCGCCCGAGGCATCGATTGCGAGTCCCAACGGCGCAACTCCTGTGCCGTCCAGGCCGCCTCCTGTGTACGTGATCGCGAGCGTAAAGTCGTTGGGTGCCACTTCACCCGTCGGCTGGAAAGGCCGATCCGACGGCAGCAGCCCAAATATCGTTGCCACATTCGCCCCGGGGTTGTGCGCAATGTTGATCGCGGCAGTCGCCGTCTCAACCGGTTGTGAATTCCCGTTCTTCGCATTGCTGAACAACGTGCTGCAAGGCGTCGACGATGGACCGGCCGAGTTCACGCACGCCGCCAGAATGTCTGCCAATATGTCGATCTCTTCCTGCGGCACCACTCCGTTGCCGTTGGGCGTCGTGGCCAGTGCCACGCCTCGGCCCAAAGATTCAAGATTTGTCACGGTTGCAAAGGCGTTGGGCACATCGGTCGCCGTCGCCAGCGTGTTGCTCGAGCTCGACACATGCGTCGCATCCGTCGCAAAGCCCGCGATCGAGTACGCCGTCGCGATCGTCGAAATCTCGTTGATCACTACATAAGGCGCCGAGGAGAGCGATCCGCAGGTGCCAAGGGCCGCCATCAGGCCAATGGCCGAATTCGTCCCATCGCCCAATCCCGGATCGCCGCCAATTGCGTATAGGTACACCTGCGATCCCGCGCTGGGGCAGGTGAAATCGCCGCTGATGCTGAAGGTGCCACCCGATTGCGTCGGATAGTAGTAGTTGCCGTTGCCATCAGAAACGGTGCCGCCGGCGCTCTGCAACACTGACACCGCCGCATTGCCATACCCCGTGGTGTTGGCAGCATAGAGGTAGACCTTGGCCCCTACAATCGGCTGCTGTCCGCCATGAACCATTCCCTGCACTGCCGCTCCCGGTACGGAGCCTGCCGTTGTCTGAATCGGCGTTGTTCCCGGCATTCCTGAGCAGCCGGAAAGGAAGAGAACACACGTTACCATCACAATCGTCCAGGAAATGCGCACGGGGGAACTCCCTTCAGGTCATGTTGCGTTGTTACCCGGTTTTCTAGGACGTTGTTACCGGATTCTCAGGGTAAAGTCAAGCCCACCTTCTATGTAGTGCCGTTGGGAATGAGCGGCGGCGAGCTCATATTGTCCGTAATGGCGCGGAAAATCGCAGCCAGAACAAAAAGGGTACAGAGCTTTCGCCCCATACCCTTTATCGATTGCCTGGATTTATAGATCCCAGTGGTGCTTCGCTGCGGCTTTTACCGGGACTACGTCGTCCCTTTGGGAATCAGCCGCGGCGAGCTCATGTTATCTACAATCGCGCGGAAGATCGCCGTCAGTTTCGTGAGGTTCTGGTTGGACGGCGCCGTCGCCTCGCAGCCATTCCCATCATCGGAGTAGAAGTTCACTGCTGAAGAGGCCATCGCTGCGATCGCCTGGCATGGCTGATCCCCACGACCCCAAGCTCCTCCATTCGTTGACACTGACGCGCTATACGTCCTGTCGCTTTGGCACCCTCCCGACGTCGGCGATCCGTATCCGATCGTGTAAACATTCGTCCCTGCCTTCGCCGCAGCCTGTGCCGCCAGCACTGCCTGGCCGCACTCGCCCAGCGCCGACGGATAGGTTGGTGACTCATAGCCCGAGGGGTTGCTGGTCTTCGTTCCCGTTCCGTTTAAAGTGCCCTCAGACGCCATCAGCTCAGATTTTGAGTTGCACGCGCCGGCCGATGTATTGGCATTCGACGCGCACGCGGTGGCGTCGCCATCGGTCAGGAGAATGATTGCGTTCTGTGACCCCGGATTGGCCGCCTGCTGCACCAGAAGCGCAGCCTGCGCAGCGTAAATCACCTGCGCGTAATAGGTCGCCTCGCCGCCCGGAGCCTTGATCCCTGTGCAGTTACTCTTTCCCGAGTCTCCAGCCGCAATCACGATTCCCGCCGCCTGATTCAGGCTCGTCGCTGCATCGGTCGTCTTGTAATTGTTCGCGAAACCGACAACTTGGTACGTGTCCGCTGTTGGCAGTGTCGTATTTGAGGGCGGGTCGGGAAACGTGTATGCCACGATCGTTGGGTTGGTGGACGGGCAAGTGGAATCGTCCTTCGCCGTCGCGCCAGTTACCGCGGGGAACACGAACAGGCTTACGCTATCCACATACGTCGTGCTCGAGGTGCAGGTCTGGCCCAGGCCGCAGGGATACAGATCGTTCAACAGCGCTTGAATGCCCACAAGCGAGCAGGTGATTTGCGTTCCGTTGCATTGGTCGCCGCTATCATTGTCGTTCATTGACGACGTGGTGTCCTGAATGATGGCAATGTTCCATGGAGCGTTTGACCCGCCCGCCATTGCCGCTTCTGCGGTGTAGGCCAGGGTCATCTGCTTCATCCCGACTAACCCGCCAAACCAAAGGGGGATCTTCGCAGTCTGCGTCACCGCTAGCGCGTTATAACCGCCGGCGCCGCCCGAGGAGGTCGTGCATGGCACGTTCAGTGTGCTCGCCACGGTACTCAGGCAAAGGTAGGTAGGCGTCGCCGTCGCATTCGGCAACATGGTGCTTGCGTTATAGCCACCCGATGCCGAACTGTACTTGGTCACGTTGAGTCCCGCTTGAGTCGTGTTCGGCATGGCTACCGCGCCGGCCAGCACCGCCGCATTCGTTGACGCCACAAGGCGCTGGTACGCGTAGTAAACATGACCCGTCTCAACCGAGACACCGGCAAGAGCCATCATCGTCGATGCCGTGATCATCACGACCACCGCCGCCTGGCCACGCTGACTCTTCAGGAACCTGCGCTTCAACGAATTTCCAAATTGTCTGATATTCATAAATCAAATCCCTCCTCTATCGCGGTGACCGCTTTAATCCACATCGCTAATCGGTCCCAAAGGCCTTCATGCCATGCTGGAAGCGATCACTTTGCAACCCGGACCCCATGGACTCGACTGCGTCCTTCCCAGGTGCTGGGGATCACATTTCATGATCGTAGAAAGGAGGTAATCGGAGTATTGCACTTTCGTGCTACTAGGAGGTTACCTGAGTACTTGATGGCCGCTTAAGGCGCGCCGCAGACCAAAAAGCCGGGAAAGCTCGCGCGGCCAAGCAGAAAAGGGTACGGGCTTTGCGCCCATACCCATCAAGAAGTACAGTTTTTTCTTTTAGTTGCGGGATTCGCCCTAGTTCGTCCCGTTCGGAATGAGCCGCGGCGAAGTGAGGCCGGTCGTAATCGCATCGAAAATACTTACCAGGCTCGTGAAGTTCCCGTTCGCCGTGGTGAGCGGCGGGCAGCCGCCCGAATTGTCTGAGAAAAAGGTACTTTTGTTAGAACAACGATTGAGGAGACTGCGGACCGGGTCATTGCGTCAAGCGAAGGAGTATCTTCTCGGCGACCGTTTGGAAAGCGGAATTCAAGTCAGTCGCCTGGGGAGCAAATAAGGCGAGCCCGGTTGGCTCGCTGGCGTTATACGTCGGGCTCGCAGGATCGTTCGCAATCTCCTGGAGATAGGTCCCGTCAATATCATTACCCAAACCAACCGAGTAAACCGTTATCCCCTGCGCTCTCATTGTCTCGGCAAATTGGATCGTAGAATATTCGGCATCCTGGGTGATATTGATTCTATCTATTGAGACCGGAGAAGTTCCAAGAGGATCTGTTGAGCCTAATATCGGAGTAAACTTGTTGGCGCCATTACAATTTTGCATGCTGGAATCGGAAGGATAACCCCTACCACCACCAGCTTGACAAGTGGCGACAGTAGTTGGATTTGCAGGACTCTGCCCGTAGAATCCGTTCCCAGAGTTCTGTTGCACATTATTCGGGTTGATAAAAGCAAGGTAGTCGCCCTCATCGAACCCAGCCGTCGTAGCAGCGTCGCCTCCAAATTCCACCAATACCTTATTTGACGCGGTCGGGCTTGGCAGCCAAGCCTGAATGGTATTGTCCCAACCATCTGTGAAAAATACCACCACCTTCACGGCATTTGGCGGTGGGCTGGCAACGTTCGTGATTTGGGTATAGCCACCCTGTAATCCGCTCATCGAATAGGTGCCGTCGGCGAATGTCATCATGCTCAGGGAGGTATCAATTGGCGAAAGGAACCTCTTGGTCATTGGCACATCGTTCGTTCCACTCCACGCAAAGCTTACTTGTCCAAGCTCATCGGTGCCTTGGATGAAGTACTGATCAAAATCCGATACCGCCCCAGGCAAAGCCCGTGCCCCTCCGTTGCCATTCATTGAACCCGTACGATCTAACACCAACGAGAGGATTACGGGCGGGCGTGTCGCCTGGGAAACGTCAGATACGTTGAGAGTGCTAATACCCATAAGTCTAATAAAGAAGGTTTGGATTTTGGCGGTGGCAGTACAACTGCAAATGGGATTCCCGCTAGCGTCTGTGCTAAAAGTAAAACTCGCCGTGGGGGGCGAAGCATTAAAAATAGGATCCCCCTTATAGTTTAAGGCGAAGACGCTTTGCCCAACGGCCGTAGCCTTAGTCGGCCCGAGGCCATAGTTTAGCATCGTCTCTAAGTTCGCCGCATCGCAACCCTTCGCTAGTTCGGATTTTGCCAGAAAGCCAAAACCAAAGTCGATTGCGAACCCCGTGAAAAGCATTAAGAGGGGCAGCAAGAGGGCTAAAATAACTACAATTTGCCCGCTCTCTTTCCCAGCCGCCTTCAGACCTCGAGTGGAATGCACTTGAATCCTCCTCTCAAAAATACGCCACGTCATACATTCTGGAAGCGAGAGATTTTTTAAGAAAACCACCAACCGGCGTCATGGGAGTGTAGGAGTAAAACACCTCAGTCACATAGAGCGTCCGACCCGCGCTCAGCACGGTGGTGGCATCCGACGGCATGGTGGCTGCATTCCCAATCCCTGTGCCAACTGTGCTGGTTGCCGAGATACCCGTTTGCGATATCGCCTGGTCAATAATTTGAGGTTTGTTGTTGACATCGGCTACCACAGTCACGATGATCCTTCCATTAGTGCCGATATTCAATGAAGTACCCTGAGTAACGAGTGACGACACCACGGTTGGCAGGCTTGTCGAGCTTCCGGTGAAACTGCGGGAAGCGAGGTTGGAACCCTGCCTGGATATGCCAGACATCGTTTGTTTGTCGTAGATCATCTGCGAAAAATCTATGAGTCCAAAGACCAGGACAAGCATCAGAGGAAGGCAAATCGCCATCTCAACGAGGGCCGCTCCTCGCTCATCCTCAAGTCGCTTTGCCCGCGCCAAGTTCTCGATAAGTCGCTTGATCATTCCTGCGTCCCCCATCTAGTTCGTTTGGCCGGGCTGAAAGGGCTCATTCATAATCGTGACAGCCGATGTAAAGGTGTATTGCCCATTTGGAAAAAGTCGCGCGATCAACGGTGTCCACAAAGGCATGTTATCGGTCACCGAAACGGTCAACATACCCCCTGGACCACCTGCGCTCGTTGTGCTCGTTGTGTCGCCGGTCACGCTTGTTATTGAAATGTTTGAGATGTTCACGCCCATCGCGTCATTTTGAAGGGTTTCAATGATAGAGGCCGTTCTCGATAGATTTTGACCCGGATTATTCGGATCCGGCAGATGATTTCCGGTCGACCCATATCGAGCAGCCTCTTGAAGGGCATTTTGAACGGCGGTTCTCACGAAAAACAAGTGTCCGAAATCAAACACTGCAAAGGCCAAAAACACAAACACCATAAACGCAAACGCCAATTCGACAAGGCTCTGCCCTTCCTCCGAGCGGGATCTACGCAGCAAATGCCTCGGACCGTGAATCCTGGTAACCGTCTTCGCACTTCCGCGCCATTGTTGCACGTCCCAAATCATTCGGGATTTCGAAAGATATTCAGCCAATCGCATTGAACGAGTTCCCTCAGCGTCGAATCTTTGCACACGTTTGGGGACGGGGCACCCCCAGTTTAGCCAACGGGACAATCACGTCTATGCAACCTTTGGGGATTTGGAAGACATAGGTAATCGTCCTACGATTTAGGGTAACCACTCATATTGGGATATAAGTCGACCCATAAATAGCATTCTCTCTTTCTCACTCCTCCAGCGCTGTCTCCGTTGAGCTCAAACCGCTGGATGGGGTGAAATTCAATATCGGAAGCCATGAATACGCGTAGCTCACCGTCACCGTGACCGGCTCGTTCGGCGCCATGTAAGACGCGTACGGTTTGCAGGTAAACGAACTACCTGTCGTCGCCGGCGTCGTGTGAGATGTTCCCGATGCATCCGTTATCGATACTGTGTAAGTGAACTTTGCTGGCGTCAGATTGGGCAACGAACCGGTCACTGACGTGACCACAGTTGCGCACGGATCGGTGATCAACCCTTGTTCCGCGCCTAGCAGCTGCGCGGAAGTCGACGTGGCATTCCCGATCTGTTGCAGAAGGTAAAGGGCCAGCGAAAATGAAGCTGTTCCCGTCAGCACTGCCATCAACAGCGGCAGGGTTATAGCAAACTCCAGCAGTGCCGCGCCCTCTTCGCCCTGTCGGCCAAAAGCTCGCATCGAGCGCCGGGCAAATAGTTTGCCGATCTTTCGTAAGCCATTTCCCGTATTCATCGTTTCACCTCTCGGCTCGCCGGTCTTGACATCGCGTTCCGGCTCGCCTGCTTTGGAAACTCTCCGGCGCCCCACGGCGCCTTTACTCATCAAGTTTCAGTTGCCCCAGGAAGAGATCGAGCTCCTCCCGCGTGGCCGCATCCAGTATCGCGGTCTTTCCACTGCGCAAATCATGGTCGTCGGTGAGTACGAACTGCAACCCTACGCCGTCCGCTCCCCAGCGCACTGCCCGCGACTGCACCGCGATTGACCGTTCCGCAAATTCCTCGCCTTGATTGGTCCTCTGCAACGTCATCAGAACCAGAGTCCCCGGATACCACCGCTCCTCGGTCACCACATACAGTCCTGACGAGCTGATATCGCGAATTCCGTGCGCCATCGGGGCCGCGCCATTCCAGTAATACGCGGCCAGGCCCGGCTCTTTGACCCGCGGAGCTTTGCGCGGATCCGGTGACCACCATCGCTCAATCCACGTCCTCAGTTGGCTCTTCGTCTTGCTGCCTGGAGGCGTCAAATCCATACTGTGGGCCTGCAGCGCTTCGGGCTTATCGTGGCCGTTGCGGTCTTCCAGCTCCAGCAATCCCGGGCCGCCGCTCCACAGCGGCTTCTCGCGCAGCATTGCCGCCCCTGCAATCATTGGCCCGGTTCCCGGCTGCTCGCGCGCGCCCGACAACCTTTCCAACTGCCGCTCCATCTCCTCGGCAACGCACAGAACAAGCTGATCGCCCGACTGCGTTTGTGATGAATAAATCGAGTGTGCCGGCACCGCCAGCACGCTTTCTGGCCGCGGGCTCGACGAGCTTACCTGAAAAGTCGGAAAAGACTCCGCCATATCGATCACCCGGCACTCATCGTCCAGATAGATCAGGTCCAGCGGCGCCGGCATTGCCGTTGCCGCGATTCCCCGGAAGGGCTTCATCCACACGCCTTCGCCCGACTTCAGCGGTTTCTCCAGCATCAATTCCGCAACGTGAGTTGAAGGCAGGTCACCGACCTTTACGTTCAAACCTAAAAAACATTCCCGCGTCTGGTTATAGGCGCAATACGTTTGCGTTTCCATCGTTGCTTGGGCCCCCGTCGGCAGTGCCGCGGCTGCTGCTTTCCCCGGCGTTCCCTTCGCCAGCTCGGCTCGATCCATCAGTTCCATCTGCGGCTCCGACCTCTCTCTCCGCTCGCCGTCTGGCGTGCGAAGGGAACACTTCACCTGTTTCCCCTGCCTGGGCCGCCCACTGAGGCAACTCCCGTATTCGCGGCATGCCGCCCAGACAACGGAATTTTGCTGCCAGCCGTGGCTTCAACTGGTATTTCTTCTCGCCACGGCCACTAGCGCGCCGGCTTTTACTTCACCCGCGTCCGGCGGCGCTGAATCAGAATGATCAGAATTACGACCGCCACAGCTCCGGCAACCCATCTGATAATCAACGTTTGGTCCATGCTGTTTTCCTCTCCCTGTCTTAATTATTTGGTTAGTGAACTGAATGACTCAGCCATCACGATCGCGGCTGGTCCCAGTGTAACCAGAAACAGCGCGGGAAAAATGAATAGCACCAGCGGAAACACTAGCTTCACCGAGGTTTTGCTTGCCAGCTCCTCGACCATTTGCACCCGCTGCACGCGCAGCGTGTCTGAATGAACGCGGAGCATTTTGGCAATACTTGTTCCAAACTGTTCGGTCTGCACCAGCATCGAAACCAGGTTGCGCAGACTTTCTACGCCGGTGCGATCCGCCATGTTCTTCCAAGCCTCTGAACGGGCCCTTCCCGCGCGCTGCTCCAGCACCACCAATCCCAGCTCATCGCAAATCTCCGGCTGCGAATCCCTCAACTCTTCCGTACACCGCGACGTTGCCTGGTCCAGGCTTAGACCCGCTTCCATGCAAATCACCAGAAGGTCCAGAACGTCAGGCAAACCCCGCGTCAGCTTCTTCTGCCGCTTTTTGATCTTCTTGCCTAGCCAGAAGTCCGGGGCCAGAAATCCACCGCCCAGCGCCAGCAGGTACACGAAAAACGGTCCCAGATTCGCCAGTCCGGTCACCATCGCTATGAGCGCCAGCAAAAGTGGCAGCAGCACCTTGGAGCCGTAGAAGATCTTGATTGCGTTCTCGTTGCGATACCCCGCCAGCATCAGGCGCTTCTTGATGACCGAGACTTCGTTCTCGCTCTTCGGCATCAGATTTTCGAACCGCTTGACCACATTGCCGATCGAAGATCCGGTATTCTGAAACGTCTCCGTCAGCGTTGTTTTCTGCTTGCGCTGCGGGTTGATCACCTGGCTGATCCGATCGAGCGCCGCCTCGCGATAGAACATCAGCACGAGGACGCTCCCGACCAGAACGAACACCGCCACGAATGCCAGAATTGCGAAAATCATGATTCTCCCCTAAACGTCAATGTCGACAATCTTGTGAATCACAAATCCGCCGATCGCGATCAGCCCCGCGGCGGCCCACATCATCTCAATGCCGACCTTGCGGTGCCACAGAATGCTGATCATTCCCGGATCGATGAAATAGATGCCCACGCCCAGCACCACCGGCAAAAGCGTCAGAATCAAGCCCGTTAGACGCCCTGACGCTGTATGCACCATAATCTGGCGCTTCAACCGGAAACGTTCCCGGATGACATACCCCGTCTTGTCCAGCACCTCGGCCAGGTTGCCGCCACTTTCCTTCTGAATCAGAATTGCGGTGGTGGCGATCTTTAGGTCCTGCAATGGCACCCGCACCACCAGGTTCTCCAAAGCAGTCTTCATCTCCAGGCCGTAGTTCTGTTCCTCAAAGCAGATTTTGAACTCGCTGTTCACCGGTGCTGCGCACTCGCGCGCCACCAGGGCCATCGCCGCCAGCAGGCTGTGTCCGGCGCGCAGTCCGCTCACCATCAGATCCAGCGCCTCGGGCAAGTGCTTCTCAAATGCCCCGAAGCGTCTGTGGCGCTTGAACACCACATAGGCAAACGGCAGCGCTCCCAGAATTACGCCGGCCGCCAATGCCAGCAAGAGTTGGTTGGTCAGCTGCAAAAGCGCGTAGGCCGGGATCACGAATCCAGCCGCGCAGAACAAAAGCAGACGTCCCGCGCTCCAATCCAGGTCGGCTTGGCTCAGCATTCTGCGCAGATATGGCGTCAGTTCGAACTTAAGCAGCCTCTGGTTTAGCCAGGGAATGCTGCTCAGCAATTCGTTCTTGCGCACGTTCAGTTTCTGCGGAAGCAATTCCCGCCTGTCGACCTTGATCGCGGAATCCAATGTGGCCAGGGCCTGCTTGGCGCCATTGGAGGGTCCCATAGCGGCCAGCGGCAGGGCGATCAGCGTGAATATGCCCACAAAGACCAGACCTATGATCAATCCCATCTCTCTTGCCTCCTTTCCTCTTACCGTTCCTCTTAGTTAACCTCTGTCTCCCGCTCGAACAGGCTGGGCGGCAGGATGACACCCGACACGCGCAACCTTTCCAGAAACCGGGGACGAATGCGCGTGGGCTTGAAGACGCCAATCACGCGGCCGTCCTGGCCAATGCCTTTTCTCTCAAACGTGAAGATCTCCTGCATGCTGATCACGTTCTCTTCCATGCCGGTGATCTCGGAAATGTTGGTGATCTTGCGCGTGCCGTCGCTCATGCGGGTGGCCTGCACCACAATCGTGATTGCCGAAGCCATCTGCTGCCGCACCGATCTTTCCGGCAGATTCATGTTGGTCATGGCCACCATCGACTCCAGCCTCGACAGTGCGTCGCGCGGCGTGTTCGCGTGAATGGTAGTCATCGAGCCTTCGTGACCGGTATTCATGGCCTGCAGCATGTCGAACGCTTCCTCGCCGCGAACCTCGCCGATGATGATGCGGTCGGGCCGCATACGCAGGGCATTGATCAGCAGTTGCCGTTGCCGGATCGCGCCCTGTCCCTCGATATTCGGCGGCCGCGTCTCCAGGCGCACGATATTTTCCTGTGCCAGCCGCAATTCGGCCGCGTCTTCGATCGTCACCAGCCGCTCGTTGTTGGGAATGTACTGCGAAAGAATGTTCATGAACGTCGTCTTGCCGGCGCCCGTGCCGCCTGAAACCAGGAGGCTGATGCGCGCCCGCACCGCCGACGAAAGCACTTCCATCATCTCCGCCGAAATGCTCTTCAGTTGCACCAGTTGATTGGCCGCGAGCGGACCGGTGCCGAAACGCCGGATCGACATCGATGGGCCGTCCAGCGCCAGGGGGGGAATGACCGCGTTGACGCGCGATCCGTCGGGCAGGCGCGCGTCCACCATCGGCGACGACTCATCTACTCTGCGGCCAACCCGCGAAACGATGCGATCGATGATCTGCATCAGATGCCGGTCATCGCGAAACGTCGTATCCACCCTCTGCAGCAGTCCGCCCTTTTCCACGAACACGTGGTCCTTGTCGTTCACCAGAATGTCGGAGATCTTCGGATCCCTCAGCAGCGGCTCCAGCGGCCCCAGCCCGAAGACCTCATCCAGCAGTTCGGCGTGGATCTTTTCTTGCTCGTCGAAGTTCAGCGGCACGCGCTGGTCCGACATGATTTCCTTCACCAGGCCCGACACCGCCTGGCGCGCCTGGCTGGAGTTCACGCGCGACAACTTCTCCAGGTCCAGCTTCGAGATCAGCGTCCGGTGAATCTCCGCTTTGTACGATTCCAGGTTCAGTATTTCCACGTTTTACCTTCGCTCCCGTTGGGGAATTCCGTTCGTTAAGTCTTCATCCAACCATCATCAGAAAATTCCGAACGCCTTCTTCTTTTTCTTGGTCGCCGTGTCGCTCTTGCCGGTCACCGCGCTCACCATCTCCCGCACCTGCCGCGCGATCGGCGAATCGGACAGCACCAGAGGCTTGGCGCTGATTTGCATGTTCCGCACCGCCTCATAATCGTTGGGAATCTTCCATTGTGCCGCCCTGGTCAGCGCCTTGGTAATGTGCTCTTCCGATACTCCAAGAACACGCGATTCAAAACGATTGATCACCACTTCCAGCTTCGGCAACGGCGCCGAAAAGAACTGCGTGATAAGCCGGTTCGAGTTGCGCAGCTCGGGGATGCTGGCCTGCGTGACCAGATAAACCGTGGTCGCTTCCTTGTAGGCAGTCGTTCCCATCAGCTCCAGCCTTGACCCCAGATCCACCACCACGTTTTCGAATTCGTGCCGCGCAACATGTAAAAGCCGGTTGATGCCTTCGTTGTCGGCCTGGAACTGAACAAACCGTCCCGGCGCCGCCAGCACCCAGAGCCCTGAGCTATGCTTCACCAGCAGCTGATTCAGAAACTTCGCGTCCAGCCGATCCACCTGTTGCAACGCGTCGATAGCCGAGAACTCCGCCGTAATTCCCATATTCAGCGCGGCATCGCCCAGCGGCAAATCGAGATCGATCAGCAATGTCTTCTCGCCCGATTCCTTGGCCAGCGCTACGGCAAAATTGGTGGCCAGCATGGTCGTCCCGGCCCCGCCCTTCGATCCCATGAACGCATAGAGCTTCCCCGCTGCTTTCTTCCCGGGTCGCGACTCCGGACGCCGAGCCGCCGCCCGTACCAAAGCCTCCGCCACCACATCCGCGGAAAACGGCACCGGTAGGAACTCGCGCGCTCCGGCGCGCATGCAGCGCACCAGCAACTCAGGGTCGGAGCTCTCCGAATACACCATCACCGTTGCCGCGCTGTTGGCGCCGATGTTCTCCACCAGATCCAGCGCGATCTCCGCATCGCCGTCCAGATCGATGACGATGACGTCGAAATCCTCATCCAGCGTATGGGGAAGATCTCCCGTTCCCGGCGAGTAGCTGGAAAATTCGCTGACATAAGTGCCCGCGCACCCGTTCATGGCATGAACGGCCTCCTGTCGGCGTCCTTCGCTGGGGCTGATCACAGCAATGGACAGATCCTCAACGCCAATCGGATTGGGATACGGGTTGGCGGAATATGTGGAAAGACTCGTGGCCACGTCGTTTTTGCTCCTTAGCTAGCTGTGCGATATGTTCTCGGACTGGTTGGCACAGACTCCCAATCCGCGGGAACTTCATAACCTTGCTTGCCCTGGGCCCGATGCTGCCTTGCTCCACTCTTAACGCGTTTTAACGCGCAAAAAACGAAATCAATGTCCCGATCGCAATCGCCGGCGCATACGGCATCTTGCGCCGCCCCGGATTGCTCAAAACCGCTTCTCCGCGATTCTCCGCGCTGAAAACCAAATCGCCCGTGTGCTGAAACAACTCCTTCAGGAATCCGCCCCACGCCGCCATCGCCAGCGCCATCACTCCACCCACAACGCCGGTCATCACCAGCGCAAGAATCAGCTGGTACGGGCCAATCCATGCTCCTATCGCGGCGCACAGTTTCACATCGCCCGCTCCCATTCCACCCATCCAGAAAAGAAACCCG
>Ga0208220_1000132_pt1 | contig 28211 bp, 24 predicted proteins | sample NGESurdeep092012_9_FD_184484 | JGI IMG/M metagenome (GOLD analysis project Ga0208220, IMG submission 184484) | Arctic peat soil microbial communities from Barrow, Alaska - NGEE Surface sample F53-1 deep-092012 (SPAdes) | ecosystem: Environmental > Terrestrial > Soil > Wetlands > Peat ...
GCGGGCTTGGTAATGTTATGGACGCTGTCGCCACCTGTGTCACAACTGGCGATAATTTCTGCGCTCCCGCTCTCCCCGTTCCGAAAGGCAGAGCCTCAGTGTCGGTTGATGTCGCTCAGACTGCCCGTCTCCTCGTTAGCGACGCCCTCACCGCGGTGCGGGCGCCCGTGCTGTCCCGGCGGTTCCAGCGGGCGGCCGCGGCCGCCGCCGCCTCCACGGACCCGGTGCAGGTCAACGTCGGGGCCGGGACCGTCGTGCTCCCCGGCTGGATCAACACCGACGTGATGTGGCGCGGCGACATGTACCTCGACCTGACCAGGCCGTGGCCGGTGCCGCCGCAGAGCGTCGACCGGATCTACGCCGACAACGTCATCGAGCACTTCTCGCTCAGGGTCGGCCGGGACGTGCTGCGCAACTGCCACAACGCGCTGCGGCCGGGCGGCGGCATCCGCCTCGCCACCCCCGACCTCGAGCGGACCGCCCGCGCCTACCTCGAGGACGCCGAGCTGACCTCGGCCCACCTGGACCGGCACCGGCGCAACGGCTACCCGGCCGAGCACCCGGCCGACATGCTGCGGGTGACCTACGCGTACCACGGGCACCACGAGGGCTACATCTACGACTGGGCCGCGCTCTCGGCCGAGCTGATGAAGGCCGGCTTCGTCGACGTCCGCCGGTGCGACGCCGGGCAGAGCCAGGACGCCGCGTTCAAGGGACTGGAGACCCGCGCGGAGCCGACCGAGGCGGCCACCGAGCTGATCGTCGAGGCGTGGAAGGCGGCGCGGTAGCCGATGCCGAACGGGATCCGCAAGGGGTTCTACGACTGGTCTCACGGGGTCGCCTACTACGTCAAGGGCTACCTGGTGGGCGGCATCAAGGCGCGGCTGTCGGGGGCCGAGAGCTTCGGCAACCAGCCGCTCATCTTCGGCCATGTGAAGTTCAGGCCGGACGGCCGGATCATCATCGGGGACCGCTTCATGGCCGGGGGCCACAACTCCCGCATTAGCCTGCTGGCGTCGCCCGGCGCGACCCTGCGGATCGGCAACGACGTCGGGATCAACCACGGCACCGAGATCGAGGCCTGGCATGAGGTGCGGATCGGCGACAACACGTTGCTCGCGCCAAACGTCTCGATCCTCGATCACGACCGGCATGAAATTGAGCCCGGCGCCTCGATGCACCGCGGCCCGGTGGTGATCGGGAACAACGTCTGGCTCTGCCGGAACGTCTGCGTGATGTCCGGGGTCACCATCGGCGACGGATCGGTGATCGGCGCGAACTCGGTGGTGACGAGGGACATCCCGGCCGGCGTGTTCGCCGCGGGCGCCCCCGCGAAGGTCATCAGGCAGCTTGACCTGCCCGAGGGCTGGGTCCGCCATGGGCCGCCGCGGCCGCCGAAGGTGAAGGCGTCAGCCGCCGCAGCCGCGTCGGTCGACCAGCCCAGCCTGTCGCCGACGGCCTGAGGAGGAGCGCCATCAACACCCCCCGTCCGGCCGCCGACCGAGGGCGACTGCTGGTCTGCTTCGACTTCGAGGGCGCTTACGGCATGCCGCATCAGGGCGAGCCGTACGACCAGGCCGCCAACGCCGACGCCATCCTCCGGGTGCTCGCCGCCCAGCACGCGCGGGCCGTCTTCTTCGTGGTCGGCCGCATGGTCGAGGAGCACCCCGAGGTCGTGGCGTCGCTGGCGGCGGCGGGACACGAGATCGGGCTGCACGGCTACGAGCACGACGACCTCGCGCGCTACGACGCCGAGGGGGTGGCGCTGCTCGACAAGAACCTGGGCCGGGTCGCCTCGCTGCTCGAGCAGATGACCGGCGCCCGCCCGCACGCCTTCCGCGCCCCGTACCTGCTCGGGCCGGACTTCTACCGCAGCGACGTGTACTCGGTGCTGCGCGAGCAGGGGTTCCGGTGGGTGTCCAACCGCGAGGTCCGGTACCCGGTCGAACTGCTCCGCCCGCGCTCGGTCCTGATCCCGCCGTACGCGTGGCGGGCCTCCGACGGCGCCGCCCGGCTGGCCCGCAACCGGCTGCTGCTCGGACCGCTCAACGCGAAGCTGGTGGCCAAGGGCGGCTTCCTCGGCTCGCCGGCCGACCGGCTGCGCTGGCTGCGGGGCCGGCGTGAGCCGTTCGCGAGGGACGGCATGACTGAGGTCCCGGTCTACGCGCCGCTCGACTGCGACCTGCTGGGGCTGCCGAGGCATGACGAGGACACCCCGAGGGCGGAGCTTGAGTACTCGCGGGCCGTCCTCCGGGCGGCGGTCGCCCCCCGGCCGGGTGAGCTGTCGATGATCACGTTCCACGACTGGATCGTCAGCGGCGGCAACCGGCTGTCGCTGCTCGAGGACGCGCTCGCGACCGCCAGGGAGCACGGCGCGCAGATCGCTACGATCGCGGAGAGCCCAGACTGGCTGAGCCGGACCGCGTGACCCCCGGCTGCGGGACGGCGCCCGGGCGCTTGCGCAGCAGCCAGGTCAGGCCGGCCACCCGGCCGGTGAAGTAGGCCAGCAGGAGCGCGCTGTCGAACGCGACCGCGGCCGCCACCGAGCGCCAGCGCGCGGCCGGCGTCTCGAAGCGGCTGCTGACGTGCTGGGCCGCGATCGCCGCCAGCAGCGCGGCCGGCAGCAGGAGCCCGAACGGGCTGACCAGCACCGCGACCGCCACCCCGGCCGCCGCGCTGGCGAGCCAGACGGCGGCCGCCAGGTCGGGGACCCTGATCTGCCGGTAGTTCAGCAGCTGCCTGGTCGCGCCGGTGCCGGTGATGAACAGCCAGCGCAGCGACTGGCCGAACGACTTGTTCTCGATGTGCTCGACCAGCAGGCCGGACACGGTGCCGAAGCAGAGCCCGCCCGCCGCGGTCGCCTGGTTCAGCGCGACGTCCTCGCCCTCGCGCAGGGCGGGGTCGAAGCCCACGATCTCGAAGACCCGGCGGCGGTAGAGCGCGTTGCTTCCGGTCACGGTCGTGGTGTGCCCGATCACCCGGGGAACGAGCCGGGTCGACTGGTACACGAAGGCGACGTCCCCGTCGGGAACGGCGGTCCCGCCCACCGCGTCGTGGCCGGGGAGCGCCGCCTGGGCGCGGACGAACCAGTCGGGCGGCAGGATGATGTCCGCGTCGACGGTCGCGATCAGCTCGCCTTCCGCCGCCGCGATGCCGGTCGACCGGGCGTAGCCGCGGCCTCGGTTCTTCGGCAGGTCGATCAGCCTGATGCGCGGGTTGCGCGCGGCCCGGTCGCGGACCACGTCCGCCGTGCCGTCGCGCGACCCGTCGTTGACGACGACGACCTCGTACTGGCCGAGCCCGTCGAGGGCGCCGATCGCGTCCAGGGTTCGGCCGATGTTGCCGGCCTCGTTGTACGCGATGACGACCAGGCTGACTGCGATCGCCATCGGCTAGGCCCTGCTGGCCAGGCCGTTCAGCACAGGGACCGACTCCGGCTGGACCGCATCGTCCGCCTCGGCCGATTCGAGCGGCATGCTCGCCTCGGCCGCCGTCGTCGCCTCGGCCGCCGTCGTCGCCTCGGCCGGCATCGTCGTTTCGAGCTCGGGGCTCGCCTCGGCCGGGTCGCCGACGACGGCCGGGGCCGATTCGACCACGGGCTTCGTCAGCCGGCTCTTGCGCCTGGTGCGCACCCGGAACAGGATGTGCAGGCAGTCGACCGCGTCGCCGGCGTTGATCTTCTTGCCCTCCGCGTGCGAGCGGCTGTAGTAGCTGACCGGCACCTCGAACGGCCTGACGCCCAGCCGGAGCAGGGTGGCGGTCAGCTCGGTGTCGAGCCCGAAGCCCTTCTCGCGCAGGTCCAGGCTCCGGAACAGGTCAAGCGGCATGAGCTTTAGGCAGGTGTGCAGGTCGCTGAGGAACGAGTCGAAGAGGATGTTCGTCATCGTGGTGAGCACCTTGTTGCCCACCGCGTACCTGAACGACTGGTAAACCGTGTTGTAGCCGAACAGACGGGTGCCGTAGACGACATCGAACCGGCCGGTCAGGATCGGCTCGACCAGCCTCGGGATGTCCTTCGGGGTGTACTCCAGGTCGGCGTCGAACGGCAGGATGTGCGTGCCGGTGGCCAGGGACACGGCCGTGCGCAGCGCGGCGCCCTTGCCCTTGTTCTTCTCGTGCTTGTGCAGGACCAGGCGCGGATCGGTGAACTCCTCGACCAGCTTCGCGGTCGAATCGCGACTGCCGTCGTCAACAACGATGAGCTCTATCTCACACGGGTATTCGACCGCCAGCACCTCGCGTATGGCGCGGGCGATCGTGCGCTCCTCATTAAAGGCGCACATTAGGAGCGAGATCTTAAGACTTGGCGTCTCGTCAAGCACGTCAACATAACGATCCGATTCCGGGCCGACATGGCCTCCGGAAATCGGCGGGTCGCTGGGAAGCGACATACTTTGAGCACGCAGAGTAACCGACACCCCTTGCCCTTACCTCTCACGGTAAATACCCCCGGACCCGGCCGTTCTTCAGCAATGCCAGAGGATGAGCCATCAACACACCTTCATCCGCCTCAGACGGGAGCCTGCACGAGTAGTGTAGGACCGCCTGCCCCAGTTAGACGCGCATACGGACCAAATGGTTCACATGCGCAACTTGACTCCCGTTCGGGTGACATGACCCCAGCGTATAGTGGCGATTTGGCTACGTTCCGTAACATCTGTGTGGTCCGTCGTCGGGGTATGCTGCGTGCGGTGCTAGCAGGCTGATCCGCCGGGGGAAGGAAGCATGTTCAAGCTAGGCGCGCTGCTTGACCTCGCGCGGCGGTTCCTCGCAGAAAGTCTTTTTAAGAACTCTGCGTTTCTGATGCTGAACCTCGTGCTCACCACGGTGTGCGGGTATGGGGCGCTGACGCTGCTCACGCATATATTCTCCGCGAAAGAGGTCGGCCTTTCAGCCACCGCCGTCGCCGCCTGCTCGCTCGTCACCTTCATTACACAGCTCGGCACCACATATTCACTGCCGCGCTACCTGCCGACGGCTAAGAACCGCTCCGATATGATCAACACGCTGCTCACCGCGGTGACCGTGAGCACGCTTGTCGGATCGGTTATCTTCCTGGCCCTGCCCTCGTCCAGGAACCTGTTCGTCCTTGGCGGCTGGGTCTTCTGCCTTGTGTTTATCGCTACCACCGTCCTGCAGGCCCTGCAGACCGTCATAGCGACGATCCTGGTCGCCGACCGGTCATCGGACAAGGTCGCGACCTGGGGCATTATCCCGAACGTCTCGAAGCTGGCCGGGCCGCCTGCCTTCGCCTCTCTGGGCGGCCTCGGCGCGTTCACCGCCCGGGTGATCGCGGACATTTTCGGCGTTGCCACCTTCGGGGCGATACTCGCCCGGAGCGGGCACAAGTTCCGCGCCCGGTTCAGCATGCCCGTCGCCCGGGAGATGGCCAAGTTCACGTCCGGCATGTACATCGCGAGCCTTATCGGCGGCCTGCCGCAGCTGATTCTCCCGCTCATCGTGCTGGCGCGGATCGGCGCGACGCAGGCCGCTTACTGGTCGATTGCGATCTCGATCGCGGCGATTATCTACTCGCTGCCTTCCACCGTCACCCAGGCGCTGCTGCCCGAGGTGTCGCTCCGGCCGACCGAGCGCCGGGAGCTGCTGCGCAGCTCAACGCTGATGATCGCGGCGTTCATGATCCCCTCGCTCTCGCTCGCGTTCTGGCTCGCGCCGTACGGCCTGTTTATCTTCGGGCATACCTACGTCTCCGGGACCATCGTCCCGCTGCGCTGGCTCATTGCCTCCGGCTTCGTCACGATGCTCAACTACGTGACCGGCGCCACCTTGTTCATCGCCAAGAAAAGCTCGATGGTCACCATCGTCAACGTCGTCGACGCCATCATCGTGCTCGGCATTACGCTGGTATGGGCGACCAACGTGACCGACGTCGCCATTGCCTGGATGGTCGGCGATGTCGGCAATACGGTGCTCTTCGCCTTCTTCGCCTTCGTCGCCCTGCGCGAGGTTGGCGGCCGGTGGGATCTGCTCGGCGGCGTTACTGTTGCGGCCACCGACCCAGTGCCGAGATCTCTCTCCGCCACCACTCAGATGCGGTCGCTGAACATGCTCATGACGCTGGCCGAGCAGCAGCAGACGGCCGATATCTACAGGCCCTATCACAACTCGCTGACGGACTCCCAGGGCCTGTTCTCCATCGTCGCGTTGCAGGCGGCAGAACGACAGCGGCAGCGTTTCATCAAGGAAAGCGCGGCCGCCGTCGTGGCCGAGGAACGGCCGCAGACGCCGGACGAATCGGTCGCCCAGCATCAGCAGGCGCTCGAGTTGCTGTTCACGCTGGCGGAGCGGCAGCGTGAACCCGGAGTTCCCGAACCGGGCCAATATCCCGACATACCTGGTTACGCTTGGCCCGAACAGAGCGCGGACCAGCAAGACCAGGGGAAGTAGTGCCACAGATGCAAGACATTGGCGGGGGTCCCAGTCGGGTGCTGCACGCGATCGTGGGGCACAAGCTCCCGGTCTATTTCATCAACGCGGTCAATTCCGTGCTGCTCATGGCGGAAAGCGACGACATCATCGTGGTCGACAACGCGAGCGGCCTGCCGACGCTGATCGGCGAGCTTGAGTCGATCGCGGAGCGCGCGCCCCGGGTCAGCCTGCTGCTCCGCAGCACCAACGACATAACCCGCAACAGCAAGGTCGGCGGGCTCTACGACGCCTACAACGAGGTCGTCGACTACGCGCTCGGCCGCGGCTACGACTACCTGCACATCATCCAGCACGACATGCAGATGGTCTGGTGGGACGAGACCATCATCACCCGCGCGGAGGAGATCTACGCGGAGTACCCGGAGTGCGTGAACATCGCCACCACGGCGCTCGCCTCCGATCTCGCGCTGTCGGGCGGCCTCGCGTACCTGAAACCGAAGCTGGTGCAGTTCGACGAGTACGGCCTGACCGACACCGGGCTCTACGACCTGGCCAAGTGGCGCGCCCGGGGGATGCGGTTCGGCGACAGCGAGCAGGCGCACGGGCAGCAGTACCGGGCGGAGGGACTGCGCGTCCTGTGCCACCCGCTGCCCACGGTCGCGTTCGTCCCGTGGCCCGCCGTGGTTCGCAGCGGGCAGGTGGTGGGACGCGAGATCCTGCCCCGCCAGCAGTTCCTGCTCCGGCCGCTCACCGACGGCGAGATCGGCCAGGTGAAGGAGTCCACCGGGCCGGTCTGGCTGGAGCAGGTGGCCGTCCCCTGGGGCTGGACCTGCCTGATGCCCTACTGGACGACGGACCTGCGGACGATCACCTACTGGGTCTACCGGTACCGCGACATCAGCGCCCACGGCCTGCGGGCGGCATGGCCCCGGTGGCAGCGGGCCGGGCTGACCCCCGGCGCATCGATCCGCGGGCTGCAGCGGGCGCCCAGGTTCGGGCTCTGGCAGGTGCTGGCCATCCCGGCCTGGCATGCGCTGCGAAAGGCCCTCCGACGCCGTCAGGCCGTCAGGCCGTCAGGCCGTCAGCCGTTACGTCCTGGCGGTGCGGAAGATGGCGCGGATCTCGGCCTCGCCGAGGGTTTCCCAGGAGCGGACGGAGTGCGTCACCAGCTTCTTGTTCGCCAGCAGCTCGTCCGGGTGCGACGGCAGCCCGCGCCACTTCACGGCCATCGGGTCGTCGGGGCGGGCGAAGTCGCCGATGCGGTATCCGGCCGCGACCGCGAGCAGCCCCATCAGGTGATCCTCGCCGAGCTTACTGGTCGCGAAGCACGGCTGGCTGAACCAGCCCTTCCGGTACATGTCGTCGGCCGCCTCGAAGCTGTGGATGTAGCCGCCGCCGAGCACGTGCTCGCCGTCGACGTAGCCGTGCTGGCCGGCCAGGGCCGTGAACAGGCGGAGCCGGCGCCAGCGGCGAGGGTGGCGCAGGCCGCGCAGCCCGGTCTCGATGTTGAGCCTGCGGGCCGCCCACGACCAGTCGCGCGGCTTGCCGTTCGGGTCGATCCGGTAGGAGCCGAGCAGGCCGGTCGCCGGGTTCTCGGCGAATTCGCGGGTCGCGCACTCCTCGAGTCCGGCCCCGATGATGAGCGCGTCGGCGTCAAGCCGCAGGACGATGTCCGGGTGATACCGCTCGAGCAGCCACTGGTAGCCGAAGGCGATCTTGACCCAGAGCCCGCCGAAACCGCCCGGCGCCCGCGGCGGAGCCGGCAAGACGACAATTTCCGGCGATAGCTCCCGGACTCGGGCCGCGAATTCTGCGGGCCGGCCGGAGTCGTCGACGACGACGATAATCCGGGACTCATCCAGGTAGTACAGGGCGCTGGCCAGCGTGTCGAGGGCCGCCTCGGCGTCCTTCGGGCCAACCGGGAGCACTACACCGATCCGTTTGCGCTCGCGCACTGCTACTCCGATTTTCCCGCCCCCGGCCCACCTGCCAGCAGCAATCTTAAGAGAATTTTGTGGCATTCGTCAGCGATTGTTCAGAATTGACGCCGCCGAGCGTCTTCGCCATCTCCATAAGCGTTTTCTCGGCGATCTCGCTCCACGTGGTGGCGGCGCAGTAGGCCTCGGCGGCGGACGACATCTTCGCCAGGACGGACCGGTCGGCGGTGACGATGCCGGCCAGCGCGGCGGCGAGCCCCGCCTCCGTGCCGTCGTAGCGGATGACCGCGTCATCGGGCAGATCGGCCAGGCCGGGGAGGTCGGGCATCACCAGCGGGCGGCCGTGGCAGAGCGCAAGCACCCCGCTGCCGCTGGTCGTGATCAGCCGGTACGGCAGCACCATCGCGTCGGCCTGCTCAAGCAGCCGGGTGACCTCCTCCTCGGGTACCCGGTCAAGCTGGAGCGTGACGCGGTTGCCAGACTTGCCCGTAGTCTCGGCCAGCGCGGTGAGCTCGTCCCTGAGCTCCCGGTCGCCGCACTCGCCCGCCACCGTCAGGTGGGCGTCGAACTCCGGCGGTAGCGCGGCGAAAGCCCGCAGCAGGATGTCGACGCCCTTATAGGGCCGGATCTTGCCGAAGTACAGCAGCTCGCGCGGGCCGTCGCCGTCGCCCGGCGTCCGCAGCGCGGCGGCCGGCTGGGACGACGTGAACGGCCCGTGCGGGATGACCACGCTCCTGCGGGCCGGCATCCCCAGCGCCGCGAGCTGGTCGAGGGTGGCCTGGGAGTGCGCGATGACCAGGTCGCTGGCGGCGACGAGGCGCCCGCGGGCAGCGAGGTCGTCCTCGAATACCGGCGTCACCGGGAGCACGTTGTGCGCGGTCCAGACCAGGCGCAGCCCGAGCGGGCGCAGGATCCGCAGCCAGAACGCGAACCAGACCGCCGTCGCGCGCCTGACCGAGGCCGACTTGGGCGACGCGGGCAGGCCGAACGCGTAGACCCAGTGCAGGTGGACCACCCGCGCACCGCCGCACCGCCGGATCAGCATCTCCAGCGGGAGCAGCAGGATGTTGAGCGTGTGCGAGGGGGTGACCGCGGCCAGGTAGGTGATCCGCGCGCCGCGACTGCGCATCTCCTCGTACAGGAGCTCCTGATAGGGATTGGTCTCCTCGCGCGGCAGGACCAGGATCTTCATCGCCCGGTCAGCTCCGCCAGCACGCCCGCGCCGAACCACAGGTGGTCGATCAGCACCCGGATGATCCCGTGCGAGCGGTTCCGCCAGGCCGGGATGACGAGGAGCAGCAGGTAGACCGGGAAGACCAGCATCAGCGGGAGGCCGAGGAAGAGGAAGACCAGGGTGACTGGCAGGCCGATCAGGAACAGCGGGTACACGACCACCAGCGGGTCGTTGCGGAGCACGTCCCGGCGCCGCGACCGGTGCTTGCGGTAGAGGCGGGCGCGGGCCTTCCCGTACACGTAGGCGCGGCGGCGCTGGCGGCGCGGCGTGCCGTAGTCGTGGGCCAGGATCGCGTCCGGCACCGCGCGGATCCGGTACCCGAGGTCGGCCAGGCGCCAGGAGAAGTCCACGTCGGAGCCGTACTGGAAGCTCTCGTCGAAGCCGCCGACCGCGTCGAACGCCTCGCGCCTGAAGGCGAAGTTAAGGGTCGGGCTCTCCCGCAGGTAGGTCGCCTCACCGCCGTGCTCGGGGGGAAGCTCGTACTGGATCTCGCCGTCCAGGTCCTGGGAGACGCCGGCCGTGACCGTCTCGCCCGCCCGCAACGGCGCCACCAGGCGCTCCAGCCAGCCCGGGAACGGCCGGCAGCCCGCGTCGGTGAACACGATGACGTCGCCCCGGGCCGCGCGGACGCCCGCGTTGCGCTGATGCGGGATGGAGACCCGCACGCCGGCCGGCCGCTCGAAGTCCACCCACCGGACGGCCGGCTCGTGGGCGCGCCTGATGTGGTCGAGCCGGCCGCCCGACGCGTCGATCACCACGACCTCGCCGGGCTCGGCCAGTCCGGCCAGCTGGCCGGCGACGTCGGTGAGCGTCTCGTCCAGAGCCGCCTCATCCTTGCTGATAATTACGACCGAAATCATCGATGGAATACCTCTGAGCTGCCGTTTGTGTAGACAACGCCGTAATTCGAGTCGAGGAAGCGGGACGGGAACCCGTAGCTGGTGACGTTGCTGCCGACCATCGAGCGGACGATGTCGTCCTTCAGGTTCACATTGGTGGCGTACACCCAGGCGTGCTCATCGAGGGTTTCCGGCGTGATCGCGTCGAATACCCCCGGGCGGCTGGGCCCCGCCACCGTGTCCAGCCGGAGCTGCGCGTAGTGGTCCGCGTAGATGAACTGGCCGATCGGCGCGTTCCCGTCGACCCAGGACGCGGCCGCGAGATCCGTCCCTGTCATCACGAACTCCTGGTAGTCGTCGCCGCTGTTGGCCAGGTTGGAGGCCGTGCCGCCGCCGACGATGATGCCGCCGACGCCGGTTGTGCCGAGCATGTACAGGCCGAGGGTGGCGGCGCCGAGGGCCAGGATCAGCGACCGGGTCCGCGCCCATCTCGAGCCGATCAGCTGGAACAGCCAGCAGATGCCGACCGCGAGCACGATCAGCAGCTGCAGGAAGGCGCGCTGCGGGTTGTACTCCTCGGCGACGGTCCCGCTGACCCGGACGAGGACCAGGATCACCATGCCGGCCAGGCCGAGCAGCCCTATCTGGCGGGCGATCAGCGGCGCCTTGCGGCGCAGCGCCATCACCGCCGCCGCGATCGCCGCCAGCACGTTGACCAGCTGCTGGATGAGGAGGTCGGCCAGGTTCAGCAGCGTGGCGCCAAGCTGCGACATCACCGCGGGGCCGGGGTTGGTGGTGGCCTTGAGCGCGTACTGCTTCGCGGACGCGTCGGGCAGCGGCGTGATGAACTGGTCGTTGATGTCGTAGCTGTGGGCGATGTAACTCTGGTACTGAGCCGGGGTGAACGACTGATTCGACTCGCCCTGCAGGTAGGTGGAGACCACGTTGGCGCCGGAGTTCGGCAGCAGGTTAAGGCCCTGGCCCTCCGCCGCCTGGACGAACTGCGACATGTTCGACGTGGAGTGGGTGAGGGAGCCGTACCAGAAGGTCGCGCCGACCGTGCACACCACGCAGGCGAGCAGCGCGACCCCCGCGATCCGGGGCACCGGCCGGAACCACGACGCGCCCCACTGGATCACCGCGGCGATCGCGAGCAGCGGAATCGCCAGGTACGCGGTGGAGTAGTGGGCCAGCACCATCCCCAGGCTCAGCAGGCACACGAACGTCCACCGCGCGCGGAGCGTCTGGCTGAAGTCGAGCACCGCGCACATCAGCGCGGCGAAGAACACCATCGCGATCTCCTGCCGCGCCAGCGCGGGCAGCTGCTGGAAGAACGTCTGCTGCATGACCACGAGGGCGGCCGCCATGAACGCCCACCGCCCGTCGAGCGCCCGGCGCGCCAGGCTGAACACCGCGACCGGGAAGAACGCGCCGATCACGGGGAACACGAGCTTGAAGATCATCAGCCCGGAGATGCCGGACAGGGCGTGCAGCTGGGCCGGCAGGATGGTCAGGCTGAGCATCGCGCCGTACGCGTCGTTGGGGTGCGAGACGTGCCAGATGCCGGTGGTCAGGGTCTGGCTCAGCGAGTAGTACTCGCTCGATATGTCGAACCCGTAGACGAGGCTGCCACGCAGGGCGTACGACCACATCATCGCCAGCGACGCCGCGAAGACCATCACCACCAGCAGCGTGTCGTCGCAGCGGGGCGCCAGCAGGAACGTCGCGATCAGCGCGGCGATCACGATCAGCACGGCGAGGTCGGCCACGTGGCCGGTGTGACCGTTGTTGAGGCGCAGCGCCCCGAGCGCCGACAGCAGCGGCATCAGCAGCGGCCAGGCGAACCTGACCGGCTGCGACAGCGAGCTCCAGGGGATGTCGGTCTCGGCCGGCGCGTTCCGCGAGGCCGCCAGCAGCGCGGCGCAGACGATCAGGAGCGAGACCAGCACCGGCGCCGCCCGCAGCGGCTCGGATATCCCGATCAGCGGACCCGCCAGGTCGACCGCGAGGCCGGAGCCGAACAGCACCAGCATCGAGGCGGCCGGCACGTAGACCGGGTGCATGGCGATGGCCTCGCCGTCGATCCGCAGCGCCCGCAGCAGGGCCACGCCGGGCACCGTGAGCAGCAGCACCGCCAGCACTGCCTCAACCGCCCAGACGCCGTGCAGCGGCGTCAGCAGCGCGATCAGCGCCAGCCCGGCGGCCGGCACCGCCAGCGGGTGGTAGAAGATCTCCGGCACGGCCGGCCACCGGGACGACGGCCGGGCCGCCCGGTGGTGGCTGGCGGCCGGGGCGGCCTGCGGCTCATCCGGCTCGGGGGGCAAGCCGTCTTGCGGCTGTTCCACCCACGGCGCAGCCTGCTGCTCAGCTTGCGGCTGTTCCCCCCAGGGAGCAGCCTGCTGGTCGGCTTGCGGCTGGTCGGCTTGCGGCTGCAGCTGCTCGGCCTGCTGCTGTCCCGGCTGCTCGACCTGGAGCCGCCCTTGCTGCCCGGCCTGCAGCTCCTCTTGCTGCCCGTCCGTCACTGCCACGTCGACGACCCCACGGATGTCTGGCCGGCCGGCTCCGCCGACTGCGCCGGAGCGGCCGGCTCCGGCACCAGGTGCCGGTACGTCCACATCCCCTTGATGTAGCCGACGTTGCCGAAGGCCTCCTCGGCCAGCTGCACGTAGGCGTCGAGCGCGGCGGCCGGCCGACGCTGGGTCACCGCCAGCCGCAGGCCCTTGGGGTACATGAGCTGGGGAAGCAGGACCGCGGCGATGAACACGGGCGGGAAGAAGCAGCCCGCGATCAGCGCGGCGACCACCAGCACCGGACCGGGGTAGATGGTGGGGCGCATCGACGGCCATTTCCGGTACAGCCGGGCGCAGCCCCGCCCGTAGCCCCGGCTGCGCCGCAGCGTGTCGCGCAGGCTGGGCACGAAGTGGTGCTTCACCACCGCGTCCGGCGTCACCACCAGGCGGCTGCCCGGGTAGTCGCGCGGCATTCGCAGGCACAGGTCGAGGTCCTCCGCGCCGAACCGGAACCGCTCGTCAAAGCCGGTCTCAAGCAGGGCGCTGCGGAGGAAGGACATGTTCGCCCCGACCAGGGAGTAGACATCGCGCCGGTCGTCGCGCTCTTCCGGCTGCCACTGCCGCAGCGCGTAGCGGTAGAGCCGGTAGGCCAGCTTCTCGCTCTTGGCGAGGTCGAGTTCGAGCGGCAGCAGCGGGTTGTTGCGCTGCAGGTAGCCGAGCATGAAGCCGTCGGGCGCGCACGGGACGACGCTGCCCCCCACCCCGACTGCGCCGACGTCGTACCCGGCCAGCAGCTCCCTGGCCCACTCGGGAGCCGGCTCGCAGTCGTCGTCGAGAAACGCCACCACGGACGCGGTGGCGGCCGCGACCCCGGTGTTCCGCGCTGCCGCCAGCCCCCGGTTGACCTCGTGCCTGATCACGGTCGCGCCGTGCTCTCGCCCGACCTCGCTGGTGTCGTCGGTCGAGCCGTCGTCGACCACGATGACCTGGAGCTCCACGTCCTTCTGGTCGGCCAGGGCGCGCAGGCAGCGGTCGACTCCCGCCGCTCCGTTGAGAGAGCAGATCACCACGCTGAGGTCAGCCGACATGTGACGCGCCTTCCTGGACGATGCGGACCTTCATATGCCGAGCACCTGCGCAACCTGGTCGGCGGCGGCGTCCCAGCCGTGCTCGGCCAGCCACGCCTGCTGCTCGGCGGGGCGGCCGCCCGGCTCGGCCTCGGCCGCGAGCGCCTGCCGCACGGCGGCGGCGATGGCGGCAACCGTGGGGTCGCACACCACGCCGGACGCGGAGCGATCGACCAGGTGCCGCGCCAGGTTGTCGGGCGCGGCCGTGGTCACGACCGGGAGGCAGCAGGCGATGGCCTCGAGGACCGCGATGCCGAACCCCTCGCGCGCGGTCGGGAAGACCGCCACCCGGGCCGCCTTCATCAGCGCGTAGACGTCTTTCTGCTCCCATACGTCGTGCCGGAAGTCGACCGCGTCCGTTATCCCGAGTTCCCCGGCCCGCTTGTGCAGGGCGGCGCGCTGCGGCCCGTCCCCGATGACGCGGCAGGTGACCGGCAGCCCCTCGGACCGCAGCAGCGCCACGCACTCGAGGAGCATGTCGACGTTCTTGTGCGGCAGCAGCCGACCCACCGTGACCAGGTCGACCCGCTCGCCGTCGGGGTAGGAGTTCGCGATGCCGGCCAGGTCGATCCCGTTCGGCACGACCGCGATCGAAGCGCGGTCGCCCAGGATCGCGCGGAGCCGCTCGGCGGTCTGCGGTGAGGCGGCGATGAGCTGATCGGGGACGCGCATCGCGAGCCACTCCACCAGCCACCCGACCCGGCCCAGGGGGCCGAGGTACTCCCGCCAGTAGGCCGGGCCCCACACCTCGTGCCAGGTGACGGTGAGCCGCTTGCGCTTCAGCCAGGTGACGACGCGGAGCGAGAAGATGTGGAAGTTGGGGAACTGGTCGGCTTCGACCACGTCGAACCGGAACCAGAGCAGCCGCAGGCAGGCGAACGCGAACAGGAACGCCTCGCGGTAGGACCGGCGCTCGCCCGAGTACATGGGGTGCATCCGGCAGACCGCGCGGAAGGTGACCGGGCCCTCGCGCCGCTCGGCCGGGCCCGACCACCAGTGCATCGTGCACACGTGGACGTCCGCCCGCTGCCCGAGGCGCTGCGCGACCTCGTGGTACCTGAGTTCCTTGCCGCCGCGGAAGTACGGGTAGATCGCGTCGGTGACCAGGGCCACCACCGGCCGACGGGGGCCGCTCATCCGGCCTTCTTCTTGCCGGCGGCCCTCTTCGCCGGGGCGCTGCCGGCCGGGCAGGTCACCCAGAAGCTGATGGACTCGGCCGGGCTGGCCAGCCGGACGACCACCTGATCGCGCCCGGACGGGCAGGTCGCCTGGATGTTGTCGGTCACCGCGGTGCGGCCCTGCGCCGCCACGGTGACGTCACCCGAGACCGACCCCTCGTTCGTCCCGTCATGCACGGCCACGGCCGACCACTGGTAGTTCTTCGAGGATCCGGAGACGTTGTGGATGCCGAACGACACGGTGATCGGGGCCTGCACGGCCCCGATTGTCTCCTGCAGCCCGTCCGGGGTGGTGAACGACAGCTCGGTGTAGCTCGGCGGCGTCGCGGTCACCCCCAGGCCCACGAGGACAGAATGACCGGGGCTCGTCTGGGCCAGGCCCGCGCACAGCAAGACCAGGATCACGAGCATCAGCGGGCTCCAGCGACCCTTCAAGAGCGCAGTCCAGCGACCCTTCAACGCTTCCGACTCTCCCAACCCCTGGTACGGAGACCACCTAGGCCGCTATGTGAACAGCTTCCGCACAACCAGGACACATAAGGTGCGGACCATATCTTGCCAGCTGCGGCACGGCCGGAAAGGACGTTTGGCGCAACTAATGACAGTTGGCTATCTTCTGGTCACGTCGCCAGGGTCGTCGCGGTGCCGGAGTTCTCGCGCGACAGGGCCCGGCCGACCCCGGTGAGCGAACAGACCCGCCAGCCCGCGTCGCCCCAGGCGGCGATGTCGATGCCCTGGCACGCGTCGACCACGGCCCGGCCGGCCGCGGCCCCCGTGACCTCGGCCACGTCCAGCCGCGCGAACTCCGGCCAGGCGGTGACCACCACGATCACGTCGGCCGCGGTTGCGGCTGTGATCGCGGAGTTCGCGTAGGCGAGCTCAGGGAACGCCACCAGCGCGTTGCCGCCGCCCATCGGGTCGTAGACGGTCACGGTCGCGCCGAGCGAGCGGAGCCGGTCCGCGACCAGCAGCCCGGCCGAGTCCCGGACGTCGTCGGTGCCCGCCTTGAACGACGCGCCCCAGACCGCCACCCGCCTGCCCGCGACGTCGCCGAGGGCGTCCCTGACCAGGTCGACCGTCTGCGTCATGCGGGCCGCGTTGATCGCGTCGACCGCCCCGAGCAGCGCCCCCGCGTTGGCCGCGCCGACCCCGGCCGCGAACGTCCCCAGCCCCCGCACGTCCTTAGGCAGGCAGGCGCCGCCGTAGCCGAGCCCGGCCCGCAGGAACGCCTTGCCGATCCGCGGGTCCAGGCCCAGCGAGTGCGCCAGCGCGGTGATGTCGCCGCCGGTCGCCGCGCAGATGTCGGCCATCGCGTTGATGAACGAGATCTTCGTGGCCAGGAACGCGTTCGCCGCGCCCTTGGCCAGCTCCGACGTCGGCAGGTCGGTCAGCACCAGCGGGATCCCGGCGTCGGTCTGCGGCCGGTAGACCTCCCTGATCGTCTCGGCCGCGGCCTCGGTCACCGCGCCCACCACGATGCGGTCGGGGCGCAGGGTGTCGGCGACCGCGCACCCCTCGCGCAGGAACTCGGGGTTCCACGCCACCTCGACCCGCCCCTGCCCGGGCCGCAGCAGCCTGTCGGCCAGCGCTTGCAGGCTCGCGGCGGTGCCCGGCGTCACCGTCGACTTCCCGATGATCAGGCAGTCGCCCCGCAGGTGCGGGACGAGCGAGGTCAGCACCGCCCGCAGCTGCGACATGTCGTAGCTGCCGTCCGCGTGCCCCGGCGTCGCCACCCCGATGAAATGGACGGAGGCGAACTCCGCCGCCTCGGCGAAATCGGTGGTGAAGCGCAGCCGCCCGGCGGCGATGCTCTCCGCCAGCATCGGGTCGAGATCGGGCTCGTGGAACCAGCCCTTGCCCGAGTTCAGCAGGCTCACCTTGCCCTCATCGATGTCCACCCCGATGACCTCGTGCCCAAGCGAGGCCATGCACGCGGCGTGCGTGGCGCCCAGGTGCCCGCAGCCGATCACCGACATCTTCACTAAAACGCTCCCCCATAGAAGATCGGACATCATTAACCAAAACTGCACGTTCTGTGTAAAAAATCGCCTTGGCCATCTTAAGAAACGCGTGATCGTCCCGTGGCGATTACCGAGACAGCGCACCTAAAATCGACTGGAAGTAGGTGAAGGACAACTGTGCGTCACGACATCCCGGCGCAAGGCCCTCGCGATTAGCGGAAAATAGACAGCATGCGCTTCGTTCACGACACCCTGCCCCAGCGCGTCTGCTTCGGTTCCGGCGAGGCGGCCAGCACCCTCGGCCGCGAGATCGCCCGCCTCGGCGCGGGCCGGGTCATGCTGATCGCCTCAGAGAACACAATGCACCTGGCCGACGAGATAGCGGCCGACGTCCCGGTCGCGCTCCGCCACGCCGAGGTGGTCATGCACGTGCCGGTCGAGGTGGCCGAGCGGGCCAGGCAGGCGGCGGCCCGGAACGACGTCGACGCAGTGGTCAGCGTCGGCGGCGGCTCGACGACCGGGCTGGCCAAGGCGGTCGCGATGACCACCGGGCTGCCGATCGTCGCCGTCCCGACGACCTACGCGGGCTCCGAGGCGACCCCGGTCTGGGGCCTGACCGAGGGCGACAGGAAGACGACCGGCACCGACCTCGCGGTGCTGCCGAAGGTCATCGTCTACGACGCCGCGCTCACCACGTCCCTTCCGGTCGAGCTGTCGGTCGCGTCGGGCCTGAACGCGCTCGCGCACTGCGTCGACGCGATGTGGGGGCCGAACGCCGACCCGATCAACGCCGCGCTCGCGGCCGAGGGCATCCGGTCGCTCGCGGCCGGGCTGCCGAAGGTGGTCGCCGACCCCTGCGGGCTCGAGGGCCGCGAGCACGCCCTGTACGCGGCCTACCTGTCGGCGGCCGCGTTCGCCTCGGCCGGCTCGGGCCTGCACCACAAGATCTGCCACGTCCTCGGGGGCAAGTACAACCTGCCGCACGCCCAGACTCACGCGACCGTGCTGCCCTACGTCCTCGCGTTCAACGGGCCGGCCGCCCCAGACGCCGAGCGGCGAATCGCGGCCGCGTTCGGCTCGGCCACCGCGATCGGCGGGCTCGAGGCGCTCAAGCGCCAGCTGAGCGCCCCGCGCGCGCTGCGCGACTACGGCCTGGCCGAGGACTCGATCGCCGAGGCGGCCGACGCGATCCTGCCCTCGGTCCCGCCGTCCAACCCGCGCCCGGTCACCGCCGAGGACCTCCGCGCACTGCTGCGCGCCGCCTGGTCGGGCGCCGACCCAATTCAGGGGTTCTAGTTAATATCTAGTAAAGATCAAAAGACGACAACCGCGATTTCGAACGGACCGCGGTTTGCGCGCCCGGCGCTGATACCTTCGCCCAGGTCGCGCCGCCGTCGGCGGCGCTCCGCTCGGTTGCAGGCGGAAATGCGTAAAATGACGAGCGCATGACAGACGGTGCACCGGGCGCGATCGCGCCCGCAGAGCTGACGCCCGGGATCTTCTCGACCTCGGGCCTGCCGACCGCGCGCCGGGTGGAGCTGTGGGAGTCGCACAACGCCGCCGCGCTGATCGGCCTGGCCGTCCGGGCGCCCGACTCGCTCGACGCGGCCGAGCTCAACGTGCAGCTGCCGCGCGCCCGGCTGGCCCGCGTGACCGGGTCGGCCCATTCGGTCGAGCGGACCCGCGACCTGATCCTGCGCTGGCCGTCCGACTCCGTCGTCGTCTTCCTGACCCTGCGCGGGCGGGCCCGGTTCACCGCCGACGGCGTCGCCCTCGGGCGCGGGCGCGGCGACGCGCTCGCCTGGGAGACCGACCGTCCGTTCGCCCGGACGTTCGCCGCGGGCCTGGAAGAGCTGGTCGTGACCGTCCCTCGGGCCGAGCTCGACGCCCGGTCCGAGACGCCAAGGCTGGCGGAACCGGTGATCGCCTCCTTCGGCGGGCCGCCCGGGTCCGGGTCGGCCCAGTCCGGCCGACCCGACCAGTACGCTCGCGCCCTGGCCAGGATCGCCGGCCGCGCCACCAGGGCCGAGCGCCCGCTCGGGCCGGACGAGCCGACCGTGCTGGACCTGGTCGCGGCGATCGCGGCCGGCCCGCACGCGGCCGCCAGCGCCGCCCACCGCGCCGCCGCCCGCTCCTATATCGAGGAGCACCTGACCGACCCGAACCTCGGCGCGGCCGAGATCGCCGCCGCCGCCTGCATCAGCGAGCGCCAGCTGTCGAGGCTCTTCGCCGCCGACGGCGACTCCGTCCCCCGGCACGTCCTCTCCCGCCGTCTGCAGCTCGCCCGCTCGATCCTGTCCGCCCCGCGCGCGCCGACCGTGGCCGAGGTGGCCGCCCGGTGCGGTTTCACGTCCGCCAGCTACTTCTCGCACGCGTTCCGCCAGCACTTCGGCCACCGGGCCGGCGACCTTCGGGGTGTCCGCTAACCGACGGGAACGCCTAAACCGGGCCGCACCGCCCCGCCGGGCTTCTTATTTCCGCCATTCGGCGGCGTTGCCCTTGGCCGGGGCGGGCGGCGACGGCCACAATCGCGCACAGAGAGAGGGGTGCGCACCGGATGCCTGCCTTCAATGACGGAATCGCCGAGACCGAAGTCCCGGCCGGCCCTGCGGTCGAGACCGACGTGCTGATCGTCGGCTCGGGACCGGCCGGCGGCGCGGCCGCGCTCAGCCTGGCCACCCTCGGGGTGCCGAACATCATGATCACCAAGTACCGGTGGACGGCCAACACCCCCCGCGCGCACATCACCAACCAGCGGGCGATGGAGATCTTCCGCGACCTCGGGGTCGAGGACCAGGTGCTGGCGGACGCGACCCCGCACGATCTGGTCGGCGACACCGTGTTCTGCACGTCGATCGCGGGCGAGGAGATCGGCCGGATCAAGACCTGGGGCACCCACCCGGCCCGCGAGGCCGACTACCAGCTCGCCTCGCCCTGCCTGATCTGCGACATCCCGCAGACCTACCTGGAGCCGATCCTGGTCAAGAACGCCACCGCGCGCGGCACCCAGACCAGGTTCTCGACCGAGTACCTGAGCCACGAGCAGGACGACCACGGCGTGACCACCACCGTGCGGGACCGGCTGACCGGGGCGACCTACGCGATCAGGTCCAGGTACCTGATCGGCGCCGACGGCGCCCGGTCGCTGGTGGCCGAGCACATCGGCCTGCCCTACGAGGGGCAGATGGACATCGCGGGGTCGATGAACATCACCTTCAAGGCCGACATCGCGGCCAAGGTGGCGACCCGCCCGAGCGTCCTCTACTGGGTGATCCAGCCCGGCTCCAACGTCGGCGGCATCGGCGCCGGCCTGGTCCGGATGATCCGGCCGTGGAACGAGTGGCTGATCGTCTGGGGCTACGACATCAGCCAGCCCGCGCCCGTGGTCGACGCGGGCAAGGCGACCGAGATCGTGCGGAACCTGCTGGGCCTGCCCGATCTCGAGGTCGAGATCACCGGCACCAGCCTGTGGGGCAACAACGAGATGTACGCGACCCACCTGCAGCGGCAGCGGGTGTTCGCGGCCGGCGACGCCGTCCACCGGCACCCGCCGTCGAACGGCCTCGGCTCCAACACCTCCGTCCAGGACTCCTACAACCTGGCCTGGAAGCTCGCCGCCGTGCTCCGCGGCGAGGCCGGGCCCGGCCTGCTCGAGACGTACTCCCAGGAGCGCGCCCCGGTGGCGAAGCAGATCGTGACCCGGGCCAACAAGTCGAGCCGCGAGTTCGGCCAGTTCTTCGAGGTGCTCGGCCTCACCGAGGCGGAGTCCGAGGAGGAGATGCGGGACCAGATCGAGGAGCGCAAGGCGAACACCGCGCGCGGCCGGGCCAAGCGAGAGGCCCTGGTCAGCGCCATGGAGCTGAAGAACTACGAGTTCAACGCGCACGGCGTCGAGCTCGGCCAGTTCTACCAGTCCGCCGCGATCGTCGGCGACGGCACGACCAGGCCCGAGCCCGCCAGGGACCCCGAGCTGTACTACCAGGCCTCGACCGTCCCGGGCTCGCACCTGCCGCACGCCTGGGTCGGCGACGCCGCCAGCAAGGTCTCCACCTTCGACCTCGCCCCCTACGGCGCGTTCACGCTGTTCACCGGCATCGCCGGCGAGGCCTGGGCGGAGGCGGCCGAGAAGGCCGGCCGGGACCTCGGCGTCCCGATCAAGACCGTGATCATCGGCCCCGGCCGCGAGGTCACCGACATCTACTACGACTGGGCCCGAGTCCGCGAGGTCGACGAGGACGGCGCGCTCCTGGTCCGCCCGGACAAGTTCATCGGCTGGCGCTCGATGTCCCTGCCGGGAAACCCGGACCAGGCACTGCGCGACGCCCTCGCCAACCTGCTCAGCCGGTAGCTTCTCCGCCGAGCAGCCCGGCCGGGAGCAGCGCGCGGTGCGCCTCGAGCAGTTCGTCGCACATCGCGACGGTCTGCGTCGTGGTCAGCGTGGCGGCGGTGTTCGGGTCGAGCAGCGCCGCCTGGTAGACGTGCTCACGGGACCCGTCGAGCGCCGCCCGGACGGTCAGCTCCACCACGTTGAGGAACGTCCGGTTCAGCGCCGCGAGCTGCGGCGGCAGCGCGCCGACCGGCATCGGCTTGGCCCCGCCCGCGCCGACCAAGCAGGGCACCTCCACGCAACACTGGTCGGGCAGGCTCGAGATCAGGCCGCCGTTGCGGATGTTCACATGCAGCTCGCGCTCGGTCCCGGTCTCCAGCGAGTGGATGAAAAGCGACGCCAGCTCGTTCTCGGGCTCAAGCTCGAGCGGGGCGTCCGACGCGAGCTGGCGCTCAAGCGAGGCGAGCTCGCGCAGGTTCTCCTCCGACCGCTCCAGGTAGTCGCCCACGAAGATACGGAACTGCTCGATCTGGTCGTCGTGGTGCATGAACCAGGGCACGTACTCGGCCGAGTGCTCGCTTGACTCGGTCGGGAAATAACCGAACCGGCGGTAGATCTCGACCCGCACCCGGTGCAGCAGCTCGGGAGACGACTCGACGATCTCGGCCAGGCGCGGATACAGGGACTCGCCGTCCTGCTCGAAGCGGAGCACGAAGGCCTGGTGGTTGAAGCCCGCGGTGACGAAGCGGACCCGCGCTGGGTCGGCGCCGACCAGGTCGGTGAGGAACGCCTGGGTGTCCCGCACCGAGTGGCACAGCCCGTAGACGCGGTCGAACCCGGCGCCCTCGTAGACCGCCCATGGCAGCATCGCCATCGGGTTGCTGTAGCTGAGCAGGTAGGCATCCGGGCATATTTCGAGCATGTCCCGGCCGAGCCCCACCACCACCGGGATCGTCCGCAGGCCGCGGAAGATCCCGCCGATGCCGAGGGTGTCGCCGATCGTCTGGCGCACCCCGTACTTGGCCGGGATGTCGAAGTCGGCCCGGGTGGCGTCGTAGCCGCCGACCTGCACCTCGTTGATCACGTAGTTGGCGCCCGCGAGCGCCTCGCGCCGGTCCTGGGTCACGGTCACCGTCGCGTCCGCGCCCAGCTGCGCTGATATCCGGCTGACGAGCCGCTGGGCGTGCACCAGCCGCTCCGCGCTGATGTCGTAGAGCGCGAAGTGCACGCCGCCGCGGAACTCTGGATAGCTGCACAGGTCGGTTGCCACGTTGCGAGTGAACTCGACACTGCCTGCACCGATGAACGTCACCTTGATCACAGCTCGGTAGTGTTCCATTCAAGCCCGTTTCGCGCAAGTTCTTGCACCTGGACCCGAAATGTGTGCAGAATACCGATCAATTCATGATCAGTACGAGCATCTGCGAGCGGAGTGCGGGATGACGAAGCATCGTCTGCGGGGCCGCCTGGCAGGACTTCTCACCGCGCTCACGGCGGTCACGGTGGTCCTCGCGGGTTGCGGCACCGATGCTGGCAGCGGGTCGAGCGCCAGCTCAAGCCCGATTGACATCTGGGAAGGGTGGACCGGAGTCGAGGCCACGACCTTCGCCCACCTGGTGTCGGAGTACCAGAGCGAGCACCCGGGCGTGAAGGTGAGCAGCCTGTACGTCAACAACGACGACACGCTGCAGAAGGTGCTGACCGCGGTGCGCGGCGGCAGCACGCCCGACATCGCCTACCTCTACGGCTCGTGGGCGCCCAACGCTGCCCAGATCCCCCAGGTCGTCAACCTCACCCAGGTGGTCAAGCGGCCCGGCGTCAACTGGGATGACTTCTTCACCGGCGAGCGTGACGTGGCCACCGTCAACGGCAAGGTGATCGGCATTCCCGCCCTGGTCGACAACCTGGCCGTGGTCTACAACAAGAAGCTGTTCGCCGCGGCCCATCTGCCGGCGCCCGGCCCGACCTGGACCTGGGCGCAGTTCACGGCCGACGCGAAGGCGCTCACTAACGCGTCGATCAAGCAGTACGGCACCGCGTACGTCACCCCGGGCACTGAGGACACGGTGTGGCGCTGGGAGGCCCTGCTCTGGGAGGCGGGCGGCGCGCTGCTGACCGCGAACAACAAGCAGGCGGCGTTCGACTCGGCCGCAGGGCTGCAGGCGCTTGACACCCTGCGCACCATGTCCGTCACCGACAAGTCGATGTACCTGGACCCCAGCGACTCCGCCTACGCCAACCTGTTCAACTCCGGCAAGATCGGCATGCTGGTCACCGGCCCCTGGGACCTCTCCGGGTTCCCCAACGTGGACTACGGCGTGCAGGTCATGCCGTCCTACCCAGGCGCCGACGGCGGCCATCAGACCATCTCCGGCCCCGACAACTGGGTGGTCTTCAACAACGGCTCGGCCCGGGTGAGCGCGGCCGAGCAGTTCCTGCTCTGGCTCACCGCCCCGGCCCAGGTGAAGTACTGGTCGCTGAAGACCGGCGACCTGCCGACGAGGACGTCGGTGGCCGATCAGTCCAGCGTGACCGCCGCGATGGACGCCGCACTGCCCGGTGACGCCGCCTTCGTCCAGAACCTGGCCGAGGTCAAGCAGGCGCGTCCGCAGATTACCCAGTACCCGAAGATCTCGACGGTCCTCGGCACCATGATCGTCTCCGTGCTGCTCGGCCAGAGCCAGCCGCAGGCGGCGCTGACCGCCGCGGCGGCGCAGGTTAACGCGGACCTGGCGGGCTGAGGTGTCGGTATCAGCCGCCCACGCCTACCAGCGTGGGCGCCCCGGCTGCGGGCGCCCGCGGCCGGGGCGACCGGGGGCGCTGCGCCGGATGGTCTCGTCCGAGCACTTCGCCGGGTGGGCGTTCGTCACCCCCGGGGTAGCGATCATCATCTTGTTCGGCGCGGTGCCGATCGTCTGGTCGGCGGTGATGTCCTTCCAGAAAGACAACCTGCTCTCGCCGAGCACGCCCTTCGTCGGCACCGCGAACTACCGCCAGATGCTGCACGACCCGATCGTGACCCAGGCCATCCAGCACACGCTGATCTACACCGCGCTGTTCGTGCCGGGGACCATGCTCGTCGGCCTGGTCCTCGCCGTCGCGATGAACCGCAAGATCCGCTTCATCTCCTTCTACCGGACCGCCGCCTACGCGACGATGGCGATCTCCACGATCAGCGAGGCGATCGTCTTCATCTGGCTGTTCGACCCGTCCTACGGCATCGTCAACTACTTCTTCAGCTTGATCGGCGTGCCGCAGCAGCAGTTCCTCAACTCGCCGTCGGAAGCGCTTTACGTGATCGTGGCGATGACGATCTGGGGCTGGAGCGGCTTCTCCGTCGTGATCTACCTCGCCGCCCTACAAGGGGTACCGCAGGTGCTGCTCGAGGCGGCGTCGATCGACGGGGCCGGCCCCTGGCGCAGGTTCCGCCAGATCACGCTGCCGCTGCTCAGCCCGGCCTCGCTGTTCCTCGCCGTCTGGCTGACGATCAACGCACTGCAGCTATTCGACGAGGTGTACCTGAGCACCTCGGGCGGCCCGCTCAACGCGACCACCGTCCTCGTCTACTACCTGTACACCGAGGCCTTCCAGCAGTTCAACTTCGGCTACGCGTCCGCCATCGCCTACTTCCTGTTCCTCGTCATCATCGTGGTCACTGTCATCCAGTTCCGGGTTGGCAAGCGATTCACGTACTACCGGTCATGACGGCCACCTCCGCCCCCGCCCTCAGCGGGACCGACAGCCGCGGTGGGCTGGCAGGCGCGCCGCGCCCCCGGTCCCGGCGGTGGCTGCCGTTCAGCCCCTGGCACCTGGTGCTGCTCCCGGTCACCCTGATCCTGCTGTTCCCGTTCGCGTGGCTGCTCGTCACCTCAGTGGAGACCCCGGCCGAGGCGCTGCGCTTCCCCCCGTTGCTCGACCCGCACGTGATCCGGTTCGCCAACTACTCGGACGCGCTGGCCAGCGCGCCGTTCGTCCGGTTCTTCATCAACAGCGCGATCGTCTCCGTGCTCACCGTGCTGAGCAACCTGGCGCTCTGCGCGCTCGCGGGATACGCCTTCGCCCGGTTCCGCTTCCTCGGCCGGACGGCGCTGTTCGCCGTGCTCATGGCCACGCTCATGGTGCCGTTCCAGGTCACGATGATCCCGCAGTTCATCATCACCAAGTGGCTTGGCGTGCATGTCCTGGCGGCGGTCGGCATCAACCACATCGGCGCGCTCATCCTGCCGAACGCCGCCACCGCGTTCGGCATCTTCTTCCTGCGGCAGTTCTTCAAGACGCTGCCGCTCGAGTACGAGGAGTCCGCGCGGGTCGACGGGGCGAGCAGGCTGACCGTGCTGGTGCGGATCGTGCTGCCGCTCGCCACTCCGGCCCTGGCCACGCTGGCGGCGCTGACGTTCATCGACTCCTGGAACAACTTCCTCTGGCCGCTGATCGTCACCAGCTCGACCAACGAGATGACGCTGCCGCTCGGCCTGGCCACGTTCCAGGGGGCGCACTCGACTCAGTGGACGCTGCTGATGGCGGGCAACGTGATGAGCCTGGTTCCCATGCTGATCGTCTTTTTCGTGGCCCAGCGTTATTTCATCCAGTCGGTCGCCGCCACCGGGCTCGCCGGGACGTGAGCCTAGACACGAGCCGGGCGCCCCCAGAAACCGACCAGACCGCCGCAGCTGCTGTCGCCATGTGCGCCGACGGCATGAAGAAACAAGAGGGGAAATCACTCATGGGCACCGAAGCCCCAACGATGTACGAGGACATGTGCGCAGGCGAGCGCACGGAGCGGGAGATCGCCTCGCAGCCGGCCTGCTGGCGGCGCGCGGGCCTGCTGGCCGTCGACGTGGCGCACGTGCTGCCCGCCCGCGGTGAGCGCGTCGCGGTCGTTGGCTGCGGTACGTCATGGTTCATCGCGCAGTCGTACGCGGCGGCCAGGGAGCAGGCCGGGCTCGGCGAGACCGACACGTTCACCGCGTCGGAGATGCCCCTCGGGCGGCATTATGACCGCGTCCTCGTCCTGTCGAGGTCGGGAACCACGACGGAGATCCTGCAGCTGCTCGGCCGGCTGCGCGGCACCGTCCCGACGGTGGCGATCACCGCGGTCACGCAGGCGCCGATCGGACAGCTCGCCGATGACGTCATCGACCTGGGCTTCGTCGACGAGGAATCCGTCGTGCAGACCCGGTTCGCAACGACAGAGCTCGCGCTGCTCCGCGCGCACCTGGGCATCGATCCCGGCCCGGCGGCCGACGCGGCCGAGCGGGTACTGGCCGAGCCGCTCCCGGCCGACCTGCTGGCGGCGCGGCAGCTCACGTTCCTCGGCACCGGCTGGACCTACGGCCTTGCCAACGAGGCCGCGCTCAAGCTGCGCGAGGCAGCCGGGATGTGGACCGAGTCCTACCCGGCGATGGAGTTCCGGCACGGCCCGGTCGCGGTGACCGGCGCGGGCAGCGTCGTATGGGTGTTCGGCCCGCCGCCCGACGGCCTGGCCGAGGAGATCGCGGCGGCCGGCGGCACCGCCTGGTTCGGCCGCGAGGACCCGATGGCGGAGCTGGTACGCGTGCACCAGCTCGCGCTCGCGCTGGCGCGGGCCCGTGGTCTCAACCCGGACCGGCCGCGCAACCTGGCCCGCTCGGTCATCCTCGCACCCCGCTGAACGGGCGGCGCATCGTGATCGTCGTTGTCTGCCTCAATCCGGCGCTTGACATCACCCACCGGGTGACGACCGTGAACTGGGGCGGGGTGAATCGCCCGGCCGCAGTGCACGCCCGGCCCGGCGGCAAGGGGGTGAACGTTGCCCGCACGCTGCAAGCGCTCGGCGCGGACCCGTTGCTCACCGGGCTCGCGGGCGGCGTCACCGGGGCCGGGATCGAGGCCGCGCTCGGCCGGCTAGGAGTGCCGACCGCCTTCACCCCGATCGGCGCCGAGACCAGGCGCACGTTCACCGTGGTCGACGGCGAGGGCACCGTCACCGCGTTCAACGAGGCTGGCCCCGAGGTCAGCGAGCGGGAGTTCACGGAGTTTCGCGGGCAGTACGGCGAGGCCCTGGCCGGCGCCTCGGCCGTCGTCCTGTCCGGCAGCCTGCCGCCGGGGCTGGCAGCCGGGACGTATGCCGCGTTGATCGAGACGGCGACGGCGAGGGGCGTGCCGGTCGTGCTCGACACGCACGGGGAGGCGCTGCTGCGGGGCGCCGCCGCCGGCCCCGCCATCGTCAAACCCAACCTGGAGGAGCTCGCGAACCTGACCGGGCGGCGGCTGTCCACTCCGGACGGCCCGGACCTGACCGCCGTGACCGCCGCGGCCGACCAGCTTCGGGCATCCGGCGCGCGGGCGGTCGTCGCCTCGCTCGGATCGGCCGGGCTGCTGGCGACGACCGGCGATGGCCGCTGGCTGGCGCGACCGGCGGCGGTGGCAGGCAACCCGACCGGCGCGGGCGACGCGGTGGTCGCGGCCCTGGCGCACGGGCTGGTCCTCGGCCGGCCATGGGATGAGCGGCTGCGCCATGCGGCCGCCCTCGGCGCGGCCACGGTCGCGGCTCCGGTCGCCGGAGAGTTCAGCGACGCCGACTACGCCGGCGCGCTGAGCGCAACGGCGCTGCACCGGGATGAGGTCGGCTGATGCCGCTTGTCACCATGACCGAGATCATCGGCCCGGCCCGGGCCGCAGGTCGCGGTGTCGGCGCGTTCAACGTCATCGGCATCGAGCATGCGGAGG
>Ga0208220_1000133_pt1 | contig 28162 bp, 26 predicted proteins | sample NGESurdeep092012_9_FD_184484 | JGI IMG/M metagenome (GOLD analysis project Ga0208220, IMG submission 184484) | Arctic peat soil microbial communities from Barrow, Alaska - NGEE Surface sample F53-1 deep-092012 (SPAdes) | ecosystem: Environmental > Terrestrial > Soil > Wetlands > Peat ...
CAGCACCACGCTCACCATCAGCCTCAATTCGACGGCAACCAACTTCTTGATCGGCAACTACAGCGGCAACATTTCAATTGCCAACCAGACGGACGGCACGTTTCAGAACCGGCAATTTGATCTCTACGCCGGCAATGGCGGATTTGAAACCGGGGACTTGACCGACTGGAGTCTGGCCGGCAGCCCCGAACTTGTTTTTGCTTTGGCGGCCGACGACGCGGACGTGGCCGGAACCGCCGCATTGCCCGGCCAACCCGACGGGTTGTTTGTGCGTTCGGGACTTTATGGCGCATACCTCGGAGAGTATGCTTGGAATGATTATCCTGCGGTGGGTTCTCTCTCGCAGATCGTGACCACTTCGCCAAATCAACAATACCTTGTTTCCTTCTGGCTGACTTGCGTTCCCGACAGCAATGGCGTGACGACCAACAACTCATTTGCCGCGAAATGGAACAACTCGGCGCTTTACACTCAATCCAACCTGAATGCTTTCGGTTGGACCAACCTGCAGTTCGTCGTTCCCGCCACAAGCGCGAGAACAACGCTTGAATTCGATTTCAACAACGACCCCGGGGCTTTTGGGTTGGACGACGTCACCGTGGAACCCGTTCCCGCGCCGGTTTTTCAGGCTCTCGCGCTTACGAACGGTTCTGTTAATCTCACATGGAGCAGTGTTCCCAATGTTTCTTATCAGCTTCAGTCGGCCGGCAGTTTAAGCGATCCCGCTTGGACTAACCTTGTCAAGATCACTGCCACCGGAAATCTGACGACCACATTGCAGCCCGTTGGTTCGGCACCAATGCAGTTCTATCGAGTCATATTGCTGCCTGCTCCCTGACTTGTTATGCGCGGCTTCGGCAATTGTTTTGCTTTGTGACCCGGCCTTCGGTCTTCTACTTTGTGAGCGATGCCGCGCACGATTTATTTCGATTACAACGCCACCACGCCGCTTGACCCGGTGGTGCGCGAGGTGATGCTGCCGTTTCTCGGCGATGCCTGGGGAAATCCATCGAGCGTTCATCACGTCGGCAGAAAGGCGCGGGCGTTGCTTGACGATGCGCGCGACCGGGCGGCAAAATTTCTCGGCGCAAAGCCGAGTGAAATCATTTTCACCAGCGGCGGAACGGAATCGAACAATCTCGCGATTTTTGGAACGGCGCGGGCGCTTAAATCAAAAGGGAAACATTTGATCACTTCCGCCGTCGAGCACGATGCGGTTTTGCAATCGTTTGACTATTTGGAGAAAAAGGAAGGCTTTGAAGTCACGCGTTTGCCGGTGAATTCCGAAGGGCGCGTTGCGCCAGACGATTTGATGAAGGCAATTCGCCCGGACACGGTTCTGGTTTCCATCATGGCGGCGAACAACGAAATCGGCACGATCCAGCCGGTTGCGGAACTCGGCGCGATTTGTAGCGGGCGCGGAATTGTTTTTCACACGGACGCGGTTCAGTGGTTTGGCAAGGAACCATTTGAAAACGTCGCTCAATTCAACGCGGATTTGGTTTCTGTCTGCGCTCATAAGTTTCACGGGCCCAAAGGATCGGGATTGCTTTACATCAAGTCGCCGCTCCATCCGGATCCAATTTTGTTCGGCGGCGGACATGAAAATGAGCGTCGCGCAGGCACAGAAAATTTGGCGGGAATTATCGGCCTGATTGCCTCAATTGAAAAATTTTTGAATCCTCCGGTTTTTGAGAAATCCATGCTAAGGCTGCTCGCTGATAAACTTGCTTCTGCAATTGAAAAAATTGAAGGATGTGAAATTGTTTCTCCGCGTGAAAATGTTCTGGTTAACACAGTTTCGTTCTTGGTTAGAGGAACAGACAGCATTGCTCTTTTGGCAGGTCTGGACATGGAAGGAATTTGCGCGTCCAGCGGCTCGGCCTGTTCGTCGGGTTCAATTGAACCGTCTCACGTCATTGCGGCCATTGGCAGAAAGATTCTGGCAAATTCGCTCGTTCGTTTTTCACTTGGACGCGAATCCACGGTGGAAGAAGTTGACTTCGCTTGCTCCGCCCTGCCTGAAATCATTCGTCGCGCACAACGTGCCAAATAAGCTTCCAACTGGATGTGAACAGCCTACCAACAACGCCAATAACTTTCACTTTCAAATTTTTCCAATCTCTTTACCCTTGTTTGCGCGATGACTAATGATTCAAAAAACAAAGTGCCCGCCTTGACACGCGGGGTTGTTTGCCTTATTCACAGCCCTTAATAATAAGAGTTTTCTAAAGAAAAGAATTTACTATTAACCGAACATGAACCTCACGATCACCAAAGAACAAATTATCGCCGGGCTGCAGGCCGTCCAAAACGTCGTCAGCACGCGCACCACGCTGCCGATTTTGTCCAACGTGCTTTTGCGCGCGGAAAAAGACCGCGTCGAGTTCACCGCGACAGATCTGGACGTGACCGTTGCGTGCTCCGTCGAGGCGAAGGTGAAAAAATCCGGCGCGACTACCGTGCCGGTAAAAAAACTTTTCGGCATCGTGCGCGAATTGAACGGAAACGAAATTGACCTGGAGACCGACGAAAAAAACATCACGTCCATCCGCAGCGGTTCGTCGTTCTACAAAATTCACGGACTCGGCGCGGACGAATTTCCGCCGCTGCCTAAATTCAAGGACGACAAAAAAGTCGCGCTCCAGCAGGAAAACGTCCGCGCGATGCTAAAAAAAACCTCCTTCGCCGTTTCCACCGACGAATCGCGCTACGTCCTCAACGGTATTTTCATCAGCCTCAAGGAAGGCAAGATGACGCTTGTGGCCACCGACGGACGCCGACTTGCGCTCGTGGACGAGGAAGTGGACATCTCCGAAAAAAGCAGCGGCGAATTCATTGTGCCGGCAAAAGCTGTGAATGAGTTGAACCGGTTGCTGCAGGACAAGGGCGACGTGGAAATAAAATTCGGCGAAAATCAGGCGTCATTTTCGCTCAAGGACGACAAGGGATTTTCCGTGCTGCTCGTCACGAAATTGATCGAGGGAAATTATCCGAATTACCGCCAGGTCATCCCCGGCGAGGCCAAGGAACGCATCCCGCTCGTGCGCGAGGAATTTTTGCAGGCGCTGCGCCGCGCCGAGATCATGACCAGCGAAAAGGCGAACTCCGTCAAGCTCACGTTCGGGAAAAACAACCTCGCCATCACCGCCAACTCGCCCGAAGTCGGCGAGGCGCGCGAAACGCTCGCGGTGAATTACAAGGGCAAGGAAATGGCCATCGCCTTCAATCCGCGCTACCTGATTGACGCGCTGTCCGCGTTGTCCGAGGACGAGGTGTTCTTCGAGCTGATTGACGAATTGAGCCCGGGCGTTTTGAAGATCAACGGCCCGTTCCTCTACGTCGTCATGCCGATGCGGTTGAGTTGAAAACCTCATGCGCACTTGGTTGAAACTTATCGGCTCGGCTGAAAATCCGATAACAGAGCCGCCGTATAACGGCAAATACAACGGTGAACCGATTGGATTTAGAAAAGCAGACAAGCCTGGAATTCGCACAGGCGATCAACTTTTTCTTTATGCGCCAGGAGGCTCCCAGCGCATATTTGCATTCGTAGAAGTCATCAGCGATCCGCAACCGATCCGCAATCCGCAACCGAAGAAAAAAGGAGATTGTCAATGGACACTAGACGTCAGGTGTCTGATTAATCTTCCGGTCGCTTCGGGAATTCTCATCAAAGAAGTTAGTTCCGACCGCAACCTGAGTCTGTCGGTCAGACAGTCATCTCATTTCAAATTACGTCCAAAAGAATACGAATCAGCGTATAGCAAGCTTGTGCAAAAAAATATCCCAGAATGTGTGGATTTGCCCCAAGCTCCAAATTTGCCAGAACGAATTGCAACAACTATTAGCCGGATTTTACGCGACAGCGTCCTCGTAGCCACACTCAAGCGGAGATACAATTTTAAGTGTCAGATTTGCGGCACGCGGCTTGAGTTGCCTAACGGGTTTTTTTACTGCGAGGCTCATCATATTCGCCCTTTAGGCGCACCGCACAATGGTTTCGACGAAGAATCCAATCTCGTGATTGTCTGTCCCAATCATCATGTTCTTCTCGACTACGGTGCAATTCCACTAGCGAAAGAATTGCTTGCTTCATCCTCACATATTATCAATCAAGCACATATTGATTATCACAACACGGCTATCCACAAGTCGCCAAACAGTTAGATTTAGCATTACATCTGCTCCACAGTTTCAATTCCGAGAACGTCGAGACCTTGTTTCAAAACGCGCGCCGTCAAATCGCAAACGTAGGAGTCAAGGTGACGAGACTCATTCTAAAAATTAGAGACTCCTAACGTCGTCTCCTACAATTAAAAACTTGCCTTGACGCCGCCGTTGTGGGAAATTCCCACAATGATAATTGCCGACGCCAAAAAACGCATCCGAATCCCCGCCGTCCATCCGCGCGACGTTTATCACCCGGAAACGTTGACGCGCGATTTGATCGTGCTGCGCCGCGTCGAGCCGCCGAAGCCGAAAAAGAAAATGACGCGCGCGCAAATCATTGAAGCCATCGAAAACAGCCCGATCAAGGTCACGAAGTCCTGGGATGAATTGAAAGCCGAAATCCGATGACCCTCTTCGACACGAGCGTGGTGATTGACGCGCGCGACACCGACAGTCCGTGGCATGAATGGGCAAAAGAACAAATCGCCGACGCGGGCGCGGCTGACGGCGCAAACGTCAATACGATTGTCATCGCCGAAGCCGCCGGCGGCTTCGCGCAACGCGACGAGCTTTTGGAAGATTTGAAACAGATGGGCTTGTCATTCGCGGCATTGCCGGTTTCCGCCGCAATTCCCGCCAGCGAAGCCTACGCGATTTATCGAAGCAGGTTGAAAGTGCATGGCAAACAATCTTCATCAAAAATTCCATTGGGCGACTTTTTCATCGGCGCGCACGCGGAAGCGGAGGGAATGAAACTGGTCACGCGCGATCCCGACCGGATCAAAACTTATTTTCCGTCGGTGAAATTGATTGTTCCAAAAGTTTGAAGCGGGAAATTTTTCCGATTACATTTGTGTGGTGGCAAAAATTCCAAGAACGAAAAGGTTGGCGGACTTAAAATTGTGCAAGTGAAGCTGGGACACGAGAAGGACCTTGAGCGTCTCATCGCCGGATTGCGCTCGGAAATGCGGGCGCGAGAGCCGGGTTAATCCCATCCAGCACTGGCGAATTGCGAATGGTGATTCCGCGCACGTTGTCGGCCAGAACCGCCCCAGGCACGCCCGGAACGAGTTGCGCCTTGAAGTTGTCAATCTCCAGTCCGTCCACGTCCGCGCATTCGATGGCGGGACGGAAATCGTCCTGGGCAAAGGTCACGCTGACGTTCGCCAGTTCCAGATCGCGGACGTGGCGGGCGAACAGTCCGTAGGAGGGCATCGTGCCGAGTTCGCCGGGTTCGGGATAGCCCGTGCCGAGTTCGGGTGGAATGCGCGCGGCTTGTTGCTTTGTTCCGCCGCCTTTGAAATCGAGCTGGAGGTTGTCCAGCCGCACGCCTTCAATCGGCTGGGTGGGAGTGCCGGTGATTTGAATGCCGCTCTCCCGATCAACGCCCGTGGCGACGACATTGGAAATGAAAATATTCTTAATGCGGCTCGTTGCGGTCACGTCGGGGCCGCGGTTGCGTTTGCCGGTGGTGATGTAAATGGGATACGAGTTGACATCCATCATGGTGATGTTGTTGATGACGATGTTTTCCATGATGCCGCCGTCCACCTCCTCCAAGGCCAGGCCGCGACAGTTCCGAAACGTGCAGTTGGCGATGGTCACGTTGCGGAAGCCGCCGTTCGCCTCGGTGCCAAATTTTATCCGGCCAATGCCGCCGCGACTTGGCTTCATCGTGCCGTCCAGCAGCGTGCCTTCCTGAAAACCGGAGACCTGGCAGTTCACGATGGTCAGATTTTCGGTGATGACGTTCCGGCCCAGCGCAAACGTGCTTTTGAGGCACAAACCGTCGTCGTGCGGGGAGTTGATGCGGCAGTTGGAGACGGTCGTGTTGCGGCAGCAATCAATGTCAATGCCGTCGCGGTCGGTGTCCATCGTCACGTTGTCCACGGTCAGGTCGTCGCAGCCGGTGACGAGGACCGCAAAGTGGCCGCCGTGAGCAATGGTGATGTCGCGGATCAAAACATTGCGGCATAATTTGAGCGCGATGGCCTTGTTGCCGAGCCGGCTGGGCGGATGGCTGTTTTCCAGTTGCGGTGTGCGGTTCGCCGGACTCCATTTTGAGAATCCGCACATCGTGTCCAGCAACCCGTCGTCGCGCACCAACCCGCCGCCGTTGATCATGCCTGTGCCGGTAATGGAGACATTGGTGAGATTTTCGCCCCAGATGAGGCTGTTGTGAAAATAAGTGTGCCCGCCGTCCTGATACGCCTGGCCATGCCAGGGTTCCGTCAAATCGTAGGCGCTCATCGCCTGTGGCGCGCCAACAATGACCGCGCCGGCGTCGAGATGTAAATTGAGATTGTTTGTGAGGTGGATGCTGCCGCACAAATAGGTTCCAGCCGGAATGAAAATGGTTCCACCGCCGAACTGTGCCGCCGCTTGAATGGCCCGGTCAATCGCCGGGCTGTCCAGATTTGTCCCGTCACCCATCGCGCCGAAATCGCGAACATCGAAAACGGTTTTGCCGCCGGGTGAAGCAAAAGCGGACGCAAGAAAACAGAGAGAAATGAAGACGACGGCAATGGATTTCATTTCGAGATTTTGCCCCAATTGGTTGCAGTTTGCAACCGGTTGCAAATTCCGCGCAGGCTTTCGTCACATCCGTCGCGTTGAGAATGGCCGGGACGACGCGCCCGCGCTTTGAGCCCGCTGGAAGCTGCACCTCGATCCGGCGGAAATGTATTCAAAGGTGAATACAGTTTGAAATACCGTTCAAATTTTCCAACCTTAATTTGTCCGGCCAGCCCATTCCCTGACGCGACCTGTCCGGCGGCAATCAGGCTAAAACCGCGCAGCAAGGTGTGGGCAAAAGGCAAAGTAGACATTTGACTTTTCAGAAACACCGGACACCTTGCTTTTCGTCAGTGGTGCAAAAAAAATCCATTCAAACAATATGAACGAAACAATTACTCCTTCGTTGGAACCTCCGGCTTGTCCGCTCGGCACAACCGTCTCTCCAGCCCAAGTTTTGCCAGTAACTTTTCAGCCCGCAAATAAATCCATCCGTGGCACGGAGCAAAAAACAGCTTGTAATCACAGGCCGGATGAGTGAAATGGAGGCATGAAACATTTCCGATTGCTCACCGCAGTTGCGCTGTGCTGTCTTGCGGCGGGATGCGCGCACACGCCCGATACCCGCGCCGATTTTCTCAAGATCATTGACCGTCCGCGCGTCGCGCTTGCGCCGCAAGTTGAGAAAATGCCCGGCGCGAATGGCATTGTGGAATTTCATTTTTCCTTCGCCTCCGACGCCAGCAATCGCGTGCCGGGAATTTTGATGGAGTCCGCGAATTTTCCCGGTCGCCGTCCTGTCGTCATCGCGTTGCACGGCACCGGCGGCAGCAAAGGCAACATGGCCGCGCTCTGCCGCAAGCTGGCGGATGCGGGATTCATCGCTGTCGCGATTGACGGGCGCTATCACGGCGAGCGGAAGTCCGGCCGGGGCGAAACCGATTACGATAACGCCATCGTCCGCGCGTGGCACGGCAGCGGTGAGCATCCGTTTTACTACGACACCGTCTGGGATGTGATGCGGCTCGTGGATTATCTCGACACGCGCGACGACGTGGATGCGAAACGCATCGGCCTCACCGGCATTTCCAAGGGCGGCATCGAGACGATTTTCACGGCGGCGATGGATAGGCGCATCACGGTCGCCGTGCCGTTCATCGGCGTGCAAAGTTTTGAGTGGGCGCTGGAAAACAACGATTGGCAGGGGCGCATCCACACGGTTCAAGACGGCTTCAACACGGTTGCGCGCGACGCGGACGTGGCCAAACCCGACTCCGCGTTCGTCCAAAAATTTTACGACCGTGTCGTGCCGGGAATTTACACCGAATTCGACGGCCCGAAAATGCTGCCGCTCATCGCGCCGCGCCCGCTGCTCGTCATCAACAGCGATCACGATCCGAATTGCCCGTTGCCCGGCGTTGAAGAATGTGTTGCCGCCGCGCAGAAAAGTTATGCCGCCGCTGCCGCGACAAATCATTTTGCCGTCATCATCCAGAAAAACACAGCCCATCAGGTGAAGCCGGATTCCGAGCGCGCGGCGATCAAGTGGTTCGTGAAGTGGCTGAAACCGTGATGGCTATTCTTCCTCTGTTTCCAGTAACGCAACTTTCCCTTCAATTTCCAATGCAATTGCCTTGGCCCGGTCGCGAAGTGTGGCGCGGGTTTCAATAACATTTCGGGTTTCTTCGGCAATGCGTTTTCGGAGCTTGGCATCTTTGGGCAAGGGAAGAACCACCTCAAACAACCGCTTGCCGAGCGTGTCAATGATGTCGCGCGTGAACTGCTTGGAACGCATCTGCCGCCGGACGATGGGCGTGTTGAGCAACGCCAGCAGCAGGAACGGGTCGAGTTTTTCCGACTGGCGGACGCGTAGCTTATACATCCCGCCGCAGTAAAGAATTTTGGTGTCATGTTCCGTGAGAATAGCGGACGTGCCGACGAGATATGTGCCGTCGCGCACGACGAAGATGTCGTGCGCCTGCACGTCCTGTTTGTTGTCCTCGTAAATGGCCTCGCTCACGCCCTGCTTCGGATCGCCTTTGAGTTCCCAATTTGAAATGTCGGACGTGCGGACGAAGGAAATCTTGCCTGTGCCGTAAGCCATCTTCCCGACTTCGATGCCGGTGCTCCACGAAAGAATTTTCCGCTCAACGAGTGAACTTAGCGGAGTCAACTCACAGGTGTCTCCCAGTTCTGAAAGGCTCTTGGCAATTTCCGGCGAGTGATACTTAGGAATGAAGTTTGATTCTTTGAGTTGCTTAAAAGGCAACGAAAAGGCGATCTGCCTTTTTGTTTCTGGAATCTCATCTTCCTCGGCGTATTCGTGCCGCTCATTTAGGTCAGACAATTTTCCTTCGGCGAGAAGCGGAAGATTTACAAGTCTCCGGCGCATCTTGCTTCGCTCGGCGATTAAGTCTTTAACTTCTTCTTCGATTTTTTTTGCTGTCTGCCGGTTTTTGGGGACTGGCAGCAGCAACTCGAGGTGGCGGTGGCCAATTGTATCAATGATGTCGGCAGTAAATTGCTTTGAACGAATTTGTCGCTTCACGAACGGGGTGCTCATTGCCGCGAGCAATAACCACTTTGAAACAGGCGAAGTGTCCGCAACGCGAAATTTCAGCAGATGTGATTGGTAAAGGCAGGGCAAATCATCGGCTGTCACCATGCAAATCTGGCCGATAAGATATGTGCCATCTCTGACAAACAGCAGGTCGCCTGCTTGGACATCTTGTGCCGCTCCATATTCTTCAAAGATTGTCTGACTGACTCCATGTTTTGCATCCGATTTGATTTCCCAGTTTGTAACATCCGAAGTTCGGATAAATGGAATTCGACCTGTGCCGTAAGCCATCTTGCCGATCTCATCACCCGTGCTGGCAGCAATCTGTTTTTGTTCGATGAGGTCTCCGAGGCGGAACAGTTCGCATTCTGCGGCAAGTTCCTTTTGCCGCTGCCCGATTATAGGGTCGTAATACCTCGGCAGGAAAATTCCGGCTCGAATCTCGGAAGCCTTCCGTGCGAAGGCTTGGTTGGGATTGGAAATAATTACCATGATCCGATGATGCGTTTGAAGTCTCCCGATAATCCTGGCACATCGTCCAACAAAGCTTCTGTGCCGTCAGGTTGTATGCGAATTGTTGGATTGCCGCGCGAATCGTGGCCGCACCATTTCACATCGGCCATGAACACTTGCCAATCATCGTCTGTTTCTGGCTTCGTGTTTTCCAAGAAAAGCACACAGACTTTCGCGTGAGTGCCGCCCTTGCCGCTTGTCTTGAATAAAGCTTCCGGCATAGAAATTACGCCGCGAATCTTCATGCGTTCCCGAAGGTAAGCGACGACATATTCATACGTCGGCATTCCGAATACGGCTTCTGGCAAAACTATCCCCATTCGTCCGCCCGGCTTAAGCAATTGAAGACATCGGCTGATAAAAATAATTTGTGGCGGCTGATCTTCAAACAATGCGGTTTGCTTTTCCCATGTTCCGGCCCCCTTGTCTTTTTTCCAGCGATAACCAAGGTCATATTGACTCAACAGCGGCGCACCTTTTACCACGATGTTTTTTCCGAATGGTGGATTGGTCAACACCACGTCGAAAGATTTGAGTTTAATTTTATCCTGCATCGCCTCCGACCATTCCTCCGGCGGCTGCAATGTATTTGCACAAAAAACTCCACCACGTCCGTCGCCTACTAGCGCCATGTAAGCCTTGCAGACTTTGGCGAGGAATGCGTCTTTGTCTGAACCTCTGAAACATTCCATTGCCACGCGTATTTTTTCCTTGAAGCGCCGCTCGGCTTTCCACTCGTGCTTGTCAGCCTTGGCGTCAACCTGTTTCCAGACGTGTTCCAGTGCAGTGATCAAGAATCCACCAGAGCCACACGCCGGGTCTATGATTTTTTCTCCCGGCTTTGGGTCAAGAATTTCCACCATCATCTGAACCACGTTGCGCGGAGTAAAAAATTGTCCTTCCGCACCGCGCAACGCCGGACCGATAAAAACTTCAAACGCATCACCGATCGCATCGCGGTCGGCTTCCATCACGCAATAATTTTGCAGTTCGCCAACCACATAGGTCAGGCTTTCATCGTCTAGCTTGAGCGTGTCAGCTTTGTCAAAAACATCCTCGTAATAATCAGTCTTCACCTTTTCAAACAAGGGCAGAATCCTTTTCCTAACGTCGGCGGGCGTTTCGCCTACGCCCGCACGAAACGTGACGGTTTCGTCCGGCGCAGTTTCCTGCTCATCCAGAATTTTGCAAAAGAGGACGTTGATAATTTCCTGCGCGAGCGCTTCGTCACGCGTAATGCCAGTCGTCATGCCAGCGAGATGGTTACGCAAATCGCGAAACACGGCCTTCAGATTCGACGGCTTCTTGAGGTCTTTACGTTTGTAGAGGCCGATGTCCTCGATACGCTGGCCGTGGCGCGGAATGTTCGGCAGAGGTTCGTAGGTGCGCGAGCCGTTCTTGTGAAGAATTTTCCGCAGGTATTGATGTTCATCACCATTGAACCACACGCCCACTTCGGCGGCGGACATATCAAGGTAAAGTTTGAGCTGGGCAACGCCGTCCTTGCGGGTCTTTTTCTTGCACTCGACGACCATGAACAAATCGTCTTCCAGCTTTTTCGGCGTGCGGAACACGGCAATGTCCACCGGGTAGGATTTTTCCTCGTCAGACGGGCGAATGCGAACGCGATATTGCGGGCGTGTCTGGAGAAGTTCTTTTGGATAGCCATAGTCCTCAACAAGGCGGCGGGCGAATACCTGCACAGCATCGCGCTCCTCCGGTGTGTCCTTCACCGGCAGACCGGAAATGAAATCAATAACGTAGCCGGGCTTCAGTTCCGTCGGCGTCTCGTCAGCGGCTTCGGTTTCAATTTTGGATTTCTTTTGGCGGGCCATAATTTTGTTGGTTAGCCAGTTTTCAGGGGTGAATCGTTCAAGATTTGCAGAGCTTGGAGCGCAGCGGGATTATCCGCGTGCTCCATGCGGAATTTTTCAGCAATGCGGCGGGCTTCCATAAAATCTGGTTTCTGGCCGAAAAATTTTGCCAGGGCTAACGTCTGTTCTTTTGTTGGCAACCGCTGTCCCAACTCCACCTTGCTCAAGTAAGCCTGATCCATTTCGGCAGCTGCGGCCACGGCCCGGCCTGGAAGCTTTCTGGCGAGGCGCATCTGCCGCAGCCATTTGCCAAGGGCGGGTGTGGTTGTTTTATAACTAGACTGGTCTTGCCTAGACATATTTTCACTAGACAAACAAATCCTAGAAAAATTGCAACTAAAAAGCGGGTTCATTCGATGGGCATTTTAACAGGCCGGTCAGACATTTGCCGTCCATGCGTTCACCCAAACAAATCCATCTGCGGCGGCACGGGAAGGTTTTGCAGCTTGCCGCGCTGACGTGTTTGCGGACGCACATTGCCTTCCGGCGTGAGCTCGGATTCTTCGAGGTTCGACAAAATCTGTTTCGCGCGTTCCAAAACTTCCTTCGGCACGCCCGCCAGCCGCGCGACCTGGATGCCGTAGCTTTTATCTGTGCCACCCTCGACGATTTTGCGGAGAAAAACAATCTGGTCGTGCCACTCGCGCACGGCGACGTTGAAATTTTTCAAGCGCGGCAATCGCGCCGAGAGTTCCGTCAACTCGTGATAATGCGTGGCGAACAAAGTTTTCGCGCCGACGACATTGTGCAGATGCTCGACGATGGACCACGCGAGGCTCAAGCCGTCGAACGTGCTCGTGCCGCGCCCGATTTCGTCCAGCACGATGAGGCTGCGCGCCGTGGCGTTGTTCAAAATATTCGCCGTCTCGGTCATCTCCACCATGAACGTGCTTTGCCCGCGCGACAAATCGTCGCTCGCGCCGATGCGCGTGAAGATGCGGTCAACGAGATCAATCCGCGCCTCGGCAGCGGGAAAAAAACTGCCCGTGTGTGCGAGCAGCGCGAGCAGCGCAACCTGCCGGATGTAAGTGGATTTGCCCGCCATGTTCGGCCCGGTGATGAGCGCGATTTGCGGGAATTTTATTTCCGTAGCAGCCGACGTGAGTCGGCTCTGATCTTCGGACGGAGAAGTTTGAGCGGACTCACGTCCGCTGCTACCAAGTGAAGTATCATTCGGCACGAAGCGTTCCTCGACGAGCTGTTGTTCCAAAACCGGATGACGGCCATCGAGGATTTGCAGCACGCCTTCGTCGGCAATCTGTGGGCGACAATAATTATGCAGCCGCGCCGTCTCTGCGAACGAACCGAGCACGTCCAGTTGCGCCAGCGCGGAGGCGGAATGCTGAATTTTCGGCAACTGGCCGAGCACTTCCTCGCGCACGCGCTGGAAAATTTCGTATTCCAATTTCACGCTGCGCTCTTCCGCGCCGAGAATTTTTCCCTCCATTTCCTTCAATTCCGGCGTGATGAACCGCTCGCCGTTGGTGACGGTCTGCTTGCGGTGATAATGCGGCGGCACCTTGTCGAGATTCGATTTGGTGACTTCGATGTAGTAACCGAAAACGGAATTAAAGCGGACTTTCAATGACGAGATGCCGGTGCTGGTGATTTCGTCGGCTTGCAACTTGGCGATCCAATCCTTGCCGCCGCGCTGCGCGTTTCGCAACTCATCCAGCGCCGGATCAAATCCGTCGCGGATCATGCCACCCTCTTTGATCGGCAGCGGCGGCTCATCCACGATGGCGAGGGAAATCAGTTCGACGAGATCGGGCGATTCGGAAATTTGCGAATCCAATTCCGAAATCAAGCTGGTCGGAAGCGCGTCCTTCAATTCATCCGCAGGAGACGACGTGAGGAGTCTTTCACTTTCTTTTAATTTGAGTCTCGTCACCTCGACTTCTACTTGAAGAAGAATCTGTTTCAACGCCGGAATTTGTTCGAGCGCGACTCGAAGCGCTGTCAAATCGCGCGCATTGCCGCTGCCGGAACTCAGGCGGCCCAGCATGCGTTCCAAATCACGCACTTTGGCAAGCTGCTGGCGAAACGCGTCGAGGCCGAAGGAATTGTTGATGAAGGTTTCCACCGCTTCCTGCCGGCGGCGGATCGGCTCAACTTTGGCGAGCGGTTGTGAAAGCCATTGGCGCAGCAGCCGCGCGCCCATTGGCGTGACGGTTTTGTTGAGCGCGCCATAAAGCGAGGCGTTGCGCGGGGCGTCGTGATGTTGAGGCTCGAGAATTTCCAGATGCCGCAGCGTCGTGTAGTCGAGCGTGAGATAATCGCTGCGCTGATAAAATGAAATGCGCGTGAGATGTTTCACGTCACGGCGCAGATTTTGCGTGAGATAATGCAGCGCGCCGCCCACCGCGCCGATGGCGGCGGTCTTGTCCTTCAGCCCAAAGCCGTCGAGCGAGGCGACTTTGAACTGTTCCTTCACCGTGTAAAACGCGGTTTCCGGCGCAAACGTCCAATCGTCGTAGCCGCTCAAAATTTGAAACGCGCCGCGCAGCAAATCACGAAGCAAAACAGCTTCAGTTGGGAAAATAATTTCCGCCGGGCGCAGGCGTTCCAGTTCGGCGAGCAGCGCCGAATCATTGTCCAGTTCGGTCGTCAAAAAATCGCCGGTCGTCAAATCCACAAGCGCGAGGCCGAAGATTTTTCCGCTCGGATTTACCGCTGCGAGAAAATTATTCCGTTCCGCGACCAGCATCCGTTCGTCGAAATGCGTGCCGGGCGAGAGGATTTGCGTCACTTCGCGTTTGGTCAATTGGCCGGGACGCGCGTCTTCTATCTGTTCGCAAATGGCGACTTTGCGTCCGGCGCGCAAAATCCGCGCGATGTAATTATTCGCCGCGTGAAACGGCAGGCCGCACATCGGCGTGCCGTTGCGCGCGGTGAGAGAAAGATTAAGTAACTGCGCGCCGGTTTGCGCGTCCTCAAAAAACATCTCGTAAAAATCGCCGAGGCGGAAAAGCAGCAGCGCGTCCTTCGGCAGTTCGCTTTTGATGCGGCGATACTGCGCCATCATCGGCGTAAGTTGGGCTTCGGCGGACATTGCGGCGGGAAAGTTAAACGCGAACGAGGACAAAATCGAACAAGTTTTAAGCAATCCCTGCGTTGACAACGAAAGATGAAATAGGCGAACTTTGCTGTCCATGACCACGACTCATTTAATGCGCAGGAATATTAAATTGTTTTTATGGCTCCTTTTTGTGGTTCTACAGGTTGGCTCTCTGCGCGCGGGAGAACCGGAAATCAGCACGCAAACAGGATTGTCTCCGACGGTCATCAATTCCGGCGACAACGCTTGGCTCCTCGCCAGTTCCGCGCTGGTGCTGATGATGACTGCGCCGGGTTTGATTTTATTTTACGGCGGACTGGTGCGGACAAAAAATGTTTTGTCCACGATGATGCACAGCCTGATTTTGATGGCGCTGATCTCGACGGTGTGGATGGTGTTTGGCTACAGCATGGCTTTCGCTCCGGGTCACTGGCCGCTCGGCGCGTTCGTGGGTAATCCGTTGACGCATCTGTTTTTGAAAGGCGTCGGCGGCACGCCGGACTCGGATTATGCGCCGACCATTCCCGCAGAGACGTTCATGCTGTTTCAAATGATGTTCGCCATCATCACGCCCGCGCTCATCAGCGGCGCGGTGGCGGAACGGGTGAAATTCAAGGCTTATGTCATTTTCATGCTGCTGTGGATGACGGCGGTTTATCTGCCGCTGTGCCACATGGTCTGGGGCAAGGGCGGTTATTTGAACTGGGCGCTCGGCGGAAAAATTCCGGTGCTGGATTTCGCGGGCGGCACGGTCGTCCACATCAGTTCAGGCGTCTCGGCGCTGGTGTTTGCCATCGTACTCGGCAGGCGCTCGGGCTATCCGCGCGAACCGATGGTGCCGCACAACGTCGTCTTCTCGCTTGTCGGCGCGGGGCTTTTATGGGTCGGCTGGTTTGGTTTCAACGCAGGCAGCGCGTTGAACGCCGGCACCCTGGCAACGAGCGCGTTCGCGGCGACGCATTTTTCGGCGGCGGCGGCGGCGTTGAGCTGGGCGTCGGTCGAATGGAAATTAAAAGGCCGGCCCAGCGTGCTCGGCGCGGCGTCCGGCATGGTCGCGGGTCTCGCGACGATTACACCGGCATCAGGTTTCGTCACGATTCCGGCGGCATTTTGCATCGGCCTCGTCGCGGGCGTCGCCTGCTACTTTGCTGTGACGAAAATCAAATCCATTTTTTCCTATGATGATTCGCTGGACGTGTTCGGCGTCCACGGCGTCGGCAGCATCATCGGAATGTTGATGCTCGGTTTTCTGGCCAGTGCTGAAGTGCATCCCGCCATCGCGACCACGTTCATGGCCAACGGCACGGCGGTTTCCCTCGCCGGCGGTTCACATCAATTCATGAACCAGCTCATCGGCGTGCTGTTCGCGGTCGTGTGGAGCGGCGTCGGCACTTTCATCATTCTGAAAATTGTGGCCGCGTTCATGGATTTGCGGGTGACCCAGGAAGACGAAAGCATCGGACTCGACCTTTCCCAACACGGTGAAAGTGCGTATAATGAATGACAACTATGAAAAAAATCGAAGCCATCATCAAACCGTTCAAGCTCACCGAAGTCAGGGATGCGTTGAGCGAACTCGGCATCCAGGGCATGACCGTCAGCGAGGTCAAAGGCTTTGGCCGGCAGAAGGGGCACACGGAAATCTATCGCGGCAGCGAATACACCGTGGACTTTCTGCCGAAAATAAAAATTGAAACCGTCGTGGCCGACAACCAGAAGGACGCCGCGGTTCAAGCCATCATCAAGGTGGCGAAAACGGGGAAAATCGGCGACGGGAAAATTTTTGTTTCCGCCATCGAGGAAGCCATCCGCATCCGCACCGACGAAAAAGGCGACAGCGCGGTGTAACGGCCCAATTCACCGCTCGTCCGGCGCGACGTGCAGTTCGCCCGCACGGTCCAGCCGCAAAATTTCCGCGCTGTAACCGATGCGAAAGTTCGGATATTTGAACTGGCAGCCGAGTTCCATTTTCAATTTGCGGTTTGAGACGCGTTTGTTCGTCAGGCCGCGCCTGCGGTTTTCGGCGGAATTTTCCGGGGCGGACGGCGGCGGATATTTTCCAAGCGTTCCAGCCAGCCATTCAAAGAAATTCCGCTGGCTCACCGGCTCGTCGTCCACGGCGTTGTAAATCTCGCCCGCCCGCCCGCTTTTCAACGCGGCAATGATGCAGCTAGTCACATCGTCGCGATGAATCATGTTCAAAATGCGCGAGCCGTCGCCTTCCATCACCGCCTCGTTCTTGAGAAATTGTTTGAACCAATGGCCGCGCCCTGGCCCGTAAATTCCCGCGACACGCAAAATGACAGCCGGGAATTTTTTTTGCGTCGCGGCGTCGAGCAAAACTTTTTCCGTCTCGACGAGAATCTTGGAAGTTTCCGCAATCGGCTCGGTCGGGCTGGATTCCTTGACTTGCGAACCGTCGTTCTGCGCATAAACGCTCGTGCTGCTCGTATAAACGAATTTCTTCGGCGGATCGGGCGTGAGCCATTCGATCAGATTGCGCGTGCCTTGCAAATAAATTTGCCGGTAGTTTTCCGCGTCGCCGCCCGCCGCGACGCAATTCACGACCCAGTCGAATTCGCCCGGCAATTTTTTCAATTCATCCAGCTTGGTTACGTCGCCAATAAGCGGCTGGATTCCAGCGGCCTTCAATTCGTTTTCCACCGCCGGATTTCTTCGCAGGCCGAAAACTTCATGGCCGAGCCGGACGAGTTCCGCGCCGAGCGGCACGCCGACGTAACCGCAGCCGACAATTAAAACACGCATGAAGTAAATTAAATAAGGAAAGCGGGAAGGCAGGAACAAAAATCGCTTCCTGTTTTCCTGCTTTCCTTATTCATTCATCACGGCGGCGAAGCGCAGGACGCGCGTGCTGACGCGAAGTGCGTAAAGAAATAGGTTGACAAGTCATTGCAATTCGACCCAAAGTAAATTTGATTTCAATTAGAACTTCCTTGAAGGTTTGTTATGAAAAGCAGCAAAACTCTTCTGGCGGCGGTGGCGCTGCTTTCTTTCCAATGTGCTGTTTTTTCTGCGGGAGTTGTGGGCGTTGCCGATGAAGCCGCTTTGCAAACTGCATTGATCGGAGGCGGAATAGTCACGTTTGATTGCGATGGCGTGATTGTTTTGTCAAACACAATGGTCATCGCCACCGACACGGTCTTGGATGGAAGCGGACACGGAGTGACGATTAGTGGAAATGGCGCAACTAGAATTTTCACCGTAAATGCGAATGTCAATTTCGTGGTTAAGAACCTGACTTTGGCTAATGGTTTGGCCTTGGTGGCGGGAGGCGATGGAACCGGTGGCGCATTGTGCAACTTCGGGGCAGTCCAAATTATTCAGTGTGTTTTTTCCAACAACATCGCCTCTGGCACGAACGACCTTCCTTATTGGCCTAGCGCCGGATCGGGTGGCGCTATTTTTAACATGGGAATATTATTTGTGGGCGATGCTGTTTTCATCAAGAACCGCGCCGTCGGGACTAACCTCGTCAACGGGATTTATAATCAGGGAGCTGGATCAACAGGTTCCGGTGGAGCCATCTATAATGGCGGAATGTTGAGCGTGAGCAATACCCTTTTTTTCGGCAATTCGGCTACCGGAGGTGATGGATATCCTAATTTTGGCCCCACTTGGGCTGGAGACAGCTACGGAGGAGCCATCTATAACAGTGGCAGTGCGTCTATTTTTAACTGCACTTTTTCAAGCAATAATGCAAGCGGTGGAAGAGGCGGAGACGGAGTAAGAACTGGCACTCAATATGGCGGATCTGGCGGGGTCGCAAGCGGTGGTGGAATTTGCAACTCAGCGCTGCTTTCTATCTTCAACACCACGTTTACAGGAAATAAGATTAATGGAGGTGACGGTGGGCAAGGTGGTCCAGGCGGTCAGGGTGCCCCTGGATATCCCCCCCCGCCGGGAGGTCCAGGCGGTCAGGGTGGAGACGCAAGCGGAGGAGGATTTGATTCTTTCGGAGGCACGGCCATTCTTGTGAATATTACTTTTTACGATAACTCTGCAACTAGCGGAAGAGGAGGTCATGGCGGAAATGGAGCTGATGGTATTGGTGACTATGCACCAGGCGGAAATGGAGGAAATGGGGGAGGTGGAGGAAATGGAATCGCCGGCGGAATATGCAACATTGGAGGAACGATCAACGTAACAAATGTTACATGTGTCGCGAACGTTTCGTCTGGAGGAGTCGGTGGCACGGGGGGTGCTGCTGGTGCTCCAGCCTTCAGAGTGCCCGGTGGTAATCCAGGTCTCAATGGCACGAATGGTAATAGTGAAGGACAAAACATAGCGGCAATAAACGGAAGTTTGGTTCTAAAAAATACGATTGTGTCGGGTTCCTCGCCCAGCGCGAATGCCTATGGCATAATCATTGATGGCGGATACAATTTAAGTTCGGATGCGAGTTGTGACTTTACGAACTGGGGCAGCGGAAATGACATCAATCCATTGCTCGGTCCACTCGCCAACAATGGCGGTCTGACTGAAACTTGCGCGTTATTATCAGGCAGTCCCGCTATTGATGCTATTACCGACGGTTCTTATCCAGTTACAGATCAACGCGGTTTCAGCCGCCCGTTCGGTTCGGCTGGTGACATCGGCGCGGTTGAATATTATTCCGGTGCTTTCATCATCCATTCACTGACGCCAAATAACAACAAATGGCAGATTGCGGGGATAGGGTTTCCGTCCACCGCTTATCGTCTGCAGGCTTCGACGGATCTGAAAAATTGGTTCACCGTGGAAACGAATGTGACAAGTAACGATGGCTCTTTCAAATCGGTTGATGCCACGTCCACCAATTCAGCTTCGCAATTCTATCGAATCTCCGTTCCTTGACAAAAATGCGAAGCGTCAGACCATCACCGCCGCGAAGCGCAGCCCGCGCGTGCTGACTCGCAGTTCCCGGAAACCGAATTCTTCCATGACGGTTTCGTAAATCAAAACGCCGGTGAGAATAACGTCCGCGCGCAGTTTCGGCAGGCCGGGAATTTCCTTGCGCTCCGCCAGCGGCAGTTTCCACAGATTTTTCCGGTGCGAAACGACCTGTTCAAAACTCAAAACCGTGCGCTCGATTTTTTCGCGGTCGTGGCGGTCCAGCTTTTTTTCAATGCGCGCGAGGATGCTCGTCGTGCCGCCGGTGCCGACGAGCCGGATTTCGCCGGTTTCATTTTTCAGAGCGGGTTCAAGCTGCGGACGGACTTCGTGATGCAGGAAGCCTTTCAGCCAGTCGCGGCAAGCGGTGAATTCACCGGGCGACGGCGGATCGCTTGGCGGAAATTTCTCCAGCAGCCGGACCGTGCCGAGCGGAAAGCTGTGGGCGAAACTTTTTTTCGCGCCGCGGCCCAGGATGAATTCCGTGCTGCCGCCACCAACGTCAAGCAGCAGCAGCGGCGCTTTCGCCAGTTCCAAATCGGTCGCCACGCCTTGAAACGCCCATTCGGCCTCGCGTGCGCCGGAGATGATTTCCGCCTTCAGGCCGGACGCGCGGAAAATGGAGTCGGTCAGATCCGTCGGGTTGACCGCGTCGCGCGCGGCGCTGGTGGCGATGACGCGGACGGAGAAGGCGTTTCTTTCCCGCGCGATTTCCGCGAATTCCCACACGGCCTCGGCGGTGCGGGCCACAGCCTCGGGCTGCAAACGGCGCGTCTCGTAAAAGCCCCTGCCGAGACGGGTCTGCCGGCTTTCTTCCAGCACCGGTTCCACGTCGCGTCCCGACACGTCGGCCACCAGCAATTTGACCGAGTTGGTGCCGACATCAATGACGGCGCGGCGGACGGTTTCCATGTCGCGCCAGATTACAAGGCGCCATCGCGGAAACCAAAATGAAAATTGTTACAATTCGCGCGGCATTGCTTTCGGCGCGCGACGGATTAGATTTTCCGCATGAACATTTATCTTTTGCGCCACGGAATTGCGGCGGAGCCCGGCACGCCGGGAATCAAGACTGATGCCGAACGCCCGCTGGTTCCGAAGGGCGAGCAGCGTCTTCACGCCGCCGCCGCCGCGATGGAAAAAATGGAATTGTCCTTCGACGCAATCATTTCCAGCCCGCATCTTCGCGCAAAACAGACCGCCGAAATCGTCGCCAGGCATTTCAGGCTGCAAAAGAAACTCGCGTTTTCAGATCATCTGGTTCCCGGCGGAAATCCGCAGCCGTTGATCCGGCAATTGAACGATTTGAAGCCCGCGCCGGAAAATATTTTGCTTGTCGGCCACGAACCGCATTTGAGCCGGCTCATCGCCCTGCTGTCGTCAGGCGGCACGACCGCGACGATTGACATGAAGAAAGGCGGCCTGTGCAAATTGGAGACGGAGGAATTGGAATGCGGCCACTGCGCGACGCTCAAATGGCTGCTCACGCCGGGGCAGATGGAATTGATGTCGTAAATTTGTGGCAACGAACGTGAGTTCGCTCATTCTTCTCCAGAAAATCATGGCCGGCTCACGTCGGCTGCCACGAATAAAACTTCAGCCGATGCGGAAGGAAATTTTCTGGATGAGATTTTTTCCGAAGCTGTGCTGCAAACGATCCAGGATTTCCTTGCGGCGGTAACGGACGATTTCCGAAAGCCACGCGCTGCTGTCCACGTTCACAAAAAGCGTTCCTTTGTGCAGATTGTGCGGCTGCGCGTGCGCCGTGATGTTCGGGTCGAGCAGCGAATTCCAGACCTTCACGATTTCAATGTCGGCACGGCGCGAATCCATTTTCAAATCCGACAGGACTTTGGAAACGATTTTGCCCGCGTCGCGGGCGCGGACGGCTTTGGCCGCTTCAATCGGCGCGAGGTCAACGCCTCGCCATTGGGCGAGCACCTTTTGTCGGGCGGAAATTTTCTTCAGCGGCGGCACGCGGAAATTTTCAATGGAATGAATGAGGAAAGCAAGAAGTCAGGAAGCCAATGAATCTTTTCCTGAATCCCTGCTTTCCTCATGCGATTCCAATTTTAAGCTTGTCAATTTAGACTTTGCAGTGCAAAGTGTTTCCATGAATTCAAATTGGGCCGAAAAGAACCTGCAAACCATCCGCACCTTGATGGAACGCTCCGCCGTCTACCGCCGCGCACTTGCGCCAATTATGCTTTTCGCCGGAACGCTTGGAGTGGCTGCCGCCGTGGTTGGCATTTTATTTCATCTGGATTCAATCCGCGCTTTTGGCGCGCTCTGGCTTTGTGCAGCGGCAATCGTGGTTGCCGGGGCATTTCTTGTCGCGCGGCGGCAGGCGCTCAAGGACAAGGAGAATTTCTGGTCGCCGCCGACGCGTCGTGTGGGGCAGGCATTATTGCCGCCGCTGTTTGCGGGAATGTTCCTTGGCTTGATTTTCGCATTTGCGGTGGGGCTGGCGAATCCAGTGGCGCTGGCTTTCATCTGGCTTTTGTTTTACGGCTGCGCTTTGCATTCGGCGGGATTTTTCATGTCACGCGGCATGAAATTATTTGGTTGGATTTTCATTGGATTTTCTTGCATTATGCTGTCTGTTTTGGTGTTTATTCTGCCGCAAGATGTTGGAATAAACGCGAATTGGCTAATGGGCTTCTTCTTCGGCGTGCTTCATCTGGCTTATGGCGCGTATTTGTATCTGACCGAGAAGTAAAATCCTGTCGCGTGAACCCGGAACCGTATTTTCAGCTTGATCGTGTGATCCACGAAAAAGGCCGGCTGGCGATCATGTCCATGCTCGCCGCCTCGCCGGATTTGTCATTCACCGAGTTGCGTGACGCGCTGGCGATGACTGACGGCAATCTCACGACGCACATCAAAACATTGCAGCAGGAAGGCTACATTTCCATCGCCAAATCCTTCCAGAACAACCGCCCGCTCACGACTTGTTCGCTTACGGCGCCGGGACGCAAGGCCTTCGCCGAATACATCGGCCTCCTGGAAAAAATTGTCCGGCAAAACAAACCCAAATAATTTCTTTGAACGGAATCGGATGTCTGCGGTCTTTATACTTTGTGACACAAAGTTAATATGAAAATCATCCGCGCCGAACATCTTGGAATGTGCTTTGGAGTAAAGGACGCGATTACGCTGGCGGTTGAGACCGCGAAACGCGGGCCGCTCACGATTCTGGGCGATTTGGTCCACAACGAAACCGTGCTGGCGGAATTGCGCGCAAAGGGAATTCAATTTGAACAGCAATCTGACAAAGTCGGGACCCAAACGGTGATGGTCACGGCGCACGGCGCGTCGGAACGCGCATTGGACGAAACGCGCCGGCGCGGATTGAACGTGCTGGAGGCGACCTGTCCGCTCGTCCATGTCGCGCATCGCGCTTTGGCAAAACTCGTGCGCGATGGTTTTCACCCGGTTGTGATTGGCAAACGCGATCATGTGGAAGTGCGCGGCATGACGGAAGATTTGGATGGGTTCGATGTCGTTCTTTGCGAGGAAGACGTGGCAAAACTTCAAGATTGTCCGCGTTTCGGAATTATTTCGCAAACGACGCAGCCGATTGAAAAAGTCCGGCGATTGGTGCAATTGATTCGCGGGCGTTTTCCAAAATCGGAAGTTCGTTTCGTTGACACCGTCTGCCAGCCGACGAAGCAGCGGCAGAGCGCGGCGGTTGAACTCGCGCAAAAAAGCGATGTCATCATCGTCATTGGTGGCGCGCACAGCAACAACACGCATGAGCTGGTCAAAACCTGTTCGCAATTTTGCAATCGCGTTCATCACGTTCAGACGGCGCATGAATTGCGTTCAGAGTGGTTTTTTGCCGACGACGTGGTCGGCATCACGGCGGGCACTTCGACACCGGATTCGGTCATTGACGCAATTGAACGGTTGTTGTGGAATCTGAAACATACAGCCATCAAACCGGCAGAAGGATTTTCATGCGAGGTCAATCTGAAAAATTAAATCCGCACGAAATCAGTTCGCTGCTGCGAGGCGAACTGGCGGCGATCACCGGCTGGATTGAACGGTGGAGCGCGCGGCGGTTTGTGCTGCACGTCGCCGTCATCATTTTGGGTGCGGGGCTTTACGGCGCGGCGATGGGATGGTGGCGCGACCCGCAGCAGGCGCTTTACGTCGCGATCAAATTTCCGCTCATCATTTTGCTCACGACAATCGGCAACGCGCTCATCAACGCCATGTTCGCGCCGCTGCTCGGTTTGAACATTCCGTTCCGCCAGTCCTTCTCCGCGATTGTGATGAGCTTCACCATGACGGCGGCGATACTTGGCGCGTTCAGCCCGTTGATTGCATTCATGATTTGGAACGCGGCACCGATGTCGTCGAATGCAGTTCCCGAAGCGACCTACAGTTTCATCAAGCTCACAAACGTCGCCGTCATCGCATTCGCGGGCGCGACGGGCAACGCGCGGCTGTTTCAATTGCTTGCGCGGCTGGGCGGAAGCCGGGCAATCGCGTTTCGCGTCCTGTTCGCCTGGCTGGTTGGAAATCTTTTTCTGGGCAGCCAGCTTTCGTGGATTTTGCGGCCGTTCATCGGCTCGCCTGATTTGCCGGTGGAATTTTTCCGCGCAACGGCACTTCATGGAAATTTTTACGAAAGCGTCTTTCAATCAATGCAACAACTTTTCAACGACTAAACCAAAACCTCATTGACCTATGAACGAACAAAATCCAATCCCACCGCAAATTCCACCTGTGATTTCGTCCGGCGGCGCGCGTCAGCTTGGCGACGACCCGCTGGAACGCGTTGCAATTCCCAACTTCATCGCCACAATCGAGGCGCTCCTGCGGCAGCCGCGACGGATGATGTTTCAACTGCGGCAGCCGGGCGCGGGAAAATTGATCGCTGCGATGCTTTTCATTTCAATCGTGTGCAGTCTGATTTATGGCGTGGTCGTCGGAACATTTTCCGGCGGACAGCAGCTTTGGATCGCGCCCGTGAAAATCGCGGCGGGCTTGATGATTTCCGCGCTGATTTGCCTGCCGAGCCTTTACATTTTCACCTGTTTGAGCGGTTCGAATGCGCGGCTGGCCGAAGTGTTCGGGCTGCTGGCCGGAATGCTGATGCTGATGACGATACTACTCATCGGCTTCGCTCCCGTGGCGTGGATTTTCTCGCAGTCCACGGAATCTCTCGCCTGGATGGGCGCACTGCATTTGATTTTCTGGTTCATCGCGACGATTTTCGGGCTGCGGTTTTTGGAGGCTGGATTTGCCCACTCAAACGCGAGGTCGCGCGCCGGTTTTCACACATGGGTGGTCATCTTTCTGCTCGTCGCGGTGCAAATGACGACGGCGTTGCGGCCGATTCTCGGAACGTCAGAAACATTTTTTCCAAAGGAGAAAGAATTCTTCCTCGCACATTGGGGCGACTGCTTGAAATCTTCCGACGGCGGATCCAAATCGAAGGCGCACGAATAGTGGCACGGGCGAGACGTCCGTGCCACTAAAAGCTAGACAAATCCCGCCGCTGCGCGCGTCATTAAGGCGAAATGTCCCGCGCAACGGAAATCGAGCGGCTTTACGACGAGCACGCCCAGCCGCTCTTTGCCTTTCTGCTGAACTTCACGCGCGACGAGGCCGACACGCGCGACGTGTTGCAGGAAATTTTCGTCAAGCTCGCGCGCGAACCGGAATTGCTGGACGACGTCCGTGAGGAACGCGCGTTTCTCATCCGGCTCGCCCATAATGCGGCGATTGATCTGATGCGCCGTCGCGGCACGCGGGAGAAAACCAAGGAGAATTTCGCCGCCGAAGCCGTTTCGCCGTTTGCCGCCACGGCGGATCCCGATGAAAAGTTTTTCCGCGACGAACTGGCGGATGCGCTCGGCGAATTGCCGGAGGAACAACGCGCCGTGGTGCATCTGAAATTGTGGGAAGGGCTGACGTTCGAGAAAATTGCCGCCGCGCTGGAAATTCCGCCGAACACCGCCGCGAGCCGTTATCGCTACGGGCTAGACAAATTGCGCGGGCGGCTGCGTCCACTTTACGAGGAAATTAAATGAACGAGTTTGAACAAAAACTTTCGCGTCAATCGCTGCGGAAAATCCCCGGCGAATGGCGCGCGGAAATTCTGGCGAATTGTCGAGGGTCAAAAGTCGAGGGTCGAGCGCAGGAACAGTTTTGGTCTTCGACCTTCGTCTCTCGCCTCTCGACCGTTTTCTGGCCTCACCCCAAGGCGTGGGCGGCCCTGGCCGCAGTCTGGATTTTGATTTTCGCGGTGGATTTTTCCATGCGCGACAAATCGCCGATGGTGGCGGAAAAAGTTTCTCCGCCGTCGCCGGAAATAATTGCGGAACTGAAAAAAGAGCATCTGATGTATGCGGAATTGATCGGTGCGCGTGACGATCACGACGCTGACCGGTCTAAATTGCGTGTGCCGTCGCCGCGAACCGAGCGCGTGGGGATTTTGACGGCGTGAAATTGAATCGTAGGAGACGACGTGAGGAGTCTCTGACTGAAATTTAAGCAAAGAAAAATTAGAGTCTCGTGACCTCGACTCCTACAAAATAAAATTTATGAACGAAAAACCGAAAAGCATCTGGAAAAAATCGTGGGCTGGCGGGCGCGGTCTTTTTTTTGGCTGGCTGATCCTGATGGCAGCTTTGGCCGCCATTTTTTTGATCTGGACTGTGGCGGAAGGAACGCCCTTAAACCAGTCGGGTGACGAGCTAAAGCTGTTTGTGGTCGCTGGAATTGGAGTGACGGTAATCTTTTTGCTCGTGATCTCGGTTCGCTGGGCTTGTTGCCGGCGCAATTTCAAGCGGTTCCTTTTTGGCCTTGCGTGTTCCGCCACATTGATCGCGCTGTTTTACGCCGAGGAAGACTGGCGCGGTAAACATGATTGGGAAAAATTCAAACGCGAATGGAAGGCCAAAGGCGAACGGTTTGACTGGCAATCCATCGTGCCGCCGCCCGTGCCGGACGACCAGAATTTTGCGTTCTCGCCGGTTTGGATTGGTGAAGTCAAATTTAATTTTCAATCCAACCCGAAACGTGCAGAGGCGTGGTATGGTGACCGGATTTACAGCGAAGAAGTTTCCAAGATTTTCCAACTTCTTCCCGTTTCGGAATCAGGTTTGGTGGGAACAAATTGGTATTCTAAATCCCATCTGCCGAATGAACCCGCAGGTCCGGGAAATTGGGCGGCGGCTCGCTTGCCCGACTTAAAACCATGGCAAGCCTATTACCGCGAACTGGAAAAAACGTATCCAGCGGCGGGAATTCCCATCGCACCACAGCCGCAGTCGCCCGCGCAGGATGTTTTGCTGGCCTTGAGCAAATTTGATCCGGTGATTGAACAATTGCGGCAGGACAGCGCATGGCCGTATTCGCGATTCCCGATTGGATACGGCGACGAAGACAAAGCCATGATTTTATTGCCGCATTTGGGTGCCGTGAAGCAATACTCCCTAGTCCTGCGACTTCGCGCCAGCGCTGAATTGCAAAATGGTGAAACTGAAAAAGCCTTTGACGATGTGAAGCTGTCATTGCGGCTGATTGATTCCATCCGGTCCGAGCCGTTTCTGATTTCGCATTTGGTTCGTATTGCCATGTTACAAATCACACTTCAGCCGATTTATGAAGGCTTGGCGGAACACAAATGGTCGGACGCACAACTGGCCGAACTCGATTCCGAATTGGCGAAGCTGGATTTTCTGGCGGATTATAAAATGTCCATGCGCGGCGAAATGGGATTGCAGGGCGGCAACATTAATTATTTGATCCACCATCGGAGGGAACTTTCCGACATAGGTTTCGAGTCGGGTGGCTCGCCGCCTCCGCCGTTCGTCAGCGCGTTAATTCCAACCGGATGGTTTTATCAAAACCAGATGAACTGCGCCCGAATGATGGTGGAGTTTTACATCCCGCTGGCGGACGTGAATCAGCAAACCGTTTCTCCCGTCGCCGACCGGCACACAGATGACGCTTTGAGAGTTGAGACAAAAAAAACTACGCCCTACAACATTCTCGAAAAAATGCTGTTCCCAGCGTTCGGCAATGCTGTGAAAAAATTCGCCTACGCGCAATCGTCCGTGGATTTGGCGCGCGTGGCCATCGCGCTGGAGCGTTACCGGCTGGCGCATGGCGATTATCCCGATTCACTCGACGCGCTCGCGCCGCAGTTCATTGAAAAAATTCCGCACGACGTCATCGGCGGCCAGCCGCTGCATTATCGCCTCACGGACGACGGCCAATTTGTTCTCTATTCCGTCGGCTGGAATGAGCGGGACGACGGTGGCGTTGTGGTGACAAAGCCAGTGGGGATGAATAGCAATAGAACTCCCATTTGGGACATTTCGCAGGGCGACTGGGTCTGGCGCTATCCGGCGAAGTGATTTTCGATTTACGATATACGATTTACGCGCTGACTGGAAATCGGGGAGCGGCTTGTAAATCGTAAATCGCATATCGTAAATTCAAGTGTCCATCTGTGTTCATCTGTGGCAAAGTTGAATGGTGAACATCACGAATTTGAACCCGGACACGGACATCGGCGCGAGCGCGTGGCTGGTGGAACTGGACGAACACCGCATTTTG
>Ga0208220_1000134_pt1 | contig 28114 bp, 19 predicted proteins | sample NGESurdeep092012_9_FD_184484 | JGI IMG/M metagenome (GOLD analysis project Ga0208220, IMG submission 184484) | Arctic peat soil microbial communities from Barrow, Alaska - NGEE Surface sample F53-1 deep-092012 (SPAdes) | ecosystem: Environmental > Terrestrial > Soil > Wetlands > Peat ...
CCGCTCCATCTCGGAGCCGGAATAGCTTCGGCTGGGTTCCAAATCCTAGCGTCGCGTTCCCGCCCCGGTTTTCTAAAGCGGACAGATCATGTGTGCATTGGACCGGACAGATCGTATGTTAACGACACTGGAGAATGCGGCGTTAGTTCTCGCGGGCACGATTGCGGGTATCATCGCGGGATTGTGGACCGCTCGAGCGATTGCGGCCCAAGGCAGCCCGATTTTCGGTAATTTCCGCCTGGATATCGGAATCGATTTGCGCGTTCTGGTTTTCCTGGCTGCTGTCGTCCTGCTCATTCTTGTCATTTTTGGAATGGCTTCCGTCTGGCAAGCCGGCCGCCTCTCGAACTCCGACGCATGGAAGGAAAGCGGGCGCGGCATAATCGCGAGGAACAGTTTCGCGCAGAAGGCGCTGCTCGGAACTCAGATCGCGCTTACGTTGGCATTTGTGACAGCGAGCGCGTTATTCGCCGCGTCTGTGAAGAACATGTATAGCATCGATTTTGGAATCGACACGCGAAATCTCTGGGAGATGGAGCTTGCGGATCGCCCCAATAATTTCGATCTAGCCAACCACAATCGCGATCTCCTGCAGCAGATCGAATCGTTGCCGGATGTCCGGTCGGCCAGTTTGACAGACATGATACCGTTCTATAGCTACGACGTTCGAGATCCCGTTGGACTGGTGGAAAATGCACGCAGCGACGGAGAAGTTCAGGCGCGAAATTTCGGCGTGTCGGACAATTTCTTCGGAACCCTCGGCGCGAAAATCGTTGCGGGAGAGGATTTTCGGAGCAACGACTCCAAAGACAGCGAGCCGACCGCCATTCTGAGCGAGTCTTTGGCCCGGCATTTCGGCACTCCGCGCGATCTGATCGGGCATCACGTGCGGGTTGGAAACGAAGCAGGATACCAGCGCTTGAAAGTGATTGGAATTGCTTCCGACGCCGATCTGAATCTGGCGAATCTGGATGATAAGAAGCCTTTCACGGTTTACCTAAACTTCTGGCAGCATCGCGATCTGCAGGGCAATCCGGTGGTGCTCATCAAGACGCGCGGCGATACACTTCCGTCCGCTCAAATACGGCGCATTGTCAGGCAAAAGGGATACGAATACGTCGCCCGCGTCACCACGATCGGCAGTGAGATCGACAATGCGCTGGTTGAGAACCGGCTGGTTGCGTACCTATCGGGAGTGTTTGGCGCGCTAGCCCTCGCAATGGCAGCGGTCGGTCTGTTCGGGCTGCTCAGCTATCAGGTCGCGAATCGCACCGGCGAGATCGGGATTCGCGTGGCGCTCGGCGCCAGGCGGCCACAGATTCAATGGCTGGTTCTGAGGCAGATCGTGAAGCTGCTCGTATGCGGAAGCCTCGCTGGCCTTGCGCTCGCGCTCGTGGCCGGCAAAGTAATGGCCGGGCTTCTCTATGGCGTGAGCGCTTATGACGCTCCACTGTTATTGTTCTCAATCGCCGTTCTGGCGGCAACCGCAATGATTGCGGCATGGATTCCGATCCAGCGCGCTTCAGCGATCGATCCATTCGTCGCGCTACGGCACGAGTAATTCGCAAGAGCGGTTCAGCGGCGGCCAGGATGCTATGAATTTGTTATTCATTAGGATCAGGACAGTATGAAGAGTTCCGTGATGTTTTGTCTGGCGTTAGGCTTGTTTGGGATTTTCGCGCTCAGTTTCGGGCAGACCACGCCACCTTCGAGCGGTATCGATCTGAAGGCCATCGATAAGAGCGTCGATCCGTGCCAGGATTTCTACCGTTACGCTTGCGGCAACTGGATGAAGGCGAACCCGATCCCGCCGCAATATGCCGTCTGGAGCCGCTTTCAGGAGCTGGCGAACCGCAATCAAGAGGTCCTTCACGACATTCTGGAAGATTCCGCAAAGCATCAGGACCGCTCGCCGCTCGACCAGAAGATCGGAGCATTTTACGCGTCATGCATGGATGAGGCGGCTGTCGATAAAGCCGGCGATACACCGATAAAAGCGGAAATGGATCGGATCCGGGCGCTCAAAGACAAAGCGGAGCTGGCCTCGGAAACGGCCCGACTGCACGACCAGGGAACCGGCGTGTTCTTCAGCTTTCGCGCGCGGCCCGATCCGGATCAATCCACGATGACCATCGCGGATTTCGATCAGGGAGGACTTGGGCTGCCGGACAAAAGCTATTACCTCGATGCCAAGGACGAAAAAACGCGCCAGAAATACGCAAAGCACATTTCCGAAATGTTCCAGTTGACGGGCGATTCGCCGGCTGAGTCGGACGCTAAGGCGAAAGAGGTCATTGGCATCGAAACCGCGCTCGCGAAGGCTTCGCTCGATAGAGTGGCGCGGCGCGATCCACATCTCACGCATCACAAGATGAGGCTTGCGGAATTTGAGGCGCTCACCCCGGATTTCAATTTCAAGCAGTACTTAGCGGGCCGGGATGCGCCTGCTTTTGACACGCTGAATGTCTCGGTTCCGGATTACTTCAAAAGCTTGACCGGCACTTTGGCCTCGGCGAGCTTGGACGACCTGAAGAATTACATGGTTTGGCATTATGTCTCGGGCTATTCGCCGGATTTGAGCAAGCCGTTTGTCGATGCAAATTTCGACTTCTACAGCCGCTACTTGACGGGCGCGCAGGAATTGCAGCCGCGCTGGAAGCGCTGCGCGCAGCTTACGGACCGCAGCCTTGGCGATGCGCTGGGACAGAAATACGTTCAGAAAGCATTCGCGGGAACCTCGAAAGAAAAGACGCGCGAGTTGGTCAGCGTGATTGAGCGGGAGATGGAGACCGATATCGATTCCCTTACTTGGATGAGCGATGGCACCAAGCGGCAAGCGATCGCCAAGCTGAAGGGAGTTACCAATAAGATCGGCTATCCGGAAAAATGGAAGGATTATGCGAGCGTGACGATCTCGGAAGGCGAGTTGGCGAGCGATGTGCGCCGGACGCGTGAATATGAGATTCGCCGCGATGTGGAAAAGATCGGCAAGCCGGTGGACCGGTCCGAATTCAACATGACGCCGCCGACGGTGAACGCCTATTACAGCCCGCTCGAAAACAACATTAATTTTCCGGCCGGTATTCTGCAGCCTCCGTTCTATAACAATGCGGCGGATATGGCGGTTAATTTCGGCGGAGTGGGCGCGGTGATCGGGCACGAGCTGACACACGGCTTCGACGATCAGGGCAGGCAGTTTGACGCGGACGGAAATCTGCGCGACTGGTGGACGCAGCAAGACGCGGCGGAATTCAAGAAGCGCGCCGACTGTCTGGTGGAGGAGTACTCGAAGTTCAGTCCGGTGGAAGGCGCAAACCTAAATGGACGGCTTACGCTGGGCGAGAACGGCGCGGATAACGCGGGCATTCGCCTGGCATATATGGCGCTGCTGGGAGGGCTGGAAAATGGGGCAGTCGATAACGACAAGCTGGATGGCTATACGCCGCAACAGCGTTTCTTCATCGGCTACGCGCAGATCTGGTGCTCGAACGAACGGTCCGAAGCTCTGCGTAACAGCGTGCGGACCAATCCGCACTCGCCCGGCGAGTTTCGCGTCATCGGCGTGGTTGAGAACATGCCTGAATTCGCCGGCGCCTTCGGTTGTTCAGCCGGTCAGCCCATGGCTGCGGCGCACGGATGCCGGGTCTGGTAGGCCGACTGATTACACTGAAGCTGATGACAATATCGAAGGTGGGGATATGCGTGCTCGGCTGCGCATTGCTCGGGGGTGGGGCTTTTGCGCAAACGGGCGGCGAGCCGGGATCGCATAGCGGCGTCGATTTAAGCGCAATCGACAAATCCGCCGATCCCTGCAACGATTTCTATCAATACGCATGTGGGAACTGGATGAAGGCGAATCCCATCCCCGCGGACGAAAGCCGCTGGGGGCGTTTCGACGAGCTCTTTGAACGCAATCAGGTCATTTTGCGCGACCTTCTGCAGGATTCCGAGAAGCATCAGGACCGCTCCTCGCTCGATCGGAAGATTGGCGGTTTCTATGGATCGTGCATGAACGAGAGCGCGATCGAACAGCGCGGTACGGCTCCGCTTCGGTCCGAACTGGATCGAATTTCGCATATCGCAAATTTGCGGGACCTGTTTGATGAAGTCGCGCACCTGCAGGACCGGCAGGTGGATGTGTTCTTCAGTTTCTATCCGTTGCCCGATCCGAAGGATGCGAGCAGGAACATCGCGGCCATCGACCAGGGCGGCATTGGATTACCCGAGAAAGACTTCTACTTCCGCACGGACCCTAAGTCGCAGGAGATTCGCCGGAAATATGTCGATCACATCGCGAAGATGTTCGAGCTGATTGGAGTTCCCGCGGCGGAAGCTTCCAAAAAGGCGCAGACCGTTATGTCGGTTGAGACGGAGCTTGCCAAGGCATCGCTCGATGTTACTTCGCGGCGCAATCCTCAGTTGCTGGTGCATGAGATGCAGAAGCGCGAATTGGCTCAACTTACTCCAAACTTCAATTTCAACCGGTTTTTCGCGGAATTGAATACTCCGGATTTTGAAAAACTGAATGTGGCTGTTCCGGATTTCTTCAAGGCGTTTAACAGCCTTCTGGTTTCCGAGAGCCTGGACGATTTGAAAGATTACCTGACCTGGCACTATCTGAACGGCAGCGCGGCGCTGCTCAGCAAGGCGTTCGTCGACGAAAATTTCGATTTTTATGGGCGGACGTTGACGGGCGAAAAGGAGCTGAAGCCGCGTTGGAAGCGGTGCGTATCGGCGACGGACGACGAGCTGGGGGAAGCGGTGGGACGCAAGTTTGTTGAAAAAACATTCGGCGAGCAAGGCAAACAGCGCACCCTCGACATGGTTCACGAGATCGAGCACCAAATGGCCGATGACATTGAGTCCATCAAATGGATGGGACCCGAGACCAAGAAAGAGGCCATGGTGAAACTACACGCGGTGGCGAATAAGATCGGCTACCCGGAGAAATGGCGGGATTATTCGAGCGTTGACATCGTGGACAACGATTACTTTGGAAATGAATATCGCGCCAATGAATTTGAAAGCAAACGCGAGCGCGACAAAATCGGTAAGCCCGTCGACCGGAAGGAATGGGGCATGACGCCGCCCACGGTGAATGCGTATTACAATCCCACGGAAAACAACATCAACTTCCCGGCGGGCATTTTGCAGCCTCCGTTCTATTCGAACCAAGCGGACGATGCCGTCAATTACGGCGCTATCGGCGTGGTCGTCGGACACGAGCTGACGCACGGCTTTGACGATGAAGGGCGCAAGTTCGACGCCGACGGCAATCTGAAGGATTGGTGGCAAAAGAGCGACGAAGAGCAGTTTGAGAAACTTTCGCAATGCATCGTCGACGAGTATGGGCGGTTCAGTCCGGAGCCCGGCGTTCACTTAAACGGAAAGCTGACGCTGGGCGAAAATACGGCCGATAATGGCGGCGTGCATCTGGCGTATTACGCGCTGATGGACGATCTTGCCAGGAAGAGCATACCGATCACGCAAAAAGAAGATGGCTATACGCAGGCGCAGCAGTTCTTCTTGGGCTATGCGCAAATCTGGTGCCAGAACACGACTCCCGAAGAAGCCCGCTTGCATGCCCAGACCAATCCTCATTCGCCGGGCAGATTCCGCACCAACGGCGTAGTCTCGAACACGCCTCAGTTCAGTGAAGCTTTCGGGTGCAAAGCCGGGAGCCCGATGTATGTGGTCCAAGGAAAGGGCTGCCGCGTCTGGTGAAGGGCGGCCGCCGCACTCTCTCTTAAATCATGCCGGAACAAGTTGCAGATAATCCGCTTCTCGTAGAGCGTTTTCCGATCCAGTTCGACGCCATCAAGGTGGAACATGTCGAGCCCGCCATTCAGGTGCTGCTCGAGCAGATGAAGCAGCGGCTGAAAGAGCTGGGCGATCCGAACGTGCCACGAACTTATCGAGACATTTTGCTGGCGCTGGATCATATGACGGAGCCGCTGGATTTCGCGATGGCGGTGGTAAGGCATCTCGAGTCGGTGGTCACGACGGCCGAAATGCGGGCGGCGCACAATGCTGTGGAAGGGCCGGTGAGCCAGTTTTACACGTCTATTCCGCTGGATTCAAATCTGTGGGCGGCAGTGAAGGCGGTGAGTGAAAGCGGAGAAGCGGAAAGCCTTGCTCCCGTGCACCAGCGCTTTTTGAAAAAGACAGTGACGGGCTTTCGGCGGGCGGGCGCGGATTTGAGCGCCGACAGGAAAAAGAAACTGGAGCAGATCGATGTCGAGCTTACGAAAGTCACGACTAAGTTTTCCGAGAATGTGCTGGATGCGACGAACGCCTACGAATTTTTGATCGCCGACGAGAGAACGCTTGCCGGACTGCCGGAATCCGCGCGAATTGCCGCTCGCGAAAGCGCGAAGAGCAAGGGCAGGGAAGGCTGGCGGTTGACCTTGCAAGCGCCGAGCTATGTGCCCGCGATGACCTATCTTGACAACCGATCGATTCGCCAGCAGCTATGGGAAGCCTCAAACCGGCGCGCGACTTCCGGAGCATACGATAACCGCGCGCTTATTTCTGAGATTCTTCGTTTGCGGCGGGAGAAAGCGCGGCTGCTCGGCTACCGCGATTTCGCCGATTTAGTGCTGGAAGAGCGCATGGCGCATACGGGCGAGCAGGCTCAAGCGTTTCTTGATGATTTATATCGTAAGACTAAGACATTCTTCGATAAAGAGAATGAGAGTCTAGCCCAAATGGGAAGCAAGCTAGGATATGCCGAAGTCCGCCCGTGGGACGTGGGCTATTTGGCTGAGAAGCAGCGCCAGGAGCTATACGACTTTGACGAAGAAGAACTGCGCCCGTATTTCGAACTAGAGCGGGTGGTCGCGGGGATGTTCGATATTTTCAGCCGCATCTTGCATATCAAAGTGGTGGAAGAACCGAGCGTGCCGGGATGGGACGCCGCCGTCAAATACTACCGGGTGGAAGATGTTTCCTTGGGTACGCTGCTGGGCGGCTTTTATACGGATTGGTTTCCGCGGGAAAACAAACGCGGCGGCGCCTGGATGGATTCGCTGATTACCGGGAATCCCGACGAACGGCAGCCGCACCTCGGTTTAATTTGCGGGAATTTGACGCCTCCCGTCGAGGGCAGGCCGAGCCTGCTGACGCATCGCGAGGTCGAGACAATTTTCCATGAATTCGGCCATCTCCTCCATCACACCTTGAGCCGCGTACCGGTGCGGACTCTTTCCGGCACAAACGTGCCGTGGGATTTTGTGGAATTGCCTTCGCAGATTATGGAGAACTGGTGTATGGAGCGCGAGGCTTTGCAGTTGTTCGCGCGGCATTATAAAACCGGCGAAGCGATTCCGGACGAGCTCTTTGAGAAGATGAAGCGCGCGCGCACGTTTCGCAGCGCCAATGCGCAGATGCGGCAACTCGGCTTCGGGACGGCGGATCTAAAGCTGCACCGGGAATACGATCCGGAAAGCGGCGGAGATGTAATGGCGTATGCTCGCGAGATTCTCGCGCGCTTTGCGCCGGCGCCTTTGCCTGACGATTACGGAATGATCGCGAGCTTCAGTCACTTGTTCGCGAGCCCAGTGGCTTATGGAGCCGGTTATTACTCCTACAAATGGGCCGAAGTGCTGGATGCCGACGCCTTCACGCGCTTCCGGCGGGAAGGTATTTTTAATGCCGCGACAGGCGCAGACTACCGGAGTAACGTCCTCGAGCGCGGGGATAGCGACGACCCCGCGCAGTTATATCGTAAGTTCATGGGACGCGATCCGGATGCGAATGCGCTGCTCGAGCGTTTAGGATTGCTGCGGGCGGCATGAATTCAGCGGCCGTACATGGATTCCAAATCCCAGCCTTTTGAGGAGCAGTTAGCCCAAGCGCTTCGGGAGAACGCGGAGCTAAGGAAAGGGCTCGAAGAAAGCGAGCGCGCGCTGGCGGCGAGCCAAGCCGCCGCGGACGAACTGCAGCGTTTCTTTTACGCTGCGACGCATGATTTGCGGCAGCCGCTGCGGACCATCGCGTGTTACGCGCAGCTTCTGCAGAAGCAGTACGCGCTCGATGAGAGCACGAGCGAGTTGACCGCGTTCATCGCCGGAAGCGCGCACGAGATGAATACGCTGATCGACGATTTACTCAAGTATTCACGTACGGGAGAATCTCTCAGGCGCAGCATGGTGAACCTGGCTTCCGTCGTCCAGTGGGCCATGATGAATCTTCAAACTGCGATTCGAGAATGCGGCGCTCAGATCGTCTATGAGGATCTGCCTGAACTTCCGATCGATGAATCTTTGTTCGTCCAGGTGTTTCAACACCTTTTCAGCAACGCGCTGAAATTCAGGAGCGCGGAGACGCCCCGGATTGAAATAACCGCGCAAGAAGAGGCGCAAGCTTGCACTATTTCAGTTCGCGATAACGGGCAGGGAATTGAGCCTCGCTTTCAAGAACAAGTTTTCCAACCGTTTAAGCGGCTTCACGGAAAGCAGATCCCCGGCTCGGGGCTGGGGCTCGCTTTATGCCGGAAAATTATCGAAGTGCACGGAGGCAAAATCCGGATCGAGAGCGATGGCGAGCACGGGTCGGTGTTCAGATTTACAGTGCCCTTTTAACATTGCGCGGATAGGTTCCGGCGGTGCAATACGTTCATGGTGGTGCTTTTCGGCCATGCCCCGAACCGGCTTGGCTGCCGCGAAGCGCCGCAAAACCAAGTACTTGCGACTTTGGAAACTCGCGTGTAAGAGAACCTAGCGAGCAGTATGCGGCGCAATCTCTTTACCGTGTTTTTAGCCTTTGCGGTGTGCGCGTTCAGTGTTGAACCGCCGCTTGAGGCGCAATACGGACCAGCGCCTCCGCCGCAAAGCCAGCAATATCCGCAGCAGTATCCACAAGGACAGTATCCGCAAGCGCAGCAATATCCTCCATCGCAATACCCGCAGGCGCAGCAATATCCGCAGGGTCAACAGAATGCGGATGGACCGGACGCGGCTGCCGATCAGCAGCACGGCGTGGCTCGCATCAGCATTGTTCAGGGGGACGTCAATGTGAAGCGCGGCGATTCGGGCGAGTTGGTCGCGGCGGTGATTAACGCTCCACTGGTCGCGCAGGATCATTTGCAAACTTCTCCCGGCTCGAGGGCAGAAGTGGAGTTAGATGCCGCCAACCTGATCCGCCTGGCGCCCAATACGGACCTGGGATTCGCGGATGTCGAATATCACCGCTACCAGGTGCAACTCGGGGCCGGGACGATCATATACCGCGTGTTGCGCGATTCGAATGCGCAGACTGAGGTGGACACGCCGAGCATCGCGGTTCGACCCGTCGGCTTGGGAGAATTTCGCGTTTCCGTGTTGGATGACGGGACGACGCAGATCACAGTACGTTCCGGACAAGCGGAAATCTACAGCCCGCGTGGATCGCAGCGCGTCGATGCCGGCCACTCCATTCTGGTGCGGGGGAATCCCGCCGATCCGGAATTTCAGGAAACTTATGAGCCGGCGGCCGATCAGCTCGACGACTGGAGCGCGACCAGGGACCGGGAGCTGCTGGCTTCGCAGAGCTATCGATATGTGAGCGCGGACATCTATGGCGCGGACGATCTGGATGCCTATGGAAACTGGGTGCCGTCTCAGTATGGGCAAGTTTGGACGCCGCGTCCTCCGGTTGCGGATTGGTCTCCGTACAGCTATGGGCAATGGACTTGGGAGAATTATTACGGCTGGACCTGGGTTGACTCCGCGCCGTGGGGATGGGCGCCGTATCACTATGGACGCTGGTTCTGGAACACGGGCTATGGCTGGTGCTGGTGGCCTGGCGCGAGACTGGCCTCATATCTCTGGAGTCCCGCATTAGTGGGCTTCTTCGGATGGGGCGGCCTGGGCCTTGGATTCGCGGGCTTGGGCTGGGTAGCGTTGGCGCCGTTTGAGCTGTTCCATTCCTGGTGGGGGCATGGGGGGGGCGGCGGTTACGGCCGATACGGATACGGCGGATATGGCCGCGGCAATGTGGCGGGCATGTATCGCAACGCGGCATTCCGGGGCGGCGCGATGACTGCCGCATATAACGGATTCGGCGGCCGCAACCAGCGCTTCAGTCCCGCCACTCGCTCGCAATTGAGCAACGCGAGTCTATTCCGAGGCGCGGCGCCCGCCTCGCCTACACGGGCGAGTTATCAATTCTCCAATCGGCAGGCAGTGGCGAATCCGCGGCTCGCCTCGGCGGCAAATCGCCAGTTCTTTCAGCATCAGCAGCCGCGCTATCAGGGTGAGTTTCGCAGCGCGGCAGGCGGCGTGAATGGTTCCCGATCGAACATGCAAGGCTATGCGGGAAGGAACGGTTCAGCTGCCGCTCCTCGAACTTCCGCTGGTGGATGGCAGCGATTCGGCGCGCCCGGAGGCTCGAACGGCCTTCGACAGGGCTTTACTAACGGACAGGAACAGAGCGGCTGGCATCGTTTCGGGCAGCCTCAGCAATCCGGCGCTGGGGTGGGCGGCCGATCGGGACCGGCGGTGAATTACGGCACGCGGTCATACGGCCCGAGTAGTTATGGCGGCGGAAATTATCAAACACGCGCGCCGTCGGCTCAGAGGCCTCAGAGTTTCTCAGGCTACGGGCGCAGTTATAGCGGCGCCTATGCCGGCGGGCGCTCCACCTATAGCGCTCCTCGTTACAGCGCGCCTTCGGCGCAACATTACAGCGCACCGCACTACAGCACGCCGTCTTCCCGTGGGGGTGGCGGCTCATCTCATGGTGGAGGCTCCCCGCGTGGTGGCGGCGGATCCTCCCATGGGGGTGGCGGCGGGCATTCCTCTTCAGGCGGCCATCACGGCCGTTGAAGGTCATGATCTTCCCTCAGCCGCTCCGGCTCGCCTGACAAGAGCTGGAGCGGCCTTTTTTGAAAAAGCGGGTTACGCCCCCAACAACTGAACCTCGCGCAGCCGCCGCTCGAGAAACCGGCGCTCACTCTCGTTACTGACCAGGGCGAGCGCCCGCGCGTAGTTATTTCCCGCTTCGGCAAAGGATCCCTGGCGGCGCAGCAGATCGGCACGCGCGGCATAAAGCAGATAATTATCAAGGTCGCCGCTCGCGGCTGCCCTGGAGAACGATTATAAAAAATCGTCCGCTCCTGTCGGTTTTGACACCTGAATTGCCACGGTTGTCGCTTCGGTGCTGTCGGCCGCGCGCGCCACTCGCGTAGACGTCACGCAGGCCTTGCGAGCAGAGTGAGGTAGCGGGGTTACGCGCAGGCCTCGGAAACTGCCGAGTTTACATAATATCTATTATCGGTCAGGTTGGTCCTTTTCCGACTGTGCGGGTCATAGAAGACTTTAGGGCGACTCGCCAAAGCCAGTGGCTCAACCAGAATTCTGTGCTGAAGTGACGCGGCCATCTCAGCGAAATCGGTTCTAAGGAGAGGTCGTTACAGCTTCAGGAAAATTTTCCGACGATACAGCCAGTAGCACAAATACCACATCACCAAAAGAACGGTCGTAGACTGCGCGATCGGCGCTAGTGTCCCTATAAACGTGAAGTGAAAGGTAAATACCCCGACAGCCCGGTCCAGCCATCGATGCAGTATCTCAGAAACCACGTAAATAAAGATTGAGTTCATTCCGACCACGACCAGCGGGAATGCTGCCCTTCGCCACCCTAGTACTTCGATGAACCAGTAGGACACGATCAGCATAAGAAGCACCCAGCCAAGGCTATAGAAGATAAAAGTCGGCGTGCAAAGCTGCTTGATCATCGGCATCCAGGGCTTAAGGGCGAGCGCTGTGGCGAATGTCACAACAATGCCTGCGGCAAGAAATTGAAGCTTCTGTTTGTGGCTTCGCGTAGTCATCAGGAGCTGGCCAACCCACACTCCCGACAGGGTCCAAACCGTACTTGGGATGAAGTTGAGCGTGGAATAGGCGGGATCATAGTCGTAGTGAAAAATGGCCCGATCCACGAGTAGACCCACGCTGTTCATGTTTGAATATGGTCCGCCAGGGCCGTGAAACGAGAACAGCAACACCGTCCAAAGAACGAGCAGGCCCGCCGCGGTCAGCGCCTGATAGCGCCACTTCCACTGCATGATTAGGAAACCGATCAGATACGTAAACGCAATCTGTGAAAGCACATTGATCAGTTGCGGCTTAATGTGGCCGCTGCCTACCCAGATGACAATCTGGCTCATGATAATAAGCCGCACCGAACGGCCCAGGACATGGCGTAAATTGTTGTTCCATGTGGCGCCCGCTTCACTGCGGCGTGCCATAGCAAATGGCAGCGCCACACCCACCATGACCATGAAGGCAGGCTGAATCATGTCCCAAAACACCGCTCCCTCCCACGGAACGTGGTCGAACCAGCTTGCGACGCGACTCCACTGCGCGTTATTCCTGAGATGCGCAAACCCGAAGCCATCGGAAGCGAGCATCAACATAATGAAGCCTCGATAGGCATCGAGCGCGACGTATCTCCGGATTTTGATTACCGGCGCAGATGCCTGTTGTGAGCTGGCATTGCCCTTAACCTCCGTTGAGACCGAAGCGGTGCGGAGTGTCATCGGCCGGCGTCGGGTACGACTCCGTGGATCCAGCGGACAGCATTATCGTGGTAGAGCTTGCGGAGCACCTGCGACGGTAAAGCAAGACCCTGAACTTTCCGTCCTCTGTATTCGAGCATCGCATCCGATGAAAAGAACGCCCAGTCTGTCGCATATTGCTTTTCCCATGCCTTTTCCGCCTTTTCGGTATTCTGCAGGTCATATAAGGACAGATCCGTCCCGTACAAGATTCGATCTTGGTATTCGATCAGGAATTGCCGAACTTTCTCGCGCGGTTGGATGGTCAAGTAAACGGTTCTTGCGGCAACATCTACCGCGAAATTCGGATAACGATCGAACCGCCGTCCGATTTCATCCAGGTTGGTCTCAAGGCTGCCAAGATGCGCTCCCACCACGCGTAGCTTGGGATTCTCTTCAAGCATGTGGTCCCGGGCCTGAATAATAGTTGCCTTCCGAGGGTGATCCGGCTGCTTGTACATGTACCATTCGGGATGCTCGTTGTAGTAGCTGTAATCGGGAGAGTTCTTGTTTGGCGGTTGCCAGCAAGAGTCAGGTTCCGCCAGATGTGCAATTAACGTCTTGCCGTGTGCTGCGATGTCCTGATAGATCGGCTCCAGCCGAGGGTCGTCAGGCATGACAAATCGCCCGGACTCATCCCTCAATTCCATCCCGACGTTCTTCCATATCTTCACCGCCACCCCGCCGCAGGCGAAATCCCGATTCAGTTGCCGAATGGCGCCTTCGGCAAAGTTCGCATCGGAGAACTTGAACGGATCAAAAGTCGTACACAGAACGGCTTGCCCTCTGCTGGCCTTAACGAACGCCTTCCCCGCCCCTATCTTGCTTTCCAGCTGAGGAAAACGTGGATCGTCCTTGCTCGCAACCACAATATCGACCAGATGCAGGTGAAGTCTTTGAAGGAAGTCGTAGAACTTGGGATCTGCCTTGAAGGCGTGAGCATGAGTATCGATGGGTTCAAGCGATGTGAATGCCCCAAAATCGGCAGGCCAAGAAATTTCGTTCGCGGCTTCTCCCTGATTCGCAGCCGCAATCGAAATCGTCGCAAAGATCGCAACAGAGAGCACGAGGGCAGATAAGAGTGTTGGTCGCATTTTCTCTATTTGAGAAGCTTACAAGAGTTAACCCGCGCCGGATCCCCTGGAGGGTTCGATTTTGCTCGCTGGTCGGCACACTTCTAGCGCCTTTAGAAGGCCCAAATTTCGACCAGAAGGCCCTCACCTTAGTCTGAGAGCGCATTTAGTCGTACTCCGTTGTTCGGTTAACGCTATCATTCTCCTAGTGGAGAGCTTGCAATCCCGGCGGTTCGATGCAATTAGTTGGCAATTTTTGGAGTCTGAAGGTAGACCGGCAAAGTGTCGCACGCTCGAAGGCGTGGTTTCTGACGACCGCCATTGTCTTGGTGGCCGCAGGTGCGATTTGCGCGGTGCTCTATTGGCGTCTGTTCTGGCCGACCGTAACTGCGGCGCAAGCTAGCGCGGCTGACGAAGGACTGCACGTTCTGGACATATCGGCGTCGAGTCCCGCAGTGCGCGTGACCGTCGTGTCACATACGCTACCGCCTCCGATAGTTCGCGCGCCGACGCAAACTGTTGTCGAGGTGCATTGGGCAGCGGAAACAAAGCCCAAACCCGATCCGGTCTCCGAAGGTAATACCGCTGTGAATCCGGTACGCGAAGCTGATCGCTCAACCGAAACTAGCCACCCAACAACTCCGCCTACTAGCGCATCCGTTGGAACTCTGCCGCTGCCCCTGGTCGAGGTGAAACTGGAGTCCCCTGCGATCCCGCTCGCAAGACCAGCCGCCGTTTCAAGTGACCCGCCGGTAACGACCAAACCGCCGGCAAATCTCCAACAGGGTGGGAAGACGAATTTCCAAAAGGCGTCCAGTGCAGTTGCTATTGCCCCTGCCCTAAAGGAACTGCAAGCTCAAACCTATGTCCCGCCCCGCCCTCTGAAGTGGGTAAAGCCGGATCTACAGCTTTTTGGTCTTAGTAAACTTTCTGAATCAGCGGATATCAAAGTGAAAGTACGGATCGACGAAACAGGACGTGTGATAGCGGCTCATGCCCTGATTGAGGGGCCGAAACACGATGAGAAGCTTATGGCGGCCGCTACTGCTGCCGTGCGGCAGTGGATTTTCGAGCCGGCGAAGGCACATGGAACGAATGTCCCCAGTGACGATATGATCGTGATTCACGTAAGCGCCAGGACTCCGTAGAGACGAGGCCAGAGTAGGAGCCTCGGCTATTGACTTGCGGTGGCTGGCACAGAAGTACCAACCGAGTTGGTGAGCGTTACGGAAACAGATTGCAGAACGCCCGTGTCGCCTGAAATCGTGAACGGAACAGTCAGCAGAAACATACTTCCGTTAGATTGGCCTTCCGCACTACTGAACCACGTAGAAAATAGCGAGCTCAGGGGGACTGTAAAGGTCGCCGGGCCGGTGAATTGCGTACCCGAAGCGGCGGTGAAGGTGAAATTCGCGCTTGTCATGTCGCGGGTCGTCGAATAGCCGCTTAATACGACGTCGAAGCCGCTGGCGGTGAGGTTCGTTATTTGCGCGCTGCCGGCTGTGATCACTGGAGGAAGCGTCGGAATTGTTACGGTCGGCGCAGTCACGGGCGATGGCAGAACGCTCGTACCACCGGAAGTCAAGCTCATCATCGTGACGGTGATGATCCCTTCCACTGTTCCCTGCTGAATTGTTCCTCCGGTAAGCGGCGACACCGACGTTGAGCCCGCCGGAATGGTGAAGTTAAGCGTTGTTCCTCCGGCGGCAAACTGGAGAGCTGGATCGATGTAGCCGGCCGGGACACCAGGGGCCGTCGTGCTGAAACTTAGCTGAAGGGTGCCCGTCAAAGCGGTGGGTGATGGATTCGCTAACTGGATTCCTACTTGAAGCTGCTGAGTCGGCGCGGAGGTGGACTGCAGGCCCGTGAGAGTAATCGCCGGAACGTCGATCGAAAGAGGGAGCGCGTTTGATGTCAGGCCTCCCGAAACCACCGTGATTTGCGCCTCACCGTAGCTCTGAAGAAAACTCGATGCCACTGAGGCAGTCAGTTGCGTGGCACTCTCAAATGTCGTCGGTAGTGCCGAGCCGTTCCACTGCACCACCGCGCCCGAAGCGAATCCCGTACCGTTCGCCGTTAAGATGAACGCTGGGCCCCCTGCCGGAGCCGCGCTCGGGCTAATAGAGCCGAGAGTGAGGCCGACAGTAAAGCTAGACGGATTCGAAGTGAGGCCGCCCGATTGGACGCTCACTGAAACCGTGGTTGCGTGGGCAATCAGATTCGCGGGTACCGCGGCGGTCAGCTCCGTGGAGCTCACAAACGTGGTGGTGAGCGCGATTGCGTTCCATTCCACGACTGCGCCCGAGGCGAATCCGGTGCCATTCACGGTTAAGGTGAACGCCGGGCCACCTGCCGTAGTTGCGCTTGGGCTGATAGAGAAGAGCGCCGGACCAGCGGCGACCGTCAGCGTCTCGGCATTGGAAGTGACGCCGCCGGATTTCACTGTGATCTGAGCGGAACCCGGGCTGGCGATGAGGTTTGCCGGTACCGAAACCGTTACTTCGCTCGAGCTCAGGACGTTTGGGGAAGAGAGAGTAGAGCCGTTCCATTGCACGGTTGTGTCAGAGCTAAATCCGCTGCCATTCACGGTCAAGGTAAAGGCGGGTCCGCCAGCCGTTACCGTGGCTGGAGTGATGGATGTGATTGCCGCCGAGGAAAGCACTGTGAAGGTCGCCGCGTTGGAGATTAAGCCACCGGACGAGACGGTTACTTGTGCCGTGCCCGGAGTCGCAATCAGATTCACCAGCACGGGTGCGGTCAACTGTGTCGCGTTGACGAAACTTGTGGCCAAGTTTGAGCCGTTCCATTGCACGACTGCCCCTGGTGTAAACCCGCTGCCGTTTACGGTGAGTGTAAAGTCGGGACCGCCTGCCGTGGCGCTAGCGGGAGAAATGGAGCTGACGCCGGGAAGTACTGCAAAGCTCGCCGAGTTGGAGGTCACGCCGCTGGAAGTGGCAGTGACAGTGACTGGAACGGTTCCGGCTGTAACAATCAGGCTCGCCGGCACGAGCGCGGTCACTTGGGTCGCACCGATGACAATCGTGGTGAGCGCGGTTCCATTGAAGTTGACTACCGCATCCGATCCGAAGCCGCTGCCATTCACGGTCACAGTCAATGCGGCACCGCCGGCAGTAGTACTAGTGGGAGCAATGGAGCTGATCGTCGGAGCAGGCGCCACCGTGAAGGTGGCCGAATTGGAAGGGAGGCCGCCGGAAGTGACACTGACGGGAAGCGGACCGGCTGTTGTGATCAGACTCGCGGGCACCGATACACTCAATTGAGTCGGACTGGCGACGGTCGCGGTTAAGGACGCGGCACTGAAATTCACAGTAGCGCCGGTCTCGAATCCGGTACCGTTCACGATCAACAGAAAGCCCGGTCCTCCGGCCGTTGCGCTGCTCGGCAAAACAGAGCTCACCGTAGGAGTTACCGTGAAGGACGCCGTATTCGAGGTCGCACCCGCGGAGGTGAGCGTGATGGAATTAGAGCCGGCCAGTACGGTCAGATCCGCGGTTATCGTCGCGGTCACCTGGTTCGAGTTGACGACCGTGGTGGCGACGGCGGTGCCGTTGAAGTCCACGACGGAATCCAACCCAAATCCCGCGCCATTTACGGTAACAATGAGGTCCGGGCCGCCGGCGGTAGTTGTGGCCGGGTTGATGCTCGTAATATTAGGGGCTATCGTTCCTGAATATTCTTGCTGCGCAGTCATTGGAAGGATGGGCGTACTGTCCGTTGCCTGCAGCGTGTAGTCGTAAGGCCCTGCCGTGGTAGGCGTGCCGCTGATGGTCGCCATGGTAGTATCGCTGCTGGTCGTGAGAGCCAATCCGTCGGGCAGCGTGCCGCTGCTGATCGCCCAGGTATACGGAGGGAAAAGGCTGCCGGAAGCGGTGCACATAGCCGAATAAGCCACGCCAGCCTGCGTTGGACCCGTCGTGGGTGAACACGACAACGTCAGCAGTTGCCCGGAGGCGTTCGAGAGAAAGCAGAAAAAGAGCGCGAAAAGCAGGAGGGCAGAGTGTCTAAGAATCGCGTTCCTTGTAAACATTAGTCGCCTGGTCCTCAGTTAACGTGGCGAAGCGCGCCAATGAAAGATACAACCGGCCCTTCGGGCTGCCAGGTGAATAACCAATAGGTCCCTCCGTCCGGAGGCGACATCAAGAACGTATCTCGCGCGCCGACGGCCTCCAATGCGGATGGGCTGTTGCCGATTTTATAGGCGTTCGCCACTCCGGAAGCGAGGTCGATGGACGAGATGAGGCGTTGAGCGGGACAAGCGATCAGAATCGTCTTTCCATCCGCGGTCGATACCGCGGCTTGAGGCTGGCAGCCTTCAGCAGGCACAAGCACCTTGACACCGGATGCCTGGACAATCGCAACCGTACCCAGCAGAGGATCGCCGACCACCGCATCGTGGCTCTGCGAAACAAATGCCAGCGCCGAGACGTTCGATGTGCGATACACGGGGACGGGGGCGGTGTTGCCGGAGAGCGCGTAGACTGCGCCGCTGCCGTCCGCAATCAAGAGAGCTTGCGCGTCATCACTGATGGCAAGCTTCGTAGGATTATTCGCGAGATGAACATCCGGCATGTCCCGCGCCACTTGCGGCGAATTGGGCAGACCGGTAAGCACCTGCAGCCGATTTTCCTGCTGCGAATACAGAGCGGCCGAACGTCCAGTGGGACTGAATGCGACGAGATCCGGCTGAGCGAGGACGCCGGGCAACGCCACAATCGTTGGGTTCGTTTGGCTCCCGGAGGGAACGCGGAGAATCAGCAACGCGATGGGATTAACCGGCCCTTGCGCAGCAAGCGCATAGGAATGGCCCGGCGCCAAGTAGAGTTGGGTCACCGTATTCGGCAGTGGTAGAGCGTCGCCAAGACGCGACGCCCCGGGAATGCCTAAAATCGGCTGCAATTGCACAGGCGTTGAGCCTGACACAAATCCAAGTACAGGACCATTCGCGAGGTTGATACCGGTTCCCTGAGCCAGGAGCAGCGGAGCGGCTGTAATAAGCGCGATCGCCAAACGCCTCATTCGAACGAAGTCCATAGTGAGATTAGCCGTTTGAATCTCAATGAGGAGAGCCGACGGTCGCGCCGTTGCCCACACCGATGGTGGCCGTTTGTGTCGAAGAGGATGTTGACGGACTGCTGCCTCCATGGGAAAGTCCTACGGCTACTCCGACCGCCACTGCCGCACCCACAGCAGCCAGGATTCCAATTGTTTTCCCGGAATGCCGGCTAGCGACCGGCGCCGCAGCAAGTTTCTGATTCGATTGCGAAATAGAAGCCGTCGCCGTTTGGTCGCTATAAGTGGCAGTGACCTCAATCTTGAAATCGCCCACCGTAGCGTTGGGGCGGAAAGAGTTTACGACTGCACGTCCGGTGGTATCGGTCATCACTGTCAGGAGTTGGCTGTCGCCGGCAAAGCTGCCGCCCGCGCCCTGACTCGGCACGAAAAAAGTGACCATGGCCCCAGGAACGGGATGATCGTTTTGGTCATCCACTTCGACTGTCAACTCACGGATGGGACGCGTCGTGACGTTGTTGATGGCGCCGCCGCCCTCGATCACGTTAACGTTCAGCTTCGATAATCGCGCGGTTTGCCCCGGCGCGGCAGGAGCTTGTGCCTGGATCGCAGGCAATGAATTGAAGGCAGCCGGGCGAAGCGTCTGGCACTCCGCTAAGGCGCTAAAGAGCCCAACGAAGCAGCTAATAAAAAAGACGATAATTGCGCGGTAAGGAGCCACGGACATTCCTCAGGATAAACGAAGCAGTTCTAACGATTGTAGTCCGGAATACAAGAACAAACCAACCATAGTCTTGTCCAATGCAAGATGAGCCTGGAGCGAGGGTTCGTTTCACAGCCAAGCGATGCCTGAAATGCGCCGCTACCTTGGGGGTATTAGTCTGAGGCGAAGAAAGAGATTTCCACCGATGGGATGGCTGCCGTAGTAGGGCTTGATGGCCGCCGGCAGCGAGTACGCTTCAATGTTCGCGCCAATACCGGTCTCAACGTATCGAAAAATCGCAACATCGCGCGTGTAGCCAAGCGTGTAGGCTCCGATGCGAAAGGTGCTTCCGTAGGCATGATCGAGCGAATTTTGGATTTCAGGCTGGCCTTCGAAAAGATCGTCCTTGTCGACCAGTTCCGCGCGTCCGGTGATGAAGTTGCTCCGGTGGATTGGAACAACCGACTCGACCAGATAGGAATTCAGGTTTCGTCCGGTAAAAGTGTGGTGGTTTCGGCCCCAGATCAAACTTGAGGACCAGCTTCCGCCGGGCAGCGGCTTCGAGTATTGAAGCGACGCTGTGCTGCGAACTTCATCTCCCGGCTCGAGCGCTTCGGGATGCGTGAGGCGTCCGGTCGATACTTGCGCCGCCCAGTTTTTGGCGGGGAAAAACCATAATCTTGCGGACCACGAATCGAGCGCGCCCGCCTGAATGTTCCAGCGATTCTCATTCGGCTCCGCGCCATGGAATCCGCTAGCCTCGAGCCTCACTTTTTTGTAGGCGACGCCGACTGTCGCGACATCGTCGGAGATGTGGGTTGAATCCTGCCAGTGATGAGAAATGGGCGCTTGCGGCAATTCCATCGCTGAAGCGCGATGAGGGTAAGCGACCGGTCCCAGCGCTGGATCACCCACTGGAGCGAAGTAGAAATCGAGAATTACATTTTCAGTGAGCGACCGCGCGTATTGAAATCCGAGGCCCATGATCAGATTGTGCGGATGTTGCCCATCGACAATCGGCTTTCCATAGGCGGTTTCCCCAGTCTGGAACAAAAGCGGGTAGCGGCGGTCGGTAATGGTGGCCGGTTCAAGGCTTAGCATGAGCTGCATTTGAAACGCTCCGTCTTTGCCAAGGCCATGTTCGACATTTGCCATCAGCCAGTTTGAGGAATAGAGCTTATCGCCTCCTCGCGGGCCGGATTGCTGCGTGTCCACCAGGAACGCCTGTCCCATGAACATCGAGGTCCAGGAGCCCAACGGCTTCGTTATCATCGGCATGGGCCAGCCAGCCGGATTCGCCGAAGTTCCGGACGAGAGATTCATCAGAAACATTCCCGCCGGATTCATCTCCTGCATGCCGGGCATCGCCATTCCCTGCATGGGCGAGTTGTCCTGATGGTTCGGCGACTGGTCCGCTTGCGACCACAGAACAACGGCGCAGAATCCTTCGAGTACGAGGCCAAGAATTAATCGTCTGGCGGGAGGGATGACTTGATTCTACTTTTTTGTTCCAAGGAACTCTTCGGCTAAATCGAGCAGCGCAACTCTGAGTAGATCGAGAAGCTGAACGGGAGGGATTCCCGCGCTGAAGGGAAGCTTCAAAACACCCGCCGGTGTGAACTGAGCGCCCGGCGTGCTCCGAACCAGCGCCATCAGCCGGAATGGATCGATCTTCGACTGCTGATGGAATTTGACATTCATGAAGCCTTGCCTACGATCGATGGATTCCACCCCAGCCCGCTCCGCCAGGCTCTTCAACAAGGAGAATCGAACCAGCGTTTTCACCTCTTCAGGTACGGGGCCATAGCGGTCGGCCAGATCCTCAATGATTCGGCCTCCCTGGTCGTCTTCTTTGACATCCGCGATGCGCTTGTAGGAGCGGAGGCGCTGCGCCTCGTCGGAAATGTAGTCAGCCGGAATGCGAATGTCGAGGCCGAGATTGAGCGACGAGTGGATCTCCAGCGGCACTTCTTCGCCCTTTAATTCGCTAACGGTTTCCTCGAGCAACCGGACATAGGTGTCATATCCGACCGCTTCGATGTGCCCATGCTGCTCGCCGCCCAGTAAATTGCCGGCGCCGCGAAGTTCCAGATCGAGCGCGGCGATCTTGAAGCCTGCCCCGAGATCGCTGAATTCCTTCAATGCCGCGAGGCGCTTGCGGGCCACTTCGCTCAATTGCGTATCGACGGGAACCATAAGGTAGGCATAGGCGCGGCGATTAGAACGTCCTACACGCCCCCGCAACTGGTAGAGCTCGCTGAGGCCATAGCGCTCCGCATTTTCAATGAAGATGGTGTTCGCCAGCGGAATATCGAGCCCGTTTTCGACGATGGTGGTACACACAAACACGTCGTATTCATGTTTCATAAAACCGAGCAGCACCTTCTCGAGTTCGGTCTCACCCATCTGTCCGTGGCCAACGGCGACGCGGCAATCCGGGACAAGTTCCTGAATGAACGCGGCCCGCATGAAGATCGTGTCGACGCGGTTGTGGACGAAATACACTTGGCCCTGGCGCGTAAGCTCCTGCTCGATGGCCGCTTTGATGAGATTGGGATTGAAGTGAGCGACCACGGTGTTGATGGACAGCCGGTCTTTAGGAGGCGTCTCAATCACCGACATATCGCGAAGACCGAGCAGCGACATGTGCAGGGTGCGGGGAATCGGGGTGGCGCTCATGGTCAGTACGTCCACGTTGTGCTTGATCTGCTTCAAGCGCTCCTTGTGCCGCACGCCAAAGCGCTGCTCTTCGTCCACCACCAGCAGGCCCAAATCGTAAAACTGGACATCTTTTGAAAGCAGGCGATGGGTGCCGATTAGAATATCCACCTTGCCGGCTGCGACGTCTTCCAGAACGGCCTTCACTTCTTTGGAGGTGCGAAAACGGCTGACCAACTCCACGCGGACCGGAAAGGAAGCGAAACGGCGCTTGAAAGTCTCATAGTGCTGGAAGGAAAGCACGGTGGTGGGCGCAAGGACCACCACTTGTTTGCCGTCTCCCAGCGCTTTGAAGGCTGCGCGCATCGCGACTTCCGTCTTGCCGAATCCCACGTCGCCGCAGAGCAGGCGGTCCATCGGCTGCTCGCCTTCCATGTCGGCTTTGATTTGCTTCATGGCGTCCAACTGATCTTTAGTGGCCGTGTATTCGAAAGCGTCTTCAAACTCGCGCTGCCAGTTGGCATCGTGGGAGAAAGCGAAGCCCTTGGTCACGCGGCGCTGCGCGTACAGCTTCAGAAGTTCATCCGCCATATCGCGCATCTTCGCTTTCACGCGCGATTTCGTTTTCTCCCAGCTCACGCCGCCGAGCCGGTCGAGATGCGGTTTGGATTCCCCCGCACCGCGGTATTTCTGCACCAGATCGAGCCGCGTAAGGGGAACGTATAACTTCGATTCGCTGGCGTATTCAAGCAGCAGAAAATCGCCCTTCTGATCGCCCTGCACAATTTCGCGAATTCCCAAAAACTGGCCAACCCCGTGGGTCGCGTGGACCACGAAGTCGCCGGGCTTGAGATCGGCGATGTCCGCGGCGAAAGCGGCGAGCTGCGATTTGGTGGGCTGCCGCGCGATCAGATCGGATGTTTCAAAGAGATCTTCCGATCCAAGAATCGCCAGCTCTGAATTGGTCAAAACCGCGCCGCGCCGAACCGAGCCTCGGATGAGGAAGGCGCTCGAAACCGCGCCCGCATGATAGGCGCGCTCCGCTAGCGACGGCCGCGCACTGGAGGCCGAATCGAGACCAAGCTGATACGGCACCCCATACTCCTGCAGCACGTCCGCCAAGCGTTCCAGCTCGCCGAGCGAAGCGGCGAAGAATGCCACGCGATTTCCGGCCTGAATGAGGTTACGCGCCTCGGCAACCGCAACCGGCATGTTGCCTTGAAACGTGAGCGATGGCCGCGTGGGAATGTGAAAGCGGTGCGATTCCGTTTGCTGCTCAAGACTGCCGAGCACCTCCAGTTCCTGAAACCCGACTTGCGTTCGCGTTTCGAGCGCCGCCTTCAATTCATCCCAGCGCGCGAAGTTCACGCCGGGATCGACGGGCGCGGGCCGGTCCGGATTTTCGAGCCGCTGCCAGAGGCGGTCAGCCGCCGATTTGATCGCGTCCGGTTCATCGAGGATGATCAGCGCCTCACGGTTAAGAGAAAAAAGATCGTGAGTTCGAGGGCGAACGAGCGGAACGAGAAACTCCCATCCTGGAAATACTTCACCCGGATTGGACAGATCCAGATCCGCTTGTTCCGCCGCTTCCGCAAGCTGCCTGAGAAGCGGCCGCGACCGTGGGTATTCCGCCAGCGGAAGCAGCGTCGTCGAAGGAATTTTCAAAATCGAGCGCTGCGACTCTACCTCAAACTGCCGGATCGATTCGATCTCATCGCCAAAGAACTCAATGCGCACAGGCTTCGACGCTTCGGCTGGAAATACGTCGAAGATGCCTCCCCGGACGGAGTACTCGCCAACCATTTCCACCGGGTCGCGGCGCTGGTAGCCGATGCCGTCCAAGTGCTGAACCAGATCCTCGAGTGGAATCTCTTCGCCGGTGCGTAGCGTGACGGCGAGCTGCCGGTAAAACTCGGCGGATTCCGTGCGAAGCAGAGCGGACGCAAGCGGAACAATCGTGATCGGAATCTTTTGGGTGGAAAGCCGCCATAGGCCGGCCGCGCGCTTTTCGGAAATTTCGTTGTGCGGCGAAAGGCGCTGGTGCGGAAGCACATCCAGAGCCGGAATAAGCTGCGGTGACGGCAGGTCCCGACCTTCAAACAGCAATTGAAAGAAAACTTCGGTCGATTCGAGCAGCGTTTCGGCCTGTTTATTGCCATCGACAATAACGAAGAAGGGCTTCTCCGTCGCCTGATACAGCAGAACCAGGTAGAGCGCCTTGGCGGTGTTCACCAGTCCCGAGACAGAAAACGGGCCGCGCTCGCCGCGGATCAACCGTTGCAGCAGCGACTGAAAAGCAGATTCTTTTGCCGCGGATTGAAGCAGCTCTCTGGTAGCTGGATGGGTCACGTGCCTGCAGCGGAGCGCCGCCTGACGATCTTCAGGGCGACCGTTTCCTCGCGGCTATGAAGTTTCGTCACCCGCTCTTATTTTACGCGGCCCCTCCACGACCATTTATCCTGAATGCAAGCGAGTGCGGTTTCAAAACATATTGGTTCGCGTAACAAACTGGGTGGGTGACGCGGTGATGTCGATCCCCGCTCTGCAAGCTTTGCGCGCGCGCTTTCCGGACGCCCAAATCTCTATACTGGCGCGGCCCTGGGTGGCCGGCTTATACGGGCGCGAACCGTTCTGCGATGAACTGATTCCGTACGAAGCGCCAAAAGGTTGGAAAGGAATCGGCGATAAATGGGCGCTAGCTTCCAGGCTGCGACGCCGGAAATTCGATTGCGCGATCCTCTTTCAGAACGCGTTCGAAGCGGCGGCTCTGGCGCGCCTCGCTGGCATTCCTATGCGGGTCGGCTATGCTCGCGACGGACGGGGCTGGTTGCTGAGCCATCCCATTCCGGTTCCGCGGCCCGGCGAAACGCCCAGGCATCAGCGGTTCTATTACCTGGAACTCCTGAAACGCGCCAAGCTCATAGACGGCTACTCGTTGGAATCGCCTATCCGACTCTCCGCTGCGCCAGCGGCCGCCGAGGCAGGTCGGAGACGTTTAAAAGCGGCGTCGGCAGGCGGTTCAGTAATCGGAGTAAGTCCTGGAGCCGCCTACGGTGGCGCGAAGCGGTGGCTGCCTGAACGATTCGCCGAAGCCGCTGTGAGCGTGGCCCGCGAGTGGAGCGCCACAATCGCGATATTCGGCTCAAAGGAGGAATGGGATACATGCAACGCAGTCCGCCAGCGCATCGTGGCCGCCGAAGTGCCGTGCGTGAACTTTGCGGGCGAAACCAGCCTGGGCGAATTCATTGAGTTGGCGGCGGCTTGCGAGCTGTTTCTGACGAACGATTCCGGACCGATGCACATCGCTTCCGCGCTCGGAATTCCGACCGTTGCAATTTTTGGAGCTACCGACGATGAAGCTACCGGTCCTACCGGCTCTCATGCTCAGGTGGTGCGTGAACCGGTCGAATGTAGCCCCTGCCTGCTGCGCGAATGCCCCATCGATCATCGCTGTATGACCCGCGTCAGCGCCGAGAGAGTTGCGCAAACAGCCATGGGCCTCATCGCGGCGAGGCGAAGTTAAAGAAACGGATTAGGTTTTGGGGCATAACCGCGCATCTATTCTAGTGATTCGAGCGGGCGCCATGGGCGACATTATTCACGCCTTGCCCGCAGTTGCCAGCCTCAGGAAGAGCTTTCCGGAAAGCCGCTTGGCGTGGCTGGTAGCTCCACGCTGGATGCCGCTGCTCGAGGGCAACCCTTTCATTGATGAATTGATTCCTTTCGATCGCGGCAGCGCGGGCGCGCTCAGAAGATCCTGGCGGCTCTTGCGGGCATGCAGGCCGGATCTCGCCGTAGACTTTCAGGGCTTGGTCCAATCGGCGATTGCTGGACGCGCGGCTGGTCCCAGTTCGTTTTTCGGCTTTGATCGATCCGTGGCGCGCGAACCGATGGCGGCTGTTTTCTACACGCATCGAGTAGCCGCTAGCGGGCCGCACCGCGTCGAAAGAAATCTCCAACTGGTCCAGGCGGCGGGAGCTTCCGAGCTTACCGACGAAGCCTGGATACCGGCGGGACAGGAAGAAAAAGGCCTGCCCACGGGACCCTTCGTACTCACGAATCCTTTCGCGGGCTGGACCGGCAAGCAGTGGCCGATGGAATACTATGAGCCGCTGGCGCAGCGGTTGCGCGCGGAGGGAATCGAGCTGGTCGCAAATGTTTCCGAGAGGCACGCGCTTGAGCTTCGAGAATGGAAGCACGTACGCGTGCATACCTCTTCACTGAGCGGATTGATTGCGGCCACGCGGCGGGCAACCGCTGTGCTTGGACTCGACAGCGGCCCTCTACACCTCGCGGCCGCGCTGCGCAAGCCGGGCGTGGCGCTATTCGGCCTTACCGATCCCGCGCGCACGGGGCCATACGGCGGCAGCATCGCTGTACTCCGGGCGGACGATATCGAGACGACTTACAAAAGACACGACACGATCCATGCGAGCATGAGGGCGATCACGGTGGAGCAGGTGGCGGAGGCTCTCTTAGGTTCGATCTCGAGTGCGCGGGATCGAAGCCTTGTGCGCGTGGCGCCACGCTCGTGAGCGACTCGGAACAGCAGCCTCTTCCGCGCTACTTTTTTCCGAAGCCGTATGCCGATTTCGTCCAGCGTCTGCGTGTCGCGTGCGGATTTCTGCTCCTTGCGGCTTTCGCCTGTCTCGCACATCCTTCGCCCGGATCCCTGATGATCGGCCTACCAGTCTCGATTGCCGGATTGCTGCTTCGCTCCTGGGCCGCGGGGCACTTAGCCAAGAATCAAGAGCTCGCGAGCACGGGCCCCTATGCGCGCATGCGGAATCCGCTCTATACGGGAACCCTGATTGTGGCGCTCGGCATGGTGATTGCGTGCCGTAGCATTTGGCTCGCGATCCTGTTTGCGGCCGTATTCTTGCTGATTTATTTCCCGGCTATTGAGTTGGAGGAGCAGCATCTACGGAATATTTTTCCGGCTTACACGGCCTACGCTTTTCGAGTACACCGGTTTCTACCGGTGACGAAATGGAACGGCCGAAGAGCGCGGTTTTCATGGTCTCTCTATCGCCGAAACGAAGAATACAAGGCGCTGGCCGGGTTTCTGCTCGCTGCGGCGTGGCTCGCATGGAGGCTCGCTCGATCCCTGTGATACGCTTTCGCTCATGAGAGTAGGATGTTTTACCCCGCTGCTATCGCAGTTCCCCCTCGATAAAGTATTCGAGAAGCTCAAGAGCCTGAACATAACGACGGTCGAGCTCGGCACCGGAAATTATCCCGGCGATCCGCATTGCAAGCTGTCGATGCTTGAAAACGAAAAAGAGTTGAAGGAGTTCAAAAAGAAGCTCGATGACCAGGGTTTCTCGATCAGCGCGCTGAGCTCGCATGGCAATCCGCTTCATCCCGACGCGGCTGTCGCGAAGAATTACGCGGACACCAGCAGGCGAACGATCGAGCTTGCCGCAAAGCTCGGCGTGCCGGTCGTGATCGATTTCTCAGGCTGTCCCGGCGATAGCGATAACGCGAAATATCCCAATTGGGTGACCTGCCCGTGGCCGCCGGAGTACCTGGACGTGCTCGACTGGCAGTGGGAAAAGAAAGTCACTCCTTACTGGAAACAGCACGGCAAGTTCGCGAAAGAGCATGGCGTGAAGGTTGCCATTGAGATGCATCCGGGCTTCGTCGTTTACAGTCCGGAAACGATGCTCAGGCTCCGTTCCATCGCGGGCGATAGCGTGGGCTGCAATTACGATCCGAGCCATATGTTCTGGCAGGGCATCGATCCGATTAAAGCCGTTCGAGTATTGGGCGATTCCATTTTTCACGTGCATGCCAAGGACACCCAGATCTACGATTACAATCTGCCGAAAACGGGCGTGCTCGATACGAAGAAATACACGGATGAAAAGAATCGCGCGTGGATTTTCCGGGCGTGCGGGTACGGTCATCCTTATGGCTGGTGGAAAGAGTTTATCTCCACGTTACGCATGTACGGCTACGATTATGTGCTCTCCATCGAACACGAAGACACGCTCATGTCTCCCGATGAAGGACTCACCAAGGCAGCGGAGTTCCTGAATCAGATTGTGATTCGAGAGCAACCGGCGGCGCCGTGGTGGGTGTAGCGCGGCGCAAGGCTTCCATGAGCTA
>Ga0208220_1000135_pt1 | contig 28110 bp, 25 predicted proteins | sample NGESurdeep092012_9_FD_184484 | JGI IMG/M metagenome (GOLD analysis project Ga0208220, IMG submission 184484) | Arctic peat soil microbial communities from Barrow, Alaska - NGEE Surface sample F53-1 deep-092012 (SPAdes) | ecosystem: Environmental > Terrestrial > Soil > Wetlands > Peat ...
CGGGAGCTTATTTTGGTATGGGCGTGGCGGTCGGCGACTACGATAACGACGGCTGGCCGGATCTATTTGTGACGGCTTACGGCAACTGCATTCTGTATAAAAACAATCACGATGGGACGTTCACCGACGTGACCAAGCGCGCCGGCTTGACCACGCCCGGGTGGACTACCAGCGCGGTGTGGTTCGATTATGACAACGACGGCCGCCTGGATTTGTTCGTCTGCAGTTTTGTCGATTACTCGGGAGAGCACAAGTTCGAGTGCGGCGATAACAAGCTGGGGAAGCACTACTACTGCATTCCGCGTGTCTTTCGGCCGACTGCGAGCTTTCTTTATCACAATAACGGCGATGGCTCCTTCACAGAATCGAGCAAAGGGACGGATATTGCCAAAGCTCTCGGCAAAGGTCTCGGCGTGATAGCGACGGACATAAACAACGACGGCCGCATGGATCTGTTTGTCGCCAACGATACGGTACAAAACTTTCTTTTTGTTAATCGCGGCGCAGGTTCGGGCGGCGCGTGGAAGTGGGAGGAGATCGCTCTGCAGGCCGGGGTCGGATTCAGTGAGAACGGCCAGCCACGTTCCGGAATGGGAGTCGACGCGGCGGACTTGAACGCCGACGGCTGGCAGGATTTGTTTGTCGCCAATGTCGATCAGGAGAAGTTTTCGGTATACGTGAACAACAAGGATGAGACCTTCCGCGATGTTGCCCAGAGGGAAGGAGTGGCGCAGGCGACGCGATTGTTGAGCGGCTGGGGACTGAAATATTTCGATTACGACAACGATGGCAGCGTCGATTTGATACTCGCGAATGGACATCCGGACGATATGATTGACCACTATTCCTTGCAGGTGACGTACAAGGAACCGCTGCTGCTGTTCCATCAAGGTGAGGATCACAAGCTCCACAACGTCACCAGTCAGGCGGGTCCTGCATTTCAGAGGCATTATGCCGCCCGTGGGTTAGCGGTGGGAGATTACGACAACGATGGGGCGCTCGACGTACTCATTGCCAATAATGGCGGTGCGCCGCTGCTTCTCAAAAACAATGCGGCGCAGGGGAATAATTGGCTAGGCGTGAAGTTGGAGGGCCATAAATGCAACCGGGATGCGATTGGCGCCAAGATTTATTGGACTGCCGGCGGAAAGACGCGGTATCGGTTGAAGAACAATGGCGGCAGCTACTTGTCCTCCCACGATCCGCGCGAGGTGCTGGGAATTGGCAGCGCGACAAAGATGGATGAAGTTGAGATTCACTGGCCTGAGCCGAGCAAACAAATCGACAAGCTCACGGATTTACCTATGAATCGCTATGTCCGTATCGTCCAAGGTAAGGGAATTGTCGAGTAATCCATGCCGCGCTGCCGAGGACGTTAGATTCTTTCTTCAGTCGCTATGCTCCCAATAGCAGCAGTACGTCGTCGCGATTCGTAAATTGAACACCGCGCATACCGTATAACTCAGCGCCCTGAACGTTCTCAATGCGGTCATCCAGAAAGAGCGTCTGCTCGGGCGGCGTGCCCAGCCCTTCCAGGCAATGCTCATAAATGGCCGGCTCCGGCTTCACTGCGTGAACTTCATAGGAGAGAGTCACATGATCGAAGCTATTCAGCCTCTGGGTGCGCGTTCTCAGCGCTTCTCCGAGGTCCCGGGGCATGTTGGAGAGCATGGCGACGCGCTTGCCTCGCGCGCGCAGCCGGTCGATCCAATCCCACATCGCCGAATCAAACCGCATCCAACTCTCGCTGTCTAACTCGGTTAGTTGCTCGATCAGGCCGGACGCCAGCGTGACTCCGGATCTTTCGGCGACGTCCCGCCAATACTCGGACGCCGAAAGCGCGCCCCTGTCATAATTGAGCCGGTTCCGCCAATACTGTTCGGTAAAGAGCTCGTTGGGAATACCCGCAAGCTTTGCCAGCCTTGTCTGGTCCGCGTCGCTCTGGTGATGAACCAGGACGCCGCCGAAATCGAAGATAAATCCTTGGCAGGTGCTAGCGAGAGCCATCGACCATCTGCTCGCGGCGGCAGCGGATTTCCCGAACGGCGTAAATGCGCCGTCCCTGGCTCTCAAAATAGGTGCGCATGAGAACTTCGCCCATCAGGCCCGTGCTGAACAGCATCAATCCGGCGAACCACAGCATCGCGCCTGCGACCAGCAGAGGGCCGTGTTCCGCGATAATATCTTGGCCGCCTATTTTTTTCACGAGCATGGATAGCAGCACAATGCTTCCCAGGCCAATTCCAGCCAATCCCCATTTTCCGAAGAAGTGCATCGGCCGGGTGAGATACCGCAGGAGGAAACCAATGGTCAAAATGTCAAAGAAGACACGGAATGTGCGCCCCAGCCCATAGTGCGAAGATCCGTTCGGGCGTTCGACATTCCGGATCGGCACTTCGACGACCCGAGCGCCGTAGAAACTGGCCAGGGCTGGAATGAAACGATGCAGCTCGCCATACAGATTGATGTCCTTTAGCACCTCTGACCGGTACGCTTTAAAAGTTGTGCCGAAATCGTGCAATTCCACCCCGGAGGCTCGTTTCATCATCCAATTGGCAATAAGAGAAGGGATTTTTCGAGTCACCGCGTTATCGACGCGATCTTTTCGCCATCCGCTGGCGATATCGTAGCCCTGCTCTATTTTTTCGAGCAGCAGAGGAATGTCTTCCGGATGGTGCTGAAGATCGCCGTCGAGCGACACGATGACGTCGCCTTGCGCTTCGTCAAAACCCGCCGCGAGCGCGGCCGTTTGGCCAAAATTGCGGCGGAGCTGCAACACCTTCAGGCGGCTATCCGTCTCAACCAGGTTGGCCAGCAGGTCGAAGCTGCGGTCTGTTGAGGCATCGTCAATGAAAATGATTTCGTAAGGCTTACGAAGTTTTTCGAGAACCAGGGTAAGCCGATCGTACAGCGGCAGAATAGCCGGTTCCTCGTTGTGAATCGGGATAACGATCGAAAGCATTTTCAGGATACCTCCAGTGTAGCGGAGGAATACTAAGAACACACGCCCTTAGGACGCACAAGCCCGCGGCATAGTAGAGTGGCATCACAGCGGAACTCGGTACGGCATCTGGCGCTGATCCGCCCGGATCATTTGCTTTCCACCGGAAATCCCTTCGACATTTTTCGCCTGGCCCACGGCAACTGCTCATCGATGACGTCCGCGATTTGGGGATGGCGGCGGCGCAACGCTTTTAGATAAGCGGCAGCCGTTTCAGAGGAGCATTTGGTTAATGGGCCTCCCCAAGTCACCCGCGCGCCCTTCAGGAAATCGCTGAACATCTCCTTTGCCATTTCGTCGAGCACCGCGTGAAGACGGTTTCCCGATATGCCGCTCGCGCGGAGGGCTTCCTGTGCGGTAATAAAAAGCGGCATGGGAAGCGCAGTGGCCAGCAATTCGGCTGCAAAATAAAGCTGCTTTGTACCCGGACGAATTTCGACCACGCGAGCTTCGTTGCGTTCGATAAAGCGGCGGATCTGCCGGACTGCGGAGATTTGCCCCTCCAGGACAAACCGGTCCCGACGGCTGCCTGAAACGCCGACTAGGGTTGCAATGGAAGCGCCGCGCGCCTTAAGAGGCTCCAGCGCATCCACGCTGAGCCAACTTTCGCAGAGCACAAACGACAGCTCTTTGAAAACCAGCTCGGACGCGCAAAGTTCATCGACAATGCGAGCCACGACGGAATCGGGAATACGCAGAAGAATAAGCCGCGCCGCAGCCAACTCTTCGTAATCGCTGACCGCATAGCCCGCGCGTAAGAAATTCGAGATTCGCCTCGCGACCCGGAGCGCCGCTGATTTGACTGGGCCAAGCTCTTCGGCGATGGTTCGAAACCGAAGAATCGCCGAGCCGGTCGAGTTACCCTCCACCACCGCGCCGAGTTGCAGCTGTTTCTTCATATAGGCCGCTCATCTTCAATGCTTTCATACGGTCGCGGAACTGTGCTGCTTTCTCGAAATCGAACGCCTTCGCCGCCTCGCGCATTCTCACCTCCAACTCGCCAATCAAAGCTTCCCGCTGCTCGGACGTTAAATCTATATCGGATTCTGGGTCCCCCTCTAACGGAACAGTGACATAGTCGGCTTCGGCGACGGCGACCAGGCTCATGTCGATCGGTTTTACGATCGTCTGCGGAGTAATGTTGTTCGCTTCGTTATACGCCTGCTGAACGGCGCGTCTTCGCTCTGTCTCGCGCATTGCCCGCTGCATGCTGACCGTCATGACGTCGGCATAGAGGATGGCTCGGCCGTAGACGTTTCGCGCGGCCCGCCCGATGGTCTGAATCAGCGAACCGCTGGATCGTAGAAAACCCTCCTTGTCGGCGTCGAGTATTGCGACCAGGGAAACTTCAGGAAGGTCGAGCCCTTCTCGAAGCAGGTTCACTCCGATAAGTACGTCAAATGTGCCCTTGCGCAAATCGCGAAGAATTCTGATGCGGTCGAGCGTGCTCACTTCGGAATGCAGGTAAGCGCACTTGACGCCCACCTCCGAATAGTATTCGGCAAGATCCTCAGCCATGCGTTTCGTGAGGGTGGTTACGAGAACGCGTTCATTCCGCTCCGCCCGCAATCGAATTTCGTTCAGCAAGTCGTCCACTTGGCCTTTGATGCCGCGAACTTCAATTTCGGGGTCGATCAGGCCCGTTGGCCGTATGACCTGTTCAATTACGATTCCCGCGGATTTTGTCAGCTCATAGGGGCCCGGTGTAGCGGAAACGTAAATGAGCTGATTGACCCGATTCTCGAATTCTTCAAAGGTCAGCGGCCGGTTATCGCGGGCGCTCGGAAGGCGGAAACCGTACTCCACTAAGACATTTTTCCGGGAGCGGTCGCCGTGAGACATACCCTGCAATTGCGGAATGGTTTGATGACTCTCGTCGATGAAGAGAAGAGCGTCATTGGGAAGATAATCCAGCAGCGTCGGAGGCGCTTCTCCGGGCAGGCGTCCGGAGAAATGGCGCGAATAATTTTCGATGCCGTGGCAATATCCGATCTGCTTGATCATCTCCAGGTCGAACATGGTGCGCTGATACAGCCGCTGCGCTTCAACCAACTTCCCATTTCCTTCGAGTTCCTTGTGCCACCACTGCAATTCGTTTTCAATGCTCTGCATGGCCTGCTGGCGTGTAGGCTCATCCATGACGTAATGGGTTTTGGGATAGATAGGCAGCCGCAAATAGGTCTGCTTCACCTGCCCTAGAAGAGGATCGATTTGGCTGAGCGATTCGATTTCGTCGCCCCAGAGCTCAATGCGATACGCATTGTCATCGTAAGTTGGGTAAAGCTCAATCACGTCTCCGCGAACCCGGAATGTGCCGCGCCGGAAATCGTGATCGTTGCGCTCATAGAGGATCTCCACCAGCCGTTGCAGCAGCTCCTTGCGGCCGATATGCTGCCCCTTTTCGAGCATGACCAGCATTCCGTAATAGGCCTCGGGCGAGCCAAGGCCGTAAATGCAACTGACGCTCGCCACGATAATGCAGTCGCGCCGCTCAAACAGCGAGCGGGTTGCCGACAGCCGCAATTTGTCCAGTTCGTCATTGATGGTCGCTTCTTTTTCAATGTAGATATCGCCGGAAGGAATGTATGCTTCCGGTTGATAGTAGTCGTAGTAGCTGACGAAATATTCCACCGAATTCTTTGGGAAGAAGAGTTTGAATTCGTGATAAAGCTGCGCGGCGAGCGTCTTGTTGTGCGCGAGAACCAGCGCCGGCCGGTCGGAAGCTTCGATGACCTTGGCCATCGTGAAAGTCTTGCCGGATCCCGTTACTCCCAATAGAACTTGATGCTTCTCGCCATCGAGGAGGCCGCGCATTAGCTGCTCGATTGCGCTCGCCTGATCGCCCCGCGGCTCATAGTCGATGCCCAGTTTAAACGGCACGAACTCAGTATAGAGAAGCCCCGCGTTAATGGAGGAACGGCGCCGAATCGATTCGCTCGCGCTCAGCGTTGAATTCGCAGCCGAGCAGGGCAATGCACGCGATCAGATATAGCCACACCAGCAGCACGATTACCGTGCCGATGCTGCCATAGAAAATGTTGTAATTCGCCATATGATGGATATACCAGGCGAAGCCGGCGGTCGCCAGCAGCCACAGGAAAGTCGCGAGAAACGCGCCGGGCCACACTCGCAGGAAGCGCGATTCGGCCATGCTCTTTGCGCGGCTTAGCTCAGGCCGGTAATTCGGCCCAAAATAGTACAGCAGCCCGGTCACAAAAGTAGTTGTGCAGAATGCCAGAACGTACCGCGCCGTCCGCCACGCCAATTCTACGGGCGCGGTGATATCCGAGACGCCGATCCAATGGATGAAGGCAGCCTCGCCGCGGTCGCCGAAGATGATCAGCAGGGATGCCCCGACCGACGGAAACGCGGCAATCAGGACCAGGAAGATCGCCATCGCGCGCTGCTTCAGAAAGGGCCGCCCGGACGGAATGCGGTATGCCGCTTGAAGACCCTCCATCAGGCTGATCATCGCGCCGGATCCCGCCCACAGCGATACGATGACCGCTACGACCGGCAGCGAAATGGGCCTCGCTCCACGCTCGCGAAGCCGGGACAAAATGATGTCCTCCGTGCCGGGAGGCACCACCTGCTGAGCAAACGTGGCAATGACGTGCACTACGGATTGGGCATTTGCCAGGATGAGGAGCGAGGTTAGTGTCGTCAGGACCGGGAAGAGCGAAAGCAGAAACGAGTAGGCCGCTCCCTTTGCAATGCCGAAGCAGTTGTCCTCATAGGCCGCAATGAAGGTCCGCCGCAGAAGCCGGAATATGCGCTCGGCCAGCCCCGGCTCGATCACCACAAACTGGGGTTGCATCCCCGAGTGCGTTGCGTCCGGAGGGGTTTGAACGCTGTCCGGCATGGCCACGGTCCTCTCGCTAGACGATGATAGCGGAAATCCGGCTACAAATTGAGAGACCGCGAATCCGCCATGGGGTGGTTAGTGAGTAGAAATTTGCCGCCGCTTGTTGCCACTACATGGAGATCCGCCCGGTTCACAACGTTTTCGATGCGGCGCACGCTCGCCTCGTCGGCGACAAAGTACCAGCGGTCCGGCTCCATCCACAGATTCTTGAATGTCGAATCGTCGATAAACACGGCTGGAGCGCCCGGAGCATACGAGCCATATACGAGATTCTGGATCCGCCCATTTAACAGCAACGCCTTGCGGTTTGTGTAGAAAAAGACCGAAGAGAACTCGTAATAGTGGTGATTGATAATCAATTTGCCTTGGGGAGATCGCAGTAGCGCATTCGCGAGGGGCCGCGAAGACAGGTACGGATCGAAGACGATGAGCGCCAGACGAGCCGCGTGAAAAAACAGCACCATCATCAGCGCCGCTGCCAGGAAGGCGCGCCGCCCGTTCTTCCAAAGCGTTCCCACGCAGCCGGCGAGAAATGCAATCGCCGCAACAGCGAGAGGCAAGCGCAGGTAGGCGAACGAACGCAGCGTGAGGTCCGCGATATGGCCGAGCGAAAGAGTGTACGTGCCAGGATGTCCCGAAAGCGCGCTGGCGATATCTCCCGGTGCGGGAACATTCCGCACGAGAAAAAGAATAATCAGCGCCACTGCCGCCGCGCAGCCGCTAACAATGGTGAGCGCGCGAGTGCCGCGACGGATCGCTGTGCCTCCCGTTGCCATCGCGGAGCCCAATAGCAGAGCCAGCGCCGGATAACAGGGCATGGAATAGTATTCCTGCGTCGTGGAAAACGTGAAGAACACTAACACCGCGGCTGTCCAGCAGAGCGCCAGCAAACGGGCGCGTCCCGCACGGTCAATCGGTTTAAAGGAAAGCTTCGCGACCGCCGGAAAGTAAACGCTCCACGGAAAAAGCCAGACCAGGTGCAGCAGCCAGAAGTAGAGGCGCGGAACTGTGTTGTAATCTCGCGGATAACGCAGGTTCAGAAACCGGAGCAACTGCTCGTTGATGAAATAAAACCAAAGAAATCCGTGGTATTCCCCGGGACCGCTGTGCAAAGTGAAGGCAAAATAGGGTGGGTTCTGCAGCGTCGCCAGAACGTGCCAGGGAGCCGCGATCAGCAGCACGATCCAAAAGCCGCTGAATGGACGAAGCCGCTTCCAAGTCCTCAAAGAGAGGAGTTGGTGCGTAAGAAGGAGATAGATTAAGCCCGCGCCAATCGGAAAAACGACTGCGATCAGGCTCTTCAGCAGCAGCCCCACTCCGAGACTTGCGGCTAGAGTAAACGCCCATAGCCGCGGATGCCGCTCCTCTTCATCCAGAGCCCGCAGAAAGGCCCACATCGCCAGCGCAATGGTGAATGTCAGCATCACGTCCGGAATCAGAATCCGAGTAAACAGAAACAGCCCTACGCAAGTGGACATGCACAAGCCCGCGTAGAATCCAGCGCGTCTTCCAAATGACCAGATGCCGAATGCGGCCGTCAACCAGCACAGCCCGATCGCTGAGAGAGCGACCGGAATACGCGCCGCCCAGTCGTGGACGCCGAAAATCTTGTATGACCCGGCCATTAGCCAGTAAATGAGCGGGGACTTTTCGAGGTACGTCACGCCATCGAGCCGCGCCGTGACCCAATCGCCGGATGCCAGCATCGTCCGGGCGATTTGCCCCTGTACGGCATCGACATCGTCCATCAGCGAAGGAGGGGAGGTGATACAGCCGAGATAAATGGCGGCGGCGAAAAGGACCACAGTCAGATAGAGATAGAAGCGCCGGCGGCCTGAGAACATCGTGCCTGACTCTTCCATGCCCGAAAGCTGCTGCTCCGGATCCTCAGCTTTTGTTGGCAATCTTACAATTCCTGGATTGGCTCACCGCCAAGACTTCACCATATCAAGTCGCTGGGCTACGCCGTCTGAACGGAAGTTCAACGATCTGTTATATTTCGGTTGCGGGTGCTTGTCGGCACCGGGGCGGAGCGATGACTTCGACGCGAGAGAGGCTTGATGTTCCTGACAGCAACCGCCTATGTCTTGATGGGGGTGGCGACCCTTCCGTTTGTCTATTATCTGTTGGTACTGCACAGTTCTTGGCGTTTCTTCCGCCTCCGATCCGATGGGAAAGCGCCGCCATCGGATTTTACCCCCGCTGTCAGCATCTTAAAGCCCGTCCGCGGCCTTGATCCCGAGGCTTATGAGAACTTCGCCAGCTTCTGCCGTCAGGACTATCCCGAGTACGAGCTGGTCTTCTGTGCCGGAAGCGCCGCCGACCCCGCCTTTTCAGTCATCGAACAGTTGCAGCGCGATTTTCCCAGCCATCGGATCCGCGTAGTTTTCCGCGCCGGCAGCAGCGCCTCGAACGATAAGGTGGCCAAACTAGACCAGCTCGTAAGCGAAGCTAAATACGAATACCTGGTGATTAACGACAGCGATGTTCGAGTCGCGCCCGATTACCTCCGGACCGTCATCGCTCCTCTCGCTCGTCCCGCAGTCGGAGCTGTAACTTGCCTTTACGTTTCGGCGGGGGAGAAAAGCGTTGTCGACGGTCTTCAAACAATCGGGATGATCTCCGATCTTTACGCCGGGATTCTGGTCGCCAGGGAGCTTGATGGGGTCAAATTCGCACTCGGAGAAACCATAGTGACCACGCGCGCCCGGCTAGCTGCGTTTGGCGGCTACCGTGTGCTTCAGAACCGTCCCGCCGATGACCTGCTGGTAGGCCGCCTCATTGCCGATCAAGGCTATGAGGTTGAGCTTCTTCCCTACGCGGTATCGACAGTTGCCGATTACGGATCCCTGCGCGAGCTTTTTCAGAAGCGTTTGCGATGGATTGTGGTCATGCGGCACATGCGCCCCTGGGGGCATCTTGGTTTACTCTTGACCCAAGGCCTGCCCTGGTCGATCGCCGCAATTGCCATTCATCCGTCCATCGGAGTGGCCTTCAGCTATCTCGGAGCGTATTTTGCGCTTCGAATCGCGATGACTTGGATGATCGGCGTTTGGGGTCTGAAGCGGCCATCCCTCTGGAAGAATATGCCGCTTCTGGTGGTGTGGGATGCCATGGCGTTCGTGATGTGGCTAACCAGTTTTCTAAGGAACAGCATTCGATGGCGCGGGGATGAATTTTACATCCGCAATGGAATGCTGGTTCCCGCATCGCCCTCGACAGGCGACTGATTGCGCTCTCGTTCCGTCAACAGGAGGCGGTGTTAATTTATAACCCCGCATGAGCAGTTTGCCGCGTGAAGATTTCCTTCGCGCGCCGGTAAAGGTCGAGATCGGCTGCCCGGTATTTTTCAACCGCCTTTCGCGCGTCGAGGTCGATCCGATAGTCGGCTCCCTGATGGTCCGGGTTGACGTTGAGAAAACTCTCGCCTCGAAGATGGCAGCCGAAGATAGAATTGAAGAGGTCCACGCTTTTGTAGAACTCCTCGGAAAGCCCCACCATCGCAAAGTCGTCGATGGAGACACTGCCGAGATATTGCGATTGGTGATCGCGAAACGCATCCCACCTCAAATAATCGTGCAGCGTCATCTTGGCTTCATGGAACATTTTCTCTTCCAAATGATCTCGCTGCGGATTGCGCAACAGAAAGCAGTAATGCGATACCGCCTGTTGATACGGATCTCGAAAGAATGCGACGAAATCCGCTACCGGAAATAGCCCCAAATACTTGTCCGCGATGAAATGACCGTGAATCGCGCGGTACTTCTCCAAAAGCTCGTCGCGGCGGCTGCGCATCTCTAGCGTGCGGATGTTACGGCGCTCGATGGCCTCGGGAACATCGAACCCCGCCCAATCCCCATAATCCAACATCAGCCGCTCTCCCAGCTCCGTCTGCAATAGCTCGCGAAACGAATTTCCGGCCGCTTTGGGGACGTGGAGCGAAAGGATCATTCGATGTCGAGATTACTACTCGCCAGGTAACAGCGAAGCGCCGGCGGCAATGGTCCTATGCGAAGTCGAACCGACGACCGCGATTCCAAGGAAGATCAGCAGTGTCCCCATCCATCGATCTAAGCTCACATGCTCCCTCAGAAAGAGCTTGCCAAGCAGTGTTGACAATATGTATCCCGTCGCCGTTAGCGGCAGCACAAAGCTGAGATCGGCCAGACTCAGCAGCGCCATTCGGGTCAGCAGCGACAGAATCAGCGCTAATATCCCGAGTGCCACATACGGATTTAACATCGCTTGAACGTAGGCGAACGGGTTGAGGGAAAGGACTTGCGGGAAATGCTTCATGCCAAACGCGAGCGACAGATTGCCGAACGGTCTGAGCACAAGCACTAACGCCAGGAGACGATAGGCGCGAATTAATTTGCCGCGATGGGCGCCTTCCGCCGCGGGCACGCTCCCAGCGGCTTCCTTTCCATTCACTGATCCGATTGTAAACAATCCAGTTGCGTTATCCCCCTCCGGGCGCCGCTTCGAGCCACGAGAGATAGTATTCCCCGTCTTCAACGTCTACGGCTTCACGGCTCACCTGCAGGCCGCGAAAAGTGTCCATCATGACCGCAAGCTCGTTCGTCTCCTTCTGGCCGATGGACGGCGCCTGAGCGACGGCGCCAGTACAAGGCGCATCTTTGCAATTCATCACTCACATCGTGCGAGAGCTGGTGGCAACTGAATTGTTGGCGAGGGAACTGGGAGGAGATAAAGAAATCTTCAATAAAGCTCCTCCATACGCGCGGTGGATAACTCACTTAGGCGAAGATTTCTTGGATTTCATTACTCCCCCTGTCGAGGGGATGCGATGAGCACCGCATCCCCGGTCTGCAAGCACGACGTGTACGCCATGATCCGAGGGGCGGCTGGGACAGGAATCCTCACGGCGAGAACCGGCGGCCACGCCTTACGTGTGACTGAGATTACCGCCTATATGAAGAACAATGGAAAGCTCGAAGTGGCCCAGCAGATTGCCAATGACGAATCACCGCGGACGAGGTTCTAAAACCGATCGAGCGATGATGTATCCACGTGCGTGCCAGATAGTTCCCTCAGCGAAAATTTACTTTTCCACGGTCGCGTGGACCTTCAGATCCTGCTCTGCGCCCGAATTCGACTTGATCTTCACCGTGAATACATGAGCGCCCGGCGTCAGCTTGGAAGTATCGATAATGATATTCCAGCCAGTGACCATGGCGGCCTGGAATTGTGGAAATGCTTTCAGCACATCCGGGCGTTTCACGCCCAACTCGGCATTGGTCACAAACTGGCCGTCCATATAAATCCCGACGGATTGTATGCCGGATTGCTGCGCCGCCCAACCTCCGAAGATCCGCGAGCCCTGTAAAACCGCATTGTTCGTGGGAACGTCGATACTGCCGATCGGCACGCTGGTATCGGGGAGCGGGCTTCGTGTCTTAGAGCCACACGAAACGGCCGCCAGCGAACAAAGAAGAATTACTCCTGCAACGGCAAACTTGCTTTTCGTCATCGAACTGAGTGCCCTTTCAAACCCGAGCTGCGCGAGTCCTCCCCAATTACCGATCAACATAACACGCCCGCTACATCTCTCTTTGCGCGCGGCACCAATAGCTTTGGAATAATCCCGACATCGCTTCTGAAAAACCATTATGCTCAAAAACTACGGCGGTCCACGAGGGCCGCGTTAAGACCGGATCGAGCAGCGCCACCAGCCCGCATTTCCCGTCGAAGAGCGCCAGCTTCAACGGCAATCGATCCAAAAAGCGGATCTCAATACCGCAATCGCGGTATTCATTCAGGCGATCGCGATGCTCGTCCGCGATCGGCGCCGCCTCAATCAAGAGACGGCATTCGATTCCCCGAGCGGCAGCTTCTTTGACGAGCTGCTCGTCCAGCGGATCGACCGCAAAAGGAGCGCGTGAAAACTCCGCGTACTGGTGCCCCACCGTCGTCAGCATGCGGCGATAATGGATTGCGATCTGCGTGGGATCGTTCACCAGATTCAGGAAGTCGAGCGTCCCTCGCCCGTCTTGTCCTTCCAGGTAGGCTGTGCGCAGATCCTCGATAAGACCGCTCGCGAGCCTCGCCTGTTCCGTCATTTCGTTGTGCAGCGCTTTGCTGCGCCGCGCCAGATACCCCGGAATAGCGAGGCCTGGATCTACAGCGGAGAACAATTTCGTTTTTTCCTGGACAACTTGCGCAAATCCTTTTTCAACCAGACTGTCGAGGACTTCGTAGATCTTTTGCCGCGGGACATGAGCCCGCGCGGCCAGTTCCAAAGCCTTAAAACGCGGGTGCCCCATCAAAACCAGGTAAGACCGCGCCTCGTAGGCGTTCAACCCAACCTGCTGCAGCTTGCGCCAGTTAAGCTGATAATCCATCGATGTCGAATCCCGGTCTATCACGATCCGAGAACATATCACAATTGGACGTCCGAGGTTTGCGTCCGCGGGCAACGCAACGGTCTCCAAACTCACAGTACTGTCCAGGACCTGCATTTGCGCCTCAAAATGCCGCCCGGACATGTTATCCTGACGGGACTATAAAATTGGAGATCCTATATGCGTAAGCACACCTGTGTTCTGGCTTTCTTTATTTTGGGCATAGCGGCCACCGCGGTTCGCGCCACCCCGATCGATCCTCGAATCATCGTAAGCGGCGCAGGAGACGCGACGGCTGTCACTACACCTGTCTTCACGTTTATGTCCGATCCCTCGGGAGGCGGCGTGCTCTCCTTCATCAATGACACCCGATCCGACTGGTTCAGCCTCGATTTCTTTGTCACTCTTCCGCAGGGCAGCCCCATCGCCTGCAGCTCGCCTCTCTACAGTCTCTGCGAGTTCACTTCTACGAACATTCCCGGCACAACCCAGGCGACATTCGACATCGGGTTCGATAATCCCGTGGGGAAAGGTCTTCTTCCCGGAGAGACTTTCACAATCAATCTGGATAACACGGGAAGCGTCGTTGATGGGTCTGGAAACTGGGGAGCCGATAACACGTTTACGGCCGCGGTCAATCTGCCTGAGCCTGCTTCGTGGCTCTTGCTGGCGAGTGGAATGGCCCTGCTGGCGGGACTCTGCCGCTACCGTCGTCGCGTTCAGTTCTAACGTCCCGGTTTTCCTAACGCGTCGTCGAAGCCGGGCAGCGAGCGGAGCGCTTTGAGGTCCGGGTCGTCGCGCGCTTCTTCGACGGAATATCCGCTCTTGGTCGCCTTTTTGAGAGCCTCGATAGCGGCGCTCTTACGTCCGGCCAGAGCGTCGATTACCGCTTCGTCATACATCAGCGCATTATCGGCCGCATCGATCGCCCGCGCCCGCGAGACGAGTTGCAGCGCTTTCGGAACGCCCCCTTTTTTGGCGTAACACATCGCCAGATCGCCCAGGGCGCTTGCATCTTGCGGATTGACTTCCAATTCGCCATAAATCAACTCGATGGCGCGGTCGTAACTCGCCTGCGATTTTGCCCACTGCCCCGCCTGGCGATAAGCGTCCGCCAGATTGGCAACCGCAACTTCTTGATTGGGGTTCATCGTCACCGCCTTCTCGAACATCGCGATTGCTTCCGGATAGCGGCCCAGGTAAAAAAGCGCAGTGCCCAGGTTGGAGTAGGCGTCATAGGATGGCTTCAGCTCAATCGCCTTGCGGAAAGCCGGTATGCATTCATTCCACCGGCTCTGCCTGAAATAGACCGCTCCCAGGTCGTTGTATCCAGTCGCGCCGCTCGGGTCCAGTTCAATGACACGCTTGAATTCTTTCAAAGCGTCGTCGTTCCGCCCTAACTGGAAATATCCGATTCCCAATTGCATGTGGTTGTTCCAGTAATACGGGTTTAGCGCGACTGCCTTATTTAAGGCCTGTAGCGCGGCTTCACTCTGCCCGGTCTTCAGATAGGCGTGCCCCAGCCGCACATAACCGTTATCGGAATTCGGCGCAAGCTGAAGCGCGCGTCTGATCTCCTGCACCGCTTCCGCATTCCTGCCGGTCGCCGAGTAAACGCTTCCCAGGGCGAAATGCACTTCCGGCAGAGTGTCGTTTCGGCTCTGCGCCTCCCGTGCCGCCGCCAGCGCCTTTTCCGCCCAGAAACTATCGCTTTTCTGGTGGTAAATCAGAAGGCTGGTATCGGCCACTCCCGCCCAGGCAAGCGCGAACGAAGGATCTTTTGCGCAGGCCTGCTGGAATAAGGCGAGCGCCGCGGTTGCTCCTTGCGCGTCGCGGCTGTTTTTCAGCGTGTCGCGGCCCTTCAGGTAAAGATCGTACGCTTCAATATTTTGAGTAGGTGGCCCGCTCGCGCGCTCGCGATCCGCTGCATCCGGCGTGACATGCAGTGCGCCGACGAGTTGGGTCGCAAGCTGATCCTCGAGCGTAAGAAGATCCGCTCCCAACCCCGAAAATGTCTTGCTCCATAACCGGCTGTGCGTTCTTACGTCGTCGACATTAACGATGATCGCGATCCGGTCCCCGTTGCCTTGAATGATTCCCTGCACGACGATATTCGCGCCCACTTTCCGGGCAATCGTCTCTTCCGATTGAGCGGCATCTACCTCTCGCAGAGCAAGCGGTGAAGTGAGATGCACGCTGCTGAGCGAAAACAGCCGCGATGAGATTGCTTCCGCGACGCCATCCGCATCGTACTTAAGCGTGGCGTCCGATCCAAGTGTCCGAAAAGGCAAGACCGCGACATATTCTCCCTTTTGCCGAGGCGGAACAGCGCCGCTTCGATTTCGATAGATCACAAATGCCATCGCCGCTGTCATCGTTGCGAGCGCCGCCGCCAGCACCGGAGTGAGCCACCTGCGCCGAGTGGCAACCGCCGCCGGCTTTTCTCTCCGAATGTCTTCTAATACCTCGCGCGCGCTTTGGTAGCGCTTCTCCGGATCGCGTTCCAGGCAGCGCATAATCGACGCTGTAAGCTTTTCGGAAACCGCCGGATTCAACAGCCTGGGACTTTTCGGAACCTCCGTCACCCTCTGAAACATCGTTTGCAATGCGGAATCGCTCTTAAACGGAAGCTGGCCGGTGACCATCTCGTACAACACCAGGCCGAGCGAGTAAAGATCGCTGCGCTGATCGGCTGCTTTGCCCTCCACCTGCTCGGGCGACATGTAGCGTGGCGTTCCGGAAAGCCCGGCGGTCTGGGTAAGGCGCGCGTTCTGCTGGATAGCGGCCGATTCCGCGAGCCCGAAATCGCCGATACAAACGTTGCCGCTCGAATCGAGCAGAATGTTTCGCGGGTTCAAATCGCGATGAACAATCCCCAATTGATGAGCAGCCTCCAGCCCTTCGCAAATCTGCTGTGCCAAAGCGAGAGTCTCCGGTTCGGCGATGGTTCCGCTGCGCCGAATCAACTCCGCGAGATTCTCGCCATCCACGCAAGCCATCGAAATGAAGCGCAAGCCATCCGCTTCGCCCAGATCGTGAATCCGCAGTACATGCGGATGCGAGATGCGGCTTGCCAGCAGAATCTCCTGCTTCAGCCGTTCGACGGATTGAGGATCGTTCGCCAGTTCCGGGCGCACCACTTTCAGCGCGACCGTGCGATTCAGTTCCAGGTCGATAGCGCGATATACCTTGCCCATGCCGCCCTCGCCCAGTTCCGCCTCAATGCGGTATCTCGGTCCGAGCATTGCGCCTGGCGCGAGCGATCCCGGCGCGGGCCGAATAACGGTACCGCTCCGGTGCTCGCTGTTGAGATCGCGGAGAATTTCCCCCGCGCTCTGATACCGGTGCGCCGGATCGGGATCGAGACATCGCATCACGATATGGCTCAGCCGCTTTGGCACCGTCGCATCCACCGCATCGATCGGCCGCGCGCGCTCCCTCGTGCGCTTCAGCAGCGCCGCCATAATGCTGTCCGCCGCAAAGGGAAGCTCCCCGGTCAGAACTTCATAGAAGATCACTCCCACCGCAAACACATCGGAGCGTACGTCGGCCGGCTCTCCCCGCGCCTGTTCCGGCGACATGTAGTCGGGTGTGCCCACGATGATGCCCGTGTGCGTAATGCCGGCTTGCTCGAAGCTGCGCGCCAGCCCGAAATCCATGATGCGAACGTGCCCCTCGCGATCCAGCAGGATGTTCTGCGGCTTTAGGTCGCGGTGAATTACGTCCTCGGCATGCGCCGCCTGGAGACCTTCGCAAATTTGGCGCATGATGCCCACGGCTTCGCCCGGCGCGAGCTTCCCGTGCCGCCTGAGCCGGCTGTTCAAATCCTCCCCTTCCACAAATTCCATGGTGATGAAGCGCAGAGCTCCAGCCACCCCGAGATCGAAAATCCGGATCACATTGTGGTGCGTGATCTGCCGCGCCAACAGAATTTCCTGTTTGAAGCGGCGTAGGATCGTCGGGTTCGCCGCCAGATCGGGGCGAATCGTCTTCAACGCGATCACTCGATCCAGTTCACGATCCATGGCTTGATAGACCGTGCCCATGCCACCCTCGCCAAGCTGTTTCAGAATCTCGTAGCGTTCGCAGAGGATATCGCCTGGGCGAAGTCCCCCGCCCGACGCTCTTGCACCGGAATCGGCGGATCTCGACCACGGAATCGGCGAGCCGGCGTCCACAGCTCCTCCGGGCTCCGGCGGCGTCGCCCGTATGACTACAGTCTGCAGGTCGCCGCCGAATGAACTGTCGCAGCGCTCGCAGGCTTTCGCATCGTCTCCGTTCGATGCGCGGCAGACAGGACAAATCAGCATGAGCAACTCAATGGGGCGGCCGACACCACAACCCACGTGTTACCACATTGGGGCTACACGCGGGTGCCAATACTATGTGCGGTTCGGCGCTGTTTCGTTTCGCCGCCTGCCGCTCGAACCGAGTCCAAACTGTCTCTGGCGCGGCGTCGTAGGAACATGGTGAGGAGTGGCTCTCTTATTAAATACGCAAAGCCTTGGCAAGTCCTATGGGCCCGATCCGCTCTTCCACGACCTCTCCATTAACCTCTCGGAAGGCGACCGCCTGGGTCTCGTCGGTTCGAACGGATCCGGCAAATCGACGCTGCTGGAAATTCTCGCCGGCAGCCGACAGCCGGACGCCGGCCAGGTCGCGCTTCGCAAGAACACGCGCCTCCGTTACGTTTCGCAAGACTCAAGCTTCGCGAGCGGCGAAAGCGTCAGACAAGTTATCCGGCGCGCGCTCGATCGATCCACGCTAGCGGACAACGAGACCGCGGAGAACGAGACGCGCACGCGCGAGGCCGAAACACTGGGCCGCGCGGGCTTTCGGGATTTCGATCAGGAAGCCTCAGCCCTCTCCGGTGGGTGGCGCAAACGGCTCGCGCTCGCCGAGGCTCTCGTGACCGATCCCGATATCCTGCTTTTGGACGAGCCCACCAACCATCTCGATCTCGCCGGCATCGAATGGCTCGAAAAGATCCTCCAAACCGCCCGTTTCGCTTGCATCGTAGTCAGCCACGATCGCTACTTCCTGGAAACGGTCGCCACCGAAATGGCCGAGCTGGGTCGCGTCTACCCGGGCGGCCTGTTTCGCGTTCAGGGTAACTACAGCGCCTTTCTCGAAAAGAAAAGCGAATTTCTCGCGGCTCAAGCCAAGCGTCAGGAGGTGCTCGAAAACCGCGTGCGAATTGAGATCGATTGGCTGCGCCGCGGCCCCAAAGCCCGTGCTACCAAAGCCAAGGCCCGCATCGACAACGCGCAAGAATTAATCGGTGAGCTTGCCGATCTGAATGCCCGCGCCCGCGCCTCCACCGCCGATATCGATTTCTCCGCCACCGATCGCCAAACCAAGCGCCTGATTGAGCTGGTGGACGTCGGCTACGGCTTCGGCGGCCGCATGTTGTTCGATCGCCTCAGCTTCGTTCTCACCGCCGGCGCGCGCGTCGGCTTAGTCGGCCCGAATGGCAGCGGCAAGACTACGCTTCTGCGCCTGCTGCGCGATGAGATTGCGCCGCTAACCGGTGAGATCCGGCGAGCCCCATCGCTCCGCATCGTCTACTTCGATCAAAATCGTCCGCTCAATCCCGACTTGACTCTGCGCCAGGCGCTATCTCCCGGGGCCGATTCCGTTGTCTACCAGGACCGCTCCATTCACGTCGCCTCCTGGGCGGCGCGCTTCCTTTTCTCTAGCGAGCAGCTCAACCAGCCCGTCGGCCGGCTCTCGGGTGGCGAGCGAGCGCGCGTTCTCATCGCCAATTTGATGCTCGAGCCCGCGGATGTCCTGCTGCTCGACGAGCCTACTAACGACCTCGACATCCCGACACTGGAGATATTGGAAGAAAGTCTGCTCGAATTCCGGGGCGCGCTGGTTCTGGTGACGCATGACCGTTATCTGCTCAATCGCGTATCGACGGTCGTCTTAGGCCTGGATGGCGCGGGCTCCGCTGAACGCTTCGCGGACTACTCGCAATGGGAGAGTTGGCAGGCGGAACGCATAAAGAGCAAGCCTAAATCTACCGCCGGTTCCGTGCCGATCGCCAAAACCGCTCCTGCAGCGGCTAAGAAGAAGCTGTCCTATTTGGATAGCCGTGAATTCTCGACCACTGAGAGCCGCATCGCTGAAGCCGAGCGGGTACTCGCCGCCGCGCACGCTCTGCTCGAAGATCCGCAAGTTCTCCGCGATCCGCAACGCCTCGCGGACAGTTATCGCGAGATGGAGCAGGCACAGTCCGCGCTTGACGCGCTGTATGCGCGCTGGCTTGAGCTTGAGGAGAAGATCGGTTAGCCGGGAGCGGTTGCTTCCCTGGGCACGCTTGATTGCCTCCGAGGGTACCTACTATATCGAATTCTACATAGGTTGCCCGCGGAGATTCAGCGCGCGACGGTGGAGCGCTCGCTCGAGGCAATTCAGGGCGAGGAGTAGCGGCGTTACTTCGTTGCTTTGACAGTTACCGCTAAATCGACCGCGGCAGTCCGGGGCGGCAAACACATTGTGTCATTGCAGCACTGATAGCGCGCGCGTATCGCGGTGTGCTGTGAGCCCTCAGGCGCAGCAGCGGCGACCGTTAACGGAAGGTTGAACTCCGCTTTGTCTATGTACAGACCGACACGCTTGTTAAAGTTGGGATCGAATAGTTGAATCGGCTTGGAGGCGCGTACCGTTCCAAGTGTCAAGAAGGATTGATCGGCCAGCGAAATCTCAGTGGGAATAGGGCCGCCTTCTTCCTGCTCGAGCGCGTAGAGATGCCAGCCCGGATCGATCCGGGCGAGGAGCTTTGCGGTAAATGTAGTGCCTGGGCGAAGTGCCTTTTGCGGAATAGCCGCACCCGACCAGTGCACGGGATTCTCGGCCGCCATCGCCCCTCCCGCGAAGATCGGCATTCCGATGAAAGCTGCCGCCAAACATACTCCCCGCAGTTGTTCCTTGACTCTCATCCGCCGTTTGTTACGCGTACGTAGGACGCTTGCAGGACATGTTTGGTCTTTATATCCTGCACGAAAGCGACCACCGAGAGGTTGGCTGGATCGATGGCGTACATTTCCTGGATGAATGTGATCGGCCCGAACCGATCGTTCGATTTCTCATACCCGTCCAAGTAGCTTTTCAACCCCTCGCCGATCTTCGGAATGTCAAACGTATACTCGACGTCACAATCTTTGCCGGGCTCCACTGGAAACCCTTCGTCATCGCGTGCGACACTGCGCACGACCATGGGATGAAACCGGATACCGTTTTCGCCGCTATAGCGCAGCCGGTCTTCCACGAGCACGATCTGCAGCTTCAAATCTTTCGAATCGCTCTTGATATTTGCCGCCGAAGCGCGAACCTCTATCCGGTCGCCATTCCGCCGCGCCGCCAGCTTGATCTCGGCTTCAGCCGGCGATTGCAAAGCTTTCTCCACCAGCTTGTTGATCGCCTCAAACCGCTCCTGAGCGCCATCTCGATTCGCCCCGATTATTTTCGTCGTTCCGTCGATGGCAAGCGTGGGTGTTCCCACAGCGTTATAAAAAGCAAATCTCTTCACGCCATCCGGATTGGCCAACGGATCCGGTTCCGGAATGTGCTGATCGAACGCCAGTAGCGCCAATTCCTTTCGGCTATAGCGTTCGAGCTCGGCATCGACCGCCAGATCGGCGCCCGCGCACGGATCGCAGCCTGAACCTGTAAACAACTCCTCCAACACCGTTCGATCGCTCGGCTCACCCGTGGCTTTATATTTAGCCGCGTCGAACGGATCCGGAAAGAGCGCTGCGTATTGCCGGTCCAGATAGTCTTCAAGCCGGCCATCGAGCCGCCATGCTTTTTTGCGTAAAGATCCTCGAGCAGCTTCTTCTGAGGATGGTCTAATTTTCCGGTGAGCCGCGCTCTTGTCAGGTAAGCGAGCGCCTCGTCGCTCTTTCCCGCTCTAGCGGCCAGTTCCCCCAAATCCGCGGCTGCGGCAGAGTTATCTGAATCGTCGCTGAGAGCCTCTTTCAGGAGCGGTTCCCCCTCCGCCGTTTTACCCTGCCTGACGTAGATGCGTCCGAGGGTTGCCTGTAGGCTGGAATGCGCCTTTAAGAAGTCCCGGTGCAGAGCGGCGTCACTCGGAGGCTTCATTTTGGCTTGCGCATATTCTTTTCGCATGTTCGCTACGTATGTTTTTTCGTGCAGCATGTTGAGACTCTTTTGCGAAATCCGCTCGGCGCGCGGCAGCAAAACATTGGCATCGGCGAGAGTGCTCGCGACGTCGTTGTAATCATACATGCGAAATTCACCCTTGGCGCGCTTCAGCGCGATTTTCGCCTGCCGATCTATCTCACTTGTCCGGTTTGGAAATTTGTCGACTAGCGTCTCAAGAATCAAGCTGTCAGCCGCGCTTGCGCGGGAACTCTTCGGGTATTCAGCCACGAAGCGCCTCAGTGCATCGATCTTCGCCTGTGGATCTGAAATCTTCCGGGCGTCCCGAAATGCCTGCGCGTCCCCCGAGGCTTTGTTCTGATCTGGAGCCGCGCTGCGCAGCGATAACGCAAGAAGGGCGCAAAGAAGACAGGTGGTCGCGATTCGCATCAGGCGTGCAGCTTTGTAGAGTTTACACCTCTGGATGCCGGTATCCGGATCTCGCTAAGATTGCTTCGCCCGGATTTGCGAAAAAAATAACTGAACGCGGCGAAGGGTCCAGCGGTCTTAGATGGTGTACGCAGCATGAATGTGGAGCTTGTGTCCAGAGCGGCAGCCGGTGAGTGGGATAGTTTGCTGAAGCCGGAGGCTGCCGGCGAGCCGGACGCGAGGTTCGTGCTGCTGGTGGAGCGTCAGTCTCGCTTCGTGTTTCGAATTGCCTACGTGGTACTGCGGAATGTGGAAGACGCGGAAGATATAGTTCAGGATACATTTCTCAAGCTGTTTCGAACCGGAGCCTGGAAGCGCATAGACGATGAGAGGCGATTTCTGGCGCGCGTGGCTTGGCGTCTGGCAATCGGCAGAATCCCGGCCAGGCTTTCCCCAGAGGCGGATCGTCGCGAGATTGCCTCCCCAGAGAGCAGTCCGGAGAGGGCGGCGATTGCAATGGAATCGAGCCGAACCATTCACCGTTTGATCGATGCGCTGCCGGAAAAGCTGCGAAGACCTCTAGCTTTGTCGTCAATCGAAGAGATGACAACGCCGGAGATAGCGGCTGTTATGGATCTGCCGGAAGGCACTCTGCGTCGACTTCTGGCCGAAGCGCGGGCGCTGGTGAAACAAAAGATGGCGCGAATGGAAAAAACCAATCATGCATGAATGGCCGCAGGATCCATTGGACGAAATGCTGGATGACGCGTTAGCGAGTTACGGCGAAGCGCCGGAGAGAGAAGGGCTGGAGCGAAGGATTCTGGCGAAGGTCAGCGAGAGGACGACGCGCGCGCGTTCGATCGGACGATTAGTCATGGCTATCGGCGCGGCGGCGGCGGCGGCGTGTTGCCTGTTCTGGTGGGAGATGCCGAAAGTGACGATACAACCGCGCCCGGCGACTACGACAACGTCCAAAACGAGGAAGGCTGAAGAGCCAGTGATGGCGCGGACGATTCCTGGGCGCGGCTCCGCGGTTGTTCCGTCTCGTGCGACCAAACTAAGAAATACGCCGAAGGTGTCGGCGGAACCGAAGCTGGCGCGGTTTCCGACGCCGTCTCCCATGAGCGGCGAAGAGCGGGCGCTGCTGCGGCTGGCGACCGGCGATGCGAAAGCTATTCCGCGCGAGCTGACTCACTCCGGCGATCCGATTGAGCCGCTCCGAATGGCGGCAATTGAGATCAAACCGCTTGAATAAGGTCTAGTTGCAGGAAAGGGACAAAAATGCTGAGAACGATGATGATGCTTGGTTTTGCAGGACTGTTGAGTCTGAAATGCCCGGCGCAAAGCGATCGAAACACGCCGGACAAGCCGCCTTCTTCGGCGCAGACGGCAGAGGGCCTTCCAAAGAACTTTTACCAGCTTAATTTCGTGGTGCGGGAACTCGAAGACGAGCACGTGATCAATAGCCGCTCATACTCCATCATCCTGCGCACCGGCGCCGAACGATCTTCAATCCGAGCGGGCCAAAAAGTACCGTACAGCTCGAGCAGCGGAGTAAGTACTCAGTGGCAACAGATAGATGTAGGCGTCAATATCGATTGCCAAAAATTGGAAGAACTGGGTGACCAGGTTGCTCTGGACATCAAGGCCGAGATCAGCAGCGTGATGGAAAGCCACGGGGAAGCCAGCCCTCCCCCCTCCGTGCCTATCATCCGAAATAATCGCTGGGAGTCAACCGTTCTATTAAAGGTGAAACAGCCGACCATCTTATTCTCGGCGGACGACCCGGCATCGAAACGGAAGATGCAATTATTGTTGACAGTAACGCCGCTCCGATAAGCGCGAGGCCTCGGCGTGAAACGAGGAGATACACGTTGAGAATCGTTACACTGGTCGCCCGAATTCTTCTTGGACTGATGTTTGTCGTTTTCGGCCTGAATGGGTTCCTGAACTTTATCCCAGCGACCCCACCCTCTGGAGTCGCTGGCTCCTTTCTCGGGGCCCTCATCAGCTCGCACTATCTCTATCTCGTGTGCGCAGTTCAGTTGATCGCGGGCGTTCTGTTGCTTATTGATCGGTTCGTACCCTTGGCGCTGGTCCTGCTGGCGTCAGTCATCGCAAACATCATCGCCTATCATGTGACCATGCAGCCGAGTGGCGCGCAGCTTGCTGTTTTGGCAACGCTCCTCTGGATCGTCCTTGCGTGGAGGTTTCGCGCCTGCTTTGCGCCGCTCTTTGTTCGGAAGACCGTGCTGAACTAGCGACTGCGCCCGAAATGACTTTGTCCTTGATCGGGATTACTTCCTGGACGATCTCATCGTTTCTATTCGGTTCGTAACGCTTGCGCCGGTTCGATAGAAGCCGCCCGCCGTGCGGGGATCAGACCGGCCACGAGCGCCGCTCCAGCAAGCGTCAGCACAGATCTCACCATCAGCATCCCATCGATACCCTTCACTTCATACAGTTGCGCTTCAACAAATTTGACGCAGAGGAGCGCCATGGGAACACCGATAGCCAGCCCACAGATCGCATGGGCTAGTGCGCCGCGTACTACCATCGCCGTCACTGCGGAGCGCTTCGCGCCCAAGGCCATCCGAATCCCGATCTCCCCGGTCCGCCGCGCCACAGTATACGCGGTCACTCCATAGACTCCGATTGTCGCCAGCAGCAGGGCCAGTGCTCCAAATAGCGTTGTCAGCCGTGCGAGCATCCGCTCCTCGGTAAAGCGATCGGCGATTTGTGCATCAAAAGTCTGAAACTTGACGACGCTGAGGTTCGGATTGATGCCGGAAAGAGTTCTGCGCGCCAGCAATTCCATCTCGTTCGTTGGGTGATCGGTCTCTAGCACGATCGCTCCGGCATACATCGTCTCGTCGTCCTGGATCGGGCTCTTATCGCTCGCTGGTCTCTGCAGCATCGGCACGAAATACATCGCGTGATCCTTCCAGCGCGCGTCCGTGTACGCCGTATCTTCCACGACGCCGACAATTTCGTAGTCGTTCACTGAGTTCGGGCCCGAGCCGAAGTGTTGCCCGATAGGATTCTCTCCGGGCTTGAACAGCTTCTTCACGAACGATTGGTTCACCACAGCCACCGTCCTGGAGGCCGGGATATCGTGCAAACCGATGCCGCGCCCCATCAGGACGTGAGTTCCCACCGAATCGAAGTACTCTGCATTCGCCTTCACGTCCGAAGCACTGACATGTGGATCCGGTCGGCCTTGCGCCTGGACGCTCCAGCCGTCATTGTTATCCTCCATGGGCGTGTAGCTGCTAATCCCCACTTTTTTAACACCCGGCAGTGTATGGAATCGCTGTTCAATTGTGCGATATAGATTCCCAGCCTGCGCTTGCGAGTAGCCCGCGGCCTGAGGATTGATATGTACGATATACCGGTTTTTCGAATCCAGCTTCAGGTCTGTGCTTTCGAGTTTGTTCAAGCTTTGCGAAAACAGTCCCGCGCCTACTAACAAAACCAAGGAGAGCGCCGCCTGTATCACCACCAGCCCTCGCTGCAGCAACGAGGCTGCGCCGGTCGTGGCGCGCTTGCCGCTTCGTAATGCGTCCGCCGGCTCTACTCGCGCCCCGAGCCACGCCGGCGCCACGCCGAACAAAACACCCGTCAAGAGCGACAATCCACAAGCAAACCCGAGCACCCGCAAGGATGGACTGGCGTGAATGGGTATGCTTTCCGCTCCGGGAAACGCCAGTGCCAGCAGCATGCGCGTTCCCGCATATGCGACCACGAGTCCTGCAATCCCGCTCAGGCCGGCCAGCAGCATGCTTTCCGTCAACAATTGCTCGACAATCCGCCCACGCTTGGCCCCCAGAGCGGCGCGCACAGACATCTCAACTTTGCGGCCTGTGCCGCGCGCCAGCAGCAGATTGGCAATGTTTGCGCAAGCAATCAGCAGCAGCATGCTTGAGATCCACATCAGCAAACGGAGGTGAGAAGCATACTCCTCCTGCATGGCCTGAATACCCGCGCCACCTGGGGTGAGCACAATATGTACCTTGGGCAGCTTCGCCTTATTCCGGTCTGATGAGTACGTGCGGATTGGCGCAAGTGCCTGACGCAGCAGCGCGCTGAGCTTCACCTGTAGGCGGGCTTTGGCAACGCCTGGTCTTAAGCGTCCGATGATATAAAGCCAGTTCTCAGCCGGGTCGTGTACGTAGGGAACATTCGCCAGCGCCGGCATAGCCTCAATGGGTAGATAGAAATCCGGTGGAGTGCTCGACAGGCGGTCGCCGTAGAAACCTTCCGGAGCAACGCCGGCGATCGTCACCGGCTTTGTATTTACGAAGAACGTGCTGCCCACAACCGATGCATCGCCGGCATAGTCCTTCTTCCATGTTTCATAACTCATCACCGCTGCGATTGGCGCGCCCTCAACGTCGTCGGCATCGGCAAACAGCCGGCCGAGTCTCGGCTGCAGGCCGAAGGTGCGGAAATAGTTTCCCGAGACAAACTCGCCCATGACGGAGCGCGCGGCCTCTTGCGTTCCGTAACGCCGCGCGGTAATCGGCCGGAACGCAAATCCAGCCTGCATGGCGGATAATTCCTCGAACTCCGGCGCGTTCTTCTTCAACTGTTCGTAGCTATCTGTCGAAAAGAGGGAGTACTCGCCGCCGTCGCGTACCCCTGAACCGACACAGCAATCGTTGTGGTTGCCAAGGCGCGCCAGCGTCCCCGGGTCGGCTACCGGCAGCCTCTTCAGGAGCACCGCGTTCACCAGCGTGAAGATTGCCGCATTCGCCCCAATGCCCAACGCCAGCGTGAGCACCGCGGTCGCGGTAAAACCAGGGCTGTTGCCCAGCATCCTCAGGCCGTAGCGCACATCTTGGATCAGGGTCGTCACCGACAGGAAGCTTCGCGCTTCTCTCTGGCGCTGTGCCAGCAGAGTAGGATTGCCGAACTGACGGCGGGCAGCGGTGGCGGCATCCGCGCGATGCAGGCCTCGTCGAACGAATTGCTCCTCCAGCAATTGCAAATGCATCTGCATCTCACTGCCGAATTCAACATCCGCTTTCTCCTTTCCAAAAAGGCCGCGAATTCTCGACACAAGCTGAACAACGCGGGAAATCATGATTATTTCTGAGGCTCCAGTCGTAAAACTCGGCCGATGACGCCCGAGATTCGCTCCCAGTTCTCGGTCTCGATAGTTAGCTGTTTCAATCCGCGCCGGGTGATTGAATAGAACTTCGCCTTCCGGTTGTTCTCAGAAACGCCCCACTCGGAATCTATCCAACCCTGCTGCTGAAGCCTCAGCAACGAGGTGTATACCGTACCTTCGTTCAGCTTCAGCACATCCTGACTCAACTGCTCAATGCGGCGAGCGATCCCGAATCCATGCAATGGACCAAGAGCGTAAAGGGTTTTCAGGATCATCAAATCCAGCGTGCCCTGTAATACTTCCGATTTTTCCGCGCCCGCGGGCTGTCCTTTGGTCATTACAAAGATGTTATCACGGTCCCTATGGAGTGTGCAGAGGGCAAGTTTATGTAAGATCCTGCCGAAGTTTGCGGCGAACCGAAAGTTCCGAAAAGGCCAGCCCGGCGCGCTCACGTTTGTGCATCTCGCACAGTGCAAGGCGGTATACAATCTTCATCGCGCCTGAACCTGTATCGGATTACCGCAACACACTGTGTTAAGCTAAACGCAACAGAAGTGTTATCGTGAGTAATGACGAGCGCTGAACTGAGGCGCTGGCTGGAAGTGAGATTGCAAACATGCTGCGATATCCGATCGTTCTGAACCGCGAAGGTAAAAAAACGCTCGTCTCGTTTCCCGATTTCCCAAACATCCATACGTACGGCTCGGACGAGCCGGAGGCTCGCGCACGCGCTGTGGATGCGCTCGAAACCTACTTGATGGGCATGATTGAAGATCGGGAAGAGGTCCCGATTCCCAGGAAACCGCGACGAAGAGAAAGTTCCGTCGAGCTCCCGGCTTTGATCGAGGCTAAGATCGAACTCTATCGCCACATGCGGGCTGCGAGCGTGGGCAAGGCGGAACTCGCGCGGCGCTTAAACTGCCATCTTCCGCAGATTGACCGTCTGCTCGATCTCGGTCATGCGTCCCGCCTCGATCGGCTTGAGCAAGCCTTTCTCGCGATAGGAAAAAGACTCACCATTTCGCTCGAAGACGCAGCCTAGCTTCTCCCTCTACCGCGTTCTCCGCTTCCCTTCGCCCGACCGCTTCCCCTCCGCGCGCGTCATCGCCGAATTAATCTGAATCACCGGCATCAGCGAATTGCTGTCCGCAGGCTGTTGAGTGGCGCGCTCGGAAAGCTCCTGGTTCAGCGTCTCGATAAACCCCACTACCTGCTTCTGCATCGCTTCCATCTT
>Ga0208220_1000136_pt1 | contig 28091 bp, 26 predicted proteins | sample NGESurdeep092012_9_FD_184484 | JGI IMG/M metagenome (GOLD analysis project Ga0208220, IMG submission 184484) | Arctic peat soil microbial communities from Barrow, Alaska - NGEE Surface sample F53-1 deep-092012 (SPAdes) | ecosystem: Environmental > Terrestrial > Soil > Wetlands > Peat ...
GCGCGAACTGACCGCCCTTCACGGTGTCTGCGTCCGTCATCTCGCCTCCAGGTCATCCAGTTCGCCAGTCCGGCAGGTCCGCCGGGTCAAGGTCGGCGCCCCACGCCGCAGTACAGCCCGCGCGCGCCGTCGCTGTCCGCCACCTCAGGGTCCTCGGCTCCCCATACCCCCACGAACGACAAGGCCGGCTCGGCGCCTGGCTGCGGTGGCACCAGCTCCAGGCCTTCGAAGAACCGGCCGATCTCCACTCGCGACCGCGGGTGGATGCTCTCCGTGGCCCGGTCATAGAGGTCACGACCCGCCTGTACCGCGCGCGGCGGCATGGCATCGGCGGTGAAGTGGGACAGCGCCAGGTAGCTGCCCGGCGCGCAGGCATCGAGGTAGCGTGCCACCAGGCCCCGCGGATCAGATTCGTCGGAAACGAAATGCAGGACCGCCGTCATCAGCAGTCCCACCGGTTGCGCGAAGTCAATGAGGGCCCGCAGGGCCGGGGCCGTCAGGACTGTGTCGGGCTCGCGCAGGTCGGCCGTGACCACCGCGGTGGTTCCGTCCCCCGTCAGCAGCTGGCTGGCGTACGCCGCGACCATGGGATCGTGGTCCACGTACACCACGCGGGCGGTCGGCGCGACCCGCTGCACGGCCTCATGCGTGTTGCTCCGCGTCGGCAGCCCCGACCCGATATCGACGAACTGCCGGATTCCGGCCTCCGCGGCCAGCCAGCGCGCAGCCCGCTGATGGAAGGACCGGTTGGCCCAGACGCCATCCTCGAGGTCTGGCACGGCCGCCTTGAACCTGTCGCCAAGTTCCCGGTCGACCGGCAGGTTATGAGTGCCGCCGAGGTAATAGTCATAGAGCCGGGCCGGACTGGGCCGGGTGGGGTCGACGCCCTGTGGTACCTGGTCGCCCTGTGGTACCTGGTCGGGCTGTGGTACCTGGTCGGGCTGTGGTACCTGGTCGGGCTCGGTCATCTCGCCTCCGTCGGATGGCTCATGCGGCCGGATCGATATGACGCGGTCACCGCCGCCGGGCCACGCCGCAGTAAAAGGCGCGCGAGCCCTCGCTGTCGGCGGCCTCCGCATCTTCGGCCCCCCACACCCCCACGTAACTGACGGCGGGCTCGGCGGCCGGCTGCGGCGCCACCAGGTCCAGGCCATCGAAGAACCGGGCGACCTCGGCTCGCGTGCGCGGGTGCGTGGACTCCGTAGCCCGCTCGTAGGTGTCCTGCGTTGCCTGCACGAACACGGGCGGCAGGTTGTCCGCGGTGAAGTGGGACAGCACCAGGTAGCTGCCCGGCGAGGTCGCGTCGACGTAACGCCGCACCAGGCCCCACGGATCCGAGCTGTCGGCCACGAAGTGCATAACCGCCGTCATCAGCAGCCCGACCGGCTGGGCGAAGTCAATCAGGGCACGCAGATCCGGGTTCAGCAGGACGGTGTCCGGGTCTCGCAGGTCAGCCGTCACGACCGCGGTCGTCCCGTCCCTGGCCAGCAGTCGCTCCGCGTACAGCGCCACCATCGGGTCGTTATCCACATAAACCACGCGAGCGGCCGGCGCGATCTTGTGCACCGCCTCATGCGTATTGCTCCGCGTCGGCAGCCCCGACCCGATATCGATGAACTGCCGGATGCCGCACTCGGCGGCCAGCCAGCCCGCGGCCCGCTGATGAAACGCGCGGTTGGCCCAGGCACCGTCCTCGAGATCGGGCACGATGGCCTTGAGCTTGTCCCCGACCTCCCGGTCGACCGGGAGGTTATGGGTGCCGCCGAGATAGTAGTCGTAGAGGCGGGCCGGGCTGGGCCTGGTCGTATCCACGCCGGGCAGCACGTGCTCGGGCTCGGTCATCTCGCCTCCTGGGGGATACGGACAAATCGATGACAGCAACGCGATGCCACAGTGCTGCACCGGAAATGAGCGGTGTCCGCGACGTCGCGGTCCTCGGCCCCCCCGGGCCTTACGGGTCATGGCAGGCTGCACGCCCAGATAAGGCGTGCGGAGCGCGGCACCCCCGATGTACCTCCCGATATTTACCGCGACACGGGGCTGGCAGCCCTCCACTGTGCGGTGTACATATCGTAGCCGTTCGGACATGAGCCGCGTGGCTTGCCCGACATTGTCGCTTGCGGGCTTCACGGTCGCCTGGCTACGGCACAGTAGAACGCGCGCGAACCGTCACTGTCGGCCGCGACCGGATCCTCGGCTCCCCACAAGCCGGGATAAGTGAGCGCCGGCTGCGCGCCGGGCCACGGGGGCACCAGGTTCAGCCCCTCGAAGAACCGCGCCACCTCCGCCTGGCTTCGCGCATGGGCGCGCTGCGTGGCCCGCTCGTAGGCCTCGGCCCAGGCCCGAACCACCCGGGGCGGCAGCCTGTCCGCCGTGCTATGTGACAGTGCCAGGTAACTGCCCGGCGCGACGGCACCGGCGTACCGCGCCACCAGGGCCCACGGATCGCGCTCATCGGCGACAAACTGCATGACCGCCGTCATCAGCAGCCCGGCAGGCTCGGTGAAGTCGATCAGCGTCCGCACGTGAGGGTTATCCAGGACGCGGTCCGGTTCGCACAGGTCGGCCTGGATCACCTCGGTGGTCCCATTTCCAGCCGATAACTCGCCGGCCAGCAGACCGATCATCGGGTCGATATCCACGTACGCCACCCGCGCCGCATGAGCTATCTTGTGCACCGTCTGATGGGTATTGTTCTGCGTCGGAAGGCCGCAGCCAATATCGAGGAACTGACGTATTCCGCGCTTGGCCATCCAGCTAGCGGCCCGCCCGTGAAAGCCGCGGTTGGCCCACGCGGCGTCCGCCAGATCCGGCATCTCCGCACGTAGCCGCTCGGTTATCTGCCGGTCAACGGGAAAGTTGTGCTGGCCGCCGAGCATGTAGTTATACATTCGCGCCGGGCTCGCCGTGGTGGTATCCACGCCAGCAGGCACGCCATTGGCCTGCGCCATATCGCCTCCACTACACACGACATAGTCTGGCATGCAGTCATGAATTGTGCGAGTCGGGCACATGTGGCACAGGCGGATGTAGCGTTGGCGCGCCCAGCGAACGCCGCCATTTAGCAGTGCACGAAGCGGTCACCCGCGGCAGAAGCAGCTCGCCAGGTGATCGTTGACAATGCCGCAGGCCTGCATGGTCGCGTAGGCGGTAACCGGCCCAGTGAACCGGAACCCCTGCCGGCGCAGATCAGCCGACAGCGCCTTGGCGGCCGGCGTCGAGGCCGGAACGTCCGCCAGGGTGACCGGGGCCGGCCGCGAGCTGTCGGCGTACTGCCAGACCAGCGCGGCCAGCCCGGCGGGCAAGTCGAGCGCGGCATGGGCGTTGGCAATGGCGGCCTCGATCTTCGCCCGGTTCCGGACGATGCCCGCATCGGCTAGCAGGCGCGTCACGTCGCCGGGGCCGAAGGCAGCCACTTTCGTGATGTCAAAGTCGCGGAACGCCGCGCGAAAGTTCTCCCGCTTCCGCAAGATGGTCAGCCACGACAGGCCGGACTGGAAGGCCTCCAGGCAGAGCCGCTCGAACAGCCCTTTGTCGTCGCGGACGGGACGGCCCCACTCGTGGTCGTGGTAGGCCAGGTAGTCGGCGGTGCTCAGAGCCCACGGGCAGCGCAGCCGGCCGTCAGGCCCGGCCGCGGCGGCCGGCGGCGGGCCACTCACCGGCCCGCCCGGCCGCTGTCGGGGCCGGCGCTGTCGGGGCCGGCGCTGTCGGGGCCGGCGCTGTCGGGGCCGGCGCTGTCAGGGCCGGCGCTGTCAGGGCCGGCGCTGTCGGGGTCAGGGTCGACGTCGCGGCCAGGGGCAGGGCGGGCGTGAGGACTACCCGGTTCCGCCCAGTCACCGGGCTCGGACCACCCGCTGGCCCCGGTGCCGCCGTCAGGCTCGGACTCCGGCCAGCCGCCGGACTCGGACCAGCCACGGGCCTCGGGCTGGGACTCCGACCAGCCGCCCGCCACCGACCCGCCATCAGGCTCGGGCTGGGACTCCGACCAGCCGCCCGCCACCGACCCGCCCCCGGACTCGGACCACCCCTCGGACTCGATCCCGCCATCGGACTCGGACCACCCCTCGGACTCGGACGAGCCACGGGACTCGGTCCAGTCGGTGGGCTCGGGCGGACGGCCGGCCGAAGGGCTGGAGTCCGCGGGCCTGCCGGCCTCAAACCTGGCGTCGGCAAAACTGGGAGGCGCAGGGCTGGGAGGCGCAGGGCTGGGAGGCGCAGGCCTGGCGGGCGCAGGAGTGGCGGGCGCGGGACTAGCGCGCAGCGTGGCGAGCTGACGGCGCAGCATCGCCAGCTCCGCCTCCCGGTCCGCTACGACGCGGGCGATCAGCTGCAGCGCATCGTCGGTGACCTGGGCGCTGTACCCGAAGAACGCGGACGGCGGGCGGAACCTCGCCAGGTCGGCCGCGGTGGCAAACTCCAGACGCAGCGGGGGGGTGTCGGACCGGAAGACCGTTAGCTCTCCGCCCCGGCCGATGGCCACCACCACGACCCCGGCGAGGATGGCGATGGCGGCGAGGAGCAGGACCACTGGCATAGGAGGAATCGTGCCATGCTCCACCGACAGCCGGGCCGTCAACGCCGCCCGCGCCGCCGACCCTGGGTTCTCCGGCTCAGTCCAGGTCAGGGCGCGCCGACTGATACGTGACCGAATCGACCTGGCTGTGAGCGTCCTTGATGATCTGGACGACGTGCGCAGGATCGTCGGCGACCTGCAGCAATTCCGGATCCCCGGGAGCGACTTTGCCCTGGTCCACGAGCGTGTCCTTGATCCAGGACAGCAGCCCGGACCAATAGGCCGTGCCCACCAGGACAATGGGGAACTTAGTGATCTTGCCGGTCTGCACCAGCGTGACCGCCTCGAACAGCTCGTCCAGCGTCCCGAACCCGCCCGGCAGGACGACGAACGCCTGCGAGTACTTGACGAACATGGTCTTGCGCACGAAGAAGTACCTGAACTCCAGGCCCATGTCGACGTAGTCGTTGAGGCCCTGTTCCACCGGCAGCTCGATGCCCAGGCCGACCGAGACCCCGCCCGCGTCCGCGGCCCCCTTGTTGGCCGCCGCCATGACGCCCGGTCCCCCGCCGGTGATCACCGCGTAGCCGGCGGCCGCCAGCCGGCCGCCGATCTGCTCGGCGCGGTCGTAGTCGACGCTGCCAGGACCAGTGCGGGCCGAGCCAAATACGGCCACCGCCCGTCCCAGCTCGGCCAGCAGGCCGAAGCCCTCGACGAACTCCGCCTGGATCCGCAGCACGCGCCACGGATCGGTGTGCACCCAGTCGCTGCCGCCCCGCCAGTCCAGCAGGCGCTGATCGGTGGTGGTGTTCGGGATGTACTCCCCGCGCAGCGTGGCAGGCCCCTGGCGGCGCAGCCGACGGCGCGGCTCGGTGTAGCCGCTCATGACCCCTAACGTAGCGGCATGATCGGCCGCGGCGGATAGGCCGCAGGCCGGCGGGGCGGCGACAATCAGGCGTTCATGCCGTGCTCACGAAGTATTTCGTTGAGGGCCGCCTTGTCGTGGGCCGTGCCCTCGGGCAGCCGCCTGAGCACGAGTATGCACGGCAGGCCGAACTCGCCGCCAGGGAAGACCCGGGGACGGATGCCGCCGACGGCCACCGACCAGGCCGGGATCTCGCCGCGGGCCAGCTCGTCTCCGGTCGCCACGTCGATGACGTGCGAGCTGCGGGTCAGGATGGCGCCGGCCCCGAGCACCGCTCCGGTGCGCACCCGCGCGCCCTCGACGACCATGCAGCGCGAGCTGATGAACGCGTCGTCCTCGATGACGACCGGCACCGCATTCAGCGGCTCGAGGACTCCGCCAATACCGACCCCGCCGGACAGGTGAACGTTCTTTCCGATCTGGGCGCCGGAGCCGACGGTCGCCCAGGTGTCCACCATGGTGCCCGTGTCGACGTAGGCGCCGATATTGACGAACGACGGCATGAGCACCGCGCCGGGCGCGACATAGGCACCCCAGCGCACGATCGACCCGGCCACCGCCCGCACCCCATCCAGCTGGGAGGTCAGCGGAATTCGGTCGTGATAACGAAAATCGCCAACCTGGCTGCGCAGCATCGGCATCAGCTTGAACGCGAGCAGGATCGCCCGCTTGGCTCGCTCATCCACCATGACCTCGCCGCTGCCCGCGTCGAGCCATGCCACCCGCGCCCTGCCCGTATCCAGCGTGTCGATGGCGGCCGCCACCACGCCGCGAGCACTCGCGTCGTCCGGGCCGAGCCCGCCGCGACGATCCCAGAGCTCATCGATCTGCTCGGAAATGGGTGACCGCACGCCGACAGCAGATGACGGTAACGGGTTCATGGCGAGCGAGCCTAGCGGCTGAGCGCAACAGGTAGCTTCTGTGGTGTGCCCAGAATCCGCCAGAGCCGCCGCACGGTAAAGCGGGCAACACGGGCCACTGTGGTACTGGCGCTGCTGCTCACGGTGGGCGGGTACGTTGCTCTGCGGCACTCCGTGCCGGTGCTGGAGCCAAGCTCGTGCGCCGCGGACGCCACCGGCGCCGCCGGCGCGACCGGGCAGCCCGTCTCGCTGAACGTCAGCCAGGCCGGCATCGCGGCCACCATCGCCGGCGTGGCGCAGCGCCGCGCGATGCCGCGGCGTGCGGTCACCATCGCGTACGCGACGGCGCTGCAGGAGTCCAAGATGACGAACCTGACCTCGGGCGACCTGGACTCGGTCGGGGTGTTCCAGCAGCGGCCGTCGGAGGGCTGGGGAAGCCGCGAGCAACTGCAGGACCCGGTGTACGCGACGACCAAGTTCTTCGCCGCGCTGACTCACGTGCGCAACTACCAGGGCATCCCCGTCTACCGGGCGGCCCAGGCGGTCCAGCGCAGCGCGGACGGCTACGCCTACAACCAGTACACGACGGTGGCGCAGCGCATGTCGAACGCATTCACAGGGGCACTGCCGCACGCGGTGTGGTGCTGGTATCCCGGTGCGGTTGGCCGGCAGCGCCTCGCCGCGGCCGGCCGGGGGCTCGCCCACGCATTCGGGCCCCTGCGGGTGTGGCAGTACTCCGATCCGGCCCTCGCCGTTCACGTACCGCGCCCGGACAGCGGCTGGGCGGTCGCCGCCTGGCTGGTCTCGCACGCTGGCGCGTACGGTATCCGACACGTGAGTTATCAGGGTTATCAGTGGCTGACCGGTCACGGCACCAGCGGGTGGACGGCAGTCAAGGCCGCCGGGCCGGCCAAGGCTCCGCCCGGTAGTGTCGTGTTCGGCTGATAATCTGCGATCCTCGGGTCTGGCCGGCGCCATGATCTGCTGGGAAACGCGATACTGACCGCCAGGGTGCAGACGGAAGAGGAGTTCGGACGTGACGTACATCATCACGCAGCCTTGCGTCGATGTGATCGACAAGGCGTGCATCGAAGAATGCCCCGTCGACTGCATCTACGAGGGCGAGCGGATGCTCTATATACATCCGGACGAGTGCGTGGACTGCGGCGCCTGCGAGCCCGTCTGCCCGGTCGAGGCGATCTTCTACGAGGATGACGTGCCGGACCAGTGGAAGGACTACTACAAGGCTAATGTCGAGTTCTTCAGCGAACTCGGCTCGCCGGGTGGTGCGTCCAAGACCGGCAAGATCCCCAGTGATCACCCGATCGTGGCCGCGCTCCCGCCGCAGGTAGCGGAGCACTGAGCGCGCCAGAGGGTCTGCGCGCGAGCGTGGCGCCCCCGCGCACGCTGGCCAGCCGGCTTCCGGCGTTTCCCTGGGATTCGCTGGCCAGGGCAGGCCAGCGCGCCCGGGCGCATCCCGGCGGGATCGTCGACCTATCGGTGGGGACGCCGGTCGATCCGGTGCCCGAGGTGGTTCAGGCCGCGCTGGCCGCCGCCGCGGACTCGCCGGGCTACCCGGCCACGCACGGCACTGCCGCGCTGCGCGAGGCGGCTGCGGCATGGCTGGCCCGCCGCCATGGGGTGCGGGTCCCCGCCGGGGCGGTCCTCCCGGTGATCGGCACTAAGGAGCTGGTCGCCTGGCTGCCGACGCTGCTCGGCTGCGGCCCCGGCGATGTCGTTGTTCACCCGGCGCTGGCCTACCCGACTTACGACGTCGGCGCCCGGCTGGCCGGTGCCCAGCCAGTGCGGGCCGACGCTGACGAACTGGACGGCGTGGCCGACTTGGCCGGGGTCGGCTCGCCGAACCCCGGTGAGGTCCGGCTGGCCTGGCTCAACTCGCCGTCCAATCCGACCGGTGCGGTGCTGCCGGTCCGTCTGCTGCGCGGGGCCGTCCGGTGGGCGCGGGAGCACGGGACCGTGCTGGCCTCGGACGAGTGCTACATCGGGCTCGGCTGGGACGCCGAGCCGCTGTCGGTCCTGCATCCAGACGTCTGCGACGGGTCGCATGCGGGCCTGCTGGCCGTGCACTCACTGTCCAAGCGATCCAACCTCGCCGGCTACCGGGCGGGCTTCATTACCGGCGACCCGGCCCTGGTTGCCGCGCTGCTGGAGGTGCGCAAGCACGCGGGCATGATCGTTCCGGCGCCCGTTCAAGCGGCTATGACCGCCGCCCTGGACGATGACCTCCATGCTGAGCAGCAGCGGGCCAGGTATACGGCCAGGCGCGCCCGGCTGCTGCCCGCGCTGGAGGCCGCCGGGTGGATGGTCGAGCACTCGGCCGCCGGACTCTACCTGTGGGCCGCGCATCCGGCCTATGACGGCCGGCAGAGCGTCGAGGCACTCGCGGGCGCGGGCATTCTGGTCGCCCCGGGCGAGTTTTACGGACCAGCCGGCGCCCGGCATATCCGGGTGGCGCTGACCGCGACGGACGAGCGCATAGAGGCGGCGGCCGACCGCCTGCGGGAACTAGCGCTGACTACAGCCTGACCGCGGCCTGACCGCCACGATGCCGCGGGCAGCGCCGGGCTCAGCCGCCGCCTGAGCGCCAGTACTGCCCGTCCCTGCGGTCCAGGAAGCCCTCGTCGACTAGGTACCGGCGTAGCGCGGCGTAGTCGGCGCACAGTCCGCCGAGGAAACGGCTGACCGCCTGCTCGGAGTAGCGGACGCCCGGCTCGAAGGCGAGGGCGACCTCGTTGAGCAGCAGCCGGCGCCTGGCCTGCCGGGCCGGCATGACGGCTATCTCGCCATCGCGGACGAAAGCGCGCAGCCGCAGGTCCCTGGCCAGGGCCTCCAGGACCTCCGCCGGATCGAGATCGGACATGACGACATTCTCACCCGGGCCGCTGATCACGGCCACCTGCGCGGCGCCCTGAGCCGCCGCGGTGCCGCCCTTCGACGGCATTGAGCCGCCAGCCCCTACGCTGGCAGGATGCTCCGGCTCTTCGACACCCGGTCCCGGCAGGCTGAGCAGGTCGAGCCCACCCGCCGCGGCCAACTGCGCGTGTTTTCCTGCGGGCCGCCCGCCTACCGCTACGCCCACGTCGGCGACCTGCGCACGGCCCTGCTGGCCGACCTGATCCGGCGCGCAGCGCACCGGCACCGGTTGTCGGTCCTGGTCTGCCGGGGCAGCAACGACGTGGGCGGCCTGGCCGCCGACGGCCAGGCGGATGCCGTCGGACCTCGCGACGGCGAGGTCGGCAACCGGCGGACTGACGCCAGCCAGGTCTACGCCGATGCCTTGCTGGCGGACTGCTCGGCGCTGAACATCCGGCCGCCGGACTATGCGCCCCGCGCGTCGGAGTCGATGGGCCTGATAACGGACATGATCGGTGAACTGATCTCCGGGGGCCGGGCCTACGCCACCGCGGAAGGCTCGGTCTACTTCGACGCGCGCACTTTTCCCGGCTATGGCGCCCTGTCCGGCAACCAGCCGCCCGCCACCGCGGCAGACCCACAGCGGCGGTTCGACGCCGACTGGGCGCTCTGGCGGGGCGACCGTGGTGGGAGCGACCGTGGTAGGGACGCCCGTGAGGGTGGCGGGCTGACCTGGGCCGCGCCCTGGGGCCCGGGGGTTCCGAGCCAGGACATTGCCTGCTCGGCGATGTCCCGGCATTACCTCGGCGACGTGATCGATATCCACGCCGGCGGGATCGACCTGCGCTTCCCGCACCACGAGAACGAGCGCGCGCAATCAGACGCGGCGGCCGGGCACGAGGTGGTCGGGCACTGGGTGCACGGTGAGCTGGTCTTGTTCGAGGGCACCAAGCTGCCCGCGGCGGCCGACCCGGTCCTGGCCGACCCGGTGCTCCTGGGCGACCTGGCGCAGCGTGGGCTGGATCCGCTGGCCCTCCGACTGGCGTTCCTGGACCACCGCTACCGCGAGCGGCTCGACCTGACCTGGCCGGGACTCGCGGACGCCGACCGCGCGCTGCGCGGGTGGCGCGAGCAGGTGGCCACCTGGGCCACGCACCCGAGCCGGCCGATGTCCGCCCCGCACGTGGCCGAGATAGCCGACGCGTTCGACGATGACCTGGATACCCCGGCCGCGATCCGGGTGCTGCGGGACCTCGCCGCGACCACCGAGGCCCCGCCTGGGTCGAAGTTCGAGACGTTCGCCCACGTCGACCAGCTGTTCGGGCTTGACCTGGCCCGCGAGGTCGGCCGGACCCCGACCCCGGCGCCGGCGCCGGCCGGCGCGGAGCGCCTGCTGGCCGAGCGTGCCGCGGCCCGTGCGGAGCAGGACTGGGCGAGCGCCGACCGGCTGACCGAGGAACTGGCCCGCCGCGGAGTCACCGTGAGCGACACCCCGGCTGGCCAGCACTGGACCGTCGAACGGGGCCGCTAAGGCCGTCCGGCGCCGACATCTAAGGCCATCCGGCCCTGGCACGCAACGATTCGCTCATCATTGCGCTAACTACGCAACACATCGCTGACGGTACGCATGAGGAACCAGTGTTTGCTGCGACAGCTCGCTCCTAACCTTGACTGACCAGATCATCACGCTGACCAGCCGATCGGAGCCGAATGACCGGTATGAACGCGCCGCGCCGCATCTCCACCCGGCCCAGGAGCTACCTCATGTGCCCGCCTGAGTACTTCACGGTGGACTACTCCATCAATCCGTGGATGCACCCGGGCGAGCCGGTCGACACCGGCCGCGCCCTCAGGCAGTGGGAACAGCTGCGCGCGACGTACACCGGCCTCGGCCATACGGTGCAGACCATCACGCCCGTCCCGGGGCTGCCCGACATGGTCTTCGCGGCCAACGGGGGATGCGTGGTGGACGGCAAGGTACTGGGCGCCAGGTTCCGCTACCCGCAGCGGGCGGCGGAAGGCCCCGCCTACCTGGACTGGTTCAGCGGACGCGGTTATCCGGTCGTACGCGAGCCGCGCGCGGTCAACGAGGGCGAGGGCGACCTGGTCTACACCGGCCGGGCTATCCTGGCCGGATACGGGTTCCGCAGCGAAGCGGCGGCCGGCGGGGAGCTAGCCGAGCTCTGCGGCCTGCCGGTGATCAGCCTCCGGCTGGTAGATCCGCGCTTCTATCATCTGGATACGGCGCTCGTGGTGCTGGATAGCGACACCGCGGCGTATTACCCCGCTGCCTTCGACGATGCAGGCAGGGCCGTGCTGGCCTCGCACTTTGCCGAACTGATTGAAGCAAAGGACGAAGACGCCGAGGTCCTCGGGCTGAATGCGGTCAGCGACGGCCGCCACGTGGTCCTGCCGCAGCAGGCCCGCGGCCTGGCTGCGCAGCTGGCCGCCACGGGCTTCGAGCCGGTCCCCGTGGATCTCTCCGAGTTCCTCAAGTCCGGCGGCGGACCCAAGTGCTGCACCCTTGAGCTCAGGTAGTCGGGAGGCGAGTCATGTCAGGCACCAGCGTTACCGAAACGGCGGCCCAGTCAACGGCAGCCCAGCCAACGGCAGCACAGCCAACGGCAGCACAGCTGCGGGCCCAGGCCACTGCGCACGGCGCGCACAACTACCATCCGCTCCCGGTCATGATCTCCGGCGCCGAAGGCGCCTGGGTCACCGACGTCGATGGGCGACGTTATCTAGACATGCTGGCCGCCTACTCGGCCATCAACTTCGGCCACCGGCACCCGCGCCTGGTCGCGGCCGCCCAGCGTCAGCTGGACCGGGTCACGCTGGTCAGCCGCGCGTTCGAGCATGATCAGTTCGGCCCGTTCTGCGCCGAGCTGGCGGCCCTCGCCGGGATGGACATGGTCCTGCCGATGAACACCGGCGCCGAGGCGGTGGAGACGGCGATCAAGACCGCTCGCAAGTGGGGCTACGAGGTCAAGGGCGTGCCGGATGGCGAGGCCGTCATCGTCGTGTTCGACGGGAACTTCCACGGCCGGACGACCACGATCATCAGCTTCTCCACCGACGAGGACGCCCGCGCGTCCTACGGGCCGTACACGCCGGGATTCCGGATCGTCCCCTACGCCGACGCCGACGCCCTGCGCGCCGCGATGGACCCCAACGTCGTGGCCGTCCTGATCGAGCCCATCCAGGGCGAGGCGGGGGTGGTCGTGCCCCCCTCCGGCTTCCTGGCCAGCGTCCGGGAGATCTGCTCGGCGAACAACGTCCTGATGATCGCCGACGAGATCCAGTCCGGGCTCGGCAGGACCGGGACCACGTTCGCCTGCGAGTACGACGACGTGGTACCCGACGTCTACGTCCTGGGCAAGGCGCTCGGCGGCGGAATCGTGCCCGCCTCCGCCGTGGTCGCCGCCCGCGATGTGCTCGGGGTGTTCAAGCCGGGCCAGCACGGCTCCACGTTCGGCGGCAACCCCCTGGCCTGCGCGGTGGCCCGCGAGGTCATCGCGATGCTGTCCACCGGCGAATTCCAGGAGCGGTCGGCCAAGCTCGGCGCGCACATGCTCGACCGGCTGGCCGCGATGCCGGAAAGCGCCGTCCGGGAGGTCCGCGGCCGCGGCCTGTGGGCTGGCGTCGAGTTCGCCACGCTGTCCGGGCGCGAAGCCTGCGAGCGGCTGGCCGATCGGGGGGTGCTCGCCAAGGACACCCATGGCAGCACCATCAGGCTCGCCCCGCCGCTGATGATCAGCGAGGCAGACCTGGACTGGGCCCTCGACCAGATCGAGGACATCGCCGGTTAATCCGATGTACCTACGTTGCTACCGACGGTAGCATCGTGGGTGTGAGCGCACAGCCAGTCGAGGAGCCGGGTGACAGCCGACAGGCCGATCCGGGACAGCAGCCTGCCCTGAGCGCGCTGGCAGACGCGCTACGGAAGGCGCTGGCCACGGCACCCCGCGAGCAGGTGCTGTCGCGCATCGCCACCACGCTGCCCATCGAGATCGAGTCCGGCCCGGACTCCGGCCTGCACGGCAAGGTGCAGCAGGGCAAAGCGCAGAAGGTCAGCGTGTCGATGCCGGCCGAACTAGCCGACCTGATTCGCTCCCGCACTGGTGCCGGCGGATTTAGCCGCTACGTGACCGAAGCCGTCCAGGGACGGATCAAGCACGACTTGCTGGGCGACCTGCTGGATGAACTCGAAGCGGAATACGGCCCAGTGCCAGCAGAGGTACGAGAGCAGACGAGGCGGATGTGGCCCGATCAAACAGACGACTAGGCGGGACCTTGGTTCTCGATGCGGAGGGCCTGGTCCAACTGGCCCAGGGTAATCACGTCGCTGTCTCATTAGCGCGTGACGCTCACAACGCGAACGGAGACGTCGTCACCGCCGCGACGACTCTGGCGGAGGTGCTGCGCGGCACACGGCGGGACGCCGGGATGCACCGGGTGATCAGCAGGATCACGGTAGTTCCGATTGACCAGCAGCTGAGCCGGTCCGCGGGACAGCTGCTGGGCCGTGTCGGTCTCTCCGGCCATCGGCACGCCCTCGACGCGCTGCTCGCGGTAGTCGCCCTAGATCAGGCGCGCCCGGTCGTCCTACTCACCAGCGATCCTGGCGACCTGGGGAAGCTGACCGACGAGCCAGAGCGACCGGCGCGGGAACGGGTGGCCGTCCTGCGGGCCTGACGGGCGGCGCGCGGCGGCGCGCGAGCGAGGCCCGAGCGCTACTCGGGCGCCAGGCTCCGGTACCGGCCGGCGTGGTGGATCAGCGGGCCGCGGTCGCCGTCCATGTCGCTGACCCCGACGACCTGTCCCACGATGATGCTGTGATCCCCGCCGTCGTAGACGGCGGTGGTCCGGCATTCCAGCCACGACAGCGCATCGTCCAGCACGGGCGCCCCGGTCGCCGGGCCGGCGTGGTGATCGATTCCGTCTAGCTGGCCGTCCAGCGGACGCCCGCGGGTGGCGAGCCAGCGCGCGGTTTTCTCCGCGTCCTCGCCGAGCACCGAGACCGACCAGAACCCGGCCGTGATGACGGTGTCATGAAAGCGGGCAATCTTCTCCGCGCAGAACAGCACGAGCAGCGGATCGAGCGATACCGAGGTGAACGCGCTGACGGTCATGGCGTGATCCACGTCATCGAGGTTTGTGCCGACGACCAGGATCCCGGTGGGCAGCCGCCCGGCGGCCCGGCGGAAGTCGGCGGAATCCACGGACATCAGCGGTTTGCCCGGCGGGACATCCGGGTACTCTGTCCTGCCTTTGACCAGCGGACATAGGACAAGAGGCAGCCGGCGGCGGCGCTGGCAGCCCCGCCGAACAGGAACCACTCCCCCGCCGTCGTATTCGTGATCAGGACGCTTCCTCCCCGAGTTCCCGTCGCCAGGACGAACGCGGCAACAAACCAGCCCACGCCGGGCATAAGCCCGCCGACGGCCGTGCGCATTCCCCAGGCGCTCAACAGGCAGGTAGCCAGAATCGCCAGATCGAAGCCGACGGCGGCCAGCGGGGCCGGACCGCGACCGTACTGGAAACAGCCGATCACGCCCTGCAGCAGGCCGAACAGGAAGAGCAACGCGTAAGCGCAGATCCCGATCAGCCGCTCATGCCGGCCCGATCCGCTGGTCCTGGCGGCGGACACGCCCTGCTCACCTGGCTCGCTGTTCACGGACGCAGGCTAGCCAATCCCGGCGAATAGATCGGACTCCCAGGCCAGCCCGGCCGAGCTGAGCGGGCCAGCCGGACCGGCCGGGCCCGGATGGCTGGGCGTCGCCCGGCTGGCCAGCAGCGTGTAGTACTCCGTGCCGAGAACTCGCTGGCCCAGGTTGTCGGACAGCGCGAAGAACGTGCCATCCACGGAGATCTGGGTCGCGTGCGCGCGCATCGCGGCCAGCTTGGCGCCGATATAGTCGCGGCCGTCGATCTCGGTGGTCACGCTCCCGTCCGGGACCCCGAACGGGAGGTCGTCCAGCGACTCGACCTGCATGAAGGGAGGCGGCGGCGGCCCCATGGCCGCTACCATCGCCGACCGAGGCATGGCGGTGGCATAGAGCTTGCTGACCAGCCCGTCCGCCTGGGCAAAGGCCCGCCGCGCGATCCGGTACGCCTGAATGTGATCGGGATGACCGTAAAAACCGCGTTCGTCGTAGGTGATCATCACCTGCGGGCGCACCTCGCGAATGATGGCGAGCAACTCCGCCGCCGCCTCATCCACATCCGCCCGCCAGAAACAGCCCGGCAGGTCATTGGTGGCCAGGCCCATCATCCCGGAGTCGCGCCACCGGCCGGGGCCGCCGAGGAAGCGGTGATCGGTCACCCCGAGCGCCGCGCACGCCGCCTCTAGCTCCCCGATCCGGTACTCCCCCAGGCCGCCGTCAGCGTCCCAGGCCAGGTGGGCGAGATCGGCCGGAATGACCTCCCCGAGCTCGCCGAGCGTGCAGGTCACCAGGGTCACGTGGGCGCCCGAGGCCGCGTACTTGGCCATGGTGGCGCCGGTCTCAATGGATTCGTCGTCGGGATGGGCGTGTACGAGCAGGATCCTCCTGCCGCCAGGCACGGTCATGCCCCAGAGCCTAGCCAGCTGGCCCCCTGGCCCCACCGCCAGCACGCGCGGCCCCCAGCCGGGCTTCGGTTCATGAACGGTGCCCTCAGCCGCCGGGGAGGTTGCTGGCAGTATTTAGGCCATGACAGACTCGTTTCCCCGGCAGCAGGCCCGGACCCGGCGGTTCTCGCTCGGTGCGCCCCGTTCGTTCCAGATTTCCCCGGACGGAGCCACGGTGGTGTTCCTGCGCTCGCGCGGCGGCTCCGATCCGGTGACCTGCCTGTGGGCGCTGGACGTGGCCAGCGGCCAGGAGCGGCTGATCGCTGACCCGGCGGCCCTGCACGGCTTCGGAGCCGAGGACGACGAACTGGAGAAGGCCCGCCGGGAGCGAGTGCGCGAGCAGGCGCTGGGCATCGTGGGATTCGCCACCGATCGCGAGTTCACCGTCGCCGCGTTCGCCCTAGCGGGCCGCGTCTACCTGGCCGATCTCAGCCCCACCGGCGTGGCTGGCGGGAACGGCGGGGCTGACGGGAACGGCATTGCAGGCGGGAACGGCGGGGCTGACGGGAACGGCATTGCAGGCGGGAACGGCCCGGCAGAGAGGGCTGGCCCGGGCAGCGGGGCTGGCATCGGGGTGCGCCAGTTGGTCACCAGGAGTCCCGCCGCCGATCCCCGGCCTGATCCGGCCGGTCGACTCGTCGCTTATGCCAGCGGCGGCGCGCTGCGCGTCGTCGACATCGCCACCGGCGACGACCGAGCGCTGGCGGACCCGGCCAGCACTGACCCGGCCAGCAGCGACCCGGCCAGCAGCGACCCGGCCAGCGCGGACTCCAGTGGCGACCCGGCGGGCGGCGGCTCGAGCGCGGGCGGCATTTCGTTCGGCCTGGCCGAGTTCATCGCCGCCGAGGAAATGGAGCGCACTCGCGGCTACTGGTGGGCGCCTGACGGGTCGGCGGTGCTGACCACGCGCGTCGACGAGAACCCGGTGCAGCGCTGGTACATCGCCGATCCGGCCAACCCGGCGACGCCGGCCCACGAGGTTCGGTACCCCTCGGCCGGCACTAACAACGCGGAGGTCACGGCGTTCATCGCTACCGTGGCCGGCCAACTGACGCCGGTGAGCTGGGACAACCTGGCGTTCCCGTACCTGGTCACCGCCTGCTGGACAGACACCACCGGCACCGGCACCACCACCACCACCAGCGCCGGCCAGCAGCCGCGGCCGCCGCTGCTGGTCGTGCAGAGCCGGGACCAGCGTGAACTGCGCCTGCTCACGGTCGATCCCCGCACCGGGCAGACGGCGGTGCTGCGCGCCGATACCGATCCGCACTGGACGGACATCGTGCCTGGCGTTCCGGCCTGGACCGCCGACGGCCGGATCGCCTGGACGGCCGACTCGGCCGGGACGCGGCGGCTGCTGATGGGCAGCCCGGAGCAGCACGCGGCCGGCGCCGCCGAGCCGGTCACTCCGGCCGGCCTGCAGGTGCGGGAGATCCTGGGCGTTGACGGAAATACTGTCCTGTTCACCGCATCGGCGGATGATCCCGCCGATATCGGACTGTGGCTCGCCGGCCCGGACGGGCTCAAGCCGCTGCACCCAGGAAGCCAGGAAAGCGGGACTCACAGCGAAGGGGTGCACAGCGCCCGGCGATCCGGCGGCACGACACTGGTCAGCAGCAGGCGGCTCAGCCATAGTGGCGCGGCCGTCGTCGTACTGCGCGACGGCCCGGACGGCCAACCGGCCACCGAGGCGGCCCGCATCCCGTCGCTCGCCGAGCGCCCGGAACTGCCGGAGCCGCAGCCGATCCTGAGCTACGCCGGGCCGCGGCGGATTCGGACCGCGATCTTGCTGCCGTCCTGGCACAAGCCGGGCTCGGGCCGGCTGCCGGTCCTGTGCGACCCCTACGGCGGCCCGCACGCGCAGCGGGTGCTGGCCTCCCGGGACGCGTTCCTGACCTCGCAGTGGCTCGCCGAGCAGGGCTTCGCGGTGGTGGTCGCCGACGGCCGCGGGACCCCTGGCCGCGGGCCGGAGTGGGACCGGGCCGTCGCGGCCGACCTGGCCGGCCCGACGCTAGAGGACCAGGTGGCGGCGCTGCAGGCCGCCGCGCAGCAATGCGACGACCTCGACCTGGCCCGGGTTGGGATCAGGGGCTGGTCGTTCGGCGGCTACCTGGCCGCCCTCGCGGTGCTGCGGCGCCCCGACGTGTTCCACGCCGCCATCGCCGGCGCCCCGGTGACCGACTGGCGGCTGTACGACACCCACTACACCGAGCGCTACCTCGGCCGGCCGGCGACCAGCCCGGTGGTCTACGAGCGGAACTCCCTGCTGGCCGACGCCGCCCGGCTCAGCCGGCCGCTCATGATCATTCACGGGCTCGCGGATGACAACGTGGTGGTCGCTCACTCGCTGCGGCTGTCCTCGGCGCTGCTGGCCGCGGGCCGGCCGCACACGGTCCTGCCGCTGACCGGGGTGACCCACATGGCGTCCCAGGAAGAGGTCGCCGAGAACCTGCTCCTGCTGCAGGTCGACTTCCTGCACGCGGCCCTGAGCCGCCCGGCCGCCGCGCCCAGCCACCCGGCCGCCGCGCCCAGCACCACTGGGGCCGCCGCGAGCGCCCTGACGAGCACCGCAGCGGCCGGGACGACCGCCGGCTAGCGCATTGTAGCGAGAGTCACACACCCAGAGGCTCCGGGCGCGCCCCCGGGGTGATATCCAAGGGAATAGGGTTTCGTTCGAACTCGCGGCCAACACGGCAACCCACGCCATCGCGCGGCATTTCGCCGCTGCGCCGGCGCGGCACGGATGCTCATGGCGGTGAGCGCGTGCGGCCAGCAGAGCAAACTTCCCAGGGCGGAGACGTCTGACAATGACGCAGGCATCGGTGGCGCCGGCCAAGACCCGAGCGCAGATATCGGAGCGGACGCTTCGTAAGGATCCGTGGTGGCGGGCCCCGGCCATCACGGCCACGCTGCTGACCATCTGGGTGACCTACGCGACGGTCCACGTCTTCATCGGCAAGTGGTACTACATGCCGCAGTATCACTACCTGACGCCGTTCTACTCCCCGTGCGTCAGCGGCGAGTGCACGCCGGGCGCGGCCAGCCTCGGCACCTGGTTCGGCAAGGTGCCGCCGATCATCCCCTACGCGGTGGTCTCGCTGCCCTTCGTCCTGGGCTTCCGGCTGACGTGCTACTACTACCGCCGCGCCTACTACCGGGCGTTCTGGCGGGCACCCGCCGCCTGCGCGGTCCGCGAGCCGCACGCCAGCTACTCCGGCGAGACCCGCTTCCCGCTGATCCTGCAGAACCTGCACCGGTACTTCTTCTTCATGGTGCTGGTGATCTCGGTGCTCAACACCTACGACGTCGTGCAGGCCTTCCGCGGCCCCAACGGGAGCTTCGGCCTCGGCCTCGGCACGCTGGTCATGCTGGTCAACGTGATCTTGCTGTGGGCCTACTCGCTGTCGTGTCACTCCTGCCGGCACATCACCGGCGGGCGGCTGAAGAACTTCTCCAAGCACCCGGTCCGGTACTGGGCCTGGACGCAGGTCTCGAAGCTGAACGCCAAGCACATGCAGCTGGCCTGGATCACGCTCGGCACGCTGATGCTGACCGACCTGTACATCTGGCTACTGGCCGCCGGCGTGTTCAACGATCCGCGGATCTTCAACTGAGGCGAGACAGGCGAGACTGATGACACAGATCGAGCGGCACTCCTACGACGTCGTAGTGGTCGGCGCGGGCGGCTCCGGGCTCCGCGCGGCGATCGAGGCGCGGCTGGCCGGCAAGAAGACGGCGATCATCTCCAAGTCACTGTTCGGCAAGGCGCACACGGTCATGGCCGAGGGCGGCGCGGCCGCGGCGATGGGAAATGCCAACTCCCGCGACAACTGGCAGGTCCACTTCCGCGACACCATGCGTGGTGGCAAGTTCATGAACAGCTGGCGGATGGCCGAGCTGCACGCCAAGGAGGCCCCGGACCGGGTCTGGGAGCTGGAGGCCTGGGGCGCCCTGTTCGACCGGACCAAGGAAGGCAAGATCAGCCAGCGCAACTTCGGCGGGCACGAGTACCCGCGGCTGGCGCACGTCGGCGACCGTACCGGCCTGGAGATGATCCGCACCCTGCAGCAGAAGATCGTGGCGCTGCAACAGGAAGACGTCGTTCATCATGGTGATCCCGAAGCCATGATCAAGGTCTTCGCCGAGACCACGATCACCAGGCTGATCACCGACGGCGGCCGGATCGCCGGAGCGTTCGGCTACGTCCGGGAGACCGGGGAGTTCATCGTCTTCGACGCGCCGGCCGTGGTGCTGGCCACCGGCGGCATCGGCAAGTCCTTCAAGGTCACCTCGAACTCCTGGGAGTACACCGGCGACGGGCACGCGCTCGCCCTGCTGGCCGGAGCCACCCTGCTGAACATGGAGTTCGTCCAGTTCCACCCGACCGGCATGGTCTGGCCGCCGTCGGTCAAGGGCATCCTGGTCACCGAGTCCGTCCGCGGCGACGGCGGCGTGCTGCGTAATTCCGAGGGCAAGCGGTTCATGTTCGGCTACGTGCCCGACGTATTCCGCGGGCAGTACGCGGAGACCGAGGAGGAAGCCGACCGGTGGTACGAAGACCCGGAGCACAACCGGCGGCCGCCGGAGCTGCTGCCCCGCGACGAGGTCGCCCGGTCGATTAACTCCGAGGTCAAGGCGGGGCGCGGCACGCCGCACGGCGGGGTGTTCCTGGACATCGCCTCCCGGCGGCCCGCCGCGGAAATCCTGCGGCGGCTGCCGTCGATGTACCACCAGTTCAAGGAACTGGCCGACGTCGACATCACGGCCGAGCCGATGGAGGTCGGGCCCACCTGTCACTACGTCATGGGCGGGGTGGAGGTCGACCCGGACACCGAGGCGGCCACGGTTCCCGGCCTGTTCGCGGTGGGCGAGGTGTCCGGCGGCATGCACGGCTCGAACCGGCTCGGCGGTAACTCGCTGTCCGACCTGGTGGTGTTCGGCCGGCGGGCCGGCGCCGGCGCGGCGGCGTACGTCGACGAGCTGGGACCGGCCGCGCGCCCGACGGTCAGTGAGACCGCGGCGCAGGACGCGGCGGCCGAGGCGCTCGCGCCGCTGGAGCGCACCGGCGGCGAGAACCCGTACGAGGTGCACGCGGCGCTGCAGCAGACCATGAACGACCTGGTGGGCATCATCAGGCGCGAGGAGGAGGTCAAGGCCGCGCTGACCGAGCTGGAAAAGCTGCGCGAGCGCGCCGCGCAGGTCAGCGTCGACGGCGGCCGGGCCTACAACCCCGGCTGGCATCTGGCCCAGGATCTGCGCAACATGCTCCTGGTGTCCGACTGCATCGCCCAGGCGGCGCTGGAGCGGCAGGAGTCGCGCGGCGGCCACACCCGCGAGGACTACCCGCAGATGTCGCCGGCCTGGCGCAAGGTCAACCTGGTGTGCACGCTCGACGGCGACGACGGGGTGGCGCTCACCCATCAGCCGCTGGACCCGATGCGGGTGGATCTGCTCACGCTGTTCGAGCGCACCGAGCTGTCGAAATACCTCACCGACGAGGAGCTGACCGTCCTTCCGGGCGACGCCTCGGCCGGAATCAACACGGGCGCGGCGCAAGAGGAGGCACGCTGATGAGCTACAAGGCAGAGCTGCGGGTCTGGCGGGGAGATGCCGGCGCGGGCGAGCTCGCGGACTACACCGTCGAGGCCAACGAGGGCGAGGTCGTCCTGGACGTCCTGCACCGGCTGCAGGCGACGCAGGCGGGCGACCTGGCGATCCGCTGGAACTGCAAGGCCGGAAAGTGCGGCTCCTGCTCGATGGAGATCAACGGCCGCCCCCGGCTGGCCTGCATGACCCGGATGTCGATCTTCCCCGCCGACGAGGTCCTGACGATCACGCCGATGCGCACGTTCCCGGTGATCCGGGACCTGGTCACCGACGTGTCGTTCAACTACGAGAAGGCGCGGCAGATCCCGTCGTTCACCCCGGACCCGGCGGTCAAGCCGGGCGAGTTCCGGATGCAGCAGGTCGACGTCGACCGGTCCCAGGAGTTCCGCAAGTGCATCGAGTGCTTCCTGTGCCAGGACACCTGCCACGTCATCCGTGACCACCCCGAGAACGAGCGGCCGTTTGCCGGTCCCCGGTTCCTCATGCGGATCGCCGAGCTGGAGATGCACCCCGCCGACACCGCCGACCGGCGCGAGATCGCCCAGGACGACTTCGGCCTCGGCTACTGCAACATCACCAAGTGCTGCACCGAGGTCTGCCCGGAGAACATCAAGATCACCGACAACGCGCTGATCCCGCTGAAGGAGCGCGTCGTCGGCCGCAAGTACGACCCGCTGACCTGGCTCGGCTCCAAGATCTCCCGCCGCCCGCCCGCTGACACCGCCAAGGTGCCCAGCAAGCAGCCGTAACACCGTCAGGGATCGCGGCGCGGCGCGCGCCGGGGCGCCAGGTCGGGCGCCTGCGGCGAGGGCCGATCCTGGCGCAGCACCGCGAGCAGTTCCTCGTACGGCCCGATCAGGTAGGCCCGGTCGCCGGCCCGGAACCGGGTGCCGCGCCGCGGCGGGTACTCCAGGGACCCGTCGTCGCTCGAGCGGCTGATCGCGAGCACTCGCGTCCGGGCCGCCAGATCGCCCATGGCCAGGCCGTTCAGGCCGCCGTCGGGCGTCACTGTCAGGCGCGCCACCAGCAGCGGCTCGTCGCCCGCGTAGAAGGTGCTGAGCACCTCCAGGCCCAGCGCCGCGCCCACGAACCAGGGTGCCGCCAGCGCGGCCGTGGACCGCACAAACGAGAACCCGAAGTTATAACGGACCGACCGCGCCAGTCGCGGATCGAACATGCGCAGCACGACCGGCGTGTCCGCCCAGTGCGCGCCGAGCTGGTCGCGGACGGCCAGGCCGGTCTCCAGGTTGGCGAGGTCGTCGCTGGTCACCACGGCGACGGCGGAAGCGCTGGCCAGGCTCACCGACTCCAGCGTCTGCGGCTGCGTGGCGTCGGCGATCACCACCGGCACGCCGAGCGCCCGGATCTGCCCGAGATGACGGTTGCTCTCGCTCTGCTCCACCACCACGACATCGGCGCCCTGGGCCGCCAGCAGCCGGACCACCTGCAGCCCGACGGTGCCCAGCCCGATCACCAGCACGTGCCCGCGCAGCCCGGTGATCGCCCGCCGGCCCAGGGACTCCTCGATCCGCGCGCTGACGAGCGTGTTGGTCAGCAGCGCGAAGAAGACCGCGACGAACAGGGCGCCGAGCAGCATCAGGCCGATGGCGCCCGCCATCAGCCACGGATTCTGGTGCCGGAACGAGAAGTCACCGTAGCCGACGGTCGTGACGGTCTCCACGGTGAAGTACGCGGCGTCCAGCAGCGGGAACCGGCGCGCGCCCGGCAGGTGGTAAGCCAGGCGCAGCACGAACGTCGACACCATCAGGACGACAAACAGCGCCGCCAGGGCGAGCGTGAGGCGGCGATCGGCGGCCTGGGCCAGCGAGCCCAGCAGGTGCCGGGCGTACCGGAGCTGACGGGCGGGTGCGGTGCGGGCCACGGCCGCGACGCCGCGGCCCTCACTCACCCCCGCGGCGTGCAGGTCCTCCGGCCTGCCGAACAGGGTCACGTCGTCCCCGGCCGCGACCTGGTGGTCGCGGCCGGGGCACACCGCGGCCTCGCCGCCGCCGGCCGGCAGGACGGCGATCGGCGCCAGCGCGCCGTACAGGTCGCGCAGGCTAGCCGATCTCGGCGCCACGGCCCGGGCGGCGCAGAAGCGCTGGCCGGCCAGCATGACCTCCTGCGGCGACCGCAGGCACGCCTCGACGATGGACGGGGCGGACAGCCCGGCGACATCGAGGACCGAGATGGCGATCCCCGGCAGCGCCCGGCCCACGGCCGGGTTGCTGAGCTGAACGGTCACCCGCACGTCGGCGCGCAGTTCACGAGTCAGCAGCGCCGTCTCCAGCGTCTGCAGATCGTGTTCCAGGGCGCAGACGACGGCCGCGGCGCCCGCCAGCCCGGCCTCGGCCAGCGTGTCGGCGTTGCGCGGGCTGGCGGCGATGTGCGGCACGCCCCAGCCCAGGAGGGTCCGGGCCAGCGCAGGCTCCGGGTTGTCGTCCACGACGACGGCAGGAACCCCGGACAGGCTGAGTTCCTCCACGATGCGCAGCCCCACCCCGTGCAGGCCGCAGACGATGACGTGCCCGTGCCAGCTCGCGTAATCACTGGCCACCCCGCTCACTACCCCGCGCGTTGTCATGCGGCATTGTCCCGCCGCCGGATGACCGGGGCGTTAGCGGCGAGTCTCCGGCTCGTGAGCGGCGGCTAGCTTCGGTGGTCTTGGCCGGCCTGGGGACGTGCCGCCAGGCCTTGCCGGTCCAGTTCAGCAGGTACTGCGGCACGCTGCCGGCGGTGCCCTTGGTCAGGTTGCGCTGCAGCCACGTCACCACGCGCCGGCGCGTGGTGACGTGCGCGAGCGCCCCGTATCCGTTATTTGTGTAGATTGGTCCGGCTATAGGAGCGGGAGTGTTCCGAGCGCGGCCGGGTCTGGCCACGTCCGCCGTGCCGGATGGCTAACCTTGCTGGCGACTCCCCTGCACAGTGCCCTCCCAACCAGCACAGTGCCCCACTAAACTGCACAGTGCCCCACGAAAGGCTGCCATGTCCCACATGACGTATCCCGAGGCGGCCATCATCGGGATCATCCAGGGGGTCACCGAGCTGTTCCCGGTGTCGAGCCTGGGCCACAGCGTGCTCATCCCGGCGCTGGTCGGGGGCAGCTGGGCCCAGGACCTGAACGCGGCCGCGCCGCAGTCGCCCTACCTGGCCTTCGTCGTCGGCCTGCACGTCGCGACGGCGATCGGCATGCTCGTCTACTTCTGGCGCGACTGGCTGCGGCTGATTGGCGCGTTCTTCGGCTCGCTGCGGGCCAGGCGGGTGGAGACGGCTGACCAGAAGCTGGCCTGGATGATCATCTGCGCCACGATCCCGGTGGGGCTGGTCGGCCTGGTGGCCGATCATGAGACCCGCGTGCTGTTTGCCAAGCCCGTCCTGGCCGGGGTCTTCCTGATCATCAACGGCGGCATCCTGTACTCCGCGGAGCGGTTCCGGACCCGGAAGTCTCTGCAGGCCGACGCCGACCTCGAGGAGCAGCGCGAGAACGACCAGGGCCCGCTGACCCGTACGACGGCGGCGCACGCGTCTGGTCAGCGGGCGGTCCGTCAGCAGGAGGTCTCGCTCGCGATCCAGGCCGACGAGCGGCTGGCGACGATGGGGTACCTACAGGCGACGATCATCGGCACCGTCCAGATTCTCGCCCTGCTCGCCGGGATCAGCCGCGACGGCGTCGCCATGGTGGCGGGCATGTTCCGCGGGCTGGCTCGCGAGGACGCCGCGCGGTTCGCCTTCCTGCTGGCAACCCCCGTCATCCTCGCCGCGGGCCTGCTGGAACTGCCCAAGCTGACCGGCCCGCTTGGCGACGGCATCCACGGGCAGATCCTGGTGGGCAGCGTGCTGGCCGGGATCGGGGCGTACGTGTCGGTGCGCTACCTGGTCCGCTACTTCCAGACGCGGTCGCTGACCCCGTTCGCGGTCTACTGCGTGATCTTCGGCCTCGGCAGCGTCATCTACCTGTCGGTCAAGTAGCCGGCTACTCGCCGGCGCGGGAGCGGCGGGCCCGCTGGCGGCCGCGCTCCCTGCCGTCCAGGACCACCTTGCGCAGGCGCACGGCCGAGGGCGTCACTTCCGCGCACTCGTCGTCGCCACAGAACTCCAGGGCCTGCTCCAGGCTCAGCTGGCGGGGCGGGATCAGCCGCTCCAGTTCCTCGCCGGTGGACTGGCGGACGTTGGTGAGCTTCTTCTCCTTGGCGATGTTCACGTCCATGTCGTCGGCGCGGGAGTTCTCGCCGACGATCATGCCCTCGTACACGGCGGCGCCCGGCTCCACGAATAGCGAGCCGCGCTCCTGCAGGGCGAACATCGCATACGCGGTCGCCACCCCGGTCCGGTCGGCGACCAGCGAGCCGGTGGGCCGCATCCGCATCGGACCCGACCAGGCCTCGTATCCGTCGAAGACGTGGTGGGCGATGCCGGTGCCGCGGGTCTCGGTCAGGAACTGGGTGCGGAAGCCGATCAGGCCGCGGGAGGGCACCGTGAAGTCCAGCCGGATCCACCCGGTGCCGTGGTTGGTCATGTTCTCCATGCGGCCCTTGCGGACCGCCAGGAGCGACGTCACGGTCCCGAGGTACTCATCCGGGCAGTCGACGGTCAGCCGCTCCACCGGCTCCTGCAGCTTGCCCTCGATCTCGCGGGTGACGACGTTCGGCCGCCCCACGGTTAGTTCGTAGCCCTCCCGCCGCATGGTCTCAACGAGCACCGCCAGGGCCAGCTCACCGCGGCCCTGAACCTCCCAGGTGTCCGGCCGCTCGGTCGGCAGCACCATCAGCGACACGTTGCCGACCAGCTCGCGATCCAGGCGGTCCTTGACCATCCGGGCCGTGACCTTCGAGCCCTTGACCTGACCCACGAGCGGCGAGGTGTTCACGCCGATGGTCATCGAGATGGCCGGCTCGTCCACGGTGATCAGCGGCAGCGGGCGGGGATCGTCCGGGTCGGCCAGCGTCTCGCCGATCATGATGTCGGCGATGCCCGCCACGGCGATGATGTCGCCCGGCCCGGCCGAGTCCGCCGGTACCCGGTCCAGCGCCTCGGTGCGGAACAGCTCGGTGATCTTCACCCGCTGGACCGTGCCGTCCCGCCGGCACCAAGCGGCCTGCTGGCCCTTGAAGATCTCGCCGCTGAAGACCCGGCACAGCGCGATCCGGCCCAGGTAGGAGGAGGCGTCGAGGTTGGTGACCTGAGCCCGCAGCGGCGCGTCCGGATCGTAGGACGGTGCGGGCACCGCCTCGCGGATGGTGGTGAACAGCGGCTCCAGGTCCGCCGAGTCGGGCATGCCGCCGTCGTCGGGCCTGATCAGCGACGCGCGCCCGGCCCGGGCGGAGGCGTAGACGATCGGGAACTCGATCTGCTCCTCGGACGCGTCCAGGTCCAGGAACAGCTCATAGCAGGCGTCCACGACCTCGGCGATCCGGGCGTCCGGGCGGTCCACCTTGTTGATGACCAGGATGACCGGCAGGTGCGCCTCCAGCGTCTTGCGCAGGACGAACCTGGTCTGCGGCAGCGGGCCCTCGCTCGCATCGACGAGCAGCACGACCCCGTCCACCATGGACAGGCCGCGCTCCACCTCGCCGCCGAAGTCGGCGTGGCCGGGGGTGTCCACGATGTTGATGGTCAGCCCCGCGTGCTGGACCGCGGTGTTCTTGGCCAGGATCGTGATGCCCTTTTCCCGCTCCAGGTCACCGGAGTCCATGACCCGGTCGGTCACCGCGGATCCGGCGCGGAAGGCGCCAGACTGCCACAGCATCGCGTCCACCAGCGTCGTCTTGCCGTGGTCGACGTGCGCGACGATGGCTACGTTACGCAGGTCATCGCGAGTGGCCAGCTGGATGGTGTCGGCAGGCATGCGAACAGGCTCCGGAGGAAATAGGGGAAGGCCCGCGTACGCCGGCCTGCGACCAGTCTATTCGCCTGCGGGGCGATGCGGGCACGCCGCCCGCGCGGGCGACCAGGGTCCTAAGACCCGGCCCGGCCACAGATAGGGCGTCTGCCCGATGCGGCCGGGGGTGCCTTACGGCGAACCTGAATGGTGTCGGGCCGCGCCCCGCGGGCCGACGTCAAGGAGGTAGCCATGTACCCGGCACTCATCACCGCGGCCGCCGCCGAGCGGCGCCGGGACCAGATCGCCCAAGCCACCGCCGCGCGGCGTGCCCGTCAGGCACGCCGCGCGCGGCGCGCGGCCGGTCAGGCCGGCCTTGCCGGTCAGGCCGGTCGGCAGGCTGGCCTGGCCAACGTGGCCGCACGACCGCCCGTCCGGTCGGCGGGACCGGCGACGGCCAGCCCGGCTGCTTGCCACTCGTGAGCAGCGTCCGCGGCCCGGCCGCCAAGTCTTCCTAAGTCAGCAGCTCAATTCTAATATCTAGGATACCTGTTCGATTAGAGCTATGCTTCGGTAGTGGCAGCTTATCTTCCCCCGGGGTGGCCTGCGGGGGTTCATCCGCCGGGCGCCGAGGGGTTCGAGCAGACGGCGGTCAACTGGCTGCTTGACGTCGTCCCGCCGGACTACCGGTTGCACGGCGTCCTGCGCCGGCATCCGCTGGCGCTGGCTGCGCTGGCCCGCCACCACGTAGCCGCGTGCGTGGCCGGGGCACGGGAGGGTTATCGCACCGCCCGGGCCGAGCTCGGCGAGGATCTGCCGCCCGGCGGCATCACCGCGGTGCTGGCTGCCTACCGCAGCGAGGGCAGCCGGCTGGTCGCGACCGC
>Ga0208220_1000138_pt1 | contig 28046 bp, 26 predicted proteins | sample NGESurdeep092012_9_FD_184484 | JGI IMG/M metagenome (GOLD analysis project Ga0208220, IMG submission 184484) | Arctic peat soil microbial communities from Barrow, Alaska - NGEE Surface sample F53-1 deep-092012 (SPAdes) | ecosystem: Environmental > Terrestrial > Soil > Wetlands > Peat ...
AGAGTGTACGAGGCCTATTTCCATGTAGGCATTCTGGTCAAGGACGTCGAGGCCGCCCGGGCAGACTTCACCGCCAGGCTCGGGGTGGAATTCGAGCCGGTGCACAGCCAGCAGATCGCGACCGGCGAGACGACCAGGTTCTGCTATTCCCTGCCGGGACCGCCCTACCTCGAGCTGGTGGAGATGACCGGCACCGGTAATTGGTCACCGGAGCAGCCGGAGGGCTTCCACCACATCGGCCTGGCCGACCCGGATATGCCCGCCCGCTGCGCCGCCTTCGGCCAGGGGGTGGAGCTGATCGCGCCCGCGCCTGACGGGTCGCCGCTGGTGGCCCTCACCCCGCCGGAGGCACTGCACGGAGTGCGCGTTGAGTACTTCGACGCGAAGGTCGCGGCTCAGTTCCTCCGGTACCTGTCGGTACGCCCTTGACAGTCCGGCCCGGGACGCCGATTATCAATAGGATACTGATTAACCTAATTATAGTGAGGTTAATCTAATCACAGTGAGGGGGCGTCGGCTGTGTCGATGATATCGATCGTCGAGGCCGCAGGACCCCGGGTGCCCGCGACGACGCGGCGGATGCGGGACGACGAGAGCGGCGACAGGAACCCACCGGAGCACACCGTCCTGGGCCGGAGCGCGGCCATCATGGAGGCGTTCGACGGCGCTCAGCAGGTGCTGAGCCTGGCCGACCTGAACAAGCGGACGCGGCTGCCGAAGTCGACCCTGCATCGGCTGGTTGACCAGCTGTGCCAGGTCGGCTGGCTGGAACGCGATCACGGCGGCTACCGCGTCGGCCTGCGGATGTTCGAGTTCGGCACCCTCGCGGTGGACGGGAACCGGCTCCACGAAGCCGCGTTCCCGCACCTGCAGGCACTCGCCTCGCGCACCGGGCTGGCCGCCCAGCTCGCGATCCTCGACCACGCCGAGGTGGTGTACCTGGAACGGATCGTGGTGGGTCCGATCCGGCTGCCGACCCGGCGCGGCGGTCGCAAGCCCGCCTACTGCACCGCGCTCGGCAAGGCGATCGCGGCGTACGACGACGACGCCATCCAGACGGTGATGGCCGCCCCGATGACGAGGAAGACGACGCAGACGATCACCGAGCCCACCGCTCTGCGGACGGAGCTCAGGCGCGTACGCGAAGCCGGGGTGGCGTACGACCGCGGCGAGGCCTACGAGGAGCTGGTGTGCGTCGCCGCGCCGATCCGCAGCTCCGGTCAGGCGATCGCGGCGGTCTCCGTCACCGGGCTGGCCGGCCGGATGCGATGGAGCGTGATGACCGAGGCCGTCCGCGACACGGCGGCTGCGATCTGGAACGCCAACCTCAACCTCAGGGGCACCGGCACCACCCGGCGGTAACCAGCGCAGCGGCATCGAGTCCGGCCCCGAGCTGCGGCCGACCTCGAGGATCACCGCGCCGTCGGCCAGCCGGTAGTCGGGGATGCGCTTGTGCCACTCCTCCAGCGCGATGACCAGTTCATGGCGGGCCAGGTGAGACCCGAGGCACCGGTGCGGGCCGGCCCCGAATGCGATGTGATTGTTCGGATTACGGTCGATCCTGACCTCCGCCCCGCCCGGGAACGCGCGTGGATCCCGGGTCGCCGCCCTGATCGGCAGCTGCACCATCGAGCCGGCCGCAATGGGGCAGCCGCCGACCTCGATATCCCTCCTGACCTTGCGGGCCGGGATGGTGAAGGCGTAGACCCGCAGGATCTCCTCGATCGCGACCGGGATGAGGGCGGGGTCGGCGACGATCCGCTGCCGGTCGCCGGGGTGGGTGGCGAAGTGGTACAGGGCGTAGCCGAACGCGGCCGCCACCGTGTCGAGGCCCGCCATGAACATGAAGAAGCAGTAGGAGGTCACCTCGTCGTCGGTGACCGGGCGCCCGTCGATCTCGAAGCCGACCGCCTGGCTGATCAGGTCGTCGCCCGGCTGCGCGCGGCGCTCGGCGATGACGGCCAGGAAGTAGTCGAAGACCGCCGCCATCGCCGTCATCCGGTTGTTCGCGATCTCCTCCGACGTCGACCCGTGGGAGTGCAGGATGCTGGACTCCCAGGCCATGAAGCGCGGCAGGTGCTCCGGCGGCAGCCCCATCAGGCCGAGGAAGATGGTGGTCGGGTAGTAGAAGGAGAAGTCGGCGATCACGTCGCATTCGCCCCGGCCGGCCAGCGCGTCGATCAGCTCGGCCGCCCAGACCCGGATGCGGTCGTCGAGGACCGCGACGGCCTTGGGTGAGAAGGCGGGGCCGAGCGCCCGCCGCCACTGGCGGTGCTCGTCGCCGCCGAGCATGTGCGGGATCCACCGGTAGCTGGGGTCCGGTTCGAACACGGTGACGGCGTCGGTGGAGAAGGTCTCCGGGTCCTGGTAGGCGGCGAGGATGTCCTCGTACCCGGTGAGCACGTAGTAGCCGTCGGCGAAGGTGTTGCGCACCACCGGCGCGTCCGCGCGCAGCTGGTCGAAGAACGCCGCCCATTCGCCGATCGGCCGCCGCTCGTGCGGTGAGTAGCTCAGCACCGGACAGCCGTGGGCCGGCGAGCTTGTGGCATCCATGCGGGTTCCCTTCCGTCTGCGGTCAGTCGTCGGTCTTGAGGCCGAGTGCGGCCAGCTCGCGCTCGGCGAAGAAGACCCGGCCGGTGTATTCGAGCGGGTCCTCGCACGCCGCGAAGTAGGCCAGCACCCGGGCGGGGACGTCCATCGAGATCATCTTGGCGTCCTGCCGGTCCCCGAGCTCGTGGTTGGCTTCCGAGCTCTCGGTGGCCACCCAGCCGGGCATGACGCTCATGATGAACACGTTCTTGGCTACCAGCTGCGGTGCGACGACGTTGGAGAACCGGTCGAGCGCGCGCTTGCTGGCGAAATAGGCGGGCGACCACAGGGCGGGGATGTTCATGCTGGCGCCGGGGGCCGGGATGCCACCTGAGGCGTCGCCCGCGTAGTACTTGACGCCGGACGCCGGGTTCGGTTCCTCTACCAGCCGGTGCGCTTCCGCGCTGCCGGTGGTGACGTTGATGATCCGCCCGCCGCCGCGCGCTTCCATGCTCGGCACGGTCAGCTGGGCCAGGGTGAACGGCGCGTGCAGGTTGACCGCGAAGTGGTGCAGCTGGTCCGCCCGCGGCATCTCAAGCAGCGGCGTCGACCAGTTGTAGCCGACGGTCACGGCCGCATTGTTGACGAGGATGTCGACGCCGCCGAAGCGGTCGGTCGCGACGCCGACGATCTGCTCCAGGTCCTGCTCGTTCGACAGGTCGGCGGCGACCGCGACCGCCTCGCCGCCCAGGGACTCGATCTCCTTGACCGTCTGCCCGATGGTGCCGGGCAGCTCGCTGCCGGACGCCTCGACCGTGCGGGCGGTCACCACCAGCCGCGCGCCGCGCCGGGCGAGCGCCAGCGCCGCCCGCTTGCCGATGCCGCGGCTCGAGCCGGTGACGATCGCGACCTTGCCTGTCAGGCTTGCCTCGTTCTGCCGTGCCATGAATCCTCCTCGGTGCCGGTCAGTCGGCCGGCTGCAGTAGCGGGAGCGTCGAGTAGGGGAAGTACTGCCACAGCAGGCGCGACTGCTCCTCGGGGTAGGCGGCAACGGTCGTGACCTGGTCGAAGATCTGCGTCGGGCGGTGCTCCTGGTCATACGCGGGCCAGCCGGGGTCGCCGGTCGCGGCGAACGTCGTCCACGTCGCGCGGAGCTGGGCAGCGGCGGCGTAGGCCTCCTCGGAGGATTGCGGGCCGAACAACAGCGGGCCAAGGCTGGCCCCGAAGGTTCCGAACAGCAGCGGCAGGTCGAGGCCGTGGCATGCGCCGAGCAGGCCGCCCGCGCCCGGTGCCTTCCATGCGAGCTCATAGAGGTAGGCCCGGCCGCCGCCGGCCGTCTGCGCCTCGGCCAGCTGCAGGGCGGGCATCCGGAAGACCCAGTCGGTCTGAACCTGCGCGTACAGCTGCTCGGCGGTCGCGTCAGGGAACGCGGCGCGATACTTTGCCCCGTCGCGGCCGGGGCCGAAGACGGTCAGCGCCCGCGAGGCCTCCTCCTCCGTGATGCGGCCGACCCGGCCGCGCATGACGAGAAACAGCCGGCATTCATCGCGCGTGTGGCCGACGACCAGGTCCACGCCCCTCGCCACGCCGCTAGACAGCGCCTCCCAGGGCGTCGTGGGCAGTACATCGCCATCGACGACCGGGGCGAACAGGGTGTCGTGCGACGCGAGCTGCCCCCACTGCTTCTCGAACTCGTGCTGCCTGGCGGCCAGCGACTCCCCGGCCAGGACTAGCTCGTGCGGAGGAACCGCGGCCAGGTCGCTCACGGTATTGCGAAGACCGCGCTCGGCCGCGATGGCCGTGCCCACGGCGGCGCCCAGTTCACCGGACAGGAACGTGCCGGGCATGCTCTGCACGATGGCGCGCCGCAGCAGGCCGTTGGCGCGGGGCATCGCCAGCAGCGAGGCAACGCAGCCGGCCCCGGCCGACTCGCCGAAGACCGTCACCCGGCCGGGATCTCCGCCGAACGCCGCGATGTTGTCGCGGACCCACTCAAGGGCGGCGACCTGGTCGAGGAGCCCGCGGTTGGCCGGGGCGCCGTCGATGACCGCGAAGCCCTCGATCCCGACCCGATGGTTGAACGTCACCACCACCACGTCGCCGTCCCGGGCGATCCGCTGGGCGTCATATCCGGGACTATCAGCGGATCCCACCTTGTAGGCACCGCCATAGATCCACACCATGACCGGCCGCGGTGACGCGGCGCCGGCCGACGGCGTCCACACGTTGACGGTCAGCCAGTCGCCCGGACGATCCCGCTCGCCCGCCAGGGGGTCGTAGTCCGGCGGCAGCCGGTCGCGAAAGCTCCCCACATCCTGCGGCGGCGGCGGACCGAACTCGACCGCATCGCGCACACCGGTCCACGGCGACGCGGGCCGCGGGGCCGCGAACCGAAGATCGCCCACCGGAGGCTCGGCAAACCGGATGCCGCGGAACACGTCGAGGCCATCCTCGCGACGCCCGCCCACGGCCCCGGCGGATGTGCGCACGGTCGGCCTGTCGCTGTGCTCAGCCATCAGAACACCGGCGGCTGGGGCCGCAGCTTGACGTGGCCGCCTTCCGCGGCGACGCGCACCGCCTGCGCGCGTCCCTGCCCGCGGGCCGCCCCGGATATCACGACCACCTTGCCATCCAAGCGTTTCATAATATTAGATTAATCAGTAATCCGATCTTACTGAAGGGGCTGACGCCCATGACTTCGCTGACGTACCGGCTCTACATCGACGGGGCGTGGCAGGAGAGCGAGGGCGACGCGGTCCTCACCGTGCTGAACCCGGCGACCGAGGAGGTCATCGGCGCCGTCCCCGACGGCACCGCGGGCGACGTGAACCGAGCCGTGGCCGCCGCCCGACGGGCCTTCGACGAGGGGCCGTGGCCGAGCTTCAGCCCCCGCGAGCGGGCGGCGGTCATGCTCCGGATGGCGGACGCGATGGAGCGCCGGGCCGCGGGTCCTGCTGCAGTTCCCGTTCGAGAAGCCGATGCCGCCGACGGTGGGGCCCACCCTGGCCCAGGGCGTCGTCCGCCGTGAGCCCTACGGCGTGGCCGCGCTGATCTCCGCCTACAACTTCCCGCTGTTCCTCAATATCCTCAAGCTCGCCCCGGCCCTGGCCGCAGGGTGCACGGTGGTGCTCAAGCCCGCCCCCACCACCCCGCTTGAGGCGTTCGTCCTCGGCGAGATGGCCGATGAGGCGGGACTGCCGCCGGGGGTGCTCAACATCGTCACCGGCGACGCGGCGGCCGGCCAGGCGCTGACCGCCCACCCGGGCGTGGACATCGTCAGCTTCACCGGCTCGGACGCGGTCGGCCGGCTGGTGTACGCGCAGGCCGCGCCGTCACTGAAGAAGGTCGTGCTCGAGCTCGGCGGCAAGTCGGCCAACATCATCACCGCCGACGCCGACCTCGAGCGGGTCGTTCCGACGGTGATGTTCGCCATGACCACCCACGCCGGGCAGGGCTGCTCCCTGCTGACCAGGACCCTGGTCCACCGCTCGCGCCTGGACGAGCTCGTCAGCCTGGTCAAGGCGGCGCTGGACCAGGTCAAGGTCGGGAACCCGGCCGACCCCGACGTCACCATGGGCCCGCTGATCAGCGCGGCCCAGCGGGAGAAGGTCGAGGGCCTGATCCGCACCGGTCAGGCCGAAGGCGCGCAGATCGCCTACGGCGGCGGCCGTCCGGCGGGCCTCGACAAGGGCTTCTTCGTCGAGCCGACGCTCTTCGTCGACGTCGACAACGCGATGACCATCGCTCGGAAGGAGTTCTTCGGCCCGGTCGGCGCGGTCATCGGGTTCGACGACGACGACGAGGCGGTGCGGCTGGCCAACGACAGCGAGTTCGGCCTCGGCGGCGGCGTCTGGGCCAGCGATCCGGTCCGCGCCTACGAGATCGCCAAGCGGATCAGGGCCGGGATGATCTACATCAACGGCGGCGGCGCCGGGTCGAGCCCGCACACCGCCTTCGGCGGCTACAAGCAGAGCGGCCTCGGCCTGGAGCGCGGCGAGTACGGGCTCGATGAGTTCCTGCTCTCCAAGAGCATCATCTGGAGCGCCCGCTGACCGGGACCAGCCACAAGACCCTGGCGGTCATCACCGGGGCGTACGGCGGCGCCGGCCGGGCGGTGGCCCGGCGGCTGGGCGCGCGCCACCGGCTGGTGCTGACCGGGCGCGACCAGCCGAGGATCGCCCGGCTGGGGGAGGACCTCGAGGAAGAGGGGTACGACGTCGCCGCCGCGGTGGCCGCCGACGTCACCAGCGAGCGCAGCATGGCGGAACTGGCGGCGGCCGCGGCCGCGGCAGGCGTCCTCGGCGCGCTGGTGCACACGGCCGGGCTGTCGCCGGTCCAGGCGCCGTGGGAAACCGTGGTGTCCGTCAACCTCACCGGCACCGCGCTGCTGCTGGCCGCGTTCGGCCCGCTGGCCCGGCCAGGCAGCGTCGCGGTGTGCCTGGGGTCGTCGGCCGCGTACACCATCCCGGTCTCCCCGGCGGTCGACGCCCTGCTCGACGACCCCCTCGACGCCGACCTGATCCCCAAGCTCGAGGCCCTGCTGCGGGAGACCGGCGGCGAGCAGCCGGGCTACGGGTTCGCGGTGCGCGCCTACGGCGCCTCCAAGCGGGGGATGCTGCGGCTGGTCGAACGGACCGCGGTGGAGTGGGCCGGGCGCGGCGCCCGGGTCGTGTCGGTGTCGCCCGGCCCTACCCTCACCCCCATGGGCCGCGCCGAGCTGGCGGCGAACCCGCTCGCGGTCGCCGCGGCCAGCGCCACCCCGCTCGGCCCGGTCGGCCGGCCGTCCGACATCGCCGCGGCGGTCGACTTCCTGACCTCCGACAGCGCCGCCTACATCACCGGCTGCGACCTGCGCGTCGACGGCGGCACGGTCGCCGCCCGGCTGCACCAGGCCCGAACGCACCAGGCCCGGCCGTCCCGCTAGCCCAAACCGCTCAACAAGGAGCCCGTCATGCCAACGGAAACCCGGCGCCGTTTCGAGGGGAAGGTGGTCTTCATCACCGGCGCCGCCCGCGGCCAGGGCCGGGCCGAGGCCGTCCGCTTCGCGGCTGAGGGCGCCGACATCATCGCGCTCGACATCTGCGCCGACCTGCCGACGACGGCCTACCCCGGGTCGTCCCCGGCCGACCTGGCGGAAACGGCGCGGCTGGTGGAGAAGTACGACCGGCGGATCGTCACCAGCATCACCGACGTCCGCGACTACGACGGGGTGCGGGCCGCGGTCGAGCGCGGCGTGGCCGAGCTCGGACGGCTCGACGTGGTGGTCGCCAACGCCGGGATGACGACAGCCGCCCGCGCGTGGGAGATCCCGCTCGAGAACTGGGACGCGACCATCGGCATCTGCCTGACCGGCGCGTACTACACCGCCCGGGCGGTGATCCCGATCCTGATCGAGCAGGGCACCGGCGGCGCCATCGTGTTCACCAGCTCGGTGGCGGGGCTGGTCGGCCTGCCCCTGCTGGCCGACTACGTCGCCGCCAAGCACGGCGTCACCGGCCTGGCCAAAACGCTGGCCAACGAGCTCGGCCAGTACCGCATCCGGGTGAACTCGGTCCACCCGTTCGGGGTTAACACCGGACTCAAACCCGGCCTGCGGGAACTGATAGACCGTGACCCCACGCTCGGATCGCTCTACACGGGCACCCTACCCGACCCGGTGAGCGAGCCCGAGGACATCGCCGCCGCCGTCGTCTGGCTCGCCTCGGACGAGGCCAGGCACGTCACCGGCATCCAGCTCCCGGTCGACCTCGGCCGCACCAACAGGTAAGGGATCACCATGGGCAGCATCCACCACGCGGCCCGGCTGGCCGTGCCGGCTGACGTGGCCTGGGACTACCTCGACCGCTTCACCCGGGCGGAGGTGATCCCGTTCTCGGCCTCGGTCGCCGGGCGCCGCACCACCCGCCGTCCGGGGCCGGAGATGCGCAGGCAGATCAAAACCGGTATCTCGAACGGACCCTGGCCGGCTCTACCCGGCTCGGCGTGCGTCGGTGTCGTGGCCGACGTGAATCGTGTGCGGCGGCGATGACCGCCATGCTGGAGACTCTCGCTCAATGAGATCACGAAGGCGTGATCATGGTTCGCCTCGCCGATTCAGATAACAGCAAGAAGGTGACGGGACTCGAAGGTCCTGTCCAGATCGGACCCGCTGGCTGTGAGGCGCGTTCGAGCAGCTGCGGTCCGGACCAGCGGACCGGGCCCGGCAACGACCCGGCCGCCCGGTTCGGCCGCGACGCCGCCCACGCCAAGATCACCTTAGTCGGGGCGACGTCCCCACGCCGAGATCAGCGGTGCGAGGGCGAGATCGAGCTCGCCGGCGCCGACGGCCGCGACGTGCGCCTCGATCTCGGCTTCATCGGCCAGCCCGGCGGCGACCAGCTCGGCGCGGACCTGCCGCATCGACGCGATCTCCAGGCGGTCGCAGACCGCCCCGCCGACCGGGAAACTGCCCGCCGCCGCGACGTCGACCAGGCCGGCCTCGCGCAACGTCCTCGGCAGCGTACGGCCGTAGCGCAGATCGGCGCCGCGGCTTGTCATCAGCTCCCGGAAGGCGCGCCGCAGCCGGTTGGCACGCCGCTGCGCCGGGCCGCTTTCGTCGAGGCACACCAACGGCTGCAGCTCGGTGTCCGCATCCTCCACCAGAAGCCAGCCGCCGGGCCGCAGAGCCGCCGCCATCGTTGCCAGCGCTCGAGCGCGGTCGGGCACATGGACGAGGACGAGCCGGGCGTGCACCAGGTCAAACGTCCCCGGCGGCGGATCCGCGACGACGTCGTGCCGGCGTACCTCGTAGGTCCCATGCGGGTCCAGCCACGCTGGATTGATGTCCGTCGCCAGTACGTACCCGGTCGGTCCGACGGCCGCGGCGAGCGCCTCGGGGATGCTGCGACCTCCGGCCCCCACCTCCCAGCAGCGCCATCCCGGCCCCACCCCCAGGCGGTCGAAGTGCCCGCGCGTCACGCCGTCGAACAGCTCGGCCAGCGCGACGAACCGCTCGCCCGCCTCGGCCTGCGCGTTGTCGAGGAGGTAGCGGTGATCAGGGGGGGCAAAGTTGCAAGCCTGCGGCGAGGAGTTCACGGCTACATCTTCACCTCCTACCATGCCGCAGGTACCGGGACGTGAGAGGAATCACTGCGACCAGTTAGCGCCGTCCGCCCGCTGGCTGGGATGATCGGTAGTCCGGCCAGGGATGTAGGTCAGGATGTCCCGGCCGCGATCATCGACGCCCAGGTAACGCGGTGCATACCGGTCTTCGCGCACCAGACCATGTTCCCGCGCCGGCTACCCGATCGGGATCGCCAGCGACTTGGACTCGAGGAACTCCTCGAGCCCGGCGGCGCCCATCTCCCGGCCGACGCCCGACTGCTTGAACCCGCCGAACGGCACGTCGGGGCCGAACCAGGCACCGCCGTTGACGCCGACGGTCCCGGTCCTGATCCGCCGTGCGACCGCCAGGGCCCGCTCGTCGCTGCCGAACACCGCGCCGGACAGCCCGTAGATCGAGTTGTTGGCGATCCGCACGGCGTCGTCGTCGCCGTCGTGCGGGATGATCACCAGGACCGGCCCGAACGCCTCTTCCTGGGCGATCTCGCTGTCCGGGTCCACGTTGGTGAGCAGCGTCGGGGTGTAGAAGTAGCCCGGGTCGACCTTCTCGCCGCCGGTCACCAGCGTGGCGCCGGCCGCGACCGCCCGCTGAACCAGGCCGTCTACCTTGTCCCGCTGCCGCTCGCTGATCAGCGGGCCCATGTAGGTGGCCTGGTCGGCCGGGTCGCCGTAGGCCACGCTCCGCAGCCCAGCCGCGACCTGCTCGACGATCGCGTCGTGCTGGGCGCGGGGCACCACCATCCGGGTGGGGATCGCGCACCCCTGCCCGGCGTGCGAGCAGGTCGCGAACGTCGCCGTCCCGATCGGCCCGCGCAGGTCGGCGTCGTCAAGCACGACGAGGGCGGACTTGCCGCCGAGCTCGAGGAACACCCGCTTGATGGTCGCGCTGGCGGCGGCCATGATCGCCCGGCCGGTCGCGGTCGAGCCGGTGAACGTGACCGCGTCGACGTCAGGTGAGGTGGTGAGCGCCTCGCCCACGGCCACCGAGGACGAGGAGATGACGTTGACCACGCCGGCCGGGATGTCGGTGTGCTCGGCGATCAGCTCGCCGAGGGCGAGGGTGATCAGAGGGGTGTCGGGTGCGGCCTTGAGCACCACCGTGCAGCCGGCGGCGAGGGCGGGCGACAGCTTGGCCAGCGCCAGCTGGGTCGGGTAGTTGTAGCCGATGATGGCGGCGACGACGCCGGCCGGCTCCTTCTCCACCCAGCGGCGGTGCCGCTGTCCGCGGAACTCGAGCTCGCCGATCTCCTCGGTCAGCGGGTAGCCGGGCAGCAGGTCGGCGTAGTAGCGGACGATCCCGATCGGCTCATCGAGCTGCGCGCCGTAGGTGATCACCCGGGGGGCGCCGACGTCGGCGATCGTCAGCTCCCGCAGCTCCTCCTTGTGCTCGGTCAGCGCCTGGTGGAGCTGATCGAGGCAGCGGGCGCGGAATGCGGCGTCGGTCGGCCAGCTGGTGGTGTCGAACGCACGGCGGGCGGCGGCGATGGCGGCCTGCGCGTCGGCCGGCGATGCGTCCGGTGCGTGGTCGAGCACCTGGCCGGTGGCCGGGTTGACCGACGGGTAGGTCCGGTCGGCTTCGGCCGCGACCAGCTTCCCGTCGATGAGCATGCGGTGCATCGATGATCTCCTTCGAGCCGATGGGGGCTTCCATAAGAGTAATATCAGAGTACTATTTACGCTTGAATAGAGGATGTACTGACTGGTCGGATTTTCGGAGAGGAGCGTCCATGGGACGCGTGCAAGGCAAGGTTGCCTTCATCACCGGGGCAGCCCGCGGTCAGGGCCGGAGCCACGCGGTGCGGCTGGCGGAGGAGGGCGCGGACATCATCGCCGTCGACATCTGCCACGACGTCGACAGTCTCCCCTACCACCTGGCAAGCCCGGACGACCTGAAGGAGACCGCCCGCCTGATCGAGGCCCTGGACCGCCGGGTGGTCGCGGTGCAGGCCGACGTGCGCGAGCGGGCGCAGCTCGTGGCGGCGATCGACCGCGGGATGGCGGAGCTTGGCAAGCTCGACATCGTGGTGGCCAACGCCGGCGTCATCGGCCAGAAGAGCGAAAAGCCTCTGCAGGCCTGGGCAGACGTATTCGACACCAACGGGATCGGCATCATCAACGCGATCCACGCGGCGCTGCCGCACCTGCAGGCGGGGGCCTCGATCATCGCGACCGGCTCCACCGCCGCCTTCATGAATACGCTGCCCATGCAGCAAGTTGGCACCGACTCCGGCGGCATCGCCTACATGGTGGCCAAGCGGATGGTGTCGAGCTTCATGCACGACCTGGCCCGCGAACTGGCCCCGCGGCAGATTCGGGCCAACGTCGTCCACCCCACGAACGTGAACACCGACATGATGCGCGTCGAGCCCATGTTCCGGTGCTTCCGGCCCGACCTGGAGCACCCGACCCTGGAGGACGCCCTGCCGGCCTACAAGGTGCAGCAGGCGATGGACATCTCGTGGGTCGAGCCGGTGGACATCAGCAACGCGGTGCTGTACCTCGCCTCCGACGAGGCCCGCTACGTGACCGGTGTGCAGCTGCGGGTGGACGCGGGCGGGTACCTCAAGTGGTACGACTACCACGCCTGACGAAAAGCGGGACTCCCGCCGCAGTCAGCCGCGGCCGTTCGGACGAAAAGAAAGGGAAACCCAACGTGAAGGTGCAGGTTGATCCGGAGCGGTGCCAGGGGCACACGCTCTGCTCGATGATCGCCCCCGCCCTGTTCACCCTGAACGACGAGGACGGCCACTCCACCGCCGTCAACGGCGAGGTTCCGGCCGACCTCGAGGCCAAGGCGACCGAGGCGATCCGTTCGTGTCCGGAACAAGCAATCTCGGTCATCCCCTAACGGGGCATGGAGGCACGCGCATGAGCACGGAACCGGTTACGGACGACGAACGCAAGCAGAACCGCTACCACTTCGACCGGCACACCCCCGAGTACCGGGAGCAGTTCACCGAGGTCGCCGCCGAGATGCTCGACAAGTGCCCGGTCGCCTGGAGCGACACCTACGACGGCCACTGGGTCGCCGCCGGGCACTCCGAGGTCTTCGAGCTGGCCCGGTCGGCCGACTACCTGTCCAACGACCACGACCCCGCCAACGAGCGGCGGGGCTACCAGGGCATCTCGATCCCGTCCCCGAAGACCCCGTTCCGCGGCGGCTTCCTGGAGATGGACCCGCCCGAGCAGCGCCACTACCGGCAGCTGCTCAACCCCTACCTGTCGCCGGCCGCGGTGGCCCGGTGGGAGCCGCTGGTGGACGAGATCGTCCGCGCCAGCCTCAACGAGAAGATCGAGACGGGGCTGATCGACTTCGTCGACGACCTCGCCAACATCGTGCCCGCGGTGCTCACCCTGGGCATGCTCGGGATCCCGCTTGAGCACTGGGACATCTACGTCGAGCCGATCCACGCCTCGGTCTACACCCCGCCCAACTCGCCCGACATGCCTCGCCTGCAGGCGAGCAGGCTCGCCATGCGCGACGACATGATGGGCCAGCTCGCGGCGATCAGGGCCGACCCGCGGCCCGGGCTCATCGACGCGCTGGCGACGGCGGAGATCAACGGCACCGTGCCGCCGGACTTCGAGCTCCTCGGGGTAATCTCGCTGCTCATCGGGGGCGGGTTCGACACCACCACCGCGCTGACCTCGCACGCACTGGAGTGGCTGTCGGAGCACCCGGGCCAGCGGGAGCGGCTGTCGGCCGAGCGCGACACGCTGCTCAACCCGGCCACCGAGGAGTTCCTGCGCTACTTCACCCCGGCCCCCGGCGACGGGCGCACGATCTCGGCCGACTGCGAGCTCGCGGGCCAGCAGTTCAAGGAGGGCGAGCGGGTCTGGCTGTCGTGGGCGATGTCCAACCGTGACCCGTCGGTCTTCCCCAACCCCAACGAGGTCGACCTGGCCCGCAGCGGCAACCGGCACCACAGCTTCGGCCTCGGCATCCACCGCTGCATCGGGTCCAACGTGGCCCGCATGGTGTTCAAGCGGATGGTCACCGCGGTCCTCGACCGGATGCCGGATTACGTCTGCGACCCGGCCGGCGCCGAGCACTATCAGACGGTTGGCATCATCCAGGGCATGAAGCACCTGCCCGCCACCTTCACCCCGGGCCCGAGAATCGGGGACGGGCTCGAGGAGACGATCGCCCGGATGCAGGTCATGGTCGACGAGCAGCGGCTGGCGGACCCGGTCACCGTCCGCAAGGGCGCGGCCGACATCAAGTAGCGGCGCGCTGCCCCCGGGTAGCAAACACCCCCGACGCGGTCTGGTGCGTCGGGGGTGCTTCCTCTAGGGTCAGATCAGCTAACTATTAGTGACCGCCGCCGCCGACCTGGAAACGGGGACGGTGCTCGCGATCACCCCCCGGTGGCGCGGGTGCTCCCGTACGACGAGTGCCCGCGCTCGCGCGGCGCCTCTAGGTGAACTGCGCGCCCCGCGATGCCCAGATCTTGGCCTGCTCCATGCCCCAGACGGCGGGCGGGTCGAAGTTGTAGCGCTTGGTCGACTTGGCGGAGATCCGCCAGCCGTCGGGGGTCCTGACGACGGTGTCGCGGTACACGATGTCTGCCACCGATCCGCCCGGCAGCGGCAGCAGCGCCTTCGACCGCACCACCACCTCGTCCGGCGAGACGTCCTCGATGACGTGGTTGACCAGCATGTGCTGGTACGGGTGGGTCAGCACATCGCGGAACTGCCTGACGATCTCCGCCCGCCCGATGATGGGGGCGAGCCCGCGCGGCGGCTGGGCGGAAAGATCGCGGAAGTCGACCACCGCGTCCTCGGTGAACACCTGGTCGAAGCGATCCCATTCGCGGTCGTCGACGAGGAAGCCGTAGAGAACGACGACGGCCTGGATCGCGAGAGTGTCTTCGGCGGAACGTTGCACAGGATCATTGTCCGCTCGGCCGGGCCGGCCTGGCGACCCGCCGTTCCGCTGAGCGGTGCGGGCCCGGTTTCGACGGTTGACCGTGGCCGGGGCGCTGTCTATGTTTATACATGGAAGTCCGACTATCTGGTATCCAGGTAAATGCTCAAAGGAGAGGCCTGCCGATGGCCAAGTACAAAGAGTTCCTCGTCTCCGGTGACTGCCACATCATCGAGCCGCCGGACCTGTTCAAGACCCGGCTGCCGGCCAGCATGCGCGACCGCGCGCTCTGGGAAGAGGAGTTCACCCTCGAGGAGCCGATCGTCCCCGGCGGTCACACCGAGTTCAGGAAGCTGCACACGATCGGCTTCGACGGCTGGACGGTGTCGAAGTACCGCCAGTTCCAGGGCCACGACGGCACGACGCCGGGCTGGATTCCCGACGACATCATCGCCGACATGGACATGGAGGGCGTCGACGCCGCCGTGTTCTTCCCCAACCTGGCGCTGTTCGTCCTGTTCACCGACGACCACGAGCTCTCCATGGCCCACGCGCGGACCTGGAACGACTGGGTCGCCGAGACCTACCTCGCTTACAAGGACCGGATGCGCCCGGTCGCGGCCATCCCGCTGACCAGCATCCCGGACGCGGTGGCAGAAATCGAGCGGTCGGCCAAGCTCGGCCTGCGGGCGCTGATGCTGCCGGAGATCCCGCCGGTTCCGTACTGGTCCCGGGACTACGAGCCGGTGTGGGCCTGCGCCGAGGCGCTCGGCCTGCCGATCTTCATCCACGTCGCCACCGGCGGGGTGAAGGTCAAGGAAGATGCGTCCAAGACCGGAAGTACGGTCAAGGGCCTGATGACCGCCATGAACATGGGCAAGGGCCAGCTGACGGACGACATGGTGGCCGGCCGCACCATGGGCGGCGGCAACACCGCCGCCGCCAGCCCGTCGAAGATCATGGCCGACCTGATCGGCGGCGGCGTCCCCGAGCGGCACCCGGGCCTGACGTTCAACCTGGTCGAGTTCGGCGCCAGCTGGCTGGTGTCGTACATGGCGTTCATGGACAAGTCGTGGCGCCGTGGCACCGGCCAGGACCCGAACTGGTGGCTCGGCTTCTGGGAGGAGGGCAAGTCGCCCTTCGACCAGCCGGCCATGGGCCGGCTGTTCAACATCAACGAGAAGTGGCCCTACCCGCTCAAGCCGACCGACTACGTGCGGCGGCAGTTCCACATCCAGTTCGCCGACGACCCGGTGGCAGTGCAGGCCCGGCACATCACCGGGCTGAGCACAGTGATCTGGGGCAACGACTACCCGCACGCCGAGGGCACCTTCAACGGCACCGACGAGGCCATCGCCGAGAACTTCGACCGCACCGTCTCCGACGAGGACCGGGCCGCGATCCTCGGCGGCACCCTGGCCAAGGTGGCCGGCTTCGACACCAGCAAGAAGCTCGCGGTCGAGCGGCAGCCGGCCTGAGCCGGACGCGCAGGCGGTCAGCCGACACGCGATGGCCGGACAGCCGACACGCGATGGCCGGCCCATGAGTGACCGTGGGCCGGCCATCGCGTTCGGTCAGGCGGGGCCGGCCCGCTCCTGGCCCATCAGCCCGGACGTGGCGGGCGACATCGGGGCCGTGAGCATGCCCACCCAGCGGTGCCGACGGCCGCGCTGCTCGGCGAGGCCGTCACCGTCGACGGCCTCAGTGACGCGCTGCGCCTGCTGGCTCGGGCGCTCCCAGGTCGCGACGTGCTGATGGCCGGCTAGCGGCCCGATCTGACAGGCTGGCGGCCATGGCCATCGAAACTGACGACTACGACGAGTTCGGGATGCTGGGCGACAACGCTGCCGAGGCGGGGCTGCCGCTGACCGAGCCGCCCCGCGTCACCCGGACATCTTTCACGGTCGCGGACGGGCTGACCCTGTCCGCGCTGGCCTGGGGTGACGCCGAACCGGAGCTGGTGCTGCTGCACGGCGGCGGCCAGAACGCGCACACCTGGGACACCGTCGCGCTGGCGCTCGGCCGCCCGCTGCTGGCGGTCGACCTGCCCGGCCACGGGCACTCCGGCCGGCGTCGGGACCGTGACTACGGCCCCTGGCGCAACGCCGAGGCGGTCGCCTCGGTCATCGAGCGGGCTGCGCCGGCCGCGCGCTGCGTGATCGGGATGTCGCTCGGCGGGTCCACCGTCATCCGGCTCGCGGCCACCCGCCCTGACCTGGTGCGGCGGGCGGTGATCGTCGATGTGACGCCGAACAGCGGCGTCCGCTCGCGCGCCCTCGCGTCGGCCGATCGCGGCGCGGTCGCCTTGGTCAGCGGGCCGCCGGAATACGAGTCGTTCGAGGCGATGGCCGCCGCGGCGGTGGCGGCGAGCCCCCACCGCCCCCGATCGGCGGTCGAGCGCGGGGTGCGGCACAACGCCCGTCGGCTGCCCGACAGGCGCTGGACGTGGCGGTACGACCTGTTCGGCGAGCGCCCGGCGGCCGTGGGCGACCACACCGGGCTGTGGGCGGACGTGCCCGCCATCACCGTGCCGGTGATGCTGGTGCTGGGGGCCGACTCGCCGTTCACCGGCGAGCAGGACGTGGCCGAATTCCGGCGGCTGCTCCCTGCGGCCCGCGTCGAGGTTGTGTCTCAAGCCGGCCACGCGATCCAGAGTGACCAGCCGCTGCGGCTGACCCAGCTGATCGAAGACTTCATTTTCTAGCAGGCGACCAGGCAGAACAGATGGTTATAGCTAAAACAGGTAGTTATGTAAGATGATAGGACTGGCGCGCCGGGCCGGTGACGGCGGCTCGTCACCCAGCGCGCGAGGGAGCGTTATGACCACCACCGAGGCTGACGGCGGGACTGGCGTGCTGGCCGGCGAGGACCGGCTGCTGATCGACGGCGAGCTGGCCGCCGCGGCCGGCGGCGCTACCTTCGACGTGATCAACCCGGCCACCGAGGAAGTGGCCGGAGTGGCGGCGGACGGCGCCCGGGCCGACTTCGACCGGGCGATCGCCGCCGCGCGCCGGGCGTTCGACGCCAACGCCGGGAACTGGCGGGACGACGTCGAGTTCCGCGCGCACTGCGTGACCCAGCTCCGCGACGGCCTCGTCCGCGCGCAGGAGCGGCTGCGCCGCATCCTCGTGACCGAGATCGGCACCCCGGTCGCATGACCTACGGCATCCAGCTCGCGTTCCCGATCGAGGAGGCCGGCTACTGGCCGGACTACGCGCGCAACTTCGCGTTCCTGCGCGACGCCGGCACCCACTCGGGCCTGGGCCGCACGTTCCGGCAGCAGCTGCAGTACATCCCGGTCGGGGTGGTCGCGGCCATCACCCCGTGGAATGCCCCGCTCTACCTCAATGTCGCCGAGAGCGTGCCCGCCCTGCTCGCTGGCAACGCGGTGATACTCAAGCCGGCCCAGCTCACCCCGTGGGCCGGGCTCGAGCTCGGCCGCATCGCGGCCGAGGAGACCGACCTACCGCCCGGCATCTTCCAGGTGGTCGTGTCCAACGACAACGACGTGGCCTCGGTCCTGACCTCCGATCCGCGGGTCGACATGGTCACCTTCACCGGATCGACCGCCGTGGGCCGCAAGATCCTCGCCGCGGCCGCGCCCACGGTGAAGAAGACGGTGATGGAACTGGGCGGCAAGTCCACCCACATCGTGCTGGACGACGCCGACCTGGCCGAGGTGCTCCCGCTCGCCGCCGGCGGCGTGTGCACGATGTCCGGCCAGGGGTGCACGCTCGCCACCCGGATCCTGCTGCCGAGGAGCAAGCTGGCCGGGGGCCTGGTCATCATGCGAGCGACCATGGAGCGCTTCCCCTACGGCGACCCGTGGGACATGAAGAACTACTCCGGGCCCGCGATCAGCGCTGCCCAGCGGGCCAAGGTGCTCGGCCTGGTCGAGGGCGCGGTGGCGGCCGGAGCCACCCTGATCACCGGCGGCGGAAAGCCGCCCTACCTGCCGGTGGGGTACTACATCGAGCCGACGCTGCTGTCCGACGTCGACCCGCGCTCCGCGATCGGCCAGGAGGAAACCTTCGGGCCCGTCGTCACGGTGACCCCCTACGACACCGAGGAGGAGGCGGTCGCGATCGCCAACGACACCAGCTACGGTCTGGCCGGCCAGGTGTCGAGCGGCGACGACGACCACGCGCTGGCGGTGGCACTCAAAATCCGCACCGGCACGATCGGCGCGAACGTCGGCGGCACGTTCAGCCTCACCAGCCCGCTCGGCGGCGTGCGCCAGAGCGGCCTCGGCCGCCGCTACGGCGACGGCGGCTTCGAGGAATACCTCGAGGTCAAGGCCATCGGCCGGCCCGCCTGATGACGGATCAGCCCGCTTTGCTGCGGCCGGACGAGCACGCCGACCGCGCGCCCGACAGCGTTGCCGTCGCCGTGCCGACCACCGGCCAGCGGATCTCCTACCGGACCATGGTCGACCAGTCCAAGCGGCTGGCGAACGTGCTGCGGGATCGCGGGCTCCGGCCTGGGGACCACGTCGCGATCTTCATGACCAACGTGCCCGAGTACTTCGAGGTGGTGTGGGCGGCCCGGCGCGCAGGCTTCTTCTATACCGCGATCAGCTGGCACCTCACCCCGGCCGAAGTGGGCTACATGCTGGAGAACTCGCAGTCGAAGGCGCTCATCGTCTCCGCCGACCTGGCGGACGTGGCCGAGCAGGCGGCCGGCGACCGGCCGGAGCCGGGCCTGCGGCTGCTGATCGGGCCGGACCGCCCTGGCTGGGACGACTACGCCGCGACGGTCGCGAAGGCCCCGGCGGTTCCGATCGGCCCCGAGCTCGAGGGGCAGGCGATGCTCTACTCCTCGGGCACCACCGGCCGGCCGAAGGGGATCGTCCATACCACGATCGACGTCGGCCGCCGGTTCGGCGACGTGGCCGGTGACATCCTCTGGGTCAACCGCTACGGGCTCGATCCGTCCACCGTGACGCTGAACGTGGGCCCGCTGTATCACGCCGCGCCGCTGGTGTCGGCCATGGCCACCCACCGGCACGGCGGCACCATGGTGCTGCTGCCGAGGTTCGACGCCGAGCAGACGCTGCACGCGATCGAGCGGTACCGGGTGACCTATGCCCAGTTCGTCCCGACGATGTTCATCCGCCTGCTGCGGCTGCCCGAGGCGGTCCGCCGCCGCTACGACGTCAGCAGCCTGCGCACCGTCGCGCACAGCGCCGCGCCCTGCCCGGTCGAGGTCAAGCGGCAGATGATCGACTGGTTCGGCCCGGTCATCTACGAGTACTACTCCGCCACCGAGGCGGCCGGCCACGTGTCGATCGGCTCGCAGGAAACGACCCGGAGAAATCCGCCTCGATGTTCAACGACCGGGGCTGGGCGCGGATGGGCGACCTCGGCCACCTCGACGGCGACGGGTACCTGTTCATCACCGGCCGCTCCGACCACACGATCATCTCCGGGGGCGTCAACATCTACCCGCGAGAGATCGAGGACCTGCTCATCGCGCACCCCGCCGTCGACGACGTCGCGGTGATCGGGGTGCCCGACGACGAGTACGGCGAGTCGGGTATGGCCGTCGTCACCGTCCGAGACGGCTACGCCAGCGGGGCCGCGCTCGAGCGGGACATCATCGACTGGACCCGGGCGCGCCTCGCGCACTACAAGTGCCCTCGGTCGGTTACCTTCGTCGACTCGCTGCCGCGTTCGGTGGCCGGCAAGATGATGAAGCACCGGCTGATCGAGCAGCTCGCCCAGGCGCAACCGCGCGCCGAGGGGAGCGCGTGATGCACCTGACCGAGCTGGCCCGGGAGCACGGCGACAAGCCGGCCGTCATCATGGCGGACTCCGGCGCCAGCCTGTCCTACGCCGAGCTGGAACGGCAGTCCAATAAGGTCGCGCAGCTGTTCCGTGCCCGGGGCCTGCGCCCCGGTGACCACATCGCCGTCCTCATGGAGAACCGGCTCGAGTTCTTCCCGGTCGTCTGGGCGGCCCAGCGGTGCGGGCTGCGGATCGCTGATGCCGAGGGCCTGGACGCAGTCTCCATGCGCAGGGTCGCCGCCGAGCTGGGGATCGCCAACATGTCCCTGTATAACTACGTTCCCTCCAGGGACCACCTGGCCCAGCTGATGACCGACCAGTTGGCCGGGGAGTACACCTTCCCCGCCACGCCCACCCCGGACCCGCGCGCGGCCATCGCGGGCCTGGCCGGGCAAGCCCGGAACATCGCGGAGCGGCACCCGTGGCTGGCAGGGCTGATGCAGCGCCCGATGCCGCCGGGTCCCAACGCGCTCCGCTACCTGGACTACTTCCTCGGGCTGCTGGCAGGCTCCAGGCTCGATACCGGAGCCAAGATGGAAGTCATCGCCATGATCAGCGGCTTCGCCACCAGGTACGGCGCCCTGCAAGCAATCCTCCCCGCTGAGCAGGCAGGCACGGCCAGCACCGTGCAGCACAACGTCGAGCAGGTCCAGGCGCTCGCCCGGGCAGCGGCCAGCGGGCGCTACCCCAACCTCGCCGCGGCCCTCATGGCCGGCGGCCCGCCGCGCAGCCAGGACGACATCTTCGCATCCTGCATCGACCGCCTCATCGACCTGGCAGAACCGGGCTGCAACGGCCCCCGGTTACCGGTACCCCCGGGCGGCCCGCCCGGCGGGCGTAATCTGATCTGTGGGCGCTGACCTGGCGGCGCCGTCTCCAGCCTGACCATCGCTCGTGGAAAGCCCTGGGGCGGATGACGCGGGTGTGCAGGTTGAACAGGCGGCGCGCCTCGGCGGCGGTGAGGGGGATGTGGTCACGTCCGGTTTCGTCCTTCACGAAGGCCGGTGGGGCACATGTCGGTGGCGGGGCGAAGCGCTCAGCCGCCCGCTTCCGCCCTCCGCGCCGCCCGAAGTACGTCCTTGCGGACCTTGCCCGAGGGAGTTCGCGGCAGTTCCTCCACCATGACCACCAACTCCGGCGTCTTCTGCCGCGCGGCTCCCGCGGCGGCGAAGTGCTCCCGGGCCTGCTCGACGTCGAACGTGCAGCCCGGGCGGGCGACCACGACCGCGCAGACCCGCTCGCCGAGCACCGGGTCGGGCACCGGGATGACCGCGACGTCCGCGACCGCGGGGTGCGTCACCAGCAGGTCCTCGACCTCCTTGGCGGAGATGTTCTCCCCGCCGCGGATGATGATGTCCTTGAGCCGGTCGGTGACCGTCAGGTAGCCGTCCGCGTCGGTCCGCCCGACGTCCCCGGTCCTGAACCACCCGCCGGGCAGGAACGCGGCCGCGTTCAGGGCCGGGTCGGTGTAGCCGGTGAACAACTCCGGGCCCCGGGTCAGGATCTCGCCGTCGTGGCCGGCCGGCACGTCGCGGCCGTCGGCGTCCACCAGGCGGATCTGGTTGCCCGCGAGCAGCCGGCCGTCGGTGCCCGACCGGCGGCCGAGCGGGTCGGCGATGGTGCCGGCGCTCACCGTCGGGTGCTCGCTGCTGCCGTAGGACCGGAACGCGGTGATCCCGGCCGCGTCGGCCCGCTCGATCAGGCTCGGCGGGACCGGGGCGGCGCCGGTGAGGCACTCGCGCAGGGTGCCCAGGGTCGCGGTCCCCGCCGCCTGCTGGTCGAGCAGGCCGGACAGCTGCACCGGCGCGCCGCCGCAGGAGGTGACCGCATGGCGGTCGATCAGGGTGGCCGCCAGGGCGGCGTCCCACGCCTGCATGATCACCGTGGGCGTGCCGAGCAGCAGGATCCGCAGCAGGCTGAGCAGCCCCGCCATGTGACCAGGCGGGAAGAGCCCGAGATGCCGGGCGTTAGGGCCGTTCAGGGTGTAGACCCGGGACGTTGCCTCGGCCAGCAGGGTCCGGTGCGAGTGCTGAACGCCCTTGGGATCGGCCGTGGTGCCCGAGGTGTACATGAGCACCGCCCGGTCATCGGGGTCAGGGCGGGGCCGACGGTAGGCGCCGCCCGGCTGACGGAGCAGCCCGGCGTAGCCGACCGCCCCGTGGCCGGGCGCGTCGTCCCCGACGACGACGGCGAGCTTCAGCCCGGGCAGCGGGGGCAGCCCGGACAGGACGGCGTCCGCCTGCGGGCGGCCGCGGTGCTCGCGGGCGAGGATGACCGCGCTGGCGCCCGAGCTCCGCAGCACGAAGGCCATTTCCCGCGGGCCGTAGATCATCACTACCGGCAGCAGCACCGCCCCGCACAGGCCCACCGCCACCTGGACAACCGCTCCCGGGTAGGAGCCGGGCAGTTGGACCGCGACCACGTCGCCGCGGCCGACGCCGCGGGCCTGCAGCGCCCCGGCGACCTTCTCGGCGTCGCTCACCAGCCCGCCGAGCGTCGTCGCGTGCTCGCCGCCGGAGTTCACGAAGACCAGCTGGCAGCCGTCGTGAGCGGCGGCCCCCGCCTGGATGTGGGCGGCCAGCGTCGGCTGGTCCACCGCTAGTCCGTCTGCTCCTGGTCGGCCGCCCGCGGCGTGCGCTTGCGGTTCTTGAACGCTTCGAGCATGGACTTGTGCTCGTCGGAGGCGAGCAGCGCGGTGTTCGCGTACCGATCGAAGTCTCGGGCGGTACCGCGGTCCACGCTGGCGGCGATGTCAACCGCGATCTTGGCGACCCCGGCCGCCTCGGTCGGCAGGGCGGCCAGCTTCCGCGCGAACGCGGTGACCCGCTCGCGGAACGATTCGGCCGGGTACACGGCGTGCACGAGCCCCATCGTGAGCGCCAGCTCGGCGGAAACCTCTTCGCCGAACGCCAGCCATTTGCCCCAGTGCGGTCCGACCAGCCGGGTGACCCGGCTGATGCCGCCGGAGCCCGGTATCACGCCGAGGGTGGGCAGTTCCGGTAGCGCGAAGCTGGCCGCGTCGGCGGCGAGCCGGAAATCGCAGGAGGCGCCGATCTCCAGGCCGACCCCCAGGCAGCGCGCGTGCGCGGCGAGCACCGAGGGCTTCTCGATCGCCTCAAGCTCGTCCATCAGCAGATGGAAGCCGCGGTAGCCGCGCCGCAGGCGTCGCGGGCTGAAGCTCCCGTCGGGGGCGTAACCGCGCCTGCCGCCCGCGCCGCTGTCGTTCAGATCGATGCCGGCCGTGAAGTACCGGCCCTCGGCCGCGATCACCAGCACCTTGAGGTCGTCGCGGTCACCGAGGTCATCGACCGCGGCCCGCAGGCCGTCGATCATCGCCGGGGAGACCGCGTTCAGCTTCTCGTCCCTGGTGAAGGTGACAGTGAGCACGCCGTTCTCCTCGGACCGGCGGAAAGGCGTCGGCTCTGCCATCGACGTGATGTCTCCTCTTCTCGCTCACGGTGATGTGGGCGGAACCAATATATCCCGCCAGCAGGCACGACTCCCAGCCATATAGCTTACTTATTGAGAATAGATCATTAAAAATGTTAATGTCGACCGCAGGTGATCATCGAGGCCCCGGCGATCAGATAGCCGCGGTGACCACCGCGGTCAGTGGCCGGTCCAGCGTGGCTGGCGCTTCTCGAAGAAGGCCGCGACCCCTTCCCCGATGTCGTCGCTGGCCGTCACCCGCTCGACCGCCTCGGCGGTGAGGTCCCAGCCGGTCGCGTCCGCGGCGTCGTGCTGCGCGGTGATCGCCGCCAGGCTGGCGGCAACCGAGACGGGGGAGGAGGCGCAGATGTCCTCGGCCAGCTCGAGCGCCGCCGCGAGCGCGCCGCCCGGGTCGGTCACCCGGTTGACGAAGCCGAGCTGATGGCCGCGGTCCGCGTCAAGCACGGCCCCGGTGATGAGCATCTCCTTGGCCACGTTGAGGGGCAGCGCGCGCATCGCGCGGAAGAGGGCCCCGGACGAGGCGATCACCCCGCGTCGGCTCTCCGGGAGCGCGAAGCGCGCCGTGCGCGACGCGACGACCAGATCGCAGGCGAGCGCGATCTCGAAGCCGCCGCCGAACGCCGGGCCCTCGACCGCGGCGATCAGCGGCTTGTTCCTGCGCCGCCTGATCAGCCCGTACTCGCCGCCGCGCTCGGTCGGGCCGCCGGTACCGTCCCGCAGGTCGGTGCCGGCCGAGAACACCGCCGTCGTTCCCGTGATGACGCCCGCCCACAGCTCGTCGTCGTCATCGAGCAGGTTGAGCGCCTCGTCGATGCCGTGCGCGGTGATGCGGTCGATGGCGTTGCGCTTGGCCTCGCGGTCGATGCGGACGACCAGCACCCGGCCCCGTCGCTCGCGCCGGACGGTGGAAATGTCCGACGCCATCAGTCGAACAGGTCGACGACCGGCTTGGTCTTGAGGTCGTCCTTGAGCAGGTAGGTGGCGGCGCCCTCCATGTGCGAGCGCCAGTGCTTCTCGGCGCCGGCCGCGTTCCCCGCCTTGACCAGGCTGATGAGCTTCATGTAGGAGCGGATGACAAGCTGGAACCGCTCGTCGGTGTCGGAGTCGTCCCGCCGGGCGATCTTGGTGCGCAGGTGGGTGGCGACGATGTCCTGCAGCACGGCGCCCTGGACGGCCATGGTCTTGTTGCCGCAGCCCTCGAGGATCAGCTCGTGGAAGCGGTAGGTCAGCCTGGACCAGACGTACGGGTCGGGAATGAACGGCTTGCGCGCCGCGACCTCGGCCTTGAGCTCGTCCACCACCGCGGTCAGCTTGTCGATGTCCTCGTCGGTGCGGCGCAGCGCGAGCAGCCGCGCGCACGGGGGCTCGGAGATCATCCGCGCCTCGTAGACGTCGTTGATGGTGGCGCCCTGAATCTGGAGCAGCAGGCCGACATAGCGCGCGGCGACCGAGGCTTCGGGAGCGACGACCCGCGCGCCGCCCCGGCTGCCGCGGCGGACGCTGATCAGGGTCTCCGATTCCAGGATGCGGAACGCCTCCCGCAGGGTCGGCCGCGACACCCCGTACTGCTGCATGAGCTGGCTTTCCGCGGGCAGCGTCTCGCCCGGCAGGAGCTCGCCGCGCACGATCTGGCGCCGCAGGTGGGTGGCGATGAGCTCGCCGGTCTTGGGGGCCCGCATAACGGTCCCGATCTGGGCCCCCGGACTGCTTACCGTAGTCATACCGTTAATCATATCTGTCACTACTTTAAAATAACGAACCCATTAGATTAATTGCGTTGACGCGTGGGCGCCTACCTGGCTTCTTTACCTGGCCCCCTTCGGGGTGAAGCGCAACGCGCCATCGAGGCGGATGGTCTCGCCGTTGAGGTAGACGTTGTCGGCGATGTGCAGGGCCAGCTTGGCGTACTCGTCGGCCCGGCCCATGCGCTTGGGGAACGGTACCGCCGCCCCCCAGTAGGCGTCGAGCTGGTCCGGGTCGGCGTCGCGGAAGGCGGGCGTGAGGAAGGTGCCCGGCGCAATGGTCACCACCCGGATCCCGACCGGGGCAAGGTCGCGGGCGAGCGGGAGCGTCATCGAGACGATGCCGCCCTTGGCCGCCGCGTAGGCGGCCTGGCCGATCGTGCCGTCGTAGGCGGCGATGGAGGCGGTGTTGATGATGACACCACGCTCGCCGTGCGCGAGCGGCTCGGCCCGGGCGATGGCGGCCGCGGCGAGGCGGTCGATGTTGTAGGTAGCGGCCAGGAAGATGTCGACCACCTTGGTGAACGACTCCTGGGGGGCCGGCCGGCTCTCCTTGTCGAGGGTGCGCGGGCCGCCGCCCCCGCCGTGCGCGACCACCGCGATGCGCAGCGGGCCGAGCTCGGCGGCCGCGTCGATGGCCCGCTGAACGCTGTCGGCGTCGGTCACGTCGGTGCGCACGAACAGGGCGCCGTCGCCGAGTTCGTCCGCCACCGCCTTGCCCTTGGCCTCGTCGAGATCACTGACGACGACCCGTGCGCCGGCCGCGTGCAGCCGCCGGGCGGTCGCCGCGCCAAATCCGCCGCCGCCACCGGCGATGAGCGCCACTGCCCCCGTGATTTCCATCATGTGCCTTTCGACTCGAGGCGGACCTGTGTACGGTCGCCCTCGATGAAGCTATCATAGTTCAATAATTGCACTATACTCACGTTTCGTGAGAGATCGAGGCGAGGGCGCGCGATGAGCGTTGGCTATAGCCAGGAACACGACGAGCTGCGACAGGTCGTCCGCGAGTTCCTCCGGCAGCGGTCGCCCAGCCGTGAGGTCCGCCGCCTGATGGAGGCGGGGGAGGGGCGTGACGCCGAGGTGTGGGCGATGCTGACCGGACAGCTCGGGCTGTCCGGCATCGCGGTGCCCGTCCGCTACGGCGGAGCAGGCTACGGGCCGGTCGAGCTGGGCATCGTGGTTGAGGAGATGGGCCGCGCCCTGCTGGTCGCGCCGTACTTCTCCACGGTCGTGCTCGCGGGCCAGGCCCTGGCCGCCTCCGGCGACGAGAGTGCCATGGCGCGCTGGCTGCCCGGCATCGCCGACGGCTCGCTCACCGCCGCCCTGGCGGTCGCGGAGGAATCCGGATCGTGGGACCTGGCCGACATCACGGCGGCAGCCGAGCCAGCCGGAGACGGCTGGACGGTCAGCGGCAGTAAGCTCTACGTCGTCGACGGCCACACCGCCGACCTGCTGCTCGTGGTCGCGCGGACGCCCGGCGAGCACGCGGTCTTCGCGGTCAAGGGCGACGACCCGGGGGTCGAGCGGACGCAGCTCGACGCCCTTGACCTGACCCGCCCGCTCGCGTCTGTCACCCTGCGCGACGCCAGGGCGGTCCGCGTCGGCGCCGGCCGGGACACCGCCGCGTGGCTGTCGGAGGTGACCGACCTGGTGCTCGCCGCGCTGGCGGCCGAGCAGCTCGGCGGCGCCGCGCGCTGCCTGGAGCTGTCGGTCGAGTACGCCAAGGTCCGCGAGCAGTTCGGCCGCCCGATCGGCTCGTTCCAGGCCATCAAGCACAAGTGCGCCACCCTGTTCCTCGAGGTCGAGAGCGGCCGGTCCGCGGTTTCCCAGGCAACCGCGGCGCTGGCCGGCGGCGAGCCCGACGCGTCGCTCGCGGCGGCTCTTGCCTACGTCCACTGTTCTGCCGCCTTCACCCAGGCCGCCAAGGAGTGCATCCAGATCCACGGCGGTATCGGCTACACCTGGGAGCACGACGCGCACCTGTACCTCAGGCGGGCGAAGTCGTCCGAGCTCTTCCTCGGCCCGCCCGCGCGGCAGCGCGCCCGGCTGGCCGCGCTGGCGGGGATCTGAGAATGACGCTGGAACGACAAGCACCGGTATCGGCGGCGGAGACCGATGACGCCTTCCGCGCCCGGCTGCGCGAGTTCTTCACCGCGCGCCACCCGGGACGCCCGCCGAAAGACCCGCGCGAGCGGGTCGCCTGGACCAAGGCGTGGCTGGCGACCCTGTTCGACCACGGCTGCGCCGGTCCCGGCTGGCCGGCCGAGTTCGGCGGCATGGAGCTGCCGTTCGCACGCCAGGTGATCTACCAGGAGGAGCTCGCCCGCGCCCGGGTACCGGGTCCGCTCGGCACCGGCCTGAACATCGCCGCCCCCACGATCATCAAGTACGGCACCCCGGAGCAGAAGCTCCGCTGGCTGCCGGCGATGCTCCGCGGCGACATGGTCTGGGCCCAGGGCTACTCGGAACCGGAAGCGGGCTCGGACCTGCCCAGCCTGCGCACCACCGCCCGCCGCGACGGCGACGAGTACGTTGTCAACGGCCAGAAGGTCTGGACGTCGCACGCCG
>Ga0208220_1000139_pt1 | contig 27944 bp, 24 predicted proteins | sample NGESurdeep092012_9_FD_184484 | JGI IMG/M metagenome (GOLD analysis project Ga0208220, IMG submission 184484) | Arctic peat soil microbial communities from Barrow, Alaska - NGEE Surface sample F53-1 deep-092012 (SPAdes) | ecosystem: Environmental > Terrestrial > Soil > Wetlands > Peat ...
TGCGTTCGCTGCAGCGTCTGCCCTGGACGGTACGCATGTTCTTTCTCACTCCGCACACGCAGTATGCCGTATCCTGAATAACCGGCCCATGTCTACTTACTTATTGCCGCATTGATAGCTGTATGTCAATGTGATAGTGGCGATTATGGCTAAAGAACTTCCGTACCTGCCAACATACAAAAATTTGCCTGCTCTGTTCGAAAAAATCCAAAAGGCAAAAGTGCCCGATGCTTTCACCGTCCGGCATCTGGGCGACACCTTCGGTTTGAAAAGCACAAACGACAGGGCACTGATTCCACTTCTCCGAAAGTTGGGTTTTCTAGACGCGAGCGGGAAACCCACCGAAGAGTACGCCCGCCTAAAAAACAAGGACTTGGCGAGAGTGGCTATAGCTGATGGCATCAAACGAGGATATGCCCCGCTGTACGAGGCGAACGAGGCCGCTCACGAACTGAACTCAGATCAACTCAAGGGCTTGGTGGCACAGGTCAGCGGAACGGAAGAAGGCATGACGAAGTTGATCGCCGGCACATTCAACGCTCTGACAAAACTTGCAGATTTCAAAACATCCGATAAAGCTGCTCCTTCCGAACAAGGGAACTCAAGCGGTTTAGATAAAGAGCTGGAGAATCAAGAGCAGGCGGAGCCGGTAACAACGAAGTTTCCGAAATTTAGCCCGGAATTTCGATTCAATATTGAGATCAACCTGCCCTCAAACGGTACGGAGGAGACCTACCTCAATATCTTCACCGCCCTCCGGAAAGCTCTGGCATGAACGATAAGCTTGCTCTGTTCTTAATGGTAGGGCAGACCGCCCAAAGGAGTATTCGCAGTCTGCCTAACACAGTTCCGCAGACGCGACTAATGATTTCCGATACCTTTAACCTTTCAGAGGTGCTACCGGAAGAAGCCCGCGAAGCGATTCACGTGGCCGAAACGTTCAAACTATTTTATGTTCTCGAAAACTACCTCCGCGACTTCATTCTAACCGTGCTCTCCGAGGCTGACAAGGACAACTGGTGGAACGCGGTGCCCAAAGATGTTCAGGATAAAGTCGCAGAATCCGAGAGCACTGAAGACTTGAAGCGGTGGATGAACATCAATCCTCGCGGGAAGCTCGCCCTGACGACGCTGCCCCAGCTGTTAAGGATCATTGAAGACACTAACAACTGGAAACCTCATTTCGAATCTCTGGTTCGAGATAAAGCGCTTATTAACCAAACACGGCTGATTGTTCACACACGAAACACGGTCTGCCACATGAGCCCCGTATCCAGGGAGGAGCACGAACGCGTGCAGCAGGTTATGCGCGATTGGTTTAGGGTGGTAGCCCCATAGGCTTTATCAAGAACCTTCTTCAGCGGTTTATTGATGAAAATGCGCGCCAGCTGTCCGAAGCGTTCAACTGTAAATGCATATACTCTGAGCCCGCAGGAATGTAGGGTACGACCGGTTCCGATGACTCATTATTCTCTTGTGCCGCGCCGACGAGACTCGTCCTCGGTCTACCGCATCCCTCATCATGCGCTCGTCGGGATAATCGATGGCACGCGCCGGTCGAACAGCCGTATAGCTGCAATCAAATGCTTGATGATCCCGGGCGCGGCGTCCCTCGAAATCACCCGGGTAATCGCGTAAGACGTCTATGTACAGCGTGCAAGATGCGCAGCCTGCGCGACTGCCGGTACTGCGGCATGAAAACGACGCGGCTGAAGCGCCATAGCGGACTTCATGGATGAACTCTGAGAGGATGTTTGCGTGAGAGAGGTTGAGAATCGCATTCGGCTCGAGTCCATGCCGATCACAGCCGGCGACCACCGGGAGGTTGAGGTTGCGGCCCATCAGCAGAACACGCGCGTTCTCAGACCAGCGACGAAACCCGTTCACTTCCAGAGCGTGGATCGAGCGACCGTGGCGCTCCAGTAACGAACCCAGAGCACGCTCATGCATGTTCCGGCCAATTCCCTTCTCGTCCCAAGGGGGATGGTTGAGGACCAGCAAAACGTCCGGACATGAGTTCAAAGCGGTCAGAATGCCGCCAAGTTTGCCGGCATGCGGATTAGCTGTGAAGTTCGCGAGTTGCCCGGCGATGGCGCCGGCTTCGGCAGGCGGGATATTGTGAACGCCGAGATGGAAGAATCCCGGAGCAAAGGGGATGGTCCATTCTGTCGAGATCGGAGCGTGGTGGAAGCGATCAAGAACTCGCAACAGCCTTCCCGCGCCAACATCGTCATGGTCGGTAAGCGAGACTAAACCGGGAAGCTGGAGTTGTGTCTCAATCTGCTCTTCTTCAAGGGAGTGTGCTTGGCGTGGCGTGAGCGGAGGTGTCCAGAAGGCATTCCGGAAGTTCAGTGCCGCTCCTTTTTCATGGTCTATTGACAGCGCCGCGGCGATCCAGTCCGGAACGATTTCAAGGCCCTCTTCCGAGTGCATCGTGTGACTGTGAAGCGACACGCCGCACCGAAGGCCCTCTGAATTGACCAATCTCGCCAGAAAAACTGCATCTCGGTGGTGGCTTCAGGAAGCATCGCATTAGTCCCCAGCCCACTATGGGGAAAAGTGTTGCGGCGCGATTTAGCGGACGTGAATGGAATGTGAAAGACATTCCTTGTCCAGAATGTTTTGATCGGAAATTGGTTACGAAGCCGTGAATCCCGGCTCCTCCATCAGGGAATTCGTCTCTTCCGGCAGGAGCAGCGCTTCGAATAGCGTTGCAAACCATGCCTGCTGCCGTATGAATTGCTCCTGCCGGGCGTTCAGGAAGCCGAACCGGACGGGCGAATAGGTCTCAAGCTCAGACAGATATTTTCCCGTATAGAACTTACCCGCTTGCGCGGCTGCGCGGACAAGCAGCCAGCGCGAGCTTCGCTTCAGCAGCTCTTTCACTTGATCGCGGCAGGTTGCAAGATTGTCCAGGCGGGCCATCACGACATCGGCGAAGTTTAGGATCCGGTTTGTCAATGCATCGAGCGGCTGGCGTCCAGCCTCTTGCGTGATGAGGGTCAGCGACCCGCGATCGAGATCCTGTTGAAGATCCTGTAAGTCGTCTCCCAATTGCAAGAGGACGCCCCACTCGAAGGCAAACCGGATCTCGGATTCTGTGAGAGCCCCAGCAGCGAGGTAAGCATCCGCCAAAACGGAACTTCCTCCTTTCGCAAAGCTCAATGCCGCGACATCGAAGCCGTCCTTCGCATCGTAGAGCAAAGCATGGCTTCGGAGCTGGAACATACTCTGTTCCTGCGCCTGATGAATTCCTAGCAGAGAAGCGTAAACTTTCGGGTGCCAGGCCCGCTGGTATTGAGATTCGATCGTTTCAATAAATTGCCAAACCGCCGTTTCGAGCTCGTTCTTAGGTTGCAACGCGCTTCCAGCCAGCCGAGTTCCGAATCGTGCGCTGAATTCCAGCTTTTCCTCGACCGGAACCCCAGTTTGATCGAGATAATTGTCGCTGTAAGGGTAAAGCATGCTGTAGGCGAAAATGGCTGGGGTGAGTTCCATCGTGCGGCCCAGCAGCAGTTGCAATCCGCAGGCTGTCCAGGCGTTGCGGGAGGCTTGAAAAATATCGGCCATACTCACGCCCGAATCCACGCTTCGAGCGCATCGCGCAAGGTCCGCGCCTATCGAGGGGAAGCCATCCCGCAACAGCGACTCCACGTATGGATCGTGCAAGTCTATCGCGGAAACAGCGATCTCCGCGAGAGAAGATGAAATACGTTCGCGAACGGCTATCCGCTCCGCTTCGATTTCAGGAACCTGAAATGACGCTGCCCGAATGGAGTCGAGACACTCGTCGAACCATGTCTCCCGCTCCAGTTGCTCCGCCTTTGAATATCGACGGCCAAGCGGAGGGAGATTTCCACTGCTGCCACGCCAGAGAACGAGAGACTCTTCGAGCAAATCCGTGGTCGCCTGAGAATCGTATGCGGGTTGCATTCGCCTTTAATGAGATTACGAGAATTGATCGGGATGTGTTCACGCTCGCTGATATGGAAAATGAAGGGTATGCCTCAAATTACGCCGACCTCGGCGGAGGATCTGGCTCAAGCTCTGGGAGACGCTGCGGCAAATCACCGGACCATCGCGCTTACCGGGAATAACAGCAAGCGACTCATGAGCGGTCCCATGCCTGAAACGGACGTAGCGATCTCAACAACCGGTCTGAGGCGTGTTCTTCAATATGAGCCGAACGATTTGACAATCGGCGTTGAAGCCGGAATGCCTTTCTCCGAACTGCAAGCGCTGCTCGGCCGCCGGAAACAGATGCTCGCGCTGGACCCTCCCTATTCCGCGCAAGCGACTGTAGGCGGCGTAGTAGCGTCGAATTCGAGCGGTCCGATGCGTCGCGGCTTCGGCACAGCGCGCGATTTGATAATCGGCATGACCTTCGCTACGCTCGATGGCAAGCTGATCAAAACCGGCGGCATGGTGGTGAAGAACGTGGCAGGTCTCGATATGGGCAAGCTGATGATCGGAAGCTTCGGCACCCTTGCCGCCATTACAAGCGTGAACTTCCGTCTTCATTCGCTTCCTGAACAGACACGAACATTCCTCTACTTGTTCGCCGATTTGGACGCAGCCATTGAAAAGCGTAATGCCGTGGTACGAAGCGTTCTTCAGCCCATGGCTGTCGATCTGATTTCTCCCGCGGCGGCAGCTCGGCTCGGGATGCGCGGCTATTTGCTGGCCATCCGCGCAAACGGCAGCGCGGCGGTTCTCGAACGGTACGCCCGCGAGCTGAAGGGAAGCGAGGTGCTGATCTCTGAGCAAGAGGCTGCCTTCTGGCAACAGATTCGTGAGTTCTCCCCTGATTTTCTCAGGCGTCAACCTGGCGGAGTGGTGCTGCGCATCTCCACAACCCTCAACGACGTCGGCCCACTGCTCCGTCTCCTTTCCGGCGCTTGCATCTCCCGGGCCGCTTCGGGCGTAACGTATGGCTATCTGACTTCCTGGCAGGGAGTTCCTGCCCTGTGGCGCGCCGCAAGTGAGCGCGGATGGAGCGCCGCAGTCGAATACGCGCCGGACGAGATCCGGGCAGCCAAGGAGCTTTGGCTATTGCGCTCCTCAACGCCGAACACAGAAGCGTTTGCCATGATGAAGAGAGTAAAACAGATGTTCGATCCCGAGAACCTTCTGAATCGCTCGCGGCTGTATGGTCGAATCTAGCCTGCTCGAAATCGTTTCAGAGCCGAAAGAGGGCCCCGCTCAAACCGACCTCGATAAGTGCGTGCATTGCGGTCTGTGCTTGAATGCCTGCCCGACTTACCGCGAGTTGGGCCTTGAAATGGATTCTCCCCGGGGCCGCATTTACCAAATGAATCAGGTGGCGAACGGCAGTCCGATCACCGCTTCCTACGTTCAACACTTGGATCTCTGTCTTGCCTGCCGCGGATGCGAAACCGCGTGTCCCTCCGGAGTGCCGTACGGCCGAATGATCGAAGCGGCGCGAGCGCAGATCGTAGCTCACGCAAGCCCTTCCTTTTGGACGCGGACCACAAAGAAAATTGTCTTTGAACATTTGTTGCGATCGCGTACGGCCATGCAGGCGGCTGGCGCGGCCCTGTTTCTTTACCAGGCCTCCGGCATACAGCGGCTGGTGCGAGCGAGCGGCATCCTGAAACTATTCGACGAACTGGAGAACGTGGAAGCACTGGCGCCGAGCGCCGAAATACCGTTTTTCTACTGTGAAATCGGTAAGACATTTCCCGCAATCGGAGCGCGTCGTTACCGCGTCGCATTTCTTGCGGGCTGTATCGCAAATGTGGCCTTTGCCCGCCTGAATGAAGCGACGGTTCGAGTATTGCAAAAAAACGGTTGCGAGGTTGTGATTCCCGCCGCTCAAACCTGCTGCGGAGCGCTGCATCTCCATTCGGGCCTGAAGGAACAGGCCCGCGCCCTGGCGCGCAAGAACATCGATGCGGTGGTCATGGAAGATTACGATGCCATCGTCACTAACGCCGCCGGTTGCGGATCGACGTTGAAGGAATATGATGAGCTTCTGGACGACGATCCGGCCTATCGCGATAAGGCGCGCCGGTTCAAAGCCCGGATGAACGATGTTACGGAATTCCTGGCCTCGATCGAGCTGAATCGCGAGATGGGCGCTATCGACGCAATTGCGACTTATCAGGATTCCTGCCATCTCGCCCACGGGCAAAAGATAAAAGACGCTCCGAGAAAGCTGCTGAACGCGATCCCAGGACTCGTCTACCGGGAGATGCCAATGGCCGATCTGTGTTGCGGCAGCGCCGGCATCTACAACGTTGTGCATAGCAAAATGGCGATGCAGATTCTGAAACACAAGATGGAGCATGTCGCCTCGACGGGAGCGGCGCTGATTGTGACCGCCAATCCCGGCTGCATGCTTCAGCTTGCCGCCGGCGCACGGCTCTATGGAAATGGACAACGTGTCGCGCATGTCGTCGAGGTGCTTGACGAGGCCTACCGTAAGCACAGCGCGTAGCCGCGATCCAGCGAAATGCCGCACTTCGCTCTATTCGTATCTCAGCGCTTCCACCGGATCGAGCCGCGCCGCCTTACTCGCCGGCCAAATCCCGAAGAACAAGCCTGTCCCCGCCGACACAACAATCCCAAGGACGGCGGCCCATAAAGGCACGCTTGCCGGAAGAGTCGGGAAGATAAGGCGGCTGGCGACGGAAATAATCCATCCGAAGATGATTCCGGCCAGTCCTCCCAGCCCGGTCAGCACCACCGCTTCCAGCAGAAATTGAAGAACGATGTCCGACTTCCTGGCGCCGATGGCCTTTCGCACTCCAATCTCTTTCGTACGTTCGGTGACCGATACCAACATGATGTTCATTACTCCGATGCCGCCCACCAGCAAGCCGACCGAACTCAGTATCACCATCACCAGCGCCACCATGGATGTGATGGAGCGGAAATCGCTCACCATCTGCTCGGCCGTGGAGAGCGCAAAAGTGTCGGGCTTGTTATAAGGAACGTGCCGGTCGATCCTCAGGATTACCCGAATTTCATCCAGCGCTTGCGGCAACTGGCCCTCTTTCGCGTTGACGACGATTGCCATATCTTTCGAGTTGGGGTCGTCTTTTAGAAGCGTAAAGTAAGGAAGAAGAACACGCGTGTCGTCCTGACCGAAAAATGAAGCCGCCGGCCGGTTCATCGTGCCGATGACCTCGAATTCATGCCCTTCCACGTTGATTGTTTTCCCAATGGGATCTACATTTGCATAAAGGCTCTTTGCGATATCCGCTCCGATTACGGCTACAGGCGCGCCACGGCGATTCTCTTGCTCTGTAAGGAAGCGACCCTCCCGCATGTCGGCTTGGCCTTCGTTGGCATACGCCTCCTCCACGCCAAGGAGACTTATGCCATACATGTCGTTGCCCTTGTAACGCGCGTCGATCGTATCGCTGTGATTGACGAAAAGCAGAGGTGAAACATCCTGGCACGCGTCGCACTTTTCGCGTATATCGGTGGCGTTTTGGTAAATCAGATCTTTGCGAGTGCGCTCTTCCGGGGTTGGAGCGGAAGTGCGAACTCCGGCGGGAAATTTGAAAACGATAATCGAATTCGGACCAAAACTGCTGAGGACCGCCGTGATGGAAGCGTCGAACCCGGTCAGAATCGCACCGACGCCAATGATCGTACCCGTGCCCATCACGACGCCCAACACGGTCAGAAAGGCCCGCATCTTGTGAGCGTGGATGGTCTGGAGCGCGAGGCCCGCGGCGTTTAAGAAAGCAAGCCAATTCACCCTACTGCTCCGATCTCAGCGCCTCAATCGGATCCAGCTTTGAGGCCTGGCGCGCGGGATAAATGCCAAAAAACAATCCGACCACGGCGGAAAGCCCGACGCCGATGATCACGGACGTTATCGGAAGCGCCATGGGTATCGATGCGGCGTTCCGAATGATGGCGGCAATAGCCCAGGCGATAATCACGCCAATCAGGCCACCGGTTGCCGCCAAAGTAGCCGACTCCACCAGGAACTGGTTGAGAATATCGGCTCTTCTCGCGCCCAGGGATTTTCGTATTCCAATCTCGTGAGTGCGCTCAGTGACCGCCGCGAGCATGATGTTCATGATCACGATGCCTCCCACAATCATGAAGACCGACACGATTCCAACCGCCGTAGCCGCGATAGCCCCGGTTATTCTCTCCCAAAGGTTCACAAAGGAGTCCGATGAAATAATCCCGAATGTGTCGTCCTGGCTTGGCCGGAGATGCCGAAAGGCGCGCAGCAACATCGTGACCTCGTCCTCAGCTTGAGTCAAATGCCCCTGATCGATTGCCTTGGCGACCAAGCTCATGCCTTTTTGCGTTCCATAGGTCTTGAAATAGCTGTCGATGGGAATCATCGCGAAATTGTCCTGTGATTGCCCGAACACGCTGCCAAGAGCCTTTGCAACGCCCACGACTTCAAATGGAACTCCATCTATCTGGATGGTCTTTCCGACGGGATCACGGTCCACAAAGAAACGTTTTCTTATATCGTTTCCGATGAAAACAACCGTGGCATGGCGCTGTACTTCGTTTTCGGAGATGCCTCTTCCGGCATCTACCTGCACGTTGTTCAGGTCGGGAATATTTGCGGTGATCCCCTGGATGTCTATGGTATTGTCTGTCGATTGGCCCTGGAACGAAACGCGCCCTTGCGTCTCGGCCATAATGCCTAATCCGCCGAGGAGCGTAGCATTTTCTTTAATGAACTGATACTCCTCCCGCTTGATCTGGGGATTACGTTTTAACATCAGCGCTAGTTTCTTCGGGTCGCGAGGCCCAAACCAGTTCATACGCTCGACTCGAAAGCCATCCGCGCCCATGTCCGAGACCTTATCGGCTATATAGAGGTTCATCCCGTGAATCAGGGCGGTAACGGAGATCAGGGTCGTCGTGGCAAGAATGATCCCGAGCAGCGTCAGAAAGCTGCGCAACTTGTTCTTATTGAGTGAATCGACAGCAATGCGTCCAGCCTCCCAAAAGGATGCGCTTGGACGAAATTTTCGTGTCTTCGGCAAAGGGCTTCCTCACGCAAAACGAAGATGGTTCGCGCCGGCGGTCTGAAGCCGCCCGGAAGAAAGAACCCCGCTAATCCAGTCCAAGGCTATCCGATCCAGCCAAAATCGCGGGCGATGGCGCGATAAGAAGCCGAGATGCCCTCCGTATTTGGTCGCCAGCAGCGTCAGAGCCGGATTCGTTTGAAACGCGGGATGATCGTAGATCTCAAATGGAACGAGCGGATCGTCTTTCGCGCAGATAAGCAATGTGGGCACGCGTATTGCATCCAAGTATCGCACCGCCGATTGAGTCGCGTAGTAGTTTGCGGCGGTTCCAAAGCCAAAAAGCGGCGCCGTGAAACGGTCGTCGAATTCCCAAATGCTTTTCGCCTCATCGAGACCCTGCGTCGAGCAGAGATTCGGCGCCAGAACGGCCTTTCTCCTGACGCGATCGCGCAATCGCCTCAGGAAGCGTCGCGCATACAAAACATTCGAGGGCTTGTCCATGGAGCGCACACACGCTGCCAGATCGATCGGAGTTGAAACCGCGCAGATTCCCGCAATCAGGTCGGTGACGCCCAATTCGCCTCCTAATTTAAGAGCAACGTTTCCGCCGAGCGAAAACCCGACCAGGAATGTGGGGCCGATCTCGCGCTCCTGGATCTGTTGCAAGATGACTCGGGTATCGCCGGTAAGCCCCGAATGATACATGGTCTCGCAAAGGTCTTCCGTTCCGCCGCAAGTACGAAAATTCATCCGATGTACGCCGAAGCCGCGCAGTAGCGCCTCTTGGGCGAAACTCAGAATGTAGCCGGCATCCGCACAACCTTCCAGGCCGTGCATCAGGACAACTTGTCCACGAGCAGGCGTCTCCGGCTGATGCTCGAAGCCCACGATCGTGGTTCGCGCGTCAATGCGGTATTGCTTCCGGATCGCCGGAAACCGTCGCTCATCTATCTTTCTGGGCCAAAAATTGCCTGCGATCGTCAGAAAATGAGGGTTGCGTACAACCGGCTGAAAATCATCAGAAGCCAAACTTGATTCTAACGGGCCGAGCGCGGGTGGCGCTTCTGTAAGCGGGCGCTGTTCGCTTCCTACAGAGGCGATTCGCTTTTTCTGCTCAGATCTTCTGAAAGAATAATCGCTTCCGCAAGCTCGCGCATCGGCCTTCGTAAACGCCTGCTCTCATTGCGCAAGCGCAAGTACGCTTCCTCTTCCGTCAGATTATGGCGGTGCTGCAGAATGCCCTTGGCGCGCTCGACGATCTTTCGAGTCTCGAGTTGCCGCCGCATTTCCGCAGTTTCTTCGAGCAACCGTAAGTTCTCTTCGGCCAGAAAAGACTTTACAATCGCGCCGCCCATTTGTTCCCCGACGAAGGTCAAAAGCGCGATTTCATCGGGATTGTGATAGTGCGGCTCGCGATGGTGGACGTTAATTACGCCAATCACTTCACCGCCGGTCACGAGCGGCACCGACAGAAACGCTTCGTAGGTATCTTCCACTAAAGCTTGGAATCGTTTGAACCGCCGGTCTGCCGCGGCGTTCTCCGGAAGGGCGACAATTGAGCGGTGCTCGACCACCCATCCTGTGACGCCCTCTCCCATCTTGAGCCGGATGTTTCCGAGATCGACTTGGTGGGGAACTTGGGATGCCCGGAGAACAATTTCGTTTGTCTCGCGCTCGATCAGGTAAACCAGGCAGGCGTCGCATTCCGTGACTTGAACCGTCAGGCCGACAATTTCTCCCAGCATTTCATCAAGGGAAAGCTCAGAGCTAATTATGCTGCTGATTCGATGAAGGAGCGAGACTTGCGAAGTCTCCGGTTCGGAACTTAATGCCACCATACCAGAATGTAGAACAATGGCGGCGTTCGCGGCAATCGAAATTATTGATACGCTTCATGCGCTTCAAATACGAGCCAGTTCCTCTTGTTCTTCCCCGGTGACCCGCGCAAATCGATTGCCAACATATACGTTTACCTCAGAGCGAATTCCAAACTCGGGCAGGTAGATTCCAGGTTCGATGGAAAAACAGGTTCCAGCAATGACACAGCGTTCATCGTGCGATTCGAGATTGTCCATATTGGCGCCGGTGCCATGTACGTCCGTTCCAATGCTATGACCCGTTCGATGGAAAAAGAACTCGCCGAAACCACATTTTTCGATATGATTGCGCACGGCGTCATCCACTTCATATCCGGCAAAGCGCTCGCCCGAGGATACTTTTCGGATGGCAAATTCGGAACCCCGCTTGCGGGCATCTCTGACGACTTCGAACACGTTCTGAATGCGGGCGGGTATCCCTGTGCCGCAAAATCCAGTCCAAGTTATGTCGTAATAAACGGCATTCGGCTGCTTGAGTTTCGCCCATAAGTCGATCAGGACGAGATCGCCCGGCCGGACGTGAGACGTCCTTTCGCGGGTTGGCTCATAATGTGGATCCGAAGCATTGGCATTCACTCCGACAATCGGCCCGTGAGTGGTACTGGCCAGGGCGCATTCCTCGAACCGCTGCAAAACAAATTGTTGAACCTGATACTCAGTGATTGATTCCTCGGCTCGCAGCAGCTCACCGATGTATTCGAAGGCTTCACGACGGATTTTGTCCACCAGCTTGCCGGCCTCCAGATGCAGGTTGAATTGGTCGTCCGTCCAGCGTGCCTCGAATTCCTGAATAAGATCCGCGGAACTGACCACCTTAACGCCCAGGGCTCGCACGAGCTCCAGGGTCCCGGCATCGACCAGCGAAATGTAGGGAATCGCGCAATTCGGAGAGTATTGCATTGCAATCTTGGATCTGCCCGAGAGCAGATCGCCGAGCTTTTTTTGTTGATCCGCCCAACTCGAATAAGCATCCTTTCGGCCCGGGAGGCTGTCCAGCGCGGCGCTTTCGATACGATGCACGAGCTTTCGAGGCTCGCCGTCGGCCGGAACGAGATAATACCAGCGCCTGGTGGGCTGCACGTCTTCCGGAATACTGAGAATCCGGTAAGCGAGCGGATCTCGCCGGTGATGGTCGAAAAAAAGCCACCCATCCAGACCGCTCCCGCGTAAAGACTCTTGGATCCGGTCTATGATCATCTTCAATAATTTTACGCGTTACCGAGCTTCGCCAACTTCGCTAAGGAGGGTGGAGGCGTCGCCAAACTGACCAAAACGAGGCTCAATACCGACGCAATCAGTGCGGGATACACAGCATCTATACCGCCGATGCGCGCCTGTACCCTGGCAGGACCGTACTGCTGCGCCAACTCCCACGAAACAGTAATGAGAGTGCCCAGGAGGATCGAAGTAATGGCTCCCGCCGTCGTGGTCCTCCGCCAAAAGAAAACTGCCATTACCGCCGGTGTCACAGCCGCGCCATAGACGGTATACGCGTAGAGAGATGCCTTTAATATCGATTCAAACTGAGTAGCTTGGAGAGCTGCGAATATCCCTAAGAGAATAACTATAAAGCGAGATACAATTAGCGTGCGCCGCTGGCTCGCATGCCGATCGATAAACCGTTCGTATACATCGTGAATCAAATTCGTGGCAGGTGAAAACAGATAGTTATTCGCCGTGGAGATGACCTTTGCCAACACTCCGCCGAGCAAGATAGCCCCGAGTACCGAGGGTAATGCTTCCCTCGCCGTGAGCGGGATAATTTCGCGTGGCCTGTCGGTGTGCAGCCGCGCGCTCGCGATGACGGCCATGGCGACAAGCAAAGTCTCCAGAGTCACGGTTCCGACGATCCACCCGATGACAGATTTCCTGGCATCGCTCTCGGATTTGGCGGAAAAGAATTTCTGGTACATGCCCTGATTTCCGATCAGCAAAAGCATCGTTGGAAGCGCCAGTCCTACCGCTCCTCCCAGGGAGTAGTTACCCAACACCTGGAAGTGCGTGGCGGGTAAGGAATTCCTAACCGTTTCCCAGCCACCCACCCGGCCCAATAGGACCGGGACAGCGACGATGACAGTCAACGTGACAACCGACCCAATCACCAGATCGAGATAGGCGATGGAAGCCATACCCGCGGCCGCTGTGAAAAAAATAACGAAGGCTGCAATAATATACAGGCCGTCGCGACGAGCGAGAGCGGGGAAAATGAGATGAAGGATATCACCACCCCCGATAAATTGATAACTCGTAATGATCGTGTAAGAGATGACGATGGCGATGGTTGCGAAAACCCGGGCGGCTGAGTTATAGCGGGCCTCAAGAAGGTCGGGCACGGTGAATTGCGCGAAATGCCTGGCACGGCCCGCTATCAAAGCTACGACTATCAATCCGAGCCAGCCGCCTAGTGGCTGCCAAAGTGCAACGAACCCGTTACGATAGGCGTTCTCGGCGCCCGCAAGCAAGCTTCCCGCGCCGATCCACGACGATAACAGCGTAAATACCAATACAGGCCAGCTCAAACTTCGTCCGGCAACAAGAAAATCGGCTTCGTTCTTGATCGTGGTGGTTTTGTAAACGGTTATGCCGGTCAACAACAGGATCACAAGCCCAACCGTGACGATATAGATCATGAAGCGACCATATTACCTGCTCGTCCGGCGAAAGCTGGGTGTCCGGAATCGCTACCCTTGGCGTTGGCAGCGGGCCAGCTTCACAAATGGAGGTCCCGGATAGCCAATCAGACAAAATTGATCGAGCGCAAATAATACCACGGTTTCCAACCCCTTCGATTGCGCAATATCGACTTCTTTCATCCACGGGGACCAAGAATCGCTTATACCGACAAGATGACTGCGCTGTTCGTTGGGAAAGCCTTTGGTGGCACTCACCGTCATCGAATATGTGCTGAGATCTAGATTGTAATTGCCGGTAAACGTAAAGCTTTCCGTCTTCAGGCAAGTCAGGTTCGCAGGAGTCCAATCTCCGGCTGGGAAATTGATCAATTGATTAAGCGGGGTGTCATTTGTGTCAGTCGGATAGAGCACCTCGAAACGACAGCCTGGAAATTGTCCTTGCAATGCACTTCGAATCGCATGGGTATAAGTTCCAATCAAGCCAGGCAAAAACGCTGTCTCATTCGGATAGCCGGCGGGGTCAACGTTGTTACTGAGTATAATTTGCATGGGCTCGCCATAGGTCGCCTGGAACCGCTGCTGCGTGTAGTCATCGTAGAACGGCATACCGACGTCTAGGGTCTCCACTTGCTCCGGGAAATACCACCATTGCACTTCGCCGGCTTGCAAGTACGGTGTCATCCCCGCCGCGGCCTGCAGAGTGGCCATATCGAGGTAGGTTTGTATCCAGAACGCGGTCGCTGTGGGAGAGAAATTGGTTTGAACCGCCGGCGTATTCACCACAACCGGCGTTCCGTCGGGATATCGCTGCGCGATGCCAACCTGCTCCGATGGATCGCCGTTCATCAGCTCAGTACTGAAGGATGCGACAGCATCCATTCCGTAGCCTTTCAAAGCAGTGAAATACGCGACGTGCCAATCGCGCGCCGCCCGGTTGATTCTGGGAATCGCTGTTAAGTCAGTACGCCAATAATCAGCTGCGGCTATAAGGGTGCTGTTCAGGGGATCGGTCGTATCCAGGCCATAGGGATTTCCGTCAACCCCACCGCTTAAGGCACTTGAGGCTGGGCTAAGGACGTAACCTTCGTTGCTGGGATCCAGTTGAACGGTGATGCCATTCCCAGCCACGCCCATAGACCGGGCTGTAAGTATCAGCTGATTCCCGCTTGTATTCGCCCAAAGCAAATTCGTCCCGGTGTTAATCAGCGCGGCCAAAGCCTCTGCAACGTTTGACGCCGTATCATCTACAAGGACAAGGTGGGACAACAAGGTAGGCGAATCGGGCTCGCCAGGAGCGGCGAAGGCCAGCACGACAGTGGGACTGCCGGCATACCCTTGGATCGGAGTCAGCGTGACGGTCAACGAGGCATATTGAGTGCCCGTCCGCGCCAATTCATAAAACCACAGAGCACCAGTATAGTGATTGACACGTCCCTGAAATCCAAGCTTGTTTATCAACCAAGCGGTACGCTCAGCTGGCAAGGACTGCGAATGGTAGGTATCCCAGTCTGTCGCCAATGACAACTCAAGCTGTGGGTCAAAATCGGGAAGGCTCGTTGAGGGATAGGCGATCTCGAGAAAATCGAAATAAACAGCGGTTCCCGCTGGGCCGGCGTTCGTCAAGGTTAAGGTGTGCGTTCCTGCCCCATAACTCCCCAGGGGCGCTCGAATCAGCACATCTTCGCCGTTGAGAAAAAGACCCAATGGCGGCAGGAGTTCTCCGTCCATGGATATGCTAACGTTTGCACCGGATGTCAAGAGACGGGTGCCCAAAAACAGTTGATGCTGGGCGGTCTCGCTGTATGCGATGGTAAAGCTATCGTTCAGACTGCTTGTCGTGTGGATTTTACTTCCTGAGTAATTCCCACTCTGTACGCTCCACGATCCAACATAAGCGATCAAGGGGTCGGTGTCTTCAATTCGCCGGCTTCCAGGCCCTGCAACTGAATACTGCCTGTTACTGCCGCTAACCGCCCAGTTTGAAATGGTTACCTGGAATTCTGTCTGCTCGAAGCTACCAGGTTGCATGTCCGCGGCCCAGGTCCAGCGCAACTTCCGGACGCCTGTTGTGGGGACTGACTGTGGCTTATCGGGATCGTTGTCCGTCGTGCCCATAAGATTGGCAAAATCAAATGCGATCTCGTAGGTAGTCGGAAAGGCGCCACCGCTGAATGTGGCAGTTGGCTCCTGCCAAACTGCCACTCCGTTTTCGGCGAAGCCATACATCGTAATCCGATTCCCATTCGCACCTAGCAAGTCCAGGTACCCCTTCGAGCTCGTTGGATTCCAAGTGACCGTTACCGACGCGCCATTGCTCGTAGCGCTGAACGTTAAGCTTAACTGCTGTATGTCAGCGGCTATTCCGGCGGTGATGTCACTGAGTTCATCGCCCTCTTGAACGGTATAGTAATGATGCTCCTCGAGCAGCGCCAGACCCGCTCGGTTTCCCACACCAGGCGAGGCACTGAGAATCATCGTTGCCGATGCAGCCACATAGTTGCCAGCTATCGGCGTCGCGTGATCTTTGATGCTTACATAGTAGACCGTCTCCGTTCCATCACCGTTTTCAACCCACAGCCTTAGTTGATCCCATGAAACAACCGGATATAGATCGGATTCAATGGGAATACAGGCGGTACGCTGCTCCTGATACGTCAGTGTGAGGCCGCTCAGATCTCCATCAGGCAGGTAGCGCAGCGCCGGATGCTCAAAGACGTTATCGCGGTTCCACTCGACGACCGCCCAATCGAATTGTTGGCGCCACTTCCCGGAAACAATAAAACCAGCGTCGCTCGCCTGGCTCATAGCCGCGATCGCCGATGGCGTGAGGAAATAGCATTGCAAGTCGCGGTGAGGACTCAGCTTGTAGATCTGCTCAACCATGGCTAGAGACGAATCGTTACCGTCAAATCCCGTCCTGGGCTTATGGAATCTGGGAAGCCCTGTATTACTTCCAAAGTGATATTCATCGTAAGAGCGGCGGCTTCCAGCAAGGGAGGCAGATTTACTCCGTCTACAACTGGCGACGTTGTATCGCCAGTCGCAACAGTCAGATTGCAGTACTCTACGCCATTCTGCAAAACGTCCACGCTAATGGTATAGCCGACGGCCGCCTGATTTAGCGCGGCGCGAAGGTCTCTTACCGCGTGCGGCGTCTCAACAAGCAAGGGCGGAGCAGCACTCTGCTGTGTAGCCAAATATCCGCTTACTTGCATGGAAAACTGCCCGCCGGATAGAGTCCGTAGTCTTCCATCTGTTCCGCTTGTGTAGCACTGTTGTTGCGCCAAGCTGTCTCCAAAGGCATTTGTCACATAGAACTCCGCAGCGGCGATGCGAATGTCAGGAAGGCTTTCTGTTTGCAGGTAATTGACCGATGCTTTATTACTGAAGAAGTTTTGCGCAAACGGAACGATAAGTATCGACGTTTCCAGAGGCAGCGCCGGATCGCCGGCGTTATGTGTGGCGGCCGATGAGGCAAGGGATGCCCGAAAGACGCTATAGGTATTGACCACCGATCCCAAAGACAGAATTGTCATAAGCTCCTCTCCCACCTGTACAATGTCCCCAGCGGCGGGAGCGACTTGAGCCGAGTTGGACGCCTGCGCCAACATAATTTCTGTCACGCTGGCATCGAGAGCCGCGGCGAGGGTAAAACTGCTTGGCGTATCGAGCTCGTTCCAATACATGATCTGCAAAGTTCCACTGGAAACTGACGACGTATTCTCGAAGTCGCTGAATCCCACCTGGTAGAGGGTCAAATCGCCGCCACCGGGCGCGATGAGAGCAAAATCCGGTATACCGGCAGTTCCAGCATCCGATTGGCCGGCCCCCAACGCCCAGCGCGTCAGAGGACAAAGATCAGCCGTTCCTTCCTGATTGTTGACGTTGGCCCCTCGTCCGGAAATCTCAACTACAGCGCCATTTTGATATCGAATTTCGAACTGAGCGGGGCTGGTTGCGGATACCGCAGCGAATGTCCACGAGCCTTGCGCGATCACGAACTGGCTGGTCGGATCGGGTGTTACGGACCATGCGGAGCCGACCGTTAAGGTCGTTAGGCTATTCGTTGAGATGGAGCGCTCCTGGCCTCGCCCCGTCCCCTCAATAATCCGGGCCACCATGCCGGCATAAGCCAAACTTGTCGCACCCATGTCGTCCCAACCAATCGTGGTTGGAGAGAAGATGGTCGTCGGAAACGGTCCCGCGTATTCATACCGGTAATAGAAATTTGCGTGATCGAAGCTCGCGTCCGGGGGTCCAATGGGTTGAGGTGGGGCACCCGTATCCGTGTAGGTAGCGGCTAGCGGAAGGTTGCTCGCAATCCGGTAAAGCATTTGTGGTGTCGTCCCGCAGTACACATTGAAGGCTGCCGCGGTCACAGGGAAGCTCAATCCAGTAATCGAAACAGAGTTAGTGTCGGGTCCCACCGGGATCACCGCTGGAACAGTGAACGATAGAGCGCCTTCATCCCCAGCAGCATCAAGCGCGGTCACTGCATAATATAGACTGCTTGCACCTCGAAGAGTGCCGCCGGTCGTTTGATATTCGGGAGAAAGACTCAGCAATGGAAGATTGGGGGAATTGGCGTCGGGCTTTGTCGGCTGTGAAAACCCGACCGTCAGAGTGTCGGTCGCAGTCCCGTCATTCAGAGCCTGTATGTTCTCGTCCACCGAGAAGTCGAAATATTCGAAGTTCTTATTCGCGTCCGTATGCTCAATCAGACCGATCAGAGGCCGCGGTATCTGTACTTGAGCTCCGGGTTGACGGCCCGCGCCTCCCAATACGGCTGGATTGTCGCTGTACCAATCGTCATCGTGAATCTGCGCAAGAATCGTGACTAGTTGATAATTCGTCGATGGCGATAACTTCACCACGCGCAAGGGCAAGCGTATGAAGTTTTCTTTCAAGTACGTTAGGGCGATAATATCGCCGGGGCGAACCTTCAAGGCCCGAAAGCTGGTCTGAAACTGAACAAATAAGTTGCCGTCAGTGGATTTGTCAAGCTGGCGCAGAAGCACTCTGGTCGCCTGGCTGAAGTTTGCAATTCCCAAAGCCGTGGATTGGCTGCTGATCTCGTATCCGATGAGTGCCGAATCGTCCGAATCGACGAGTGACAAGCTGTCCTGCTGATACTCGTTCGATTCGTCCTGAAATTCGACGCTTAAACGGTTTGACGTCTCAGCGATGGTGCGCGAGGTAAGGCGAACGGTAGAAGTCCCATTCGGATTCCGGACGATTCCCGAAAATGGCGCCGAGCCATCGCTAAATTCATATGCCGGCCAACCGCCGTCCAACGTCTCGACGCTATTTCCGCCGTCCGGAAGGGTGGGTTGTTGATTGGCGATCGTGGTCTCCGGTAGCAGTTCCAACAGTCCTGTCGTGCCGTACCGAAGCATGAGGCTCGCGGCTACCCGGATGCCTCGCACAACTACGGCCGCGCTCTGCCGTTTTGTCAGAATCAGGTTACATTCGTATCTCGGTACCTGAAGAGGGTTGCCATTCAGGTCGGTGGTGCTGATTAGGGTCTGACAAAAAGCCGCGGCCGAAGCGAACATTGGAAGGTTGAGATCCGCAGTGGACCAACCGCATCGCCGAAGGAGGTCTAAGATGACCCACACCGGATTGTTCGTATAGGTTGTAGCTTGAAATGTCCCGTCCGGATTGTATGCGTCGATCTGCATACCCTGGAGCAGTACCTCGACATTCGGAAGCGACTTTCCCGTACTGATTCGGTTTGGCACAACGATGGAAAGCACAGACATGCTTCCATACGGATCACCTAACGGGTTTCCATTCGAATCGGTAAAGTCCAGATTGAAGTTGCCCTGGCGCGTACCCATGGTGACGACGCTATACCAGCCCGTCGTCGTCATGTCCTGTCCTTGAACCGCGAGCGGGATTTCGATATCGCTGACCACTACTTTCAAAACGCTCTGTACAACACCCATGCCGAGCAGCGCTTCCATGTGGGTGAGGTTTCCGTCATTCCTCGCAAAAATCACCGGCGCTTTCAGCCAGCCCGTCCCATAGACGATTGGGACCGGATCGTTGTATTTCGCGGAATTATCCAGGAGCGGAGAGATATGTGACGTCTTGTCGCCGGACGTGCGCACCATAATCGCCGAGGGAACAAACTCGAAGCCTCCAAAGCGGCGGTTTGTATTCCCGGATGCGTCAGTATCGAACATCCCTCGCAGCTGGCATTGCCCACGTGATTTGTCGCAGGAAGTGAACGCTTCCCCGCCGGAGAGATTGCCGGACCCTCCCTCCACATCCGCGGAATACCCGCAGCGGTAGAACCGCGAATATCTTCCGTTCCCCCCTCCATCTTGCGCTTCGGTCCGCTGCTCCAGAGTGGCTGGGAAATTCCAGGGACAGGAGCGCTGGATTCGGACTTCCGGAACCGGAATACGCTGCAGACTTAGCTTATTCGTAAAGCTCAGGCTCAAAGAATCTTCTGCAATCTCGTCCGGATCGCCGGCAATTCCTCGAAAGAGGACCGTACTCTCAGTTGTGATCGTCAGACTCGGCAAGTCCGCGAAGGCAAAGTAAACCGTAAGTTGAGAGCCTTTGAACCCGATAGCGGCCTGCAGCTCGGAAAGCTCGGAATCGGCATTTGCCAACGTAAGAGAGAGTTGCGAGATTCCATCCATCGCATCATCCGCCGAGAGTTGGAGATCGAATAGATTGTGCTTAAGGACTCGAGGCGTATATGCCTCTCCGTTGAACATAATGGAGTGGGTACTCCAATATTCGGCATCGCCAGATGGCAGAACGCACTGGAAAAACAATAGAGGAGTATCGGCTTCCGCGAGCTGTTTTATCTGGTTAATAGTCCCCATTTGACTTGTCCTATATGGCCGTTTCAATGCTGAAAGACGTGGAAAACAGATTCGGCGCTTCCGCGACAAAACTCAGTTGATCCACGGTCCAGTGAGCAGTGGAATAGACGCCGCCGATTTGCGCAGTCGGCCGGTAGCGAGACGGAGCAATCTGCGGCTCGAGCTGAATGCCATAGATCCCGATCTGTTGTCCGGCAGCTAGACTGACAGCGACTGTGAAGCTAGTCGAGGGGTCATCCAGGTTTCCACTCGAAACAACCCGCGTCCAGCCCGGTCCAATCGCCGAACTTGTGGTCTGTTCAAGAGAAGCCCCACGTCTGATCAAACTAATAATGGATGGCTCGAAACTTCTTGCGTACAGCGAAAAACAATACTGATAGTTGGCGGGCACAATTAGTGTTTGGCTGATCTCCCGATCGGCTTGACCCGTATTAGTAACTGTGAACCCGGCAGATCCTCCATCCGGATCCGTCGCGCCCGGCGTCACATCGATCAAACTGGACGTTTGCCATGCGGCAGCCGTCAAATCAGAGCTGGATACCAACATGTTGTCAGTCGGGTCGATAAACGTGAACGCATGAAAAGGGCCGACACACGCATCGAAGTGTTCCTGTAACGCTCCTGAATCGGTCGCGGACAAGTCCAGGTATGCGAGCTGCCAGCCCAGGCGCGCAGCATCCGGGTCCGCAAACAGAATCATGCTACCGTCTTGGAGCACGTTCTTTATGGTCCGGACGAGTCGTGTCTTGCGGATTGGATATTGCGCCAGCGCCCCGCTCGTCAACTGAGGGTAGTAAAGGTTAGCCATTCGTCTCAACCACCCAAAAGGAAGTCGAGCTGACGTCGACGCCCACGTAATCGCTGACTAAGCCAGGCGCGGCAAACCGGCAGTTCGGCACATCCGTTCCGCTAAATGGGTCTGGGAAGGTGAAAGGCGAATAATCGCCCTGCTGTTCGACGAAGAAGGCCTCTAGCTGCTGAATTTCAGTCTCATTCAGTAGATCTAATTTGATTTGCCATTGCCGGAGCATTCGGCCCTGATTCAGATAGCGTTGATCGGATCCATCCAGGAACCAAATTACTTGAGCGCTCTGGCCGCTGGTGAGAGGAGTTGGATATTGCGCCAAAACCCCGGTGCTGAGAAGTGGGAAAGTAGCCATCGAGATCTCCGCGGCGCCCGATATGTTGTTTTTAGAGTTCGACACGTTCATTCTCCATTCGCCACGCCTGTTCCAAAACCAGAATGGCCTCCGCCGCCCTAGCGTCCATAGACCATGGACTTCCTCGCCCAAACTCTTTCCAGAGCCGAAACTGCTCTAAGAAATGCAGACTTTGTGCGGTAATCACCGATTTTGGGCACTGGACGGAAAACAGTTCCCCACGAGCCCAAACTGCTTTGGTACCAGCACCGTTTCCACCGGCCCATGCACAATTCCGCGCCTTTACCAGTCCGCTCGCCCGGCAGCTATCGCATTTCCACGCGGCTGGTGAAGAAAACTGGAAATGGAATGCGATTAGAAGTTTTTTATTTCTTTTTCCGAAAGACCAAGTTCCGCCTGAATCGCAGTTACAATCTCATCACTCAGCCGCTCAGGGCCCTTCTCGGCAAGCAACTCCGCCGTCGCTGGTTGCCCGTCGATGGTTAGGCCTTGTATCTCCGCAAGCCCCCACTCCAGGTACAACTTTCGCGCGAGGAGTTCGGCAGTTGACGCTGCAAGCTGGTCAGCCGCATCTCCCGCTTTCAAAAACTCGTGATCAAGCGTCAACGCTCTAACGCTCTTGCTCAGTTCAATTCGCTGCGAAAGCGATACGCGGTGGATGGCGTAACGAACGCCGCCCATCGCCTCGCTCTCCCGCCAGAGAGTGCTCGAGTAGTCGGTCGGCTTATGCAAAAGCGATGTAAAGTTCATCATTTGAGACTCCTTGAGCAAGGTTGTTCTTGAATTCCCACTGCAGTCTTGTCTCCGAATCGTTATAGTTAGGAATCTCAGGCGTGACGTTAGCCATAAAAATGCCCATGAGTTCCCCCTGCTGCTGGCCTAGCTGCAACATCATCGAGATGAGATTCCGTTCTTTTGCCGCGGCGTAAAGCGCGGTGGTTTGAGCGTCGTTTTGCGCCAGCACCGCAAAACTTGAAGCCACCTGCCGCGGCCCCGGCGCGATTGCTCTGGGATAAGAAGACCCGAACTCCTGATTCCTGACGTCGATGTTGTTCTTCAGTTCGATGCTCGCCTCGGTTAAAGTGAAGAACTGAGCGGGCGCAGTTCCGAGCCAAACCTCACCCAAATGTCCCGGAACGATTGAATAATTAAACTGGGAAAGAGGTGGTTCCGCCGGAAAACCGCTTAGTCCTCCCGCTCCCGCCACGAAGCTGCTTGAATCGAGGAGATTGGCTGCCGGTCCGCTAAACACAAATTCGTGATAATCCCCGTTGACCGAAATTTCGAGGATATCGACAGCGGCTCCCGTCACAATCCGGCTCACCGCGGTAATTGGATCCCAATAATCATATAACGTCAGACTTGAGAGAACCGTCGATAGATTGTAAGTCACTGTAGGGGCAAGGGCCGCATTCGCCGACGGCGTGTTCGCGAACGGCGCGTTAAAGACGATGGTAGAGCTATCGGGCACAGTAGTTACAAACCGGATCTCGTTCCCATAAGAAACCCCCGATCCAATCGAAAGCCCGTGCGTCGTCGTTGTTTGCAATTCTGTCGAATTTTGGGCCGAACTCACCAGGAGGCCGCTGCTCACCTGTGACGGCGCGCCCAAAGACGCTTGAAACAAAGGCCCATAAGACGGCTCCCCAGTCCCATTCCACGATGTCAGATAGGTCCGCGCCTCGAATGCTGTTTGACGCCGCGCATCCTTTGAAGACCCTAGAAAAGTTCTCGTGCCCGTTTTATCGAGGCGTCTACCCTGTTGCAAAAGCTGTTGAGCCTGAAGCCGAACCGCGGGAAAGCGGTTCACAGCGCTCACTGCTGCCGCTTCCGCGTATGCCGACTCAACGGCAACATAAAAGCGGTTCGCGTTTGAAGAAATATAATCTGCCATTGAGGTTCCTAGTTCCGGCTCACGTTTAAGTTACAAACCACCGTCGCTGGTTGCGAAAACCCAAGTCCGCCGCTCTTAGGCGGCTGAAACTGAACCTCGTATGCGCCCGAAAAGAAAAATCCATCGCCCCAGTCCCCAATGTTCCGACGCAAAATATCCGTCATCGCCTCAACGTAAAAGTGAATCCACCGATCACTGTCAGTAACTAAATTGGCGCTTGCCCATATTTCAGCTATCACCGATACCGTTCCAGATAATGAACGAAACTTTTCAATTTGCGTATTCTTAAGGCCGCCGCTATAGAGGCAAATGCGGGGGTAGATGAGCTGAGTGTTCATGTCATCAATCGCCGGGCCTGCCGAACTGAGGACAATTTGGGCAGATGCGATCGGCGGTACGTCCACGTTGCAGGAAACTGCAATCGCGCTAATCTGTAGTTGCAGCGCACTTCCTGTTGTTAGCAGGTCTGAAACTTTTTGCGAGGCGAGGATAGTTATCGGGAGCATTTTCAACCTCTCTGCAGTTGTTTGGAAAGCGCTATGTAGTAATTCGGCTGCTGCCCATCTATTGGCGCGGGGCCGTCTATTAATCCCGCGATAGGAAGCTGCCACGTTTGGCCGAGCGCCAGAGCGGAAGTATTCTGCAGCGTGAGGTCATTCGCCATCGAACTTCCGTACACATTCCATCCGGTGGCGGCTGGTGGCGCTATTTCCGCCATTGCGACGGTCACAATCGAAACACCCTCTAGAATTAGACCGTTTACCGGACTGAGAGCGCTCTCGTTTCCATGGCTGTCGATCCAGGCAGTTTGTATGAACAGCGGCTCTGCCGACCCGCTTCCCTCTTTGGCCACTACCATTGGCATAGGCGGCTTCGGCAGCGGATTGTAAACAATACCGACGCCAGACATAAAGACCATGTCGGCCGCAGCGCTTGCTTGCTGTTTGTACTCTGTCCATTTGCCTTCAAACCGAGTGTTGAGTTGAACGTTATACGCCTCTGCGAAGAACCGGGACAAGGAATCGAAGCACAACCATCGCTGCAGTACCGGTATAACCACCACAGTCGATAGGCCTAGCAGCCGGCGATTCAGCCACTGTGGGTCCGACGCACGGACATCCAGCAGCCATAACATGAGTTTCTCGCCGATTGCGCTCGTTGCCAGATTGATCTTCGTGTCGACGTCAATGTTGTGGGATGCGGCGACTTGCACCAATGAACTTTCAAAGGGCAGAAGGTCGTCCAACGTGATGATGTCTGCGTCGGTAAACAGCGCCATTAGGAGCCTACTTTCCGCTTTCCGAAGGATCGATGGCTTTTCTGCCGGAGATTTGGCTCTGCAGATCCGGGTCGGTGATGATCGCAACCTGAACGCGCCGCGCCAGTTCGGCTTTATCGGACGCTCTCTTCTTAATCATCTGTTGTTGGCGATAGAGTTCCTTCTCCCTCTCGTCCGCCACCGTGACGCGCCCTTCGACGATCATTTTCGCGGCTAGTTCACGCGAAACCTCGGTGACCAGGCCAGCCTTGCCGCCATCCGATGTCTCAAGACTGATGACCAGCGGATAAGTCTCACGTAGGTCTGCTTCCACTTCCCGAATTTTTCGATAGTACTGTCTTACGTCCATCGTCTTCTCCTCAAATAAATAAAGGGAGCCGCTGTTACCCGGCTCCCCAGCCGAATTCGGCCTCAGTTTAGCGACTAGCTGTTCACTTGGACAGCAAAGCTATTTCGCAGCACGCCACAGCCATACAGCACGTCTACGGTAAACTGTTGCGACAGCGTGTTGGGTTGATAGCTCATGACAACCCGGATACCGAAGTTGCCCATTTCCGCGTACTCGGCCACCGCGCCGGTCCCTGGGAGAGGCTGCGGAAGGCGGCGGACCACCAGACCAATGGCATCCTTTGTAAATGCCAGGTTATGCGCGTTCGGCGAAGCGGCTCCCGTGATTGGAACAAATTGAGAACGGAAGATAAAGAAATCCTTCATCTTTCCTACGTTTCCTTCGATTAAGGCCTTCAGGCCCGCTTCTCCAGCGGAATAGTACTCGCTGAACCGGGGAATTTGCCGAATCTGCGAATAGGTGCTGGAGTCGACGACCAGGTATTTGGGAGCGCTGGCCGGCACCATAGCTGAGAACAGCGCAGTTTCCGCAGAGTCGATAGTTGCTTCCGTAACCGCCGTCCCAGCCGTGCCGACTGGAGTATTGGCCGTGAACTGGCCGTATAAGCCCAGAAGATCGTGCTCGACGCGCTCGGCAATTGCGATGACGGCCGGCTGCATATATGCCTTCAGCAAGCCGGGGAACGCCAGCGCTTTGGTCACATCCGGGATCTGAAAGGTTGCCTCGGCATGCGTATTCAAAACGATCTGAGCGTTGCCGAGATTCGGATTCTGTGGCGTGACTGTACCACCTTCCGCTATGTTGTTAGCCACAAGAGCCGGCGGAATTGGTACGTTCACTGTGTCTCCGGCGTGCGCCAGCACAGGCTCGTAGTCGCGATTCACCAGGTTCCCCATGATGAGGTTCCCCATGAGGGCCGGCAATGCATCGGCGGCCACAAGCTTTACGATCGCATTTGCCAGATTGGCAGATGTAATGGTTGACATAAGTCTCCTAAATTAAAATCAAAGCGAATCAAGAACACACCGGCTTTCTACCGCTGCGCTTCTCCACGCTCTGTGTTGTTTCTACTTACTCGCGAGTGCGGCGGCGCCAGGCGTGCACAATGGATCGTTGCGAATCGACTATCAGGCACTTACTAGCGGCCAAAGCACGCGCGTGCGTCAGAACCGCGGGCTATTACGCGCTTCGCAGCGCTTGAGTTGCCACGCGTGATATCTCCTGACGGACCCGTTCGAACTCTTCTTTGCTCATGCCCGGCTTAATTTTGTCTAGTTCGAAGCCGCCTACGCCACTTGATACAGCGGTTCGCGATGGCGCATGAGCACCGCTTCCACCCACGATCCTTGCCGGCAGCAGCTCCGGGTTTTCTTGTACAAAACTGGCAAGATAGTCCTGCAACGGCTTTCCGTCAGCGCCTTTCGCCTGCAGGCGCCCATCTTCTCCCCTGACGATGTCGTCCTTGATAGCTCGAAAGGCAAGGTCCAGCTTCGCCACTCCCAGGCGCTGCAGTTCGCTGCGAATTTGCGAGTTTTTGTCCGCCTCGTCAGCCGCGGCCCGCGCTTTCCGATTCTCTTCGGCCAACTGGTTCAGGCGTGTCTCCAGACTTTCGCGACGCTTTCGCTCCTCCAGCAACTCCGCTTTATATGCCGGCTCTGACTTTTGCCGCTCAGTGCGAACGAACTCTTCAATCGCGTGCCGCACGATTTCGCGAACATCAAGACTACTCGCCGGCCTTTTTTCCGAAGGCGCGGCATCGCTATTCACGTCAATGTGATCTGCCATGAACTCTCCTCTTCACTGACCCACTATTTGCGCGTCAATTTCGCGCGCAATTTGATCTTTTGTCTCTTGCCGGGCGTCGCTCAAGTACTTCAGCGCGAGCCTTTGATAGATTTGCTTTTTTAACGTTGGCGACTGGATGCCCAATTGCAAAAGACTCGTTGCGTTCTGTAATTCCGTTCCGAAGTCGCTAATATCGACTTCATCCAGGCCACACACGGACACAGTCACGCCGTCCTGGCGCGCATCGCCGATCGCAGTTAGTACCCGCTTGATGCAATCCTTCACTGCGCTTCCATAAGCGTGCAAGACTTCCTGGGTGATTGTAAAGTCCAGTTGCTTGCTCTCCGCGGATTGCGCGCGCCCCCCCTATCGTCTCTCCGGACGCTTGCGATAAATAGCAGACGCGGTAGATTTCTTCTTTCAGAGTTTCCAGATTGGCCGCCGCTATCTGATAAACCTTTCCGTCCGGTTCCGTCCAGCCGAACTTATCGGTCGGCCCAAGCTGAATGTAGTAGCTCTCACCAACAATCTGGTTCCATTCGCGGTCCGAATAGATAACGGGCATGGCGAAGAGCCCCATTGTAATGGCCCAGCCGAGGGCGTTGGATTTGTTGAAGTGTTCCAGTTGCAAATGGGCCGCTTTTTTCATGAGCCAAAGACCTTCCGACACCTGGAGCGTCATGAGCGGCACTCGCGACTGCCGCGCGAGAGCGTGGGCGCCGTGTGCGATCAGCTCAATATCGCGTGGCTCGTCCGCGCCTTCCCTGCGCCTATACGTTCGGTATTCAGCCTTGTCGTAGTAATACCAGTAGGTTTCTTCGATGATTTCCGGCGAATCGACCCGAGGCTGTTTGCGCATCGATTGCCTTAAGACAATCCAATCGTATTCGCCTCTCTCATCCACGCTCCAGTTAATAAGATCTTCGGCCTGATACCGGATCAGAAACGCTCGCGAAATTCCGGCTGCATCTTCTTCCGCGCGGTTGGCGGGCGCGACCAGGGCCCGCGGAAAGTCGACTAGTGGACTGTCCCAGTGATACATAAAGTGCGAGGGCGGCGTCTTATGAGCGCCGAACGGCTCGGATTTGAATACTACCGGCATGGGACGCTGTCGCTGTATGCGGCGCTGGATGTGAAGACTGGG